>ENA-UONX01000176-UONX01000176.1-human-gut-metagenome-genome-assembly--contig:-P74old-NODE-176-length-101652-cov-8.194366_pt1 | contig 101652 bp, 82 predicted proteins | sample MGYA00242466_ERZ724013 | MGnify/ENA metagenome assembly ERZ724013 | reverse complement strand
TTCGGCTGTTAACCGAAGGGTTGTTGGTTCGAGCCCAACTCGGGGAGCTAAGATGAAGAAGCGATACAGAAATGAGAAATCATAGCTGTATCGCTTTTTTGCTGTCTGTAGCCATTAAGAAATGCCATCTAACATTTTGACGGTTTTCCATAACATTTCTTCCTGTTCATGGAAAAAAGATTTCGTTATAATAAAATCAGACAGATCACGGAACATGTGCAGAGTCCGGAGTCGTGTCCAGGCGGAACTTTTTCCGATAGGCGCTTGGCGTCATGCCCTGCTTCTGGCGGAAGGCTTTGGTAAAAACTTCGGCATTCCGGTAACCACAGGAAAAAGCGACCGTTTCGATGGAGAGATCCGTATACGATAAAAGCTCGAGCGCACGCGTGATCCGGCAGGAAGAAAGATAGTCCTGCGGTGAGGTATGGAGATATTTTTGAAACAGGGTATAAAGGTAACTTCGGTTGATGCAGACATATCTGGCAATATCCGAGACAAGGATTTCATTGGAATAATTATTTCGGATAAACTCAACGGCTTTTTCCACGTAAAGATTGCCACTCTCCCGTGCAAAAGGGTCGGCAAGCGTGATTTCGCGGGAAAGAATTGAGAAAAACTGGTATAGACAGCCTTCCAGAAGATACTGGTCAGAGGTGTCATAGGTATTGTGCTTCTGCATCTGAAACAGGAGGGACTGCAGTTCACCGGAAAAGTTGCACTGGTAGACAGGGTGCTCCTCGGAAAGACCGAGTTCCTGTACATAAGAGGCAGCTTTTTCGCCGTCAAAACCGATCCAGAGATAGGTCCAGGGATCATCCGCATCGGCTTCATAGTAGGTGCGGACATTTGGCATCAGGAAAAAGCCCTGTCCGGCGGTTAAGCGGTAAGTGCGGTTTCCGATGGTAAAAATGCCTTTCCCGGAAATAATATAGTGGATCACGTAATTGGGGCGGACAGCCGGGCCGTAGCTGTGGAACGGCTGGCAGGCTTCGTAGCCGCAGAAGCAGAGATAAAGATCCGAAAATTTATGCTTTGGGACGGGAAGTGTCCAGGAAGTTTCCATAAGTATACCTCACAAAATGAATCATCAGAAAAGCTGGAATGTCACAAAGGATGAGATTCCGAAATATCAGTAAAATTATATCGTGTTTTGCAGGATACTGCAAGCCGCTGTAGGAAATCAAAGGCCCGGAGTAGCAGCCGTTGCGGTTCACACAGCACCGGAACACTTGCTGTTCGGGTATGTAAGAAAGTGATTTTGGTGTGAGCAGCCCGAAAAAATGCGATAAGATAAAGGAGAAAAAACCATGGCAATCAAAGTAAGTGAAAATGGACGGTTATTTACCCTCCAGACAAAAGACAGCAGTTACCAGATGTTCGCAGATGACAAAAATGTGCTTCTGCATCTCTACTATGGAGAAAAAATCGGTGAGGAAAATCTTTCCGGTCTGATTTTCTGTACGGATATGGGATTTGCAGGAAATCCGGAGGAAGCAGGCCCTAACCGGAAATATTCTCTTGATACACTTCCGCAGGAAATTCCGGGAAGTGGTGTCGGTGATTTCCGTGATGATATGATTGAGATCCGCCACGCGGACGGCAGCTTTGCAGCAGATTTTCGTTTCGATTCGTTCGAAATTCTGGATCATTCCTATGCTATTCCGGGAATGCCGGCGCTGTACGATACAGAGAAAGAAAAAGGCGAGACTCTTGTTATTACAATGACGGAGAAGGCTTCCGATATTGTGCTGAAGCTGTTTTACGGTGTATTTGAAAATGAAAATGTAATTACGAGAGCGGCAAGACTCGAAAATCACGGAGAAACGGCGATTGAGCTGGAAAAAATGCTGTCATTCAGCATGGATCTGATGTATGAAAATTATGAGATGATTTATTTCTCGGGTCGTCATGCGATGGAGCGCACGGCAGAGCGGATTCCGGTGCAGCATGCAAAAGTCGAGATCGGCAGCACCCGCGGTACATCGAGCCATCATTACAATCCGGCTGTGATCCTCTGTGAGGAGGGTGCGGGTGAGACACACGGTTCCTGCATCGGCGCATGCCTCGTTTACAGCGGAAACTTTGTTGCGGCAGCACAGAAGGATCAGAAAAATCAGACCCGTTTTCAGATGGGTATTCATCCGACCAATTTCTGCTTCCATCTGGAAAAAGGAGAGGCGTTCGATACCCCGCAGGCAATCTTAAGCTATTCCGGAACCGGCCTTACCAAACTGTCACAGCAGTATCATGAGATCATCCGCGAGCATATCTGCCGTGGCGCATACAAGCATGCCAAACGACCGATTCTGATCAACAACTGGGAAGCAACCTATTTTAATTTCAACGAAGAAAAAATCCTGAAAATTGCAGAACAGGCGCAAAAGCTTGGCATTGAGATGCTGGTGCTTGACGATGGCTGGTTTGGAAAACGAGAGGATGATAACAGTGGTCTCGGTGACTGGTTCGTCAACGAGAAAAAGATGAATGGCTCCATGGCGCAGCTTGCAGAAAAAATTCATAGGATGGGCATGAAATTCGGTCTCTGGTTTGAGCCGGAGATGATTTCCGAGGACAGTGATCTTTACCGTGCACATCCGGACTGGGCATTTGCAATTCCTGGCCGTGTGCCGAATCACAGCAGAAATCAGCTTGTACTTGATATGACGCGTGAGGATGTGCGTGAGTATCTGCTGGAGCGTCTGACAACCATTGTTCATGATGCAAAGATCGATTATGTCAAATGGGATATGAACCGCAGTGTCTGCGATGTTTACAGCCATATGGCAGCTCAGAACAGAAACGGGGAGCTGTATCACCGCTACGTACTCGGCGTTTATGATCTGCTCGAGCGTTTCCTTGCCGCATGCCCGGATCTGCTGCTCGAGGGCTGCAGCGGAGGAGGCGGAAGATATGATGCCGGTATGATGTATTATTCCCCGCAGATCTGGTGCAGCGATAATACCGATGCGATCAACCGCCTGTCTATCCAGTACGGAAGCTCGTTCTTCTACCCGATCAGTACCGTTGGTTCCCACGTTTCTGTATGCCCGAACCATCAGACCGGCCGTGTGACACCGTTCCGGACAAGAGGCGATGTGGCGCTGGCAGGAAGCTTTGGATATGAGATGGATCTGAATAAGATTTCAGAGGAAGAAAAAGAGATGGTAAAAGAGCAGGTTGCTGCGATGCATGAATATTACGAGCTCACACACGAAGGCCTGTATTACCGTCTGACCGGACTGAAAAAACAGGATTTCATGGCATGGGAGTTCGTGGCAAAGGATCAGAGCCGCGCACTGCTTACGATCGTAAAGACTGACGCAGAAGGAAATATGCTTCCGGTTCACACGAAAGTGTGCGGACTGGCAGAGGATAAGCTGTACCGCTGCAGCCTGGACCAGGAAGTCCGCCTTGGCCGTACCTGGAACCGTGCGGGGCTGACCCTGCATCAGGTGCTGGGAGAGTATGAGAGTATCCGGGTCGAATTTACAGAAGTAAAATAAAAAAGATAAGAAAAATCTTCAACTGGATTTGAGGGGGAGGGAACCTCAATCTGGTTGGAGATTTTTTTGCATAAAGAAAATCAAAGCAGGAGGGAAGGAACGCACTCTTTACAGTGCAAAAATAGTTGTGATACAATAAGCAAAAGAAATTTTCTGACAGAAAATAAAGACGGAACTGTCAAGAAAGGAAATTGTACATGAGAAACAGAAAAAACTGTTTAGCTGTTCTTCTGATGACAACTATTGTGGTAATGGGATGTGGCAACCAGCAGGTGGAAAAGGAGAATTCATCGGCTGTCTCCGAAAGAGCATCCAATGTCCAGGATGAGTCAGAAGATGGTGAAAAAGAGTTTCTTTCTACATACCAGAATATTATAATCACACTTCCAGAAGGCTGGAATGTAATGAGAGATGAGAAAATCCAATGTAGTTTCATATCGGAAGATGGGGAAAGTCTTGAGATATCGTATCGGGAAGGAATGGCAAAAGTAGCGCTTATGGATTTTCCGGAGGACGAAGAGAGCGCTGAAAATTTGCTCTACCCGAATGAAATAACAGGGGAAAACAGCATCAGCGATTTTATGGTGAAAACAGCTAACGAAGGAAAAGATAACGAGAGTTCCTTTTATCGTTTCCAGGTAAAAAATTCCCTGCAGATTCCGATTGCATTTTTCTGCGGGGTGAAAACGGAGAATGAAGGGTATCAGATCATATGGAAAAAAGGAAGCGGCAGCAACGATACACAGCAAATCGTGCCGGAAATACTGGAGTCTCTGCAGTTCCCGGACAATGAGCTGCTGACAGAAACATTTCAGACGGCCTGCCAGGAGCAGAAAAGAGCGCTGGAAGCAGAAAATAATTCGGATGGCGTGAAAAAGCAGAAGGGTAAGAAAACCGTCACCTGTATCTCACCGGTCAATGTACGTACAGAACCCAACGTCAGCACAAGCCAGGTTATCGGAGCTCTGACGACAGGGGAAGAAGTGGAAATGCTCGGAAAAGAGAACGGATGGTACAAGATTTCGTATGAGGGAAAAACGGCGTATGTGTACGAAGACTATGTGAAAGAAAAAGAAAATTAAAAAAGAATGATATTTTCAAAAAAGCTGCCGAAGCAAACAGAACCAGCAGCTTTTTTGAAATAATTTTGAAAAAGAAAAATCCCGGAAACTATCTGTTTCCGGGAAAGAAGAGGCGTCGACCGGATTTGAACCGGTGGATACTGGTGTTGCAGACCATTGCCTTACCACTTGGCTACGACGCCATATGACTCCGACGGGAATCGAACCCGTGTTACCGCCGTGAAAGGGCGATGTCTTAACCGCTTGACCACGGAGCCGAAGTTTTTGTTTTGTCTGCCGTGATTTTTGCTCAGCGACAAGTAGTATATTATCATAAGAAAACGAGTTTGGCAAGTGTTTTTTGAAAAAAAATCAAAAATTTTTGAGATTTGTGTTGCCGTGCATTCAGAAGGAAAAAATTTGCCGGGTCAGGGCATGGCTTTTCGATATTCTTCCGGTGACATACCAAAAGTCCGGCGGAAAATGCTGGCAAAATAGCTGGGGCTTTCAAATCCGGTATCCAGAGCAATTTCCAAGATAGAAAGCGAGCTGCCGGTAAGAAGATCTGCGGCTTGGGTTACGCGGTACTGGTTGATATAGGAAATAGGCGTTGTGTGAAAGTGCGTTTTGAAGAAACGACAAAAATATTGTGGATTCATATTGAGTATAGCAGCAAGATCTGAAAGACGGATTTTGGAATCATAGTTATCCTGAATATAACGTAAGAGTTTTTTACATTGATCAGATCTTTCTTTTTTACGAGTGCAGAGGGGTTCCGGATGAAGAAAAAGCTGGTATTGCGCCAGAAGTGCAAGAATCCGATACATGTCACTTTTGATCAGAAGAAACCAGCCGATGGGTTTGGTATCGTATGCATACAGGATTTCCTGGAAAAGCTCAGATAATGTCAGTACAAATGTTTTCTGTGTCTGAGAGGAGGCTTCAGCAGCAGAAAGCTCTTCCAATGGAAAAGCCGGAAGAAGCAGTTGATGAGAGAGCAGCGGACGAATCCAGTCTGCTTCACAGGAATCCAGATAGGCACATGAGAGAATTTCTGGAAGAAATACAAGGGCATGGTGAACCGAAGGGGTAGTTCCAATGCTGCAGAGCTGATGCAGTTCGTGACTGTTGATGAAAAGAAAAGTACCTTCGGAAATTGTCCGGGTTTCAGTTTTCAGTGTCAGAGTGAGAGTACCTTTTTCAACCCAGATCCATTCTAATTCTTTATGCCAGTGAAAAGGAACAGAGAGCCCGCCATGCGCATAATCCTGATGATAGATATGGAGCGGAACAGGTTCGGTTCCATGCACGGTAAAATCCCGGATTCCGCCAGAAAGAACAGGGGAACAAGATTCAGGAGAAAAGAGCTCTTTTGAACGTTCTTTTTTCATAAAAGTCAAAATCCTTTCATTAAATACGAAAATCAGGTTAGAAAATATAAGATAATATCATTATACTGCTCTTATAGGAAAAAAGAAAGAGAGGACAGAAAATGAAAAGAGAGTGGTGGCATAGCTTAACCGTATATCAGATTTACACCAGAAGCTTCTGTGACAGCAACGGAGACGGCATCGGCGATTTTGGAGGGATTCTGCAGAAGCTGGACTATCTGCAGGAGCTTGGTGTTGGAGCCATCTGGCTTTCGCCTTTTAACGATTCTCCTAATTACGACAATGGATATGATGTCAGTGACTATTATAAAGTAATGGAAGAAGCGGGCACAATGGAAGAGCTGGAAGAACTGATCGCAGCCTGTGAAAAGCGGGAAATTGTGGTCATGATGGATCTTGTTTTAAATCATAGTTCCCATCTGCACCCATGGTTCCTGGAAGCCAGAAAGGATCGAAACAGTAAATACCATGATTTTTACATCTGGAAGGAAGGAACGAAGGAGCAGCCGCCAGAAGGCGGCGGAGCATTCTTTGGAGGAAGCACCTGGGAATGGGTGCCGGAGGTTCAGGAATATTATTATCACAGTTTCAGTGTAATGCAGCCGGATCTGAACTGGAAAAATCCGTCGCTTCGGAAAGAGCTGTACCGGATGATCCAGTTCTGGATGGATAAAGGGATCCGTGGTTTCCGGCTGGATGCAATTGACAATATTGTAAAAGATGGACATGGAGGAAATGATACTCATTCGGAGCAGATTCATACATACTTAATGGAAATGAATCAGAATACGTATGGAAAATCAGAACAGATCCTGACAGTGGGGGAAACCGGAGGTGCTACGGTAGAAATGGCACAGCAGTATTCTGATCCGGAAAGCCAGGAGCTCAGTATGATTTTTCAGTTTGAACTGATGGGAATCGACGGCATCCGAAGTGGAAACTGGGATCCGAAACCGTATACGCTGCCGCAACTGAAGCAGCTCTTTGAAAAATGGCAGACGGGACTGGAAGAAAAAGGATGGAACAGCCTGTTCTGGGGAAACCATGATTTTCCGCGTGTCGTATCGCGCTTTGGAAATGACAGGGAACCGTATCGGGAAAAATCAGCAAAAATGTTGGCTGTCCTTCTCCATGGGATGAAAGGAACTCCTTATATTTACCAGGGGGAAGAAATCGGTATGACAAATGTGTCAGGGCTTCGGATCGAGGACTATCAGGATATCGAGTCTGTAAATTTTGCCGAAGACCGTAAAAAAGAAGGCTGGGAGGAAGAAAAAATTCGTACCTATCTTGCACGGAACAGCCGGGACCATGCGCGGACGCCAATGCAGTGGAATGCGGAAAAACATGCCGGATTTACAGCGGGAACACCGTGGATGGCGGAAAATCAGAATTACGAGGAGATCAATGTGGAAAACAGCAGAAAAAATCCGGATTCCCTCTTCTATTTCTATCAAAAACTAATTGCGCTGCGTAGGAAAAATGACACTCTTGTTTATGGGGATTTCCGTCTGATTGAGGAAGAAAATCCGGATATTTTTGCTTATGAGAGAAATCTGGGAGAGAAAAAGCTGATTGTGCTCTGCAATTTCCGGGATACCGCGGCAGAGATGAAAGCCCGATATGATTTGACAAAAGGAACGGTTCTGATTCATAATGATACAGAAAGCCTCACAAAAGAAGTGTGGAAGTTACAGCCGTATGAGGCGTATATGATTGAACTTCTGCAGTAAAAAGACAGAAATGAAAAGCAGCAGGAGAAGAAAACTGCAGGAGCAACTGGAAACAGGAGGGAGAAAATGTATCGCGTTCTTCTTGTAGAAGATGAAGAAATTGAACTGGAGACATTGCGGGATTATATTGACTGGAAAAAGAACGGGATTTCCAGAGTATTTACCGCGCGCAATGGCAGAAGGGCACTGGAGTGCCTGGAAGAAAATATGGCAGATATTGTGATTACGGATATTCAGATGCCAGGAATGAGTGGAATTGAACTGGCAGAGACGATCGTACGCCGGGGATATCCATGCAAAATTGTTTTTCTGACAGGATATGATGATTTTTCCTATATCCATTCCGCTTTTCAGGTGAATGCCGTGGATTACCTTTTAAAGCCATTTACGATTGAAGAAGTAGAAGCATGTCTGAAAAAAGTGAGAAGTGAACTGGAGAAAAGAGAGATAGCAGACTGGTCGCGGAAAACGGCGGCGAAGCAGTTGCTGGAAATGGCTTTGCGGGAAAAACAGGAAACAGAGCTTTTACGGAAAAATTTCCGTGGTGTATTTGGAGAAGAACTGGAAGAGTGCAGGTTTGGAATCATAGCGGTTTATGGAAAAACGGAAGAAAACATCTGTAGCCAAATTCAGGAAAAATACAAGGGCATCCGTTACATCAGCAAAACGGAACGGATCAGCATTCTGCTGCTGGCGGGGTATCTGTCGGTGAAAGATACGGCATTTCAGATCTGGAATGATTTGAAAGAAGACGCACCGAGAGCCGTTGGATGGTGCAGTGGAGCATGGACAGCTGACTGCCTGTACGAAAAGGCGGAAAAACTTCGGAACTGTTGTGTTCTGGCATTTCATATGGATCCACCGGAACTTTTCTGTGCAGATGAAAAAGAAACGGAAGAGGAAAAAGCGTATCATTTCCGGGAACAGAAGGAGCGGAGAGAAGAAATCTGTCGTCTGGTCAGCAACGGGAAAAAGCAGGAAACGCTGCAGACCATGAAAGATTATTTTCAACAGCTAAAGGGGCTTGCGCCGAAAACATTTGCGGGAGAAGTTTACAATCTCTATATGTATCTATGGAACCGTCTTGTTTTGAGCGATGAACTGCTGGAAAACTGGATGGAAGCAGAAAAAATTTTGAGAGAAAATGAAATTTTTGAAGCAAACAACAGTTATCAGATGCGGGAAAAGATGAAGCAGTATCTGGAACGGATGTTGGCATTTTTTGAAGAACAGAATCAAAATCCAAATTACTATGCCGTTTATCAGGTAAAAACATATCTTCAGGAGCACTGCTCGGAAAGCGCAGATATCGAGAAGCTGGCCGCGGAGGTCGGTTTGTCTCCGAATTATCTGAGGAGCCTGTTTAAAGAGGCAACAGGAAAAACGATTTTGGAATACAATACGGAAATGCGTCTGCAGAGGGCGGCGGAACTGTTAAAGAATAAGAAAAATAAAGTACGGGAAGTGAGTCTGGCGGTTGGATATGAAAATGTTTCTTACTTTGGCGTTGTTTTTCAGAAAAGATTTGGAGTGACACCAAATGAATATCGTAAAATGGTATAAAAATCGGAATTTTCAGTTTAAACTGGTGATCGGCTATCTGGTACTGGCACTGATTCCAATGCTGTGTGTTACCTGGTACAGTTATGGAAAAACAAGGAATGTGCTTCTTACTGAAGCATATCAGAGTGCAGAACAGGAAGCAGAACGAATTGAAAAAAATTTTTCTACGATGGTCGAGCCTTACGAAACAATTCTGGATGTGCTGTATGTGGATCAGATGCTGAGCGGATATTTGTTTCAGGATTACAGCAACGATTCTTATGAAGATATGTTTTACTATATTGATAAGAAGCTCAGCGAAATCTGTCTGATGAATGCAGGAATTTACAAAATCTGTTTTTACAGCAACAATGAAACGCTTCCGCAGGATAATTATTATTTTTATTCCATGCAGGATCTAGATCGGAGGGAATGTGTGCTGACATTTGATGCGATAGGGGAAACGGTATTCTGTGGGACATCTGGAGACGGAAAAGCATTTCATATGAATCGTCTGATGAATTTTTATCCACAGGGCGGGATGAAGGGCGTACTGTCGTTACAGATTGAAAATCAGCAGATACAGCCCCTCCTCGAAACAATAAATTCCACCGATGAAATTTATCTGGTGGATCAAAAAGGATATATTCTGGCTGCTTCCGAACCGGAAATGGCAGGCCTTCCGATCCGGACCAGAATGCCGGAAGAGGATCTGGAGCAGAAAGCGCAGATTGAGTTTGAGCGTGACGGCATTTCAAAAATCGGAAATATCCAGAGCGGAGTTTTCGGAACAAAAATTCTTGTGATTTCGGATAAGGAGACGGTTTTAAAAGACGCAAAAGCTGTTTCAAGAAGGATGATGTTCCTGATCCTCTGCAGCGCGGCTATGGTATTTCTCTGCATTATCTGTTACACAAGATGGATTTCCGCGCGGGTGCAGAAAGTGGTGTATGCAGCAAAACGGATGGGACAGGGAGAATTTGATTACCGTCTGGAAAATATGGGAGAAGATGAGATCGGACAGATCGGGCTGGCGTTTAATCAGCTCAGTGATCAGATTCAGGAGTTAATTCGGGAAAATTACGAAAAGAAAATCCGGATTCAGACGAGCGAACTGAATTTGCTGCAGGAACAGATCAATCCGCACTTTCTTTACAATGCACTTGCGGTTATTTCAGCACTGGCGATGCGGGAAGGTGGAAAACAGACGATGCAGGCGGTCAAAAATTTGTCCAGCTTCTACCGGATTTCCCTGAATAAGGGAAAACAGGTGCTTTCCATCCAGGAAGAGGTGGAACTGCTGCAGAGCTATCTGAAAATCCAGCAGATGCGTTTTCGGGACAGCGTACAGGTGGAGTATGAAATTGCAAGAGAAGTACTGACATATCGAACCATTAAACTTCTTCTGCAGCCGCTGGTTGAAAATGCCATTCACCATGCGAGAAAAGAGGAAGAAGTTCTCCACATTGCGGTCAGAATTCAAAAAGAAGAAAGGGATGTGGTATTCCAGGTGACAGATGATGGATGTGGAATCGAGGCGGAAAAACTGATTAAACTGCGAAGTTCTCTGCGGCGCTCAGAGGAAGGATATGGACTGAGAAATGTTGCAAACAGGGTTCGTCTGGCTTATGGAGAGGATTATGGTGTCCGAATAGAAAGCCAGGAAGGATATGGAACGACAGTTTCTGTCAGAATTCCAGTAAACGAATAAAAAATCAAACAAAGCAGAAATAACTTCGTATTGTTTGCATAGAAGAGGAAACAGAAACCGGCTGATAAAGGTGATTTTGCCCGTCAGCCGGTTTCTGTTTCGTTAGATATTGACAGAAATCGTAAGAAAACAACAGAATAAAAAAGAGAATTATAAAACTCCGTTAAATCGAGATAGAAATCATAAAAAAGTGAGATTGTTGCAGGACAGACTATCCATTAGAATGGAAACATAGACAGCAAGAGTGTACAAGATGAACAAAAAGAAGAAAGAAGGAGAAGGCATGAAAAAAGAAAACGTGCATGCAAAGCACAAAAAAAGCCTCGCGGAACGGTTCTGGAAACAGAAATATCTGTTTTTACTGCTGCTTCCATCGTTGGTATGGGTCATTCTGATCTGCTATGCACCAATGACAGGACTGTATATGTCCTTCATCAACTACACGCCGCAGGGTAGCGGCTATTTTGCGGATATGGCGAATTCGCAGTTTGTCGGTCTTGACTGGTTCAAGTATTTCTTTTCCACAGATTTCACAAAAATCATGAGAAACACACTGGCAACCAGCTTACTGACACTGTTATTCTCATTCCCGCTGCCAATCATTCTGGCGCTTTGCCTGAATGAAGTTCGAAACCAGAAGGCAAAGAAATTTGTACAGACCGCATCTTATATTCCCTATTTTATTTCCTGGGTTATTGCGGCAAACATTTTCCTTACATTCCTTTCTTCAGACGGCGTCATCAACAATCTGTTAAAATTCCTCGGATTAACCGATGAGTCGATTCTGTTTTTCCAGAAAGGACCATATTTCTGGTGGATCATCGCGATTGCAAATGCGTGGAAGGTACTTGGATACAATGCGATTATCTATATGGCGGCAATCTCCGGCATCAGCCAGGATATGTATGAAGCAGCGGATGTGGATGGTGCGACGAGAATGCAGAAGATTCTGCATATCACACTTCCGGCATTAAAGCCGACCATTATGATTCTTCTGATTCTGGCAATCGGAGGTGTTCTGAATACAGGATATGAGCAGCAGCTGTTGATGTCTAATGATGCTATTTTAAATTATTCTGATGTACTTGATACGTATGCATACCGCTATGGTCTGAAAAACGGAATGTATTCTTACGGTACTGCAGTAGGATTCTTTAAATCCGCAGTCTCCTTCATTCTGGTCATCAGTGCAAATGCACTTTCGAAGAAATTCAGTGATGATAATACGGCACTGTTTTAGGAGGAAGGAAAATGAGAGAAAAAGCAATTAAAATCAAAAGAAAACGTTGTGCCAGTGACTGGTTTCTTGATATTTTCAAAGTGGTTTTTCTGGTGTTAGTTACTGTGATCTGTGTGTATCCGTTCTGGAACATTTTTGTGGTATCCATTAACGATGCAACCGATGCACTGCGCGGCGGGCTCTACTTTCTGCCGAGAAAACTGAGTCTGGCAAGTTATAAAGATATTCTGGGACGTGCCACATTTTTGCATGGCATTCTGATCACTGTACTTCGTACTGCAATTGGTACACCGCTGGCGGTCCTTGTCACGACAGCACTTGCCTATGTGCTTTCCAGAAAAGAGCTGCTGTTCCGGAAACAGCTGAACCTGTTCTTTATCTTCACCATGTATTTTGGCGGCGGAATGGTTCCGTATTATATGGTATTAAAGAGCCTTGGAATGCTGAATAATTTCATTGTATTTATTTTCCCGAACCTGGTAAGTGTTTATAATATGATTCTGGTAAAGAATTATATAGAGGGAATGCCGGCAGAGATTTTTGAATCGGCGAAAATTGACGGAGCAAACGATCTGACAGTTTTCTTTAAAATGGTAATTCCATTGTCCAAGCCGATTATTATGACCATTGCACTGTTTGTTGCAATTACACATTGGAATTCTTGGTTCGATGCATATTTGTTTACGAATGCACAGTCTTTAAAAACAATGCAGTCCATTTTGGTTGAAATTCTGAATCAGTATCAGACTTCATCAGCGAACCAGGCGGCAAATCAGGCGTCACAGACCATTACACCGGACAGCATTCGAATGGCTGCTACGATGATTGCGACCATTCCGATTATCATGGTTTATCCGTTTATTCAGAAATATTTTGTTAAAGGAATCATGCTCGGATCTGTAAAGAGCTGATGATAGAAGGAGGAAAAGAAAATGAAGTTCAAAAAAAGTATCGCAATGGCGATGAGTGTCCTGATGGCAGCGGGAATGCTTGCAGGATGCGGATCAAATGGCAGTACATCATCAAGTACTGCATCCGGCAGTGCATCATCTGCATCGGGCGAGGTATCAACAGACGGAGTTACGATTTCTATCTTTGACAAAAACTCCGGAAGCAATACCTTTGATGATCCAGTTGCAAAAGCAATTGAGGAAAAAACAGGTGTCAAAATTCAGGTAGAAAATCCAACCGGAGATCCGCTGGAAAAATTGAACCTGATGCTGACCGGTCAGAATTACCCGGATATCGTCCTGATGGATCGTGGAAATGATATTGTAAACCGTTACATTGAGGCAGGCGCACTGCTTCCGTTGAATGATCTGATCGATAAGTACGGCCCGGATGTAAAAGAGATGTACGGGGAAACCTTAAACAAGAGTCGTTATACCGATGGAAAGAATTACTATCTGAATAACTGGTACGGAGAAGATCCGGATCCGGTAGCCGGTGTTTTGATGCGCTATGATTATCTGTGCGAAATCGTTGGAAAAGACCGCGCAGACAGCGATGAGCCATTTACACAGGAAGAGTATATTGACATTTGTAAGAAATTCAAAGAACTTCATCCGACCATTGACGGAAAAGAGAGTATTGCCATTACCTTTGATGCAGAATCCAAAAACTACGATGGAACATTAAAAGGAATGTATGGTCTGAAAACGTATTATCAGGATGGGGACAATCTGGAACATGTTGCCAAAGCACCAAACTTCAAAGAGATGATGTCCTTTGCCAATGAACTGTATACCGAAGGCCTTCTGGACAAAGAGTGGGTTGTCAACAAGAAAAATCAGTGGACGCAGAAACTGTCTGCAGGCAACGTATTCAGTACCTTTGCTTCCTACTGGGATACCGATGCAGCAAATACAGCACTTGCTTCTTCTGTAGGAGGAGATGCAAAATTCTATTCCTATAAAATCCTTGGAAACGGAATCAGTGCAGATGAAACTACTTACTCCGGAAGAAGTACACTTGGCTGGGATGCAATCGCGATCACCAAGAATTGTAAAAATCCGGAAGCAGCCATGAAGATGATCAACTACCTTGCAAGCGAAGAAGGACAGTATCTTCTGATGTGGGGTATTGAGGGAACCAACTGGAATATGGAAGATGGAAAACACGTTCCGAACGATGATCTGATTGAAGGATTCCAGACGGATTTTGACAAAACAAAACTGGATACCGGCGTCCGCAAATGGACCTGGTTTGTAAAGAACGGAAATGGTACAGACGGAACTCCATACGATGTATCACAGTATAAAGTAAAAGAGACCCGGCAGGTGGCTATGAATCACTTTGGTGAGAACGACAGATGGGATACCGCAGAGTTTGCAGGCCTTACCCCGGCAGGAAGCACTCCGGATGGCTTGAAATGGCAGAAAATCCAGGATATCTACGATCAGGAATATCCGAAGATTGTGAATGCAGACAGCCACGATGCGGCAATGGAAGAGTACGACAAGATGATTTCCGAAATGAATGACGCAGGACTGGAAGATGTAGAAAAAGTTATCACACAGAATTATCAGGAGCGTATGAAACTCTGGAATGAGTAAGCTAAAGTAAAATAAAAAAATCACACACGGAAAAGAACCGGCAGAAATTGAAATACAGATTTCTATGTCGGTTCTTTTTTATCAGAAGAAGCATTGCGATTTTCAAGGAATCTGGATATAATGAGGAAAACTGGAAAAACAGGGAAATCCAACCGCATGAGACAGGAGGCATCGTACATGGCAGCGAAAGAACAGTTAACCGCAATGGAAATGATCTGGGGATTTATGAGTGGGACGACAGGACATATGGGAAAGACGGACTTTGCGCCGCAGAAGGAAGCGTTCGGGGATTTTGCATCTCCGGAAACGTATTTTCCGCGCGTGGTGCCGGAGAGCGAAGGCATCTCATCGGAAAAGCTGACGCAGATGCTTCGTGAGCTCGCCGCTGCGCGCCATACGGACATGCATCATCTGCTGGTCCTGCGGAATGGACATGTCATCTGCGAATGCAATTTCGCCCCATACCGCAGCGGCATCTGGCATGCGACGTATTCTATGTGTAAGAGCATCACTGGCATGGCGGCTGGTTTTCTGATCAGTGAAGGAAAACTTTCCCTGGACGAGAACGTCTATGATATTTTTGAAAAACGAAACGGTCTGCTGCAGAAGATCCTGCGCCCGAATCTGACCGTGAAGCATCTTCTGACGATGAAGAGCGGCGTACAGTTCAACGAGATGGGCGTTGTTTCCGGCAACGACTGGGTGGACAGCTTCTTAAATGCGCCGGTCAAGGGAACACCGGGCGAAGCGTTTGAGTACAACAGTATGAACACGTATCTGCTGTCTGCAATCATACAGGAGCGCACCGGCATGAAAATGGTAGATTACCTGCGGCCGCGTCTGTTTGAGCCTCTCGGCATCCGGAAAGTTTTCTGGGAGAGCTGCCCGGCAGGGATTACGAAAGGCGGCTGGGGCCTCTTCCTGTGCCCGGAGGACGCGGCCAAGCTCGGGGTGATGTACGTGAACGGCGGAAAATTCGAAGGAAAACAGATCGTCCCGGCGGAATGGGTCGCAGCGTCCACCTCCGTTCATGCGACACCGCCGGAAAAGATGGGAAAATATGGCTATGGTTACCAGGTCTGGATGGAGGAGCGGCCGGGCAGCTTTGCGTTCAATGGCATGCTGGGGCAGAACGTGCTCGGTTATCCGGATACCGGCGTGGTGATTGTGACGAATGCGGGCAGCAACGAGCTGTTCCAGACGTGTGAGATGCTCGACATTGTGCGGAAGTATTTCGGCGCGGAATTTGGTGCAGAGCTGAAATCCGGCGAGGCGGAAAGCCCGATGGCATATCAGAAGCTGGTGCAGACCTGCCGTGATCTGGAGGGCGCGAAAGAGACACCGGGAAGAATCCTGCGCGGCGGCTGGAAGCGGAGAACACCTGGGCCGCGGAACAGCGGAACACCGCGTCAGATCGACATGGCGCAGCTTCTGCACGGAAAAGAATATAAAATGGAGGACACGCATGTCGGCATGTTTCCGCTGACGCTGCAGGTCTTCCACAACAACTTTTCCGACGGCATCCGCCGCATCGGTTTCTTCTATGAAAAAGGCCGTTTCTTTGTCGAGCTGACCGAGGGAGAAAAAACACAGCGCATTGCGATCGGTCTTACGGGGTCCAAAGTTGTAGAATGGGTGGAAAACGAGGAATCGTATCTGCTCGGAACGACGGGACAGTTTGCGGAGAATGAAGACGGCGAACTGGTGCTGAAGCTTGAGTTTGCATTTCTGGAAGAGGCCGCAAGACGGAAGGTCAAAATCATTTTCCAGCGTGATTTCGAGCGGATCAGACTGGAGTGGAATGAGACGCCGGGCAAGGATCTGATTATCGAGGGCCTTGAATCCCTCGTGACGGATGTGGCGATCGCGCCGCTTCTGCCGTCGCGGTTCCGCGAGCGGAGCCTTGACATGATCCATCTGCTGATGGCACAGACCATTGAGCCAATGGTAGAGGCACACCGCGTGCGGCCGGGGAAAGAAACGGAGACAGAAGAAGCGGCAGCGGAAGCTGAATTGGCCGCGGCAGTGGAAAATGCGGAAAACGCAGAAGAAACGGTGTAAAAACAGAAAAAATCAGAAGAGAAATGTGGATAAAAAAGGGAATGGAGCTGCCGGATGCGCAGTTCCATTCCCTTTTAAAAATACAGATTACAGATTCAAAGCCATATCGCCGGATTTGATCAGGTTTGCCTTGCGGAATACCTCTGAGAAGAACAAGGTGATCACAGCCGGAAGCACGAAGTGGAGCAGAATGATTTTGATGATGACGAGCTTCGGATCATCATAAGCGATCATGATCTGGTAGGTTGTGATCTGTCCGACAAGACCTGCAGAGCCCATGCCGCTTCCCGTTGCATTATTCTGCATATTGGCAATTATGGTGGAAACCGGTCCTAAAATCGCACTCGAGAAGATGACGGGCAGCCAGATCAGCGGATGACGCATGATGTTCGGCACCTGAAGCATCGAGGTTCCAAGACCCTGTGCGACAAGGCCGCCGAATTTGTTTTCCCGATAACTTGCAACCGCGAATCCGACCATGTTGCAGCAGCAGCCGATCGTTGCGGCACCGGCGGCAAGACCGGAAAGATTCAGAATGATGCCGAGTGCAGCGGAGCTGATCGGCAGTGTCAGAACCATACCCATGACGACCGAAACAACGATGCCCATGATGAACGGCCGCTGTTCCGTTGCCCAGTTGATGATGCTTCCAAGGCCTGTCATCATCTGGGAGATCGGCGGTCCGACGAGCAGTCCGACAACGGAACCGGCTCCGATGGTGATGACCGGTGTCACGATGATATCAACCTTGGTCTTGCCGGAAACCAGATGGCCGCAGGTGATGCCTGCGAAAGCTGCGATGAAAGCGCCGAGCGGTTCGCCAGGTCCTGCCAGAACGGCATTTCCGTCCACAAAGAATGTGCCGCCGGTGATCTTGCCGGCATAACCGCCGACCATGGCGGCGACGGCTGCAGAAACCGTGACAAGCGGGCTTTCCCCATATTTCACTGCCACGCCGACACCGATACCGGCACTTGTCAGGGCTGCGGCAGCTTTTCCAAGCAGATAGATCACATTTCCGGTCGAACCGCCGATCAGAAGACCGATCTGCTGAATCATCGTACCGATAATCAGGGTTGCAAAAAGACCCTGCGTCATGCCGCCGAAGCCATCAATGAAGATGTGCGAGGCGACTTTTTTGATTGTTCGCATATGGAATTCCTCCTCATGTATGTGGTGTGTTACTGTATTCACAAGTGACTTGTCAGTCGACTTTTAGTCTATCATAAGATGGGGGCGGGTGCAATCCTTTTCCGGGGGCATAAGTTGACAAAAGAAAGGGGCACGCTTATAATTGAGACAAATTCAGAGCGCTTCGAGAAAACAGCGCAGACAGTAAAAAAGTGATAAAGGAGACGCATGGGAAAACAGAAAAAGAAACAGAAAAAACGCGGCAATCCGCTTTGGACTCTGGTATTTTTAGCGGCACTTGCTGTTTTCTGCTTTTCCGGGTACAAGCTGATCGGCATTTACCTGGATTACAAGACCGGCACGGATGAATACCGGGATCTGCAGCAGTATACGACGGAAATTACAAAAACACCGGAGACACCGGCACCGACGAAAACAGAGGAGCTGCAGGCGGAATCCGAACCGGCGGAGCCTTCCGAACCGGAGCCGGAACCACTGTCGTATCCGACAGAACCGCCGCTTGCCGTCGATTTTGAATCCTTAAAAGCGATTAACCCGGATGTGAAGGGATGGCTTTATATCGAAGCTCTCGACATCAGTTACCCGGTCGTACAGGGGCCGGACAACGATGCGTATCTTCATACGACGTATGAGGGAACGAGCAACTTTGCGGGTTCCATTTTCCTCGATTACCAGAATCAGGGTGATTTCAGTGATGGAAACACAATCGTTTATGGTCATAATATGAAGAATCTCTCCATGTTCGGAAAATTGAAACAGATGAAGGAGCAGGAAAAATATAGGGACAGCGTCTATTTCTGGATGCTGACGCCGGAATCAAACGATGTGTACCAGATTTTTTCTGCCTTTTATACGGAGGCAGACAGTGATGTCTACACGCTGTATTCCGGCGGGGGTGAAGCGTTTGTACAGTATCTGAATACCATGGCGGCGCGGTCAGAGATCCCGGTAGAGCAGCCGGAGATGGATGAACACAGCCGTATTATTGTGCTGTCCACCTGTGCGGCGAGCGATACGACTGGACGGTTCGTCGTTCTGGGCGTGCGGCGGAACCGGTAATAATTGGTCAGAAGGAGGAATGACAGATGGAAGAGGAAAGAAAAATCGAAGAACTGCAGAGATTGATTGATACGCATGAAAATATCGTATTCTTCGGCGGCGCGGGCGTGTCCACGGAGAGCGGGATTCCGGATTTCCGGAGCGTGGATGGCCTTTATCATCAGAAGTATGACGTTCCGCCGGAGACAATTTTAAGCCACAGCTATTTCCTGCGGTACCCGGAAAAGTTTTATGCTTTTTACCGCGACAAAATGCTTCCGGTCGGCGCGAAACCGAACGCGGCGCATAAGAAACTTGCAGAGCTCGAAGCGGCGGGAAAATTAAAAGCGATTGTGACGCAGAACATTGACGGACTGCATCAGGCGGCGGGAAGTAAAGTAGTGTATGAACTGCATGGAAGCACACACCGCAATTACTGTATGAAATGCGGGGCATTCTGCGATACAGAGCTGGTGAGAAGGAGCAGCGGCGTTCCAAGATGTGAAAAATGCGGAGGCATGATCAAACCGGATGTCGTACTCTACGAGGAGAGTCTGAATGAGAAAGTGCTCGACGGTGCGATCCGCTCGATTGCGGCGGCAGATCTTCTGATTGTCGGCGGAACGTCACTTGCGGTTTATCCGGCGGCAGGCCTTCTCCAGTATTTTGAGGGCGATGCGCTGGTTCTCATCAACAAGGGCGCAACGCCGATGGATAAAAACGCGGATCTTCTGATCCAGCAGCCGATCGGGCAGGTGCTCGGCAGCATCAAAGTAAGATAGATTTTAATTAGAAAATATAAGGCGGAAGAAACATGGCAGAACATTACGAAGTAGGCGATATTGTAAAACTGAAAAAGCCGCATCCGTGCGGCAGCAGCGAGTGGGAAATCCTGCGTGTCGGCGCAGATTTCCGTCTCAAATGCACCGGCTGCGGCCACCAGATCATGGTAGCACGCAAGCTGGTCGAGAAAAACACACGCGGATTACGAAAAAAAGATGCGTAATATCGTGAAAAAAACAAGAAAACACGCGAAAAAGGGCTTGCTATAAGCCCTTTTTTATGTTAAAATAACAAATTGTGACGTATAAAAATAATTCCTTGCTCCCCATAATGAAAATGGGGTGCCAAAAAGTCCAAAAGGAGGTAAAGCATGAACAAGTACGAATTAGCACTGGTTGTGAATGCAAAACTTGAAGAAGAGGAACGCGCAGCTGTAGTTGAGAAAGCCAAAGGTTATGTAACCCGTTACGGCGGAACAGTTGGCGAAGTAGAAGAGTGGGGCAAAAAACGCCTTGCATACGAAATTCAGCATATGCGTGAAGCATATTACTACTTTATTCAGTTTGAAGCAGACGCAGCAGCTCCGGCAGAGATCGAGAGCCATATGCGTATTATGGATAACGTACTGAGATACTTAGTCGTTAAAAAGGAAGCTTAAGAGGTAAGCGAATGAATAAAGTTATATTGATGGGAAGATTGACCCGAGATCCCGATGTCAGATACTCTGCTGGAGAGAACTCTACAGCGGTAGCCCGTTATACACTGGCTGTTGACCGCAGATTCCGCAGAGACGGCGATTCCGCAACCGCAGACTTTATCGGATGCGTTGCTTTCGGCCGCCAGGCAGAATTTGCAGAGAAATACCTGCGTCAGGGAACGAAGATCGCCATCACCGGCCGCATTCAGACCGGAAGCTACACCAACCGTGAAGGCCAGAAGGTCTACACGACAGACGTAGTTGTAGAAGAGCAGGAGTTTGCAGAGAGCAAAAATGCAGGCGGAAACAACGGAGGATACTCCGCACCGCAGCATAACAATCCGGCTCCGTCCGCGAATACATCTGACCTGGGCAGTGCCGATGGTTTTATGAATATTCCCGATGGCATTGACGAAGAATTGCCATTTAATTGATAGAAAAGGAGAGATTGATCATGGCTTATAATAATAGTGAAAGACCAGCTTCCAGAAGACCGGCCCGCAGAAGAAGAAAAGTTTGTGTTTTCTGTGGTGGAGAAGAGATCAGCTACAAGGATGCAGCTAAACTGAAAAAATATGTATCCGAGCGTGGTAAAATCCTGCCGAGACGTGTAACTGGAACCTGCGCAAAACATCAGAGAGCAGTAACAGTAGCCGTTAAGAGAGCAAGACATATGGCTATTATGCCGTACGTAGATGATTGATTCTGACTTGCGCTGAGCACTGTCCGAACGTTCATTTTGAATCGGTAAATAAATAGAGGTATCTGCCCGAAAAGGGCGGGTACCTTTTTTGTATTCAGAAGTATCTTGTTGCCAAAGTACAGGTCAAAGTGGTATAATCGGAAGGACAGGAGCGAAATACAACACGCAACGTTGGAAAGGTGTTAGGAAATGAAAAGCAAAATGAAGTTGAGCGGCCAATTGCGGAGCTATCTTCGATGGCCGCTGATTTTGTCCATCCTGATGCTTGTGATGAATATCGGCATGTATTTTGTGGATGTGATGGCAGGAATGTGGTTCACGCTGTTTTTTGCAGTCTATGTGATCGCAGCCGCAGTTCTCTATTACAGACAGCGTCCGCAGGTGATCAACGAGCTGATTACCTTTGCGACTGAATACGGCCAGGTTCAGAAGCATCTGATCCAGGAACTGGCGCTGCCCTATGCCGTTATGGATTCGCAGGGAAAACTTCTCTGGGTCAATAAAGAGTTTACAAAAATCACAGGGAAGGATACACAGTATCATAAATGTATCGCCACCATTTTTCAGGAGCTGACGGTCGAGCGGCTGCCGAAAAATGAGGAGGAGACCGACATCAACGTGGCTTACGGCGAAAAGAATTTCCGTGCCCATGTAAAAAGCGTCTGCATCGACGAGCTGATCCAGAATTCGGAGATGATCAACACAGATATCAAAGGCTATTTTATTCAGGCACTGTATCTGTTCGATGAGACGGAGCTCCGCGAGTATATGCGGAAATTCGAGGACGAAACGATGGTCACCGGTCTTCTGTATCTGGACAACTACGACGAGGCTCTGGAGAGCGTCGAGGAGGTCCGCCGTTCCCTTCTGACCGCACTGGTCGAGCGAAAGATCAACAAATATTTCAACGATCTCGACGGACTGGTGAAGCGGTATGAGAACGACAAATACATCGTGGTCATGCGCCGGAGTTCGTTAAATGAACTGAAAGAGAAAAAGTTCGATATCCTCGAGGACGTCAAGACCATCAACATCGGAAACGAGATGGCGGTCACAATCAGTATGGGTATCGGAGCAGATGCTGGGTCGTTTGCGAAAAACTCCGAGTATGCGAAAATCGCGATCGACCTGGCTCTTGGCCGGGGCGGCGATCAGGTCGTTTTAAAGGACGGTTCGAAGATTCAGTATTTCGGCGGAAAAACGCAGGCTGTGGAAAAGAATACGAGAGTCAAAGCCCGCGTCAAGGCGCACGCGCTGAAAGAGTTTATGAACACGAAAGAGAAGGTCGTTGTCATGGGACACCGCCTGCCGGATGCCGATTCGTTCGGTGCGGCCATCGGTATCTACCGTGCGGCGAAAACGCTGAATAAAAAAGCGTACATCGTCATCGACAACCCGACCAGCTCGATCATTCCGCTGATGAATACGTTCCGCGACAACCAGGATTATGAGGCGGACATGTTTGTCAACAACCATGAGGCGAAAGAGATCATGGACGACAACACGCTGCTCGTTGTGGTCGATACGAACAAGCCGAGCATCACACAGTGTGAGGATCTGCTGTACATGGCGAAAATGATCGTCGTGCTGGATCATCACCGGCAGGGAAGCGATACGATCCGCAACTCGGTGCTTTCCTATATTGAGCCGTATGCATCATCCGCGAGCGAGATGGTTGCCGAGATTCTCCAGTATTTTACTGAGGGAATCCGCATCCGGAACGTGGAGGCGGACAGCATCTATGCCGGCATCATGATTGATACCGACAACTTTATGCAGAAAACAGGTGTCCGCACGTTCGAGGCGGCAGCGTTCCTGCGCCGCTGCGGTGCGGATGTGACGCGTGTGCGCAAGCTGTTCCGTGAGGATATGAACGATTACAAGGCAAGAGGAGAGACGATCCGCAATGCGGAGCTGTTCCGCGGCCAGTTCGCGATTTCCGAATGCCCGAGCGACTATGTGGACAGCCCTACGGTGGTCGGAGCACAAGCGGCGAACGAGCTGCTGAACATTGTCGGTGTCAAGGCGTCCTTTGTACTGACCGAGTATAAAGGCGTGATCTATATCAGCGCCCGCGCGATCGATGAGGTCAATGTACAGATCATCATGGAGCGGATGGGCGGCGGCGGTCATCTGAATATGGCGGGATGCCAGCTCGAGACCGTCAACATGGAGGGGGCGAGAAACCTTCTGAAATCAACCTTAACAGAAATGCAGGATGGAGGAGAAATCTGATATGAAAGTTATCTTACTGGAAGACGTAAAAGCACTTGGTAAAAAAGGACAGACTGTAAACGTAAGTGACGGATATGCAAGAAACATGCTTCTGCCGAAAAAACTCGGCATCGAGGCAACCGCAAAAAACCTGAATGAGCTGAAACTCCAGAAAGCACACGAGGACAAAGTGGCAGCAGAGCAGCTCGCTGAGGCACAGGCTTTCGCGAAAGAGATTGAGGACAAACAGGTTACCGTAGCAATCAAAGTCGGCGAGGGCGGAAAAGTATTCGGAAGCGTATCGGCAAAAGAGATCGCTGAGGCAGCAAAAGAGCAGCTCGGATACGACATCGACAAAAAGAAAATGCAGCTTCCGAACCCGATCAAGGTTCTTGGAACGACAGAAGTGCCGATCCGCCTGCATACCAAAGTAACTGCAAAGCTGAAAGTTATCGTAAAAGAAGCATAATTCTATGGAAGAAGCACTGATTAAACGAATCCTTCCGCACAGCATCGAGGCGGAGCAGTCGGTCATCGGTTCCATGCTGATGGGGCGCGAAGCCATCATGGCGGCATCGGAAATCCTGACGAGCGACGATTTTTACCAGCACCAGTACGGCGTCATTTTTGATGCCATGGTGGAGCTGTTCAATGAGGGAAAACCGGTCGATCTGGTCACCCTGCAGAACCGCCTGCGTGAAAAGGATGTTCCGCCGGAGATCAGTTCGATGGAGTTTGTCCGCGATCTTTTAAATGCGGTGCCGACTTCGGCGAATGTGCGCCATTATGCGAACATCGTCAGCGAGAAAGCGGTGCTGCGCCGTCTCATTAAGCTGACAGAAGAGATAGAGAATGACTGCTATCTGAACAAAGAGCCGGTGGAAGTCATCATGGAGGAGACGGAAAAGAAGATGTTCCAGTTATTGGGCCAGCGGAATTCCGGAGACTTCATGCCGATCCGCCAGGTTGTCATCAATACGCTGGAGAACATCGAGCGTGCATCGAAGACGAAGGGAAATGTCACGGGTATTCCGACCGGATTCACGGATCTGGACTACAAGACATCGGGTCTGCAGAACTCTGACTTTATCCTGATTGCGGCACGTCCGTCTATGGGTAAAACGGCGTTTGTCCTCAATATTGCGCAGTATATGGCGTTTAAGAAAGACAAAGCCGTTGCGATTTTCAGTCTCGAGATGTCGCGGGAGCAGCTGATGAACCGTCTACTCTCGATGGAGTCGAAAGTAGATTCCCAGCATCTGAGAACCGGAAACCTGAAAGACGACGAATGGAGCAAGCTGATCGAGAGCGCCGGCATGATCGGTGAATCCCGACTGATGATCGACGATACACCTGGTATCTCGATCGGAGAGATGCGGTCGAAATGCCGCAAATACAAGCTGGAGCACGGTCTTGATATCATCATCATTGACTACCTGCAGCTGATGTCGGGAAGCGGAAAGAGCTCCTCGGAATCGCGCCAGCAGGAGATTTCGGATATCAGCCGTTCCTTAAAAGCACTCGCGAGAGAGCTGAATGTGCCGGTTGTTGCACTGTCCCAGCTTTCCCGGGCTGTTGAGCAGCGTACCGACCACCGTCCGATGCTTTCCGACCTGCGTGAGTCGGGAGCGATCGAGCAGGATGCCGACGTTGTTATGTTTATCTATCGAGATGATTACTATAATAAGGATTCCGAGAATAAGGGAATCGCGGAAATCATCATCGCCAAACAGCGAAACGGCCCGATCGGAACCGTCAATCTGGTCTGGCTGCCGGATTATACGAAATTTGCGAATGCAGAGAGATAAAAGAAAATATTTGTAACTATTCAGAGCCATGCGAAATTGAGGGGAAAAGTGCGACTCATGCTTGCATGAATGAGCACTTTTCCCCTCAATTTCATATGGCGAGAAGCCACATCGAGATGTAGCGTAGCGGAATCGAGATGGGGCTCTGAATAGTATGGTGTCAGAACGTGTCGTGGGATAGTCCTGCGGCACGTTCTTTGTGTATAATTGTATGAAATTGTCGGAATATTACGATGAGATTTTCTTGCGGCAGGGGATAACAGATCCTATAATAAAGGGAAGAAGGGAGTGGCTGCCGTATGGAAAATAGAACGTATCTGGTCACGGAGGCGGAGAAGCTGACCGGGGAGAAAGCGCATGTGCTCCGGTACTGGGAGGACGAGCTCGGCATGGAAATCCACCGCAATTCGCTGGGACACCGCTGCTATACTGCGCAGGACATTCAGATTTTTCTGGGAATCCGGGAATTGAAGAAAAAGGGGCTTCATCTGAAAGCGATCCGCGAGCTGATGCCGAAGCTGGTGCAGGCAACGGCGGAGATCAAAGCGTTTCCGGCGGAAGCGGCAGAGACGGCAAAGGAGAAGCCGGATCCGGCAATACCGGGAAAAGCGGACGAAGTGCCGGAGGTGGTTGTCGATCTTCTGCCCGAGCGGGAAGCAGAACAGCTGGCGGACACTGTGATGCGGCAGGAAGAGGAGGAGCGTCAGACGGAATTTTACCGCGTGCTCGGCCGTCTGCTTGACCAGATGATACAGAAGAGGCGTCAGGAGGAACGGAGCCGCCGCGTGGACGAGGCGATCCGCCGCCACCAGCAGAGCCGGAGAGAAGCAGCGGCGACGCTGGAGCAGAAAGGAAAACGGACGAAAGCAAAACGGGGCCATCGGAACAATGGGTAAATTGGACAGAAAAAAAGAACGCCTGCGAGAGGCGTTCTTTTTGGATCCACGCGGAAATCCGACTTATTTTGCAGCCAGATAATCGTTGATCTGGTCTTCCAGAATCTGAGCGTCCAGGCCGTGAACCATAGCTGCTTCTTCCAGGGACTCACCCTGCGCAGAAGGGCAGCCGATGCAGTGCATGCCGGCTCCCATCAGGATTCCGATGATATTTGTATCCATTGCGATTAACTCGCCGATTGTCATGTCTTTCGAGATCTTTGCCATCTTAAAGTTCCTCCTTTAAATGTGTATATACCCGTCGTTCCGATTTTGACGGCTATTTTGATTATAGCGTACCCCCGGGGGGAATGCAAGAACAAATTCATAAGATTATAGAATGTTTATAATTTTGTACTTGTATTTCAGGGGGCAATCGTTTACAATGTGGATAGTACCGAAAGGGCCAAAAAATCTACAAGGAGGATAAGATCATGGCATATGTAATCACAGACGAATGTGTAAGCTGCGGAACCTGCGCTGGAGAATGTCCAGTAGAGGCTATCGCTGAGGGAGATTCCCATTACGAAATCAACCCGGATGTATGCGTTGAGTGCGGAACATGCGCAAGCGTATGTCCAACTGAAGCTATCACAGAAGAGTAATTTGTACGGAGCGTACAAAAAAGGAAGTCTTTCACAGACTTCCTTTTTTTATGCATACGTTTCAAAACTTACAGAGAAGCCAGCTCCTGCAGAGCATTCTCTTTTACCATTGCATTTCCATGTTCCAGCAGAAATGCTTCAGCGGCCAGGGAGAAGGATTCCTGTCTGCCGTACTCGGAAAGAATGTTGCAGACCTTGTTGAATTCCTCCGGTTTGCAGCCGGACTGGTGCAGAACGAGCTGATAGTTGGCATCTGCCCTGTTCTTATAGAGGGAATTGCTGCCGGTAAAATACTGATTCAGCGCTTTTGCGGAGCTGATGACATCGTCGAGGGTTGAGAAGTGGAAGGTGCGTACCAGATCCACATTCTTTTCCTCGGATGCTGCAGGCTCTTTTTCGTTTTCCTTCTGTGCCGCTTTCTTTGCGATTTCCTGTGCCTTGTTCTTCACATCGCAGAGCTTGTGGAACAGGTCGATGATGTCGTCCGCGCCGGAATACTGTACCGGTTCCGGTCCGTCCGTATCGTCGCCGGATGGAGCAAATTTGGCGAAGCGGGTGTCGAGCTCCTGTGGATCCTCGACTCTGGTGATAATGAGGACAATACTGTCCGGAGCCACCGGAACGGCCTCGACCATGAGCGGGGCATTATCCACATTGAAGCCGAACTGCTGGTTGGCTTCAAGCATCATATCCTGAAACAGGCTGCGGGCCTTTTCCGTGCCGTAAGCCAGTTCGCTGAGCTTTAAATTTCTTTCGGCAAGATCGGCGCTGGTCAGTGTGCAGCGGATCTTGTTATCATTGATTTTTTCTATTTTCATAACTCTCACGTCCTTAATTACTCTTTACTTATATAAATAGGGCTGCTTACGATATAGTATAACACATCACGGAAAGAAGTAAAGAACTTAAGATTTTTTTTACATTTCGCATAATTTTTTCAGAAATGAAGGGACAAACTTTATTTGTAATTCCCCCGGTTTGAAGTATAATGGGAGTTGGGGAAACCTTTGCTTCTGCCCGGAGGGTGCATACTCCGGCCGGAAGCAGGCACAGAAAAAACGGATCGGATAAGAAGGCGTCCCCGCGAAACATGATCATTGAAACTAAAAACAAAAGTATTTCATACGGATCGATGGGGCTTTCTTTTTTGTACGTCACAACTGCAAATAAGCCATGAAACAAACAATCGACAAAACTTTTTAAACAGATTTTCTGAAAAATACCCAATAGCAAAAAGCAACGATACTTTCGTTACTGTTCAATCAGCAGTGAAACACCTGCTGTTTCGCTGCGTAAGAACATGATTCAGGTGTGAGCAGCCCTCCTTTTGCGAAGCAAAACTTTAAATGAGGGCTGCGAATGTTACAGTTCGCTGGGAACCAGTGAACTGTAACGATACTTTCTGACTCGCATGCGGTTCCCTTGCGCATAACGGTTGCTATTGGGTATTTTTTTTGTTATAATGGGCGCAAGTGGGGAGATCTTCAGAGCGAAGAAAAGGGGAAAAGAACACATGAAGGAGCAACAGAAGAAAAAAGCAGCGCCGGTACTGGTCGTACTGATTCTGATCGTGCTAGTCGGTGCAGCAGGCGTTGTTTCATTTTTGATAAACCGATATAAACCCGGAACCGAATACATGGCCGGGAACGAATATTTTAACCTGACAGACGAAAACAGCGTTGCGCTGATCCAGAACGGAGAACTTCTGGAAGAGCAGGCCGTCCTTATCGGAGGAGAGCCGTATGCGGCGTACACATATGTAGAATCCCAGCTGAACAGCTGCTTCTATTGGGATGAAGAAACAAAAGGAATCCTGCTTACAACGAGCGGCGGCGTGCAGACACTGCTTCCGGGCGATGCGGCCGTTGCCAAAACACCGGGCGGACAGCCTGCCGTACAGCAGGAGAGCGACGGAACGGTTTACATTTCGCTGGATGTCGTAAAAGAATACACAGATCTCGACTATGCATATTACAGCGATCCCAACCGTGTTGTAATCCGGAATGAATGGGACGGCGTGGAGCAGGCGACGGTACAGTCAGACACCGCGCAGGTGCGCCAGAAGGGCGGCATCAAGAGTCTGATTCTTGCGGATGTACAGAAGGGAGACACCCTGCTGTATCTGGAAAATCTGGACAACTGGTGCAAAGTCATGACGGCGGACGGCTATACCGGCTACATCCAGACAGAGGATATCTCCGAGCCGGAGGCCATCGAAGCGCGGACGGCAAAGAAAGATTCCTATGAAAGAATTACACGGGATCACAAAATCAATCTGGTCTGGCATCAGAGCACATCGACCGAGTCGAACGACGCGATGGCAGAGATGACAGCAGAAATGACCGGCGTGAACGTGATTTCACCGACCTGGTTTTCCGTGACAGACGAAACCGGTACGATTTCCAGCCTTGCGAGCGCCGATTACGTGAAACTGGCGCATGACGCGGGACGGGAAGTCTGGGGATTGATTGATAACTTTAATGAAGCATTTGACGAAACAACCGATCTTGCCTACGCATCCGTGCGCAGCAGAATCATTGAGCAGCTGCTCGCCGAGGCAGCATCGTGCGGCATGGACGGCATCAACGTGGATTTCGAGAATCTGAAAGAGGCCGGAATCCCGCATTACCTGCAGTTTCTGCGGGAACTGACGAGCGCGGCGCATGCACAGAATCTTGTGGTGTCGGTCGATACGCCGGTACCGCAGGCTTACACGATGTATTATCAGCGCGGCGAGCAGGCAAGATTTGTGGACTATATGATTGTCATGGCCTATGACGAGCATTTCGCGGGAAGCGAGGAGGCAGGCTCTGTTTCATCCCTCCCGTTCGTACAGCAGGCCGTGGAGGAGATGACGCGGGTGATGCCTGCCGATCAGGTGATCTGCGGAATCCCGTTTTATACCCGTGTCTGGACGGAAAAGTTCGGACAGAGCGCCATTACCAGCGAGGTGCTGGGCATGGATGGCGCCAAAAACTATGCCAAAGAGAATCAGATGACAGAAACCTGGGATGCATCCCTTGGCCAGAATGTGGCAACGGTAGAAACTTCCGATGCCAGATACACGATCTGGATGGAGGATGAGCAGTCCATGGAGGAAAAACTGAAAGTGATCCAAAGCGCCGATCTCGCCGGAGTGGCAGAGTGGAAGCTCGGATTCGAGTGCGCAGACGTCTGGAGTCTGATTTCAGAATATATTGAAACAAACAGTTGACGAGGAGTCCGGGAAGGATAAGGGGAATGATAAAAGCCCGGGCACGAAGGAGGAGTATACATGTCAGAAAACAATCACGAAGAATTATTTAAAACAACGCTGATGGGCGGTTTCGATAAGGACGATGTCATGACGAAAGTGCAGAACCTGAAAGATCAGGCGTATGCCGCTCAGAAGAAACTGGAAGCAAAGATCGAGGAAAAAGAGCAGGAAATCGAGAAGCTGAACCGCAAGATCCGCGAGCGTGAGGATAAAATCGAGGAGCTCGAAAAAAATATTCATGAGAAATACCAGAGCTATATCGACAATTATGACAGCATCAGCGGCCTTGTGTTTGAGGCACAGGTGAAAGCGAAAAAACTGACACAGGAAACAGAAGATGCCTGCCGCGAGAAAACCGAAGAGACCGATGCAGCGTGCAGAAAGCTGACGGAGGAAACGGAGGAGAGCTGCAGAAAGCTAAAAGAAGAGACCGAGGAAGCCTGCCGCCGGAAAACCGAAGAAACGGACGAGTCCTGCCGCGGGAAAACGGAGGAAACGGATGAGGCGTGCTGCAAAAAGAGAGAGGAGACAAACGAGTCCTGCCGGAAACAGAGGGAGGAGACAAAGGAATCCTGTGCAAAGCAGCGCCGCGAGACGAAGGAACAGTGCGAATACATGGTAGAGAGCGCACGTCAGAAGGGCGAGGAACTGGCTGCTGTTTATGAAGAAAAACTGCAGGCCGAAGCAGAAGAAATCCAGAGCCATATGGACGCGGAACTGCAGAAAGCCAACACCAGATACCAGAAGATTTACGCCGAGATGGAAACCATGACAAGTGTACTCGAGAAGAACCGCAGAATTTTTGAGGAGACTTTTGCCGGCATCGAAAAAATGCGTGAGGAGATGAAACGTTCTGCGTCGGAAGTGGAAACCTTCATGAAAGATCCGGTAAAAAGTATCTTTCCCGGAGAGGCAAAAGAAACAGCCGCAGAGCCAGGCAGTGAAGATACCGCAGAAGAAGCAGAGGAAGAAGACGAAATCGTCGAAAATTCCGCAGTCATCGATCTCGAAAATGAGCCGGATTATCTCGATGATGACAACGACGAAGAAGAGGATGAAATCCCGAATCGCGCGCATGATGAAGAAGATGAGGAAGAGTAACCGGAAGCAATAAGAGTTGTAACCTAACCCGCTGCTGCATAAAATGACCAAGAAAGGAAATTTGCAGCAGGGGGCTTTTCATTTGGAAAAAGGGAAAAAACTGGAATGGCTGATGGCGGTGATTCTGCTTTCGGCGGCGTATGTTCTGTCCCGCGAGGGCGCACGGCTGGTGGCAGCACAGAAGGCAGCCACAAAAGTAGTGGTGCTGGACAGCGGCCACGGCGGCGACGATCCCGGCAAAATCGGGGCAAACGGTGTCAAAGAAAAGGACATCAACCTTGCGATTGCCCGTCTGCTGAAAAAGAAGCTGGAAAAGCAGGGAATCCTTGTGGTGATGACGCGGGAAGGGGAGAATGATCTCTCCGATCCGGGAGCCGTGAATGCGAAAGTGCAGGATCTGCAGCGGCGCGTGCAGCTGATTCATGAAAAAAAGCCGGACTGTGTGATCAGCATTCACCAGAACAGCTACCCGGATGCGGCGGTCAAAGGGGCGCAGGTGTTTTATTATACGGATTCAAAAGAAGGCGAAAAACTGGCACTCTGCATGCAGGCTGCACTGGTCGCGGGGCTCGATCCGGCGAATCACAGGAAAGCCAAGGGAAACAAAACGTATTACATGCTGAAGAAGACAGACGCGGTGCTGGTGATCTGCGAGTGCGGATTCCTCTCAAATCCGGAGGAGGAAGCGCTCCTGAACACAAAGGAGTACCAGAAAAAGGTGGCGGATGCACTGTGTGACGGCGTTTTAACGTATCTGGGAGAAAAGAAGAATGGCAAAGAGAAGACACAGACGAAGACGGAAGAGACCGCTGCGGGCGCTGCTTCCGCTTATGCTTGCCCTGCTGGCGGCTTATCTGGTATTCGGAGAATTTGATGAGAGCGATCCCGAGCAGAACGGAAGCGGAGCGGACAGCAGCACTGCTTCACAGACGGCAGACGAAAACAATGGTCTGTCAGAGAATGGCTCAACACAGTTTCAGGCGGAAAATACAGATGAGGAGGAGCTGGCGAAGCGGTATTATTACAGCCAGCTCGATGAAAACAGACAGATGATTTACCGCGAACTGGTGCAGGGAATTGCGGAACACCAGGAAACCATCATCACAAAAGGCGGCGATCCCGATGTGACGGCGGAGGTTTACGGATGGGTCTATATGGATTACCCGGAGTACTGCTGGATCAACGGAGCATCACATGTCACGGGATACGGTGAGCCGAAAAACTACTGTGAGGTAGTTCCGGAATACACGATTTCTGCGGAGGAGATTACAGGCCGCCAGACCCAGATCAAAGGGGCGGGAAATGATTTCTTAAGTGATATCGACCGTTCGATGGATGACTATGGGAAGATCAAGGCTGTCTTCGAAAAATGTATCCGGCAGATTGATTATGTGAAAGATGCGCCGGAGAATCAGACACTCTACAGCGGACTTGTGAACGGACAGACGGTCTGCGCAGGCTATGCCAGAACGTTCCAGTATCTGATGAACCGCCTGGACATCCCGGTCATTTATGTGACGGGAACGACAGACACCGGCGAGGCGCACGGCTGGAATATCGTAAAGTGCGGAGACAATTATTACAACGTCGATGTAACCTGGGGCGATCCGGTATTCGCAGAGGGCGAGAGCGGCGAGTACAATCTGCCGGACGACCTGATCTACTACGATTTTCTCTGCGTTTCCGATGCGGAATTTTCGGACACGCATCAGGCGGATGCGAATCTGCCGCTCCCGGCGTGCAATGCAGATGACCTCGAGTATTACCGCCAGATCGGCCGGTACATGGATACATTTGATGCGACGCAGATTCTGTGGGAAATGGAGACGGATATTGAAGAGACAAAAGAGTATTCCGAATTTAAATTTGCCACCGATGATTTGATGGCACAGGTCATGGAAGCCCGACCGGAGCTTCTCGATAAGGCTTCCGGCTATCTTTGCAGCTATTACGGACTCGGGTCCGTAAAATATACATACAGCGAGGATACGGCGACAAGAAAGCTGATGGTATTCTGGCAATATAAAGGAGAACCGAGTGAATGACGGCATCATCGGCACCGCATGCGTAGGCATCGCGCATCATGGTTTCCGCCTGCGGAGGCCCCATGGTCAGCACGGTCACGGTTCCGCCAAGTTTTTCACGGAGAGAAATTGCAGTTTCGAGTGCAAAAAGATCATATGGATTCGTCCGTGTATCGCCGGACATCCGCTTCATGGCGCCGGTTTCCGGATCGATATCCACTTTCGTGCCGGCCGGCACCTGTTTCATACATACAATTATCTTCATTTCTTTTTCCTCTTGTACTTTTTGACTTTGACGCGTTAAAACACTGTGTTATTATAGCACGAAAGTATAGGAATGTCGAGAAAAAATATCAAATTTGCCGATAGAGAGGGAAGAAAGAAACCCGGGATTGGACAAAATGCCAAAGGAAAAGGGACAGGAACCTGCGCCGACGTTAAGAATATCCCCCGTGGGGGCTTGTGAAAAAGGCCGATTTTTGGTAGAGTAAAGGGATATTTGAGCGGTTGGAAAACGGCCGCTCCGGGAAAGTTAAGAAAAAGAAGAAAGAAGCGGAAGATATGGAACAGGAATTATTACAGGAAATTGTCTCCTACTGGGGAACCCGTGCGGAGGGGTATTCTGAGGTCAATGAAAAAGAACTGGCGGGAAGCCAGAGAGAAGCGTGGCTGCATGTATTAGAGGAGCAGTTTCCAGAGAAAAAGAAAGAAGAGATGAAGATTCTCGATATCGGAACCGGCCCGGGATTCTTCCCGATGATTTTGTCGGAGGCAGGTTATACGGTGACGGCTGTTGACTACACGGAGGAGATGCTGGAAAAGGCGAAAGAGAATCTGGGAAAATATACGAAATACGGTCTGGAGCGCGTGACGCTGCAGCGGATGGATGCACAGAATCTGGAGTTTGCGGATGAGACCTTTGATGTTGTCATTTCCAGAAATCTGACCTGGAATCTGGAAAAGCCGGAGCAGGCATACCAAGAGTGGATGCGTGTTCTGAAACCTGGCGGCGTGTTGCTCAATTTTGATGCGAACTGGTACGGTTATCTCTATGACGAGGAGAAAAAAGAAGCGTACGAGGCAGACCGGAAGAAAGTGGAAGAGCAGCAGCTCGACGACCATTATCTGTGCACGGACATTGACCGCATGGAAAACATTGCGCGCCAGGTGCCGCTCTCTGCGATGGAACGGCCGGCGTGGGATACGAAGGTGCTCGAATCCCTCGGCGTCTGTTCCATCCAGACCGATTCCGAAATCTGGAAGCGCGTCTGGAGCGAGGAAGAGAGACTGAACTATGCATCGACACCGATGTTTCTGGTGTGCGCGGAAAAAAGCGCAGAGCAGTCCTTCCAGCTTGGTGATGTAACCGTCCGCCGCGGCGAAAAATATCAGGGGGATATCTCCTTTGCGAATGGGGATATCGTGCTTCCGGGAACGATTATCTGTGGAAAACTTCCGGGAAAAACAATGCTGATCACTGGCGGCGTTCATTCCGGTGAATACGTCGGCATTCAGGCATGTGTGGAACTGGGAGCGGAGCTTCAGCCGGAAAAAACGGTTGGAACGATCGTGATTTTAAAGGTCTTAAACCGTCCTGCTTTTGAAAACCGTGCGGGCAGTCTCGGACTTTCCGATGGCAAAAACCTGAACCGTGTATTTCCGGGCAATCCAAACGGAACCGAGATGGAGCGGCTGGCGTGGGCCATTACGAAAGAAGTTTATCCGAAGGTGGATTATTATATTGATCTCCACAGCGGCGATGATTTCGAAGCATTGACGCCGTATGTCTATTACGCCGGAAAAGCGGCGCAGGAGGTGACAGAAGTTTCGCGGAAAATGGCGGAGCAGGTGGATGTTCCGTACATGGTGCGTTCCATGGTGTCATCAGGCGGAGCGTACAACTACGCGGCGTCCAAGGGCATCGCGAGCATCCTCTTAGAGCGCGGCGGCATGGGAGCCTGGACTTCCGAGGAGGTCAATTCTGACAAGCGTGATGTGCGCAATATCTTAAGCAGCCTCGGCATGTATCAGATCCGCCGCGATGTGCGGAACTACGTGCCGATGGAGGTGACGGATGTCTGCTATCAGGCGGCTTCCGAAGACGGCCTCTGGTATCCGGCGGCAAAACCGGGCGATATGGTTGCAGAGGGCGCACTGCTCGGAACGATCCGTGATTATAATGGAAAACTCCGTGAGACGTGCCGTGCCGAGTACACCGGTGTAGTGCTGTACCAGACGGGCAGTCTGCAGGTAACAGAAGGGGGCCCTGTCGTTGCTTACGGAAGAATTGTGCGCGAGCCGGAGTACGACGACCGCAAAGAGCAGATTGTCCATTACTGGGAGAAACGGAGCGAGAGCTTTTTAGAGCAGAGACGCTCCGAACTTGCAAACCCGATTGCGAAGCGCTGGATGAAAGAGATTGAAAAACAGATCCCGGCGGGAAGACGGTTAAAGATCCTTGATGTGGGCTGCGGAGCCGGATTTTTCTCGATCCTGCTGGCAAAAGAGGGCCACGAGGTCTTCGGCATCGACCTGACACCGGAGATGATTGAGAATGCAATCCAGCTTGCCGAAGAAGAGAATGCCGACTGCTGCTTCCAGGTCATGGACGCGGAAAATCCGATATTTGCAGATGAAACGTTTGATGTTGTCATTTCCCGGAATCTGACTTGGACACTGCCAAATGCAGAGCATGCTTATGGGGAATGGATGCGTGTTCTGAAAACAGGTGGTATTCTGCTGAACTTCGATGCCAACTACGGAAAAGACGATGCTTCTGACACAAAAGACCTGCCGGAGCAGCATGCGCATTTCAAAGTCGGAAACGAAATGCTGGAGGAATGCGAGCGGATAAAAGCACAGCTTCCGATCAGCCGCAAAAACCGGCCGGCGTATGATGTAGCTGTGCTGTGCGAGAATACCAGAGGCGAAATCCGCATTGACCCGGATTTAGGAAAACGGATTTATCTGGAGAAAGATGAATTTTATAACCCTGCGCCGATGTTTTTGCTCTGTGCAGTAAAAAAATGAGGGGTAAAAAAGATGCGTAACTATGTGATTAAACGAATCCTTCAGCTGGTACCGATTCTCTTTGTGATTACGTTTTTGTCTTTTGGAATGATGCGTCTGGCAGGAAGTGATGCGGTACTTCAGAAAATGGAAAATACCGGAATGGTAATGTCGCAGGATGTGGTAGAACAGGCTCAGAGAGAACTGGGACTGGATAAACCGTTTCTGACACAGTACTTTGTGTGGTTGAAAAACCTGCTGCACGGAGACATGGGTGTAAGCTATATTTCAGGAGAAGATATTTTTGATACTTTTCTGGCGAAACTTCCGGCAACCTTGCTTTTAACAGCCGTATCAATCTGTCTGACGATTGTGATTTCCATTCCGCTCGGTGTGCTTGCAGCAGTAAAACAGAATCATCTGACCGATTATCTGATTCGGTTCTGCAGCTTTCTGGGAAACAGTATGCCCAACTTTTTTGTGGCATTGCTTCTGATGCTGTTCTTTGCTATCCGCCTCAAATGGTTTCCGGTTATCTCGGACGGAGTCAGTCTGCAGAGTGTAGCATTACCTGCCCTGACTCTTGCAATTGCTATGTCGGCAAAATATCTGCGGCAGGTAAGGGCAACGGTTCTGGATGAACTGGGTCAAAGCTATGTAGCCGGCGCAAAAGCAAGGGGCATTCCCTTTTCGATCACGCTGGTAAAAAGCGTGCTCCGTGCATCACTTGTGACCATTCTGACTCTGCTCACGCTGTCCATCGGAAGCCTTCTTGGAGGAACTGCGATTGTAGAATCCATTTTTCTGTGGGACGGCGTTGGAAAGCTTGCTGTGGATGCCATCAGTATGCGTGATTATCCGATGATCCAGGCATATGTGATGTGGATGGCAATCATTTATGTCGGCGTCAATCTGATTACGGATTTGTCGTATCGTTTTCTGGATCCGAGAATTCGTCTGGGAGGAATGGAAGGATGAAAGAAGAAAACACCATTACCGTGCGCAGTCAGAAAATCCAGTCGGACCGGACGAAAGCACGTTTGTATTTTTTCCTGTTTCTTACGGCATTACTTTTGCTGATTGTTATTTTTGCAGAGCAGATCTGTCCTTATGATCCCAATGCGCAGGACACAGGGGCTGCGTTGCTGCCGCCGGGATCGGGGCATATTGCCGGAACAGACCGATTCGGTCGGGATATGCTGTCCAGAATCCTGGTAGGATTAAAAACCAGCGTTACCTCTGCACTGATCCTGGTTTCTGTTATTACCGTGACAGGAAGTATTCTGGGGCTGATCTGCGGATATTTCGGTGGAATTGCAGATACCGTTATTATGCGGATTTCCGATATCTGTCTTGCATTTCCGGGACTGGTTTTTGCAATGGCAATCGCCGCTCTTTTAAATGGAGGAATCAGCAATGCGGTTCTGGCGCTGGCGGTGATCAGCTGGCCCAAATATGCCAGAATTGCAAGAAGCCAGACCCTGACGGTAAAAAATACAAACTATATGGCGGCCAGTCAGCTTGCGGGGTGTACTTTTGCGCAGATGATCCGGCGCCATATCCTGCCGAATATTGCAGGACCGATTCTGGTAACATCGATGCTTGATATCGGTACGATGATGATGGAGCTTGCCGGTCTGTCCTTTCTTGGACTTGGAGCGCAGCCTCCCACAGCAGAACTTGGAAACATGATGAGTGGAGGAAGAAGTATGCTGCAGACGTACCCATGGGTAGTGATTGGACCGGGACTTGCTATTTTTGCGGCAGTCGTTATTTTTAATCTTTGTGGTGATGCTGTGAGGGATTGGCTGGATCCCCACAGTGGACGCAGAAAATAAGCAACGGAGGAGCGAAAAAATGAAGACAAAACAATTCAAAAAGACAATGGCCTTTCTGGCAGCACTCTGTATAAGCGCAAGTTTGCTTGCAGGCTGCGGAAATCAGAAAAGTGCCGACGGTACACAGACAGAAAGCAGTGAAAAGACATTTGTATTCGGTGACACTACCTTTAATCCGGAAAATGAGGAAGCCGATGTCAATCCGCATAATACGTATGCCGGATGGGCCTGCATCCGATACGGAATTGGTGAAACACTGTTTCATTATTCCGATACCATGGAAATTGAGCCATGGCTGGCAACCGGATATGAAAATCCGGATGAGCTGACCTGGGTCATCACCCTGCGGGACGGTGTTTCCTTTTCCAGCGGACGGAAAATGGACGGAGAAGCAGTAAAGGAATGTCTGGAACATCTGATGGAAGTTCATGAGCGCGCCAAAGGTGATCTGATGATTGATTCCATTACGGCAGATGGCCAGACCGTAACGATAAAAACGCAGATTCCCAAACCGGCGTTTCTGAATTATCTTTCCGATCCTTATGGCTGCATCATTGATATGCAGGCGGGAATTACCGATGACGGAATTGTAGCAGGAACCGGTCCGTATAAGGTGGTCTCTCTTGTATCCGGTGAAAAACTGGAGCTTGAAAAAAATGATAATTACTGGGATGGTGAGCCGGGATTTGATAAGGTAACGGTTCGTACGATTTCCGATGGCGATACGCTTACCATGGCACTTCAGTCCGGCGAAATTGATGCAGCCTACGGAATGCCGTATGCAAGCTATTCACTCTTTCAGAATGACGACTATACGTTTTCAAGCTGTGCGACAAGCCGTGCCTTCTTTGCACATATGAATTTTGAGAGCCCAATTATTCAGGATGAAGCAGTACGGAAAGCGATCGCTATGGGGATTGACAAAGAAGGCTTTGTAAATACACTTCTGGATGGGAACGGTTATACGGCAGTCGGGGCATATCCGGATAACTTTTCTTTTGGAGGAGATGCCGTGCAGACAGAATCCTACGATCCGGAGGGGGCAAAAAAAGTTCTGGAGGATGCCGGCTGGACAGACCTGGATGGCGACGGAATCCGGGAAAAAGACGGAGAAAAACTGGCAATCCGGTGGCTGACCTACCCGAGCCGTCAGGAGCTGCCGCTTCTGGCAGAATCGGTTCAGGCAACATTAAAAGAGATCGGAATGGATGTGACCATCAACAGCACAGCAAACCATAACAGTCTGCGGAAGGATCCGACGGCATGGGATGTTTATGCAAGTGCAATGGTAACAGCACCGACAGGAGATCCGGAATATTTCTTTACGACCCATTGTCTGGACAGCTCAGCAGCCAATAATGGTCACTACCATTCAGATAAGCTGGAAGAACTGGAAACAGAAATGGCATCTGTCTTTGATACAGAGAAAAGAGGAGAACTGGCTGTTCAGATGCAGCAGACAATTCTGGATGATCATGCGTTTGTATTCTGTTCCCATTTGAAAATGAGTATGATTTCAAAATCCAGTGTGACCGGATTAGTGGCACATCCGTGTGATTTCTACGAGATTACGGCGGATCTGAAACCGGCAGAGTAAAGGAAAAGAGAAAGGCGGCAAAAGGAGAGAAACAATGGAAGAGTTACTGACCTATTCTCATGTTGATGTGTCTTTCCGGGGAAATACCGTGGTACATGATGTCAGTTTTTCTCTTCATAAAGGAGAAATTCTGGGTATCGTAGGGGAATCCGGAAGCGGAAAAAGCACATTGCTAAAGGCCGCGATGGGATTGCTTGGAAAGGATGGTATGGTAACGCGGGGAGATATTTTTTTCAGTGGGCAGGACATCCCGGATCTGTCGGAAAAACAGCTACGGACCATATGCGGAGCAGGAATTGGTATGATATTCCAGGATGCGGGAGCTTCGTTAAGTCCCATACGTACCATCGGTGCGCAGATCCATGAAAGTATCGCAGCGCACAAAAAAATGACAAAAGAAGAGGCGAAAAACCTGGCACTGCAGCTGTTTACAAAGCTTGGTCTGGAGGACGGAAAAAGAATATGGAACAGCTATTCCTTTGAACTTTCGGGCGGAATGAAGCAGAGAGTGGGAATCGCACTTGCCATGCTGATGGAGCCGCCGGTTCTGCTGGCAGATGAACCGACAAGCGCATTGGATGTGGCCGTACAGAAACAGGTTCTGGAGGAGATGCTCCATCTGCGGGAAGTATTTGGAACAGCCATGATTCTGGTGACACATGATATCGGCGTTGTATCAGCTATGGCGGATACGGTACTTGTTTTAAAAGACGGTTGCGTGGTAGAGTATGGCACCGCAGAAAAGGTGCTAAAGGAGCCACACCGGGAATATACCCGAAATCTGCTGGCGGCAGTTCCGAAACTTGTGAGGTAGGAAATGGAAGCAATTTTAGAAGTTTCAGATTTAACAAAAACGTTTGAAAACCGAAAAAAGACAGAATTTTATGCAGTCGATCATGTTTCCTTTCAGGTGATGCCCGGCCAGACAGTTGGAATCGTAGGGGAATCCGGAAGTGGGAAAAGTACGCTGGCAAAGCTTTTATGCTGTCTCGAAGAACCGACAGAGGGTCAGATCCGGCTGTGTGGGCAGGAAATCGGAAAACGGAAAGGAAAAAAGCGACGGGAAATGTACCGGAAGCTTCAGATGGTTTTTCAGGATCCTGTGAGCTCGTTTGATCCGCGCAGAACACTCGGAGACGGGATTGGAGAAAGCCTCCGGAATCACGGGATGTCCCGGGAAGAAGCCCGAAAACGGGTAGAATTGCTGCTGGAACAGTGCGGTCTTCCAGAAGAATTCGCGGGACGGTATCCGCACGAGGTAAGCGGTGGTCAGTGTCAGCGTGTGGCGATCGCAAGAGCGCTTGCAATTGAGCCGCAGCTTCTGATCTGCGATGAAGCGACATCTGCTTTGGATGTCACGGTACAGAAACAAATCATGGAGCTTCTGGACCGGATGCGGAAGGAAAAAAAACTGACGATTCTGTTTATCTGCCACAATCTGGCACTGGTCCAGTCTTTTTGCGATCAAATTCTCGTAATGAAGCAGGGAAAAATTGTGGAAGAAGGAAAACCGGAGGAAGTGATCCGGCATCCGCAGCACGCGTATACAAAGCAACTGGTAGAATCGGTGCTGTAAAGATGTTGCGAAAGTTGCAGTTATATCAAAGGAAAGAGCAGAAAATGTGGATTTTCTGCTCTTTCTGCGTTATGATAGGAAAAGAACGGCGCATGATCTGAAATTCTGCGGTGATGTAAAAAAACAGCACATCATTTGAAATTCTGCGGTGATGTAAAAAAACAGCACATCATTTGAAATTCTGCGGTGATGTAAAAAACAGCACATCATTTGAATTTCTGCGGTGATGTAAAAAACAGTACATCATCTGAAATTATGTGGCGGTGCAAAGAAACAGAAAAGGAGAAAATTACAATGCGGAAAGAAGAATTAAGAACATATATTGAAACCCACGAAGCCGAAATGATCGAAGACCTGGAAAGTCTGATCCGGATTCCAAGTGAAAAACAGGCGGCAGAACCGGGAAAGCCATTTGGTGCACCGGCGGCAGAAGCACTGGCACAGGGCATTTCCATTCTGGAAAAATACGGCTTTGCTGTAACCAACTACGACAACTATGCAATTGCAGCCGACTTTCATCAGGAAGAAAAAGGCCTCGATATCCTCGCCCATCTCGACGTCGTACCGGCAGGAGAAGGCTGGCAGGAGACGGATCCCTTCACCCCGCTTGTGAAGGACGGAAAAATGTTCGGCCGCGGCACCGCAGACGACAAAGGACCGGCCATTGCAGCCATCTATGCGATGCGCGCCGTCAAAGAGCTCGGCTATCCGTTAAAGAAAAATGTGCGTCTGGTTCTCGGATCCGATGAGGAGTGCGGAAGCTCTGATCTCGAATATTATTACAAAAAGGAAGTAGAGGCTCCGTGCACCTTCTCCCCAGATGCAGAATTCCCGGTCATCAACATTGAAAAGGGCGGCATGCGTGGTCACTTCGAAAAAACATCCGATGCCGGAACAACAGGCGTGCGTCTCGTATCCTTACAGGCCGGTACAAAACTGAACGTCGTACCGGGAAAAGCGTATGCAGAGCTTGCCGGCATGACAAAAGAAGACCTGAAAGCCTGCGCTGACGAAACAGAGCAGAAGACCGGTGTTTCCTTCCTTCTGGAAGACAACGAAAACGGAACCGTAAAAATCACCGCATGCGGTGCCTTTGCCCATGCATCCACCCCGGAAATGGGCAACAATGCGCTGACTGCACTGCTGCAGCTTCTTGCATCCGTTCCGCTGGAAGAGAGCGAACTGAAAAACGACATCATTTTCCTGAGTCAGGTTTACCCGCACGGCGACGGAAAAGGAGCAGGCCTCGGTGTCGCTATGTCAGACGAAGAGTCTGGCGAGCTCACCTTAAGCCTCGACCTCATGAACTACGATGGCGAAATCCTGACCGGTTCCTACGACTGCCGTGCCCCGCTCTGCGCGACAAAAGAAAACCTGTATGATACTGCCGAACAGAATATGAAAAAAGGCGGCTTTTCCATGGAAGGCAGTGCCATGTTCCCGCCACACCACGTTCCGGCGGACAGCCCGTTCGTTCAGACGTTGCTGCAGTGCTATACCGATGTCACCGGCAAACCGGGAAAAGCCTTTGCGATCGGCGGCGGAACGTATGTCCATCACCTGAAAAACGGCGTCGCGTTCGGCTGCGCGGACCTTGAAATTGACAATCGCATGCACGGGGCAGATGAATTTGTAGAAATCGAATGCCTGAAACAGTGTGTAGTGATTTTTGCAGAGGCGATTCTGCGGATCTGCGGGGAATAAAAATCCCGTCAGACAAGATGAAATCAGAGTCCTCATGCTGTGAACTGTTTTGAGCGGCATAGGGCTCTTTTATCAAAGAAAAAGGAATAGATGAGGGCGGACAAATGAGAGAAACACTGGGGGTTTTGCTGGGATTTTTTCTGGCAGCCGTACTTGGCTATCTGATTTCAGAAATCGCGCAGAAGGAACAGGAGAAAGAAGTTCTGGAAAGCTATATGGATTCCCTTCAGGAGATTTATGAAGTGATCCGGCAGAGAATGGATGTGACGAGAAAATTCCGCCATGATCTTCTGAGCCATGTGCAGACGCTGGAGTATCTGATAGAAAAGCAGAAAAATCCGGATAGGGAGCTTCGGAAATATGCGGATCAGCTGACGGAAACATACCGGAAAATCCAGAAAGGAACCTTCTGCCGGGATGAGATCACAGATGCATTTCTGATGATGGAGAAACAGATCTGTATAGAAAAAGAGATTCCCTTTCAGATCCAGGTATCGAAAACCTGCATGGAATGGATGATGCCCGTAGAACGAATCGGTTTTTTACATAATTTACTGGATAATGCAATCGAAGCGAACGGAAGAATTCCGGAAAAGGAAAGAAAAGAGCTTTCTTTTTGGATAGAAGAAGACTCCGATTCCTGTACGGTGAAATTGAGAAATGCGCTTGCAAGCAAAGAGGTTTTCAATTTATCAACCTGGAAAACAGATGGAGCGGAACACGGCGTGGGAACAAAAATCATTCGTGCCATTGTTGAAAAATATCACGGAACCAGCAAAACCTTCTGGGATAAAGAAAGACACAGCCTGGAGCAGACCATTGTCTTTCCGATCAAACATCCGACAGAAAAGAGGGAAAAAGAATGAAAGATCCTAACCTTAGCGAACTGGTCCGGACCTGTATTCGCTGCTGGCTGTATCTGGTTCCACAGGCGTTTCTTGGCATTCACCTGTTTGAAATGTTTATGCGGAGAAAAAACAGCATAAAGCCTCTGATGATCTGGCAGCTTCTGCGGGTATTTCTGATCGGTGGCATCAGCGACATCATTCTGCGGGGATACTATGGAGATGAGAGCTGGTGGGGAATTCTGATGATGTTCTGTTCGGTTGTCATCATGATAGCAAACACCGTTCTCATTTACTACACCTTTGAGGGCAGCCTTCCTAAGGTTGTGCTGGGCGCGATGCTGGCCGATATCGTAACATCCATGATTCATTACCCGGCAATCTGTATTGTGGATCTTTTGGCAGGGCGTCCTCTCTATATTCTGAAATGCCCGGTAGAACCATGGGATTTACTGATTCCGGTTCTGGAATATCTGTTTTACAGGCTGGAGAAAAAAACAATCCTCCATGTTCTGAGAAGATATAGAGATTTTGAGGCCAGGTACCTGAAAATTATCTGGGTTTTTGTCTATTTTCTTCCGGTTCTATACTATGTGCCGAATGGACTGACGGACATACAGGTGATGTTTCTGGATGATATTCTGATTATTCTGATTATGGTATTCAGTATTTTAAGCATAGTGCAGCGTCAGTGCCGGGTAATGAAGGATTATAAATTTCTTTCCGAACAGCAGAAAATGGCAGAATACCATTACCAGATTCTGACAGAGCAGATTCCCCAAATGGAACAATATCAGCAGACCATTTCGGAGCAGATGGAAAAAATCATGGCCGGAGCTGCTGAGATATCCGGGGAGACGCTGAAACAGTATGCGGACAGCCTCAAAGCAATCAGTCATCAGGTGCAGCAGGGAATTTACTGCAGAGATCGAATGACAGATGCGGTTTTGTGCGCATGGAAATCAAATTTGGAGAAGAAAAAAATCGAACTGCATTACGAGATTGAGAGATACGATCGGGGAGAAATCGAAGAACAGGATCTGGCCAAAATCCTGATCGGAATCTTAAACTGGGGAGAAAATCTTGTGAAAAGAGAAGAACATCGGGAAATACGGATGAAGATCACAGGGGTGAAAAATCAGCTGATTCTGGAATGCCTGACCTCTTCCGGACGCCAGAATCCGATGAGCCGGAAGCTGTTTCGCGGACTCGTGAAAAAGTACAATGGAAAAATACAGGAGAAAAAAGAAAAGACCGGGAAATTTGGTCTGACTGTTATTTTGTCCAGGTACGTCAGCCTTTAACCGAATCAAGCAAGTCCCCTGCATCCATTGCGAAAAGCAATAAGCAGTGGGTGGGGACTTGCTTGTATCAGGAGGAGTGCAAGTTCCTTCTGATAAACTGCGGAGCAGTTATTCGGTTATGAGCAAGGAGCGAAGCGGATTGCGAATATCCGTTTGACTATGAGAACAGACAGAAAGTACGACTGGAGAAAAAAAGAACATGGATTTAAGAATAGGAATTTGCGATGACGCGCCGGACTGGCGGGAAAAAACGAGAGAAACTGTGAAACATTGTACAGACCAGATGGCAAATAGCGTAGAAATTTATTCCTTTCAGAATGGAAAAGAACTGCTGTCAGAAGAACATCCCCCCATGCATATCCTGTTTATGGACATTGAAATGTCGGATGAAAATGGAATTGACCTGGCGATGGAAGTCAACCGGAAATGGCCAAAATGTCAGGTCGTTTACCTGACAAATTTCTGGTCCTATGCAATGGAAGTTTACGAGACACGTCATGTTTACTATATTGTAAAAGAAAAATTCGAGGAAAAACTGCCGGGTGTGCTGGAAAAGGCGATAGAACAGCTGCGGAAACAGAACAGAAGGGTTGTTCTCCAGTGCCATGGAGGTGTAAAAGCAAGTCTGAAGCTGGATGACATTCTGTATTTTGAACGGGACCGGAGAGTCACCTATGTGATTACAAAAGAAAAAGAATATACGGTGGACGAGAAAATCCCGGAGATCGAAGAGCGGATCGCGAGCGATGATTTTGTAAGATGCCATACCAGCTTTCTGGTCAATTTTTCCTGTGTGAAGGAATGCACGAGAAAGAAATTGCTGCTGGAAAATGGAAAAACGGTGGATGTCAGCAGAAGCTACTGGAAAAAGACGGAAGATGCCTATGTGGAATGGATGAAGCGGTGGGCGAGATAGGAAAAGAATAGAATAGGGATAGAAAAGAGAAACAATACTGCACTGGGAAGGTGTGGTATTTTTTTATGCAGAAAATAGGGAGAGAAGATAGAGAAATTGAAGAAGAATGCTGATTATTACCGAAAAAGTGCAAATTATGCAGAATGTATAGGAAAAAATGCGATATATGGTATGATTTTTCGCATAAGTACCATAAAAGACCATAAAAAATTCTCATGGAATATACAAAGAAATATTACATGAGAATTGAAAGAATGATCAAATGGTTTATAGAGGTTTATAGATTTTTTTCAAGTTCATTCATCTCCTGCTGTTTAAGAAGCAAATCCAGCATTTGATTTACGGTCAACAGCGTGGAGGTATTACAGCGGCTGAGTTTTTCTGCAATTTCTTCATCAATCAGGCGGTCGCGCTTGGCATATTGGGTATCAAGAAGGAAATAATCAAGATCCTGATCCAGAGCAAGCGCCAGTTTGGAGAGCATGGAAAGAGAAACCTTTGTCTGTGCGGTTTCAATGTGACTGATATGGTTATTTGAACAGCCGACCAGGCTTCCAAGTTCTGCCTGACTGAGCTTCTTTTGCAGGCGAGCAGTGCGAATGCGTTGTCCGACCATTGTATAATTGATTTCCGGCTGCATGAGGAACCTCCGTAATAAATGTAATTTGTATATTATAAATGGATAAAAAATACGAAACAACCAACTAATAATACATATTGCATTTATTGGTATAATATGATAAAATTTTTGTGAAAATAGATGAAATAAAGAAAAATATACGATGATAATAAGAAAAAATTGACAACAAAAATGGATGATGCAGAAAAAATTAAAATTTTTGTTGGGAAAAGTTTATTCACGAGGATATAGATAATAAGGGGGAAAATGTGCATGAAGTTATGCCCCTTTTGCGGGAGAGCAATAGAGGATGATGCAAGATACTGCAGTGGGTGTGGGAAAAAGATAAATGAGCATGATGAAATCACACATAATCCCATTACTGAGGCTATGCTTCATTATGATGAAATGCCAGATGTTATAACAAAGCGAAAAAGAAAAATAGTACGGTGTCCAAGATGCGGAGAACACAGTCTACATCCATTGAGTGAAACGACCACATCAGTTCAGACCTCTGGTGGCGGCTATTCTAGTGGTAAAGGCTGTTTGGGCTGGTTGCTGTTTGGACCTGTAGGACTCTTATGCGGGGGCTTAGGACAAAAGCAGAGAACATCAATTCATACTGACAATAAGCTTTATTGGATATGTAATGAGTGTGGGTTTAAGTTTCGCAATCTTGATGACTGGAACAATGAAATTGAATCTAAAATAAAACAGCAAAAATTAGAACAATATTCGGCAATAACACTTGCTGTTCTTGCGGTACTTTTTTTGCTGATTGGCGAAGGAATGGAATTTCTAGGGTTACTTTTTTTCGCCATTGGAGTTGCTGACGGTGTCTTGGCGTTTACATTAAGTCAGATTATCAAAAGAGAAAAAGAAGATTATGAAAAACTTCAAGAAGAATCATTAGAGTGATGATTTGTACAGAAAGCAAAAGAAGATTGGGAGTTCGACAGGGGGATCATATATATTATTTTGCAGACTGTAACAAAATTTTTAAAAATATTGTAGGGAAAATAAGCAGACCTACGATTATATAATTATCAAAACAAAGGAGAAATCTGATATGGATGGTTTATTTCAAGAAATGCTTGGGGCATCAAACGTGGATATTGATACGAATGTAGATATTGTGTTTGCTATTGATGCAACGGAAAGCATGCAGCCCCTTATTGATAAGGTAAAGAGTCTGACTCTTTCTTTCAGAGAAGAGCTGGAGAAAGGGCTGAAAGAGAATCGAAGGATTATTAAGAATCTGAGAATTAAGGTAATTGTTTTTCGTGACTATTATGTAGATGACAAATATGCCATGGAAGAATCTCAATTTTTTATTCTTCCAGAGGAAAAACAGGAGTTTTATAACTTTGTTTCCCAAATTAAGGCCGGTGGCGGAGGCGACGAGCCGGAAAGCGGATTGGAAGCGTTAGCACTGGCACTTCGTTCTGACTTTGTTAAAGATGGCGATAAAAAGCGTCATGTAATCGTTCTGTTTACAGATGCTTCGGCGCATCCCTTAGAGCAGCAGGAAGATGGGGTTCCCAGTAATTATCCGTCCAATATGTTTAAAAATCTTGGAGATCTGTATGAAGCATGGGGTAAGGGACAGGATTCTCTGGGTTCAACACGTAATCTCGGGGTTCAGATGGCAAAGGATGCGAAGAGACTCGTTCTGTTTGCACCTAGTATGTACCCTTGGGGAGAGATGGAATATCAATTAGAAAATACAATACGTAAGGATATGGACAAGGGTAACGGCGGACGTGATCTGGAGCTGGATGATGTTATTGCGTTAATCGCAAATTCTATTGCATAAATAAAAAAGAAAACAGGAGGATACTATTATGACAAACATGCAGGAAATGCTCGGTTCAATGGGCGAAGGTGAGGAAGGAATTGCAACTAATGTTGATATCGTTTTTGTTATCGACGCAACAAGAAGTATGCAGACAACTATCGACATGGTAAAAGAGTCTGCGCTTTCTTTCCAGGACAAGTTATATGATTTTATGGATGAGGCTAAGAGAAGCATTAACAATCTTCGTATTAAGGTTGTTTGGTTCCGTGATTTTTATTATGACGGAAACTACGCTTATGATGAGTCTAAGTTCTTTGAACTTCCGGAAGAGAAGGAAGAATTCCGTGATTTTGTAAATGGTATTCATGAAGCTGGTGGTGGAGATGATCCGGAATCTGGTCTGGAAGCATTGACTATGGCTATGAGATCTGATTTTGTGCAGGAAGGTGCAAAAAAACGTCATATTATTGTTCTGTTTACTGATGCGGCGGCACATCCCTTCGAGGATTATGACGAGCTCACAGCAGAAGCGGCAAAGAAGGGATGCAAGCCTACTATGTATCCCAAAAACATGCCGAAGAATATCAGCGAATTCTATAATGCGTGGGAAGGCAATGCAATGAATCAGGATGCGTTAGGCTGTGATGGGGAAAATACTAAGCTTGATGCAGATGGCAGAAGAATTGTTTTATTTGCACCAAATGATTATCCTTGGTGTGATATGGAAGTCAACTTGTCTCATGTTATTAGAAAAGATATCGAGGCAGGTCAAGGCGGCAGTGAACTTGAGATGAATGAGGTTTACACTCTTATTGCCTATTCAATGTGAGCGATTTTGAGCTTGAAAGGAAGGTATGAATGATGTTTCCATTTAGTTTCCAAAAAGGAAATAAAACTGTTGGATGCGAAGATGCACCTCCGGTCTCAAATATAAGATTTTCTGTAGTATGTGATGGTTTAGGTGGTGCGGGATCAACAAAACATAAGGTTGAGGAAGCTGGGACAGTAGTAATGAGAACAAGTGGCTATCTGGGATCCAGAGTTGTAGCAGATAGCGTAACAGACTTTTATGATGTTAACTATGAAAGAATAGCAAATATTCTATTTTCTAATGGCAATTCAGTAATTGCTTTGCAAGCTGTAATTGAAGAATTAAAGAGTACTATTAAAACTGCATTATCAACGAAAATGACAAAACTGGGAATTGATCCGATGCTGACAAGAAAAAAGGCTTTGAAAATATTCCCAACTACATTAGCCTCTGCTTTGTATTTCCAAGATAGTGAAAAGCTGAAAATCCTTGCCATTTGGGCTGGAGATTCCAGAGTGTATGTTTTGTCTCCAACAAAAGGACTTCAGTTGTTGAGTCTCGATGATGCGGTGAATGCTGATAGGGAAATGAACAGTGCTTCTGAAATGAATAATTGTATTTCAGCAGGCAATGCATTTAGATTGAATTATTCAATCTTCGAAATGGATGAACCAGGAATTGTGTTCTGCTGTTCGGATGGTTGCTTTGACTATTTGCCATCCCCGCTACATTTTGAATGGCTGGTTCTTCAGACCATACTGTCGTGCGTTCCAAATGTAACATCAGATAATTTGGGTGAGGCTTTTGCAAATAGTGTGCGTGATTCTGTTTATCAGTCAATTGGCGATGATACTACTATGGCTGGTACTATATATAAAATTAATTCGACGAATGAGCTTAGGGAAACTTTTGCTGTTCGTATGGAGCAATTTGGACAACTTGCAATTCAGATGAATGATGCATTAAAGGTGCAAAAGAATTGGCGGAATGAGAAGGATTCTGCAGCAAAAAAATGCAGATTGTTTGAAAATAAAGTAACTGCTGATCTAAGAGCAAGTGTTACAGATGCGCTTATCAAAAAAACTCCGACAATGTTGTGCTCATATATCGGTACTTTACCCTGTTACGCAGACTATCAGGAGAGTATAAAGGCAATTGATGAGCAAGTTGATGTGGAGTGTGTTGCTGAACTAGAATCATTAGATAAACAGCTGATAGAGATGAAAGAAATCTGTGTTGAAATGATTGTTCGTGACTACTTAAGATGGAGACGCATAAATCAAGATGTGATAGGTAGCACTTCGTCTATGATAGATTTCTTCTCAACTAGAACAAGAGGAGCAGTTAAGAAAAACTACAATTACTTAAAGCCGTCTACATATGTTCAGCCACTGAATGCTTGTATTCAATTACTTAAGCTGCCAGATTTCCAACGACTCGGGATGAAAAATACATTGGCTGACGCTGATGTGACAGAATTTGTTCAGTCGCAGATGCGAAGCATAGAAACTCTTGTGTCGATTCTCGAAAATGACAGTCCGTTATTTGAAGATTTGTGGTCGCAGGCTTATTTTTCAACAGATAGATTCGAAAGAGAGCGACAGGAGATTTCCTATTCGCGTGGTTTCTCAGAAGTAGTTGCTGAAGCAATGAATGATCCGTTGCATTGTAGGTATATTACCGAATTAACTGCTCAGAAAATTGATTCCTACAGAAAAATGAGTAATGGTATGCAGGTTATTCAGCAGAAGTACATGATTGAGAGAGAAAAAAGAAAGGCTATTGTACCAGAACAGTTTTACTCACTGCATGAGAAAGAATTGCTGGATAGTTTTTTTAGACTGGATGTATCCACATTAAAGAGTATTTTTGCGGGAACAAATGTTTCGATGGACAGACTTATTTCGTTTGTTGAAGCAAAGCGAGTGATGTCTGAAATTGATGACAAGTTGGAAAAAGCGCAGATGAATGTTTTGAAAATTTGGAATAAATACAGTCCGGATTATCAGTTGTTTAAAAATATTATGGAGAAAGGGGCAGTTTAAAATGCAGACACTACATGGATATACCGTTGATGAAACACAATGGAAATCAAAAGGCGGCGGTGGACAGTGTAACATTGCTAAGAAAGGTGGAAAAGAATATTTTATTAAGAGATTAGCCTTTCCTCGCTACCCAGATTCAGATAATTTTAAGGGAGCATTTAAACAGCAAAAGATTGATATCTGTAATGATTGGTACAGACGCCGTCAGGAGATTATTCGTGCGATTCCGGGCTCTGGAACAGGAACTACTGTAAAACCAATCGAATATTTCAGAGAAGGCCCTTGCTATTATGAAGTAGCAAACTTGATTGATGTTACGAGTATTCCCTATGATGAAATCTATAAAGAGTCTAAGGAAGATAAAGCAAGAGTTATGTTAACAGTTGCCATGAGTCTTGCTGACTTACATAAAAAAGGGATTGTTCATGGTGATTTGGATCCAGGAAATATTCTCATTTCAAGAGTGGCTGGAAGCAAGAACCTGGTAACTAAACTGATTGATTTTTCAGATTCTTTCTTTGAAAATGATCCTCCGGAAACGATTATGTCTAAAGACTTTTGGTGGAGTCCTGAAGTTGCACTTTATTCAAAGGCTGCAGCATCGGGTGTTTCACCGAATCCATACAAAAAATATATTTCTTGTAAGGCTGACGTATTCTCATTGGGAATTGTATTCCATCAGTATTGTGCGAAGGGTGGCAAGCCACCTATCTGCACGAAAGCACAGCCTTGGCAAGAGTTTAATACAGGAAAGATTCCACAGATTGCTTCAGAAATTGAACCAGAGTTCAGAGCCCTGATTTCTGATATGCTTGAGTGTGAACCTTCTAAACGTCCTGCTATGGCTGAGGTCCATAAGAGATTACTTCAGATTTTAAAACCTGAAATGGGCAAGAAAAATGTTGAAGAAGAGCAGAAGAAGCGAGAGGCGGAAGAGCATCAAAGGCAGCTTGAAATTGAGCGTCAAAAGACAGAGGAAGAAGAACGACGGAGAAAAGTCTCAGAAGAATATCAGCAAAAGTTAGATGAAGAACAAGAAAAGGTGGGTTCATCTGGACTGACAGTTGGAAATGGTGTCAAGCGTGCAAGAATCCATGAAAAAAATCCTCGTAAAGTTGTTCTTACTTTTGAAAATGGCAGAGAACAGATCATGGATCTTAATCTTGCTGCAAAACTTGGCTATGTTAAGAACTGAATAACTACGAAACTATTCCGAGGGAAACGTTTAAACGTTTCCCCCGGAATTATTGAAGGAGGATGAAAAAAATGGCAATTACAGATGCAGTCTGTATCCCTGCTAAATGCGGGAAAACATCACGGGATTTTTACATGATGTATTATAAAGCTTTTGACGGAAAGTGGGTTTTAACATATGGAAAAAAAGAGTTACCGCGTTCTTCTGGCGGCGCAGGCAATGCTGTTGCTGTGAAGTTGGACTCGGTTAGAACAGGTCCTCAGTATAAATGTCCGCATTGTGGTCAGAAGTACACGTTTAAGTGTTGGAATTGTGGCAAAAGTACTTGCTATGATGGGGATGATCATGATGGACGAGAGGTTGTATGTGCACATTGTGGAGAATCGGGCGTATTTCGCACTGTCAGCAGCGGTAGTGGCGGTGGAAAAGCAAAAGATGTATATGGCTATGGCGTTAATGGTCAGGAATAATGCTATATAACACCATACTCGGAGAAAGGAGTAAATTTGTTTGAACTGGGTTTGTGAATCTTGTGGATATGAGAACGAATATAATGACGAATCACAACCGACTGAATGCCTATGCTGTGGAGAACCGGCCTCTGAGCATCAGTTGAATCAAGCAAAACAGGAACTTGAAAAATATCACAAAGAACAAGCACGCCAAAGAAGATTGGAGCAGCTTCGTCAGGAAGCAATAAAGCAACAGGAAAAGATCGAACATTCAATCGATGCCTTTGTTAAGGGAATAAAAGGAATTGCAGCTGCTTGTATTGTTGCTATGATTTTAGCTGTTGCGATTGCAGGGCTTAATGTCTGCCAAGGAAATATTACACTAAAGTATATTGGCACTAATATTAAGAATATTTCTGTTGTAGATAATATGACAGATGTTACTGACAATGTTTCGGAACATTTAAGGGAAAATACATTGGAATACAAGAATAATATTGTACGAAATGTAAGCTTCACAACAAAAAGCAAAGATCATTCCGTGCTGGCTCATTTGGAATTGCTTATGGAAAATAAAAACGAAGCTATGAAGAGTACATCAGGGATGTTTAAGCAGATTGGAAGTGACTTTAAAGGTGGATATGAAAACAGAACGAAAAATCTTGCTATTTCAAAGAATAATGTCGCCAATGGATTTAGAAACTTCACGAATAATTGTAAGCTGTTTTGGAGGCAGGCAGCCAAAAATATAAATCAATTAATAGATTATATAGCTAGGAAAACCGGGAGGAAAAAATGATTAGTTTTTTTTCAGTAATGATTTATGTTACATCCATTATCGCAATAGTAGTGACACTTGTTTTTTATGCGGGCATATTGTTGAGAAATAAAAATATATCCAACGGACAAGTGTATACTTCTTGCAGTACACAGTTGAAAACTTGCAAAGTTTCAAGCGTGGTGTTTGCTGTAGTTTATTGGTTCTGTGTATCTGGCTTATCCAAAAAGGAATGCCTTAAGGGTTATGCTGCTTTATCAAAGGTTTGTTCCAGATTTGGATGTATTTGGATTGTTTTTGCAGTTGTAAATATTGCACTCAGTATTGTTATGGCAATAACAAACAAGGATTTAGAAGCAATGACAACAATGGGGAAATTAAGAACTTCTTGTTTTTCGATGGGAATAATTTTCCTGGTATTTTCGATTGTTTTAAAGGTGGGGTGATAAATGGCTAGAAATGAAGCAGTTATATTACCGGTAAATTGTGTGTCTGCACATAAGACTTACTATGCAAGATATGATTACGCATATGATGGAGTGTGGGTTCTTTCATATGGATTGAAAGAGGTTCCTTCTGATGGTATTGATTCGTCGGTAAGTGGAATGTCAAAGATTGATGTTTCTAATTCGAGAATAGGTCCACAGTACAAGTGTCCTTATTGTGGGAATAGAGCGTTTGTCAGATGTGGCAAATGTCACAAGTTGACATGTTACTCTGGAAGCGGAAAGTTCACATGTGATCATTGTGGAAATGTTGGAGACGTAGCTGGTACTATTGACGAATTGGAGGGAGATCGCAAGCATTCTCAGTAAAAAAGGAGTGTTCAGTATGAGCATATATTTTTTTTCAGATATTGAGTTGCAGGCATATAAAAATATATGGACTGCTATTCAAAATTATGATGTCCATGCGGAACTTCCTGCTATTGACTCGGAAAAAGCGTTGACCTTATACAAAAAAGTATTAAGCGAATCGAAGTCGGGTTACATGTACAATCAAAATCAAATACGTATGCGTAGTGGCGTTTGGGGCAGCAGAATTGAATTTGAGATGTGTGATGAGTTCGAAAACGGGCGGATTGCGATAGATATACAGGTAATACCAGAAATTACTGAAATAATGAGTATGGCCCGGAAAGAAAAAAGCGTTTATGATGCTGTTAAAAGTGTCTACGCGTATTTTGTTAAGAATTTTGAATATGCTTACAATCTTGAATCTGATTTGAGGTATCATAGCGCAATTAGTGTTTTCATGTACAGAAAGTCAGTCTGCGAAGGGTTTGCACTAGCGTTTGCCAATGTGCTTAATCGTTTAGGGATACCCTGTGGGATAGTCACAGGATATAGCAGTCTTGATGGCACATTTGGTGCGCATGCATGGAATATTGTTGAGCTAGATAGAAAACATTATCATTTGGATGTGACATGGGATATTTGTACCAAGGAAAAAGAAATCGATACCTTTGACTATTTCTTCCTTGATGATAGCCTTGTGCGAAAAGATCATCAATGGAATGATCCAAGTATTCCGGTTGCATCAGACAGTACGAAAGAGTTTTATAAGAAAAATAAGTGCTGCTGTATAAATGAGCAAGAGTGCATATCTGTTATAACTGTTGGATTGCGGCAGAGAAAAACTAATATAAGTTTTCGATTCATCGGAAACGATAGTCAGGTTATTATTAATATGCAGAATATAAAAAGGCTTTTCGAACTTGCGGTAAATAGAGGACATTTTGTATACCGTTCAGTTTTGTTTTCAGTTAATAGTATGGGTGGAACTGCGCATTTTTCGTTAACCTATTAGTTATGAGAATGGTTCTTTGGAGATGATATAGAAATGAAAATGGTCAAATCTGTTTATAAAAAAATACTCGAGAATGTTCCAACTCATATGCCGGAGACAGGCGGGATGTTAGGTGGGCAGGACGGCACTGTTACAAAGGTTGTGTTTGATGGTGGAAAAGATGATGATTTTAGAAGATGCCATTATACGCCAAATGTTACAATGCTTAATAGTTGTCTTGTGGAATGGAGTAAAAGTGGAATTGAATTTTATGGACTGTTTCATACTCATTTCTACGGGGTGTCATCACTGTCAAAAGGAGATGAAATATATATTAAAAAGATATTGGAGGCAATGCCAAAATCCAAGAAAGAGTTGTTCTTTCCGATTATTGTGTTGCCGGATAAAAAAATCATATCATATCGCTGCTATTTAGACGGAAGCAATTTGGTCGTTGCTGAAGATCCAGTCATATGCGTGGCGGATTTTGAAAAATAGTTTTTGCAAAGGAGATAATACGATGAAAGAAGAAATGAAGAGAACCCAGGTTGTTGAGATTCCGGAAGGAACTTTTGAAGGCAACTGTTCTGATTGTGTCTATGCAGATTGGAATGACACGGATCGCTACGGTAGAGTATATTGCCGTGGTTCTTACGGCGGATATAATAATCCGAGCGATAGAAACGGTTGTTTTTATTATAAATAAGAAACGGATGCTCCATTCAGGAGCTGTTAAGCCCCATAATAATTGATAAATCAGGGCTTCCTACAAATTAGCAGAAGATATGTTATGTGTACATCCCTGGATTTGATTTTACCAATCCAGGGGTGTCTTTGCAGTAGGAGAAATTTTTTGCAATATATAATTGTATGAAAACAGATTCTTGTATAATTTAAAGTGTAAAAGGAATTGACCTATTTAGGCGTTGTCGATCCATAGGAATAATTGATGAGGCAGGGGCTTTCACAAATTAGCAGAAAATGGATTATATTGTATATCCCTGGATTTGCTTTTTCCGATCTAGGGTATCCTTGAAGGGGGAAAAAAGAAAGTGAATTACAAACAAATTCCTGTCATAGGAACAAATTGTTATCTGGTCTGGGATGAGTTTACTAAGAATGCAGTATGTATTGATCCAGGATTTGCTGGGAGGAAAATAGCAATAGAGATTCAAAAGTTTAGTTTAAAATTGAAGAGCATTTTTATCACTCATTCACATGCAGATCATATATCAGGTGTCGATGATATGTGCGCTGCAATTGAGACAGTTCCGGTTATCTATATGTCAAAATTGGAAATGTAAGAGTGTGGTCAGCTTGGAGGAAGATATGGAAATGCAAGAGGCTTTATTGAATTTGAAGGATTTGGAGAGCATTTATTATATCGATATGGTTATGGTCATTGATGCTACCATGGACTCGCCTTTTATTAATAATATTAAATTCTGGCAGGATTTAATTATTCAAACAGATTCCATGATTAGTCAGTGCATGAAACAATATGGCAGGCAATCGAGAATTCGTCTTAAAATTATATATTTTCGTGATTACTATTTCGACGGTAAGTACGCGGCAGGTGAATCGGAGGCTTTTGAAATTCCAAATGATAGGAATCAAGTATTCGAGTTTATTAATTCACTCCGAGCTGCTGGTGGGGGCGATGTCCCTGAATCGGGTTTGGAAGCGTTGTGGCTTGCTATTATGCATGCTGGTTGTGAGAAACACGAACTCTATAGGCGCATTATTACATTATTTACGAATGCACCGGCACATCCGCTAGAAGATTATGATAAGTTGGTTTTAGTGGGGAAGCAGCATAATTGTTGTGCTCCGGTAAATTATCCAGAACAGATACCACATTGCTTAGGGGATTTATATAAGGAGTGGGAAACGTGGAATCAAGACGGAAGAGGATGGCTTTTTCTTGTGACACCAAACGTCTATCCATGGAGGGATATGGAAATAGAATGTGAACATGTGATACGAGTCGAGTCCACAGATTATGATTATAATTCGGAAATAGGTTACCAATATCAGAATGTGTTTGATACGTTAATTGAAGGATATTGGTGCGCTATTTTTGGAAGTTAATATTGGCATAGCAGTGAACGAATGGGCACGATGAATTCTTTAGAAATAATGGATTTGTTTGGCACTGTCGGGGATGGATCTTATGTCAAAGTTGGGAAAAAAAGAAGAGCTACGACTATATAGTTATCAAAGTGAAGGAGGAATCAGGTATGGACAGTTTGTTTCAAAAAATGCTTGCGGAATCAAACACAGAAATTGAAACCAATGTAGATATTGTATTTGTTATTGATGTAACTAAAAGCATGGAACGAATGATAGATATTATTCAAACAGCAGCAATATCTTTTCTAGATGAATTTTTTGAGAAAATGAACTCTATGAAGAGGCGAGTTGAAAATCTGCGTGTTAAAGTAATCTCTTTTCGTGATTTTTATTATGATGGAAATCATGCGTATAATGAGTCAAAATTTTTTACAATGCCAAATGAGAAAATGGGCTTAAAAGAATACTTAAATGGAATTTACGCAGATGGAGGCGGAGATGATCCTGAGTCAGGGCTAGAAGCATTTGCTATGGCAATGAAATCAGATTTTGTTCAGAAGGGCGAAAAGAAACGTCATATTATTATCCTCTTTACGGATGCAGCAGCACATCCTTTTGAGGATTATGACAAGCTTACTGCAGAAGCAGCGAGAAAGGGATACAAGCCAACTATATATCCAGAAAACATGCCAAAAGATATCTATGAATTATATAATGTGTGGGAAGGCAATACAGAAGACTTCAGTAAAGAGGTAACAACACTTGATAAAACGGGTAGACGGCTTGTCCTGTTTGCACCAAATGAATATCCATGGGCTGACATGGGAATAGATCTCTCCAGTACAATAAGGTATGATTTGAGTGCAATAAAATCGGTTGATGATATTGCAGAAGTTATGGAGTTTTTGTTTCACGCTATTTAAATTCAGAGTTAATATCTTAGAAAAAGAATATATGTCAACTTAAAGTGCAATAAGGATGCTATATTAGAGGCAAAAAAATTACATATCAACTACCCAGAATAAACCCAGGCGATTTTAATGTGGCTTGGATTTATAAAAAATTAAAGGAGGAAGATTATGAAGGTATGGAAGAAATGTGGAGTTCTTTTCCTGACTGTGCTGCTGTGTATTACGATGATGGCAGTATCTGCATTGGCAGCATCGGATTCTCAGGATGGACTCGAAGTCACTCTGACTACGGACAAAGAGAAATATAGTAAGAGTGAAGAAATTGCAGCAACGTTGACGGTGACGAACACAAACGACACTGCAGTCAGCAATGTGTCGTTGGAGAATCTGATCCCGGAGGGGTATAAGCTGGCTGATGGCTCGGAGGCAGCCAAACAGGTTGAGTCTTTGGACGCTGGCGAGACGGTAAGTCTGACCGTTACCTATGTGGCAAAAGAGTCTGATGCCGATGAGGACAAGCCAAATACAGGAGATGACAATAAAGGGAATACAGAAAAACCAGATACAGGAGACAATTCGGGTAACACTGGAAATATCGGAGAGAATAAAGGTAATACCACGACAGGTGGCGGCACCGATAAGGAGAAAAAATCCGATGTAGAAAGTGGAAATAAAAACAATACAACGGAAAATAAAGATACGACGGAAAAAGCAGCTGATAAGACAAGTCTTACTCCGACAACGGGGGATAATACCAATATTGCGTTTTGGGTTGTTTTACTGTTGCTTGCAGGCAGTGGTATCGTTGTGCTGATTTTGAAGAAGAAAAAGAATGGTAAAAAATTCTTATCGTTGTTTTTATGTTTAACGATGCTGGAAACGATATCAATGGGATTTTCTACTTCCGCAGAAGCAGCAGAGGTAGAGAATAAATCAATTTCAATTTCGGAAAACATTCTTGTTGACAATAATGAACTGGAAATTAAAGCTATTGTAAAATACGATGGGAACATGAAATCGGAAGAAGAACCTACGGATGTGGGTGAAATTTCTTTCAGAAAGCCTTCTGACGATCACATTGTTTTGGATGAAGCAACTGGCGATCATTTTGTTGACAATGAGATTTTACTTACAGCTCAGGAAGGTACAGCAAGGGAAGAAATTGAAAAAATTGTCAGTGAAATCAATGGGGTTATTGTTGGCTGCATTGAAATTACGAACGACTATCAAATTGAAATTTCTGAGGCTAAGACAGTTTCTGAATTGAACGAAATCGCCGAGCAATTAAAGGCAAACGATGCCGTTGATGACGTAACGATCCATTACTTAGATGAAATGGAATTTGATGCAATTCCAAATGATTCTGATTGGGCTTCAGAAGAGTGGAGTTCCAAGTATCCGGAGGGAATCAACTGGGGTGTTGAAGCAATCAATGCTATGGAAGCATGGGAACATTATAATGAAATGTCCTATGTGAAAGTTGGTATTATTGATACGATGTTTGATACGAATCAGGAGGATTTAGTGTATACTAAAGTATGGAATAATCCTGAATCTATTTATTCTGAAGAGGATGAAAAAAATCGTACACATGGTACACATGTAGCTGGAATATTAGCAGCGGGTTATAATAATACGATTGGAATTGCAGGCGTTGCACCTAAGGTTACTCTTTACGGATATTCTATATTGGGGGAACAGTCGGATTCAGTGATAACTGATTCAAATAAGAACCTTACAGGATATATGGAATGGAAATATGCACTTGCAAAGTTAATTACATCAAACTGTAAAGTAATAAATGTTAGTATGGGTTTGACAAAGCCTGATGCGGATGTCAGTATGGAGCAGGGGAACATTTTGGGCAGTTTCTTGGATAAAATGCTTCATAAGGGCTATGATTTTGTTATTGTTCAATCAGCCGGAAATTCCATAAAGAATGAAAGTACAAAGTTGTACGAGACAACAAATGCACTAAATAGTGGTCTCTTTTGTTGGATAACCATTCCGGAGGTTAAAGACAGAATCATTGTTGTTGGAAATATTGGATCCAATGGGAGTCATAGAAACGGTCTTTTTGGCTGGTTTGGTGAACGAGTATTTGATGGCTTTTTCTTTGCACGAGGAAGTAACTATGGTGAAAGGATTGATGTTGTAGCACCGGGAACAGATATATATAGTACGCTTCCTAAAAATAAATATGGGAATAAAACCGGAACTTCAATGGCAGCTCCGCATGTGTCTGGTATTGCAACAATGTGTTTTGCTGTGAATCCGAGTTTATCTGGCGCACAAGTAAAGAATATTATCGTTAATACTGCAACAACCACAGTAACCGATCATAATTCAAAAGATACTTGGACGAATGCTGCTCATAAAGAATTGTTAACATACCGAATGGTTGATGCCGGCGCAGCAGTAGAGTTAGCTTTGAATACACAAGGCGAAGCGATTTCCCCTGTTAATCCATCGACAGGTATTGTTATGGGCAATGTCAGAGGATATGATGATGACCACCAGGTGGTTGAGCTGAATGATGTGAATGTATCTGCATACAGAATCTCAGATTATGATGGAAATCTTTTTGAATATGCATCAGCAACTAAATCTGATTCTGACGGTAATTATGAGTTGGTTCTGGAAGATGGACAATATTATATTAATATTTATAAAGAGGGATATTTACCATTTGCTATTTGTGATGTAACGGTAACGAATAATCAGATTACATATTTGGATAATGTGATTCTTTGGGGTGATTCTGGTGCGGAAGTAAGCAATTACATTCATGGCACGGTACGCAGTGCACTTACAGGTTCTGCAATTTCAGATGTCACTGTTCGGTTTCGACCAGGCTGGGACAACAAAAATGGAACACTTGCAACTGTGGTTGAGACGGATACGGATGCTGTGACTGTAACAGACGACAATGGGCAGTATTCTCTTGAAGTGCTGGAGGGATGCTACACAGCAGAATTTAGCAAAGAAGGATACATTACGGGATATGCGAATGTGATTTGTACCAATATGGATAATGCAGATCAGGATGGTGTGATTACACCTGTTCTTTCAGACGACGAGTATCGTATTGTTTTGACGTGGTCAAGTACACCGAGTGATTTGGATTCGCATCTTTCCGGCCCACTGTCTACAGGCGAACGATTCCATGTCTACTACAGTGATATGAGTGCTTTCGACAATGGACAGACAGTTGCAACATTGGATTTGGATGATACGTCAAGTTATGGACCAGAAACAATTACGTTGAAAAAAACACAAGATGGCATATATAAATATGCGGTACATGATTATTCGAACCGCAGTAATGCTTCCTCAACAGAACTATCAATGTCTGGAGCGAAAGTGAAACTGTATTGCGGAAATACATTACTTGCGACATACAATGTTCCAATTAATGTTGCCGGAAATGTCTGGAACGTTTTTGAAATTGAAGGTGATACGGTTCGGACAATTAACACGATAGAAAGCAAATCGAATCCGTCAATGATTTTCAGTGATGACGTATCCGGTGTGAGTGAAACAGCTATGGATATAGATAAGGATAAACTTGATGAGAACAAGTCAGTTGTTGAGTCTGGATCGGATAATGATTTTGAAAAAGAACTTGATATAAGCGAGGAATAAGCAAAAATCGCATAAGGGATAGCTCCTCTTTTGGGCAGGGATTGATTTGAAATAAAGAGGAGCGTGTATTCATAGGCTGCCATTTTTGAAACAAATGGCAGCCTTATAGTATAGGAGGATGTCTATTGAAATCTCGCATGATATATATTTTTCTTATGCTTTTGACTCTTCTTGCAATTTGTATTGGAATTGATATGAGAAGAAACAATAAAATATACAGTCAGGGGGAGGATATGTTACAGTGCAGGAATAGTGAATTGCGTTCCTATACGAAAGATGTATTTATTAATGGAGAAAAAATAAATAATGAGTTATCTGTAGTTATTTATAAGGGAGACATATATTTTTCTGTAAATACGCTGCGTAATTGTATTTCAGATAATTTTATTTCACAGCAAGACAGCAGAGTTCTGATTCGAAGAAATAAAATTGAGTATTCAGCGTTATTGCAAAGCGAATATGAAATATATATTAAATTGGATGCGCTCAGACAATATGTTCATGTAAATAATGATGTTTACAAATCCTGCGGAAACATATATATGGATTGTATGCTTCCGGCAAGTGTAAATTATAATGGAAAAAAATATTATTTAACGAATGAAAAAATATCATCTTTTTCTGAGAAGAATAATTTAACAAATGAGATATTAAATGACGGACGAATGGCCTGGGTTGACGGATCGGATCTTTATGTAGAGGATGATTGGGAAAATGTTTACAGGTACGAGCAAGAGAAAACTACGATATCGTAGAAGATAATTTTAGAATATTTTTTTTGCTGAGAGTAAACAGGACATATAAATTAAAATTTTTTGTTGGGAAAATTTGTTTTCCCTAGATATAGATAGTAAGAAGAATAGAAACGAAAAGGAGCAGAGAGAGATGATGAAAAAGATAAAACGTATTTTTATAATGCTGTTGTGTACAACCTTGCTTTGGGGATGCGGAAAAAGCGAAAGCAATACAGAAACAGTGAGTGAATTAACACCAAAAGAACTTCAGAAACTCAATGAAGAATGCATCACAGTAAAAACCGGTGAAACCGAAATGGATACGGAAACCGAAGGAACGGTGCAGTTGAGTGTAGAATTCCCGGATTACAAGAGTTTATATCTGGAAGCGAATGAATCGGAGAATCCGGAAGAATTTGTTCAGAAAGCTTTGCAGCAAAAGAAATTTAAAACCTGTAAAACTGAGATTACGGCCAGAGTTACTGTTGAGAATGGAGAAACAGTAATTTATAAGGAAGAGGCCATTAACCAGTTACTTGAAAAAGAATTTACAGACGCAATCAACGCACTGGCGGAGGAGTAAAGATTATGAAGAGAATACTGGCTGCAATGTTGATCATCAGTATGACAGCAGGAATGACGATTCAGAATGTTAAGGCATCGGATGAAGAAATTTATTACAGTGAGAGCCAAATAGAAAGCATTGCTCAAAATTATACAGAAAATGAATCGTTATTTGAAAAATGTTTATGTTCGGATGAGGGAATTGCCTATTGGAAGATGCTTCATAAAATGAATGAGGATCATGCATTTTCGTGGGCGTTAGATATTTCTTCGAAAATGATTGATGAATACCCGGACGAACAAAGATATGCCGAAATACTTAGTTGTTTAATCAGTATGCAGACAGGAGAGATTGTTGAACAGGTCTCCAATCAGAGTAGATTTGATAATATTAACGATACAAAAGATCTGGCGTTGGATGTGATAGATATTGCACATGAGATAATCGGAGACATGGGAATTATTGATTCTATCGGCGAGATAATCGGAAAGACGGAACTTGTCGATTCTGTCAATGAGATAGCGGGAGCGGCGTTAGATAGCAGAACGGTCATTGCTGATACCAGAGAACTTGCTAAATATTATGAAATCATATTCCAGGATTATGCAGAATCAACAATGTTTCTGGATGCAATTGTTTCATACAGCGAGAATTCAGAATTAAAAGAAGTGGCTGAGGATTTAAAAAAAGCGGGTGATAATTTGCTCGCTAAAAGAGTAGAGTATTTGGCAGACGTAAATGGAGAATGGGGAGAATTTGGAGTTGACATTTTCTATGATAATTTAGGCGTTGATCTGTTAAAACAATCTGAGATATACAATACAGATAATACTGTTAAAATTTTTACGGATAAAGCAATTGAAATTACAGAGACATTTTCAGATGTGAAATTGGCTTTTGATGGGATGCTTTGTCTTGGAAATTTAGCAGCTGGAACGAATAATACATATAATCGCTATCAGGAAATGAAAGTTGTTGCAGATATTTCAGATGCATTACTGAAAGCAAGTGAAGCGGTAGAGGTGCCAACTGATACAACAACAGATAAAATCAATGCGTTAAACGAAAAATGCTACTATTATAAGAGCCTGATCGTGAACCATGCACGTGGAGAATATCTTGTGCATCAGTTACTTATGAAGGATGCAGAGGGAGTGTCTTCTTTTCGATGGCTGAAAGAGTATTTCAGCGGGAATGGTATGAAAACAGATGAATGGTATGACAGTCAGATAGAAGTGCTGGTTAAGTGCTATGACGCGATAAATAATATATTCCATGTAGATGAGATACACGATACGATCGAAATCAGTGATTACTTAGAATCGTATGATCAGCTGAAAGAGCTGTTGGCGATGCAGCCGGTGGACTATTGGCAATTCCCGGATTCGGAATCCTATATGGTCGATGACTTCTATGTAGAGTGGAAAAATGGCCTTTTTAGCATGAAGAATGAGGGAGCGTCTTACGTAAAGTTATATGGAACAGCCCTTGGAGACAGCATGACGGAAGCGGATCAGGCTTTAACGGAGAATGGATGGGTAATATATGCTGAATCTGAGTCAGGCCATTCCTATCTTACTCTGATAGAGGAAGAACCTTATTACGTTGAGCTTGATGCTGATGAGGATGGCAATTTAAAGGATTGGTATCTCAATAACTGGCCAGAGGGAGAAGGTATAGCCGAAGCGTTAGAGAATTTAACGGGTGAAAAAACAGCCCAGGAAGATTCCTGGAAAAGTGCATATTTAAATTATATCGAAACCAATACTCAAATAGAAGATCCGGAAAAAGGAACACACAGGGAGATTTATAAACTCCTTGATTTAAACGGAGATGGAGTTCCAGAGTTATATATTAATTTCGGAAGCACAGCAGGTGGAGATGCAATACTCAGCTATTTCAATGGGGAGATTGTAGAGCAGAAAATGTATAATTATGGTTTCCGTTATATTGAAGGAGCAAATCTGTTCCGGGATTTCGGCGGACATATGGATGAATACTATGACAAAATATATACCCTGGAAAATGGAAATTTTGTCCTGCTTTATAGTGGAGAATATGGAGCAGAGGACAATTCAAAAGTAGAATATGGTGACGATGGTATGCCTGTTTATCGGTATTTCTGGGAAAATGAGGAGGTGTCATCAGAAGAATACGAGAGAAAATTGAATGAGGTCTATGACACAGAGAAAGAAATAAAAATATTTCAGGATGCACAATATGACAGTGAAAAGGGAAGATATGTAGGAAATGGACTTTGCGACTATCAGGAAATTATAGAAGCAATAGAAGAAACTTCTGTTTTGAATTAAATAGCAATAAATTAAAAGTTTTTGTCGGGAAAATGATATTAACAGAGAATTATATAATGAAGCAATGATAGCTTTCCAGAATGAAAGACACGGAGCGACTATGGAAGAAGGGATGGTGTATGCAGCTATGAAAAGATAACGGAAAAAATAACAGGAAAATGCAGAGAATCCAATACGATTTAGAAAGGAAAAAATATGTTTCAGAGATTATTGGGAAATACCCCGGAAGAACAGCTGACGTATCTTCAGCCTAGAATTTTACTCACAGCCCTGGTCATTGTTGTTGGACTGCTTGCGATGCTGTTTGGAGGCAGTGGTGACTGGATTATCGTGATTGCAGCCTACGTATGGGGATGGGATTTTTTGAAAAACTGGTTTGGGTTCACAACTATCGGAGCTTTTTTCTCCGGCAATATTGCAATCGGAGTGGTTCTGTTTGTGGGATATCTGATCATCGGATATGTTATCGGATTAATTACGTTTCTGCTCGGAGCAGTCAGATATATACAGCTGAGACTTTTGTTTAAAAGATAGAAAACGCAGTCAGAACAAAAAGTCTCTATAATACAGGGAGGTTACGCTGATGAAAGCACAACAGGAATATGAATCCCTCACCGAGCGCATCGAAGCGCAGAAAGAGAAGAAAATGAACCGGTTCATTGCAGCTCTTGCGGCGGTGATACAGGAATCAGATGAGGAACCAGCAAAAGATACTTCCAGCGAAGAGGACGATGAAGACATCGTCCTTATTTCGCTGTTTTCCCTTCGGATAAAAACAGAATGTGAACTGATTCGCGAGGGATCCCGGGATCTGGTCGAACAGGTAAAAGAAGACATCGAAGAACTGGTTTCGCATGTGCAAAGCTTTGAATATGAGAGTACGATCTCTGAAATGGTAAGAAGTGATGCATATGATCTGTTAAAGTCTATATGCCTGGAGAAAGATTGGTGCATCATAGAGCAAAATTACAGCTGGAATTTAGCAGAGACAGCAGCTGTGGGTATTCCTATGGAAATGTTTTTTCTATTCATGGGTACGGCTACATATATGCAAAACATTGGAAAAAACGGAACAGCTGTCAAAGTGCTGGAGGCTCTTTGCACTTACAGCCGAAAACGTGCGAATACAAATCATAAAGAAGTAATAGTCAGGGCTATTTCGCAGATGGGTGAAGATGGTCCTGAAGCTGTCTGCAGAATTGGCGATGCAGAACAGCAGCTTTTTACGGATGACATTTCTCTATATGCGGGTGATTTTTACTGGTTTTATGGAAACAGCCTGCAGAATCTGGGACGTGCAGAAGATGCCATGCATGCGTTTGAGCGGTGTTTTCAGATTCGAAAGAACAGTCTGGGAGAAGAAAACTATTATACAGAGCTGGCAAAGCGGGGACGGGCTATCTGTGAATTTTCTTGTTCAAGAGGACGCAAAGGAAGAGAAGAGTTACTGCATTTCGTCGATCGGATAGAATCTGGAGACTTTGAAGAACAGGAGAATCCGGAACAGTTGCAGATTTTTGAGGTGAAAACCCTATGTCTTGCGTTAATGGAAATGTCGGATCATAGCAGTAATCAGGAAGTGTATCGGCGGTATCTGGAATTGTATATACATCTTTGCCGGAAATATAAAGATACAGGGGAACCGTGTGCCAGCATGCGTATGGCCTGGAATTTTCTGGGGGCATTTTATATGAATGTGGGAGAATATATGCAGGCAGAAGATGCTTTTTTGCAGGCCCTGAAAGCAGAAGCCTCTGACGAAGAGAAAAGTATGCTTTCTACCATAGATATACAGAGCAACCTGCTGTTGATGTATTATGTGCAGAATGATCAGGAAAAAGCATACCCGCTGCTGGATGAGATGTATCGTCTGACAGAGGAGGAAGAAGAGCAGCAGACGATCAGGGAAGAGACGCTTGACCGGATGGATACTCTGGCAGTTGCGCTGCGGATGCAGATGATGGATCAGGCAGAGCCGGAAGAACTTGCGGATCTCAGTGATCTTCTGGTGGAGACGTGTACGGATATTTTAAGTGCGGATGCAGGAATGATAACACGCGAAAAAGCGGTATTTGCAATTATCTGTATGTTCTATTTTATGCAGCAGGAAAGCGGTACGAGCAAAAGAGAGGAGCAGAAGTACTTTTGCCGGACGCTTCAAAGAATTGAACAGGAGAGTCAGATATTGGATCTTACAGCGATGCAGACTGTGATGATGGAATACGGCAAGGCGCTGCTGTTATGGAATCTGGGGCAGGAAGAGGCTGATGCGTCTTTCCGGAGACTGATCGACAAGATGGAAAATCGTGGAATTCAACCGCTCCAGAAAGCAGCGATATACCAGAGTTATGGTACTGTTCTATGCAGAAATGGAAGAAATACGGAAGGATTTTCATATCTGGAAAAATCGCTGGATGAGATAACGAATGTATGGCATCCATACGTAAAATATCTGAATGATACCAGGTTAATCATGATTCTGGCACCGGTGCAGATGACATTTCATAGCTGTTATGCCAGGGGAAGACAGTTTGCGGACAGTGCAGTATTATATGAATGGATTTTGCGTTTCAAAGCATTGGCATCTCTTGCAGGCCGGGAGAGAAACCGCATGCTTCAAAAAAATACGGTTCAGCCGGAGCTTCTGGAACGGATCCGGAAAGCACAGAATGCAGTTGCAGCATTGGAGTCGGAAAATATGCTTCGGAATGCAGAAAAGGATTATGAGAAACAGCTGGAAGATCTGCGAAACATGGAAAATGAATTTGCTGCCTGCTTTCCGGAAAATATCGATTTTATGAAGATTTCGCTGGAAACAGTACAGAATGCCATTCCGGATGATACGGCAGTTGTAGAGTATTTTCTGACAGTGGACCAGTATGGACAGATGCAGTATGAGGACAGAAATGAGGTTCCATCGGTATTTGATGTTTACATAACGACGAAAAAATTAGGCAGCTGCAGTCTGCGCAGAATAACCGTTCCAGGAGGCATGGAAATTCAGACAGATGCAAGAAACTTTGTTGGGATTATGCAGCGGATTTCCCAGGGAGAGGCGTCCATAGAAGAGACCGAAGAGCTGGAGAGACTGCGGCATCGTCTTTATCATGCGGTGATTTCTCCTGTCCTGGCGGAGATTGAAGGATACGAGACGGTATATCTCGCACCGGATGATGAACTGCTCAATATTCCATTTGAATTGCTCTATGACGAGAAAAAAATAAGAATTGCAGATCAGCATAATTGTATTAAGATAGAATGTGCAAGAGATTTCCTTTTTGAAACGATGGAAAGTTCTGGAAGTAAGGAAACGTTGATTGTCGGCAGCCCGGAATATGAAGTAAGAGAGCGAAGAACAGAGCTGGAACGGGAAAAGACAGAAGAAACTGGACGTGACAGAAAGATGGATCTGGATACTGTGGAAAAACTTCCATTTTCAAAAGTAGAAGCGTACAGAATCTGTAGCAGAACCGGGGGAAGAATGTATACGGGGGCGGCAGCAACAAAGAATGTCGTTTTGTCTGCACATGGATATAAAAATATTCACATCGCAACCCATGGCTATTTTGATATGGAAAATCAGGAGATTTCCCTGTATTCATCCTGGCTTGCGTTTACCGGAATCAAAAACTGGTATCGAACAGGCGTAGAAAATCCAGTTTATGGAAATGGATTGCTGACAGCGGATGAGGTGAGCCGGATGGATCTGACTTCGACAAAGCTGGTTGTATTGTCTTCTTGCCTGTCCGGAATGAATGAAGTGTTTTTAAGTACAGGATTTCATGGTATGGTCAGCGCATTTTCCGCAGCAGGAGTAAAGTATGTGATATCCAGTCTGTGGAGTGTAAATGATCTGGCTACTGCTGTTTTCATGGATGCATTTTATTCTTATTATGCAAATGGGGCAGAGGAACCACCGACTGCTTTGCGAAAAGCGCAGGATTATCTGCGGGATGCAACCATTGAGGAGCTGCGGATGCAGGGATGGTTCCGAAGTGATACATATCAGCTGTTGGATGATGAAAGTCAGGAATTTATGGAATCACTGGAAGACAAAAACGGCAGATGGAAGCCTTTTAGAAAAGAAGCATTTTGGGGAGGATTTGTCTGCTGCCAATGCCATTAAGGTGAGAAAAAAAGAAAGGAAGAAAGACTATGGAACAAGAGAAAAACAAGGTACCATCACAGGATAATGAAAATCCTGGATCTGAAAAGTTTCAAAGAGCACAGGAACTCTATGAACGGTATTTCATTTCCAATGCGGAAGCCGATTTTGAAGAAATGATTACAGTACTGGATTCTATTTACAAAAACAAAGTAAGAACAGAGTTGTGGAAGAAGGGATGCCATGATGAAGAAAATTACCAGGATTCGATGCAGGAAGCAAGACAGGGGATTTGGACTCAGATAAAGAAACAAAGAAAAACTGGTGAAGTTCGTAAGGATTTCAGCCAATATTGTGGCGGGATTTATACTCATAAAGCAGTGGATATTGCAAAGAAAAAAAACTCATATGAACAAAAGCTGAGAGAGGTAAAGAGAAAAGGTAAAAAAGGAAAAGAAGATCAAAAAAGTTATATGGAAGTGGTTTATCTTGATGCGAATTTACCGGACAGTGATGGAACATATGGTGAGCTGGCAGCAGATCCAAACAAGAAAAACAGAGCAGAATCAGAAGTTTTTGCGGAGGAATCAAGAAATATTTTTGGGATATATTTGCAGAAGTATTGTCAGGCAATGACGAATGCAAAAGCCGAGCCGCCGAGAGCTCTGGCTTTATACTATGCACGTATTTTGCCGCATGTTCTTTATATCATGTATGGGATCGAGACGATTCCAGATTCCAAGGGGGCCTCTGCCGCATGGGCTTTTGAACATATGCAGGAAAAGACGATGGAGATCCTTGGCGAACAGTCGGAAGAAGAAATGCAGGAATGGCTGTATGATTCGCTGCGATGGTCGGAGAATTTCTGGAATCAAATGGATCTGGAGATATACGTTAATTCGGAAAGAAAGCTTTTAAAAGATGTTGTATACACCGAGGTGTACGACCAAAGAAGAATAGACGACTGGTCGGAATCCATGCATAAAACGGTGACAGAATTGGCGCATCGGGAAATCAAGAAAGATAAACGTCTAGCGAATTGGGCAGTGGATCATATTGTTGAAAGCGATAAAACGTACAATCTGTTTAAAGGAGGAAGGAAAAAATGATGCATTTAACAGAGGATCAGATCTATCACCTGGTAGAAGCAATCGGTAATCACGAGACTCTGACTGCGGAAGAAGAACAACAGATGGAACATATCAGATCATGTAAAGAATGTATGGAGAGTTATTGCATTATGGCGGTATTGGCAGAAGCCACCCGTGTAGACTGTGATTTGGTTTTGAATCCTGTATACAGCGAAGAAGAAACTGCTGCGTCGGCAAGAAAACTTCTTGCGGCAATCAGGGTAACCTGCGAACGGATCCAAGATCAGATTTCTCTGATCGGTGAGCAGATCCAGAATCAGGCGGACGCTTTTCTGTTTGAACCTGTTCTGGCGACTGCAGTCAGAGGGGCAGCAAAAAGCAGAAATACAGTTTTGCGGATGGAGGATCTGGACGACGAAAACACGTATGTTGTATATGATGCAGAAAACCATAAGCTGATGATTCAGTTTGAGGCAGAGGGAAAAAATGCAGCAGATTTTAAGGTATATCTGAAATTTGCCGACGAAACGACGATGGAATTTTCTCTGCAGGAAAGCGGATCCTGCCTGAAAGGAACTTTGGCGGATATTCCGTCTGAGAGTTTTGAGATTTATATTGAGAAAGCAGACTGAAGAAGCAGTGAAAAAATGGCTCCGGGATAAATCCCGGGGTTATTTTTTTCGGGAAAAATGAAAAAGCAGAGATTCCTTTCATAGATAAGAAAAGAAGATGGAGGGAAACACATTGGTACATCGCAGGTTATTAAAAGGATTTCAGATCATGAACGAAATAGAACCGGGAACTTGCCCGAACTTTTATTTATGGGGCGAATCGGTCAGTAAGCTGGAGGCAGATGCGAATGAATTGACTGCCATGATGGAAATGGACAAAGTAATGCGGTTCCAGGGGGCGGTAAAGAGTTTTTCGATTTTTATGCCGTATTATGAAAATGCAGGCAAGGCCGAACAGTTTATGTATCATCTGCGGGAAAGCTACAGTATTGCACGGGACTGCTATGACCGGTATCAGGGGATTCTGATTGTAGAATGTTCGGAGGAATGGGGCAGATTTGGGTATAACCCCTGTCTGGAACAGTTTCTGCATTTTATCAGAGAACATCGGGAGGTCTGCTTTTTAATGCTTATGCCGACGGAGAAGAACGCAAAGTATCAGGAGGCTTTATTTGGCGAATTCAGCAAGAATCAACTCTGGATCCGGCAAAAATGCGAGACGATGAAGATTCAGGAATGTATGATATTGTTCTGTGAAGATGCGGAACGGAGTGGGTATTCGGTAACGGAGGAAGCAAAGCGGAAGCTGTCCGGGTTACTGGAAACACGAAATGAAATGCAGCTGGATAATGAAACTCTGGTTCTGCAGTTGATCAGACAAATTCAGCTGGATAAGCTGATGCAGCCAGAGACAGAAAAACAGATCGGTGAGGAGGATATCAGAATAGTATCCGGATTACCGGAAAAAGAGATGCCGAGAAAAGAGATTGGATTTCGTGCAGAAATCGGATGAGGAGGAGCAGGTATATGTTGAAAGATGGCCTTGTTTATACAGAATCAAGAATGGGATATGAGCAAGAGTTCCTGGAAGATTTAGCAGCATTTGATTTAAAATCCGCCAATGGTACATTTCGGGGAGGACCCGTTTTATTCCGAAAAAATGATCGCTGTTATACGGATCCCAGTGACAGCCATGACCTCATCGTTGGTGATACAGGATCTCAGAAGACTCTGAAATTTGTACTTCCATTAATTTATTCCTGTGCGATGGCGGGCGAATCTATGGTAATTGTGGATCCAAAAGGGGAACTGGTACGCAAGTCAGGAGAATTTCTGGAACGGAAGGGATATCAAAAAGTAGTCCTGGACTGGAGAAAACCGCAGGAGTCGCCGGATCGATGGAATCCGTTTGAGCGTGTTCAGGAGGCGTATAAGTGTGGAAAAAGAGCGGAGGCCGAAAACCATCTGAATGATATTTTGCAGAGTCTATTTTTTGAACGAACAGAAAAGGGAAAAGATCCTTACTGGAATGATACGGCAGGACAGCTTGCACGAGGAATCAGCAAACTGATTCTTATGATGGAAGAAAGGCTTTCGATAAAATCGATTCTGGACTGGCGGCATGCAAAGCTGCAGAGTGGTATGCTTCAGAATTGCTTTCTGGCACTGCCGACGGATTCTGATATTTACCAGGATCTGGCTGGTTTTATGAATTTAACAGCAGAAAATACGAAAACCTGTATTACCTCGACATTTGATCAGCTGACGGGATTATTCAAAGCATCGAAAGCGCTGACGGAAATGATGTCAGGTACTACTTTTTCCATGGAAGAGATTGGAAAGGAGAAAACAGCGATTTTTCTGGTTGTACCCGATGAGAAGACAACGTATCATTTTCTGGCAGCGCTGTTTATTTCGCAGTGCTATGAAAGTCTGCTGGATCAGGCGGATGCCTGTAAGGGAACGCTTCCGGTGCGTGTTAACTTTATTCTGGAGGAATTCTGCAATATGCCGAAGCTGGATGACATTGTGCCGATGCTGACGGCGGCCCGAAGCCGCAATATTCGTTTTCATCTGGTCATTCAGTCTTACAGCCAGATGAAAGATAAATACGATGAAAATGTAAGCAGAACCATTATGGACAACTGCGGAAATCTCATTTATCTTCATACACGGGAAATCAGTTTTCTGGAATATATCAGCAAACTCGCGGGACAGAATGAATTCGGACGCCCGCTGCTTTCCGTTTCGCGGCTGCAGCATCTGAAGAAAAATGAAACCGTTATTTTTCACGATCGCTGCTATCCGGTTGTAGTGCGGGATCTGCCGCTCATTTTTGAGTATCCGATGAAATTCGGTGCGGAGTTAAACAAAAAGGAGAAAGAGAGCGGGTACAGAAAGAAAAAAAATATAGATTTTTGATGGGAAAAAGAAAGATTTAGGGATTTATACTTAGAGCCATCTTAGGAAGGCTCCAGAAAAAATATTTTTGAAAGAGAGGCACATGAACATGGAAGAAAACGTATATGTTACAGATTATCTCAAAAAGCTGAGAGAAGAGGCTCAAAAGCGGAATATCGAATTTGAAGAATCGACTTATGAATTTATTGATATGTTTCTGCATTATCACATTGATTCATATGATGGGAGTCTGCACAGAGTAGAAATCGAAGTGGAAAATGTTACGAACAACATCAGACTGATTCTGTATACGGAAGAAAAACATAAAATCGAAATGCTGATACCTGGCGGCAGAGTGACCGATATAGAGTTTTCATCACGTATAGCCAGAATTCCAAAAGGAACAGCGGATGAGGTAGCGAGAAGAATTCAGGAAGGCAGCTTTATCCATAATGAACTTCTGGATGTTGAGACTACATTGCAGAAATCAAAGGGGCCTTGGAGTGATCTGGTGATGAAATCATGGTTTATGCGGGCTGACCAAGAAGGAGTTGAAGCCTGCAGCACTTACTTGGTCTACTTTAATGAGGAGATATACCAGACACTTCGTAAAATGAAGGAGATAGAAAAAGGTACAGGCTTTTTGGTGCAGCTTATCAAGATCGGCGAGAATAGGGTCAAGGTTATTAAACTTGCCCGGGACTTTACAGGACTCGATGTGACAGATGCAAAGGATCTTGTACTTCAGGCTCCAAATGCTGTTTTACGGGCAGAAACAGCAGAAAAGGCTGTTGCTCTGTGTGAAGCATTGAGAGAGTGTGGAGCATCTGTTAAATGCTTATAAAATGCAAAATCAAGGCTTGTCAATCAGAAAAAACAGTGTTAGAATAGACTTATCACAAAGGCAATTCGGAATAGAAGTGAGAAAATACGAAATGTTGAGTGGTATCTATTAAGATGGTTTTATTGAAAGTAAGGCGTATTGATCTGTGAATAGTTTTTCAGAGGATCAGTGCGCCCTGAGATAGGAAAAGGACACTGTGTTTGTTGAAAGACGATACAGTGTCCTTTTTGCATGAAATTCGAAAAACTATTTTCAGCAATTAAAATTTATCTTTATGGAGGTACCATTCTATGAAAAAAATGAACTTTGCATCTGTATCCTGCGAAATTGCTGTGGCTGATAATTTTTATTTCAGCACAGAAAGCATCTGTGAGTACGGAAGAGATACCGTGCGCTATGCTGTAGAGCGTTTCTTCGCAAAAAACATCGGACTCCAGAGAAAATGCACCTGGGAGAGCTGGAAAATCCGGGTGGGAAAAGGAAGTGAGAAAAACAGACAGCGTTTCACTTACGTTTTTCCTGCACTCGTTATGGAACTGCCGGGCGAATGGGTGCGGGTAGCAGGAATGATTGACAGTCGTGGAGTCTGCATCAAGCGCGTTCAGATTCTGCGCGAGCATCCTTGCTTTGCATCAGAAGCAATCTGAACAACGCTGCCAATGACCTCACGCGGAATGCATTTCCGCGTGAGGAAAGAAACGGAATTCCATAGGTATTATTTGGGTGATTTTGATACAAAAGGATATGGTTATGTGGTATCATATAATCATATTTACTGTACGTTTATTTTACGAAGGGAGAAGAAAAATTGTCTAAAACGGAAATTGTAACAGAACTTCAAACGATATTGAACGATCTGAAAGGTATCACGGCCGATCTGGAACAAAATATTTCAGGCTTAAAAGATTTTCTGGAAGACAGAAAATTTATTCCCAAAGAACTTGGTGCGTCCATAAGAGAACAGCTGGAAGCGATCGATGCGAAACAGACCGAAATTGTATCAAAGTATGAAATGCTGGATGTGCAGAAACCGGAAATGCAGCATACAGCAATTGAGGAAAACTTATCTGAGATTCAGAAAGTAATAGAAGAAAATGAGAAGTACAGGAAAGCGATCGCATTTTTTCTGGAACTTCATGCCGATGATGAAAAAACAGCGGAGACACTTCAGAATCGAAAGGACAGGATTGCAGCAGATCAGATTCAGTTGATGGAGGGGGATATTTTAAAGGAGTATGCAGAACCATATGCATGGCTGCAGCAGGCGTTCTGGGAGAAGGACGCAAGAAGAAAATTCTCGCTGATCTATAAATTAGTTCCCCATTTTGAAGAAGAGATTGTAACGGGAATTCATTTTAATACATTAAAACTGGATGAGAACAAAGCAGAACCGGAAGAAAGTGTTCCGGAAGCATTTTGTGCGGAAACAGACAGCGCGGACAGAGAAAAAGAAGAGACAGCTGAAAACACAGCAGAAGTTCTGGAAGAACCGGAGGAATGTCCGGAAGCATGGAAAGATCTTCTGATTCCGGAAGATTCTTCTTTGCTGCATGTTCAGATGAGTGCAAAAGCAGGCACAAAATTTGGAGTGAAAGAATTCCGAAAGGACATGTGTAAACAGCCACTGACGGGAAAAATGTGCTGTCTGCTGGAATGTATAGAAGAGCATGGATATTCCGTAAAAAGTCTTGCAGAGAAAAATGACAACGGTTATGAAATATATAAGACCGCAACAGAGAAATTATATCAGTCCGGGTATTTAAAAAGATATATAGTTGATGGAATGGGGGAATTTTTTACCTTATCTCCACGTGGAGAACGTATTTTATATACGAAAGAAGCAGTTGGTTTTATCAACCAGATGCTAAAAGAGAAAATTTCAAACCAGGATGAGGGAGAGCATATTGAGGATTCAACAAATTCTGCGATGACAAGATTGATGGCATACGACAGTGCATGCAAACAGAGAATTCTGTTTCCAGACTATGAATTTGATACATGTAACTCCGTATTTGGGACGGACTATTTTATGATTGGATATTCCATGAACGGAAAGAAAAACTTTCAGTGGTTTGCAGGTGTTGTAACGGAGGATCCGGCGGAATTACAGGAATTTAAGGATGTGGTGGCAGAAAAAGCAGGGGCAGAGGAAAGCCTTGTTGTATACGGGGTTTCACTGGAACATGCGAAAAAAGTGGCTAGCTGGCTGCAGAAAGAATTAGGGAAGAAAGCAGCCTTGATTTACTATACGTCCAAGCTGGAAAAAAATGTTTATGCCTTGGAAAATGATTTACCGGCTGAACCGAAAACAGGCGAGCCTGTGGAGGATGAGATAACAGATGAATCCGTAGAACTGCCAGAAGAAGAGCCAGAGCAGGGGACAGCAGAGGCAGAAGCGAGTTCGAAAACAGACAGTGAAAAAGAAGATGAGACGGATAAAAAAACAGAAGAAGCAATCAATTTAGAGCTGGAACAGCCTGAGGCAGTCGAGGAGCAGCCAGAGCAGGAGTCAGAAGAGTCATACGAAGCAGAAGAAAAAGGCATTGTTTCTGAGCAGACGCTTACGGATGAGAAACGAATGGAATATATCGCAGCATATCAGGAAATGATTGCTTCTGGTAAGATCTATGCAGCATCCGCCTATTTAAAAGCTTTAGCCGGAAAATATGATGCATTCGAACAGCATTATCGCCAGCTGGCGTATGCCATGAATGATCCGATGGAACATTGCACCTACAATTCTGATACGATCTTTCAGATATTCTATGGAGAATCCGAACCAGTATCGGATTATTATGTGGTTGCAGCAGCCCTGCGGAATTATTTTTTGGATCAGTACAGCTATGATTATTCTGCACAGCAGTTATATGACATGTTCAAGAAAAGCACTCTTCTGACGGAAAATCAGAGTCTTGAAGAGATTGTTTATGATCTGATGGAATTTAAAAACCGCCAGAAGAGGGGCGTTGACCGTTACGCGGATTATCGGGAAAAAGAAAGAGGCGAATGGGAAAAACAACTTGCGAAAATATGCCATGAAGCAAAGGAATATTACGAGAGTTATAAAAATGGAAATGTCAAAGAAAGTACGTCCCATAAACGTTTTCTGGAAACTACCAAGCTGCTTCTTGGGGCAGACAGTGATTTGTGCCAGTACTTGAAGGCGGTGAGCGAGGATGACAGAGAAATGCTGGAGATCCTGGAAGAATTTCTGGCGGATACTTATGTAAAAGATCAGGCGGTTATTTGCGAGGAAAACATTGATCAGGCTAAAGTTAACCGTGTGATGGATGAGTTCTGGGATCGTGCAGCAGAAAATATGAATTCTGTCAAGAAAACCTCAGATCTCATGGGAAGCCTGAGAATGAACCTTTCCAAAAAAGTCCACAAAATTGTATCGATTCTCTGCGATTATGTATCTCTTATGCAGGCTTCCTTTAACAGCAGCGATGATGCAGCTTTGGTTGAGTATAAAAAGATCAGAACACCGTTATTGCACCATATGGATGAAATGATTGCGGTCCTTTCGGAAAAAGACAGCGGAGATCGGAAAGCGTGTGCGGGAAAAACAGTATTACAGCAGACATTGAAAGAACTGAAAAGTCGGCTGTCGGGAGAGTACAAAGAGGGCAGCTATCAGTTTTATTATATTGATTTCCTGAAAAATGATAAAGTATTGCTGGATGAAGACGCGCTGCCGATTCTGGATGAAGTCTTCGAACTTCCGGACTTTTCTGTGCTGTCGAGAATTCAGCTGCATTGTACAGAAAAAGAGCAGGAATTTGCGGAACGAATGCAGGAGATTTTTGAAGGAGAAGATGATTATGGCAGTGCGGAATTAATTCTCCAGTACTGGAAATGGCTCGACCATCCATTATCAGCGGAGGATGCCGAAAAATATGATATTGACAAAGCAATCGTGTATCCGCTGAGGGATCTTGAAAATAAACGAAAAGAATTTATTGAGGACATCGAACTGGCTCAGAGCTATGGTCAGATTGACAACACGGCCGAGAATGGGAAAGAGCTGATTCTTCAGATTGCGGAATCGTGGTATTCCCGGGCGGTTGAGACACGAAACTATGGATTTTTCGGAAAAATTCTGAAGGAGTTCCGGGAAAAAATAAAAAAGGATGCACAGGTCCGGGCTGTTGATTTAAAAAGAAATCTGGATGCCTATTTGAAACAAAATCCAGACTGGGAAAAAGAAGAACTGATTCGTGAGGCGGTTGCGCAAATCAAGAATCGAATTGAACAGCAGAATTATGCGGCAGCGGAAGATCTGCTGAACCGGGTGCTGACGCAGGATCTTGATCCGGAGTTTCAGTTTAAAGAGGAAGACTATCTGGAAGAATTTCTGGATGAATATGATGTCAATTATAGAAAAACTGCAAATTCCGGAACAACGTTGAAAGCATTAATGAATACCTCAAAGATTAATAAGGATATTAAAGGGGGAAATAAACTATTAGAAAACTGGCCGAAAGGGGCTGGGACAAATGAAACAACACTGAAGGTTCTGCTGAGTACATTTGGATTTCAGCTGGAAAGTGTACAACGTGAGGCACCAGTCCTTGGAAAAATTGAAAATTATACCGTCAAACTGAAACGTCCGGAAAATGGAAGAAAAAGTAACTACAAACATCCCATTGCAGCTTTTGGGTCTGAAGCTGAGGAAAAAGGCTTCCGGGTGATCTGCCTTTTTGGAAGAACGGATGCTTCCCGTCTGATCGATACTTTCAAAGAAGTCGGGAATGCAAAACATACCCTTGTTTTGCTGGATTATGCATTGCCGCTTGCTGAGAGAAGAATTCTGGCGAGAAAGACAAAAACGGATCTGAGCGGAAAAATTTTTGCCGTCGTAGACAGGGTGGTACTGGTGTATCTGGCAAAACATTATACGGAAACGGCAATGAACAGAATGCTGATGGCCGTGATCATGCCATTTGCATCGTATCAGCCATATATCGATAAATCCGTGGATATTATGCCGCAGGAGATTTTTATCGGGCGCAAATATGAACTTGAAAAAATCGAATCGCCTACAGGTATAAATATTGTATATGGCGGTCGTCAGCTTGGAAAATCTGCGCTGCTTCGCATGGCGAAAAAAGACATTGACCATAACGAAAATGGAGACCGCGCAGTTCTGGTAGATATTAAGGATCTGGATTATAAAGCATCCGCCAGAAAAATTTCAGCAGCATTGTTTGATGAGGGGATTTTAAAAGAGGAACATATTACAGAAAACTGGAGTGAACTGGCGCGTGATTTGAAGAAGCGGCTGAAGGATACAGACGATTCCATTCCTTATTTTCTGCTGTTGCTGGATGAGGCGGATACGTTTATCGACAGTTGTGAAAGTATCAAATACTGGCCGTTTGACATGCTGAAAGATATTCAAAGTGTAGGAATGGGAAGGTTCAAATTTGTAGTAGCGGGTCTGCGCAATATTGTGAGATTCAAGCGGGAAGCGGCATTGGGAAATAACAGTGTACTGACCCATCTGGAATCACTGACAGTAAAACCATTCAAAGCAATGGAAGCAAGAGAATTGCTGGAGGTACCGTTATCCTATCTTGGATTCAGATTTCCGGAAGATAATGAGACGGAAGTATTAATTTCTACGATTCTCGGCACGACAAATTATTTTCCGGGTCTGCTGCAGCTGTACTGCACCAAGCTGATTGAGGCAATGCAGCGGGATTATGCGGGATATTCAGAAAGTGAGACACCGCCTTATCTTGTAAAGAAAGAGCATATTAAAAAAGTGCTGGCAGAGCAGACTTTACAGGAGGAGATCCGAAAGAAATTTTTCATCACATTGGTAGTCGGTGATGATGATTACTATTATATCATTGCATTAATGGTTGCTTATCTTTACCATGAAAATAAGTCAGAGAATGGATGCAGTGCGGATGAGCTGCTGGAACTGGCAGAAGGATATTCCATTAAAAAGATTCTGACATTAGGCAAAGAGCAGCTGGCTGCGTTGATGGAAGAAATGCGAGAGTTATATGTCCTGCAGAATACCAGTGAGGGACGTTACCGTTTTACGAGATACAGCTTCTGCCAGATGATGGGAACTATTCCGCAGATTAACGATGAACTTGAGAAATACATGGAGGATTAACGATGGATCAGATCTGGTGGAATCATATTATCAAAGCACATGCGTTTCTGGAAAATGTTGTAAAAGAAGCTGCCGGAGGGCACAGCTTACTGCTGACCCTTCCGGATTCGGTACCATGGAAAAGTACATTTCTGGATCTGATCCGGGAGCAGCTTCTGATGGAAAACCCGAAAAATAAACTGGAAGTCATAGAATGCCCGGAAGAGGAGCCGGGGGAGTTCATTCTGCAGAAATACTGTAAAAGAGAAACGCGGGCAAAGTATCGCTATGGAGTGAGTTATGCACAGTTTCTTGGAAAATGTCAGGAGACGGTTTTAAATGACAGATATGTCTGGGTGTCGGATATTCCAGACGAGAAGGTAACGAAATGGCTTGATTTTGTATCGGAATATCAAAAAAATGTACAGGACAAAACACCGGGAATTTTTATTCTGGAAGTACATCATGATGTCATGAACCGAAAAAGCAAAAAGGGAATCCGGAGTCTTGGCTTTGAGCAGAATATCGGAGCATATGATAAATATGCTTTCTGCGCACTGGCATCATCTGAGACAAACTGTAAAGAGTTTCTGCGTCCGTATCTGGCAGAGGCCGTTGCTTCTGTCTGCGGGGATGATGTGGAACTATGTGCGGTATGTGTGGCGAAGGGAATGGAGTTCCTGAATGCACCTTATGAGACCATTCAGAAAGTGACGGAAGATCTTGTCAGGAGTGATGGAGAGAGGTACTGCTTCAGCAAAAGCCAGGAGGAAGTGGATACGCTACTCTGGGAGGCGCAGTTGAAATATGTTTTTCCACTCGTGGAAAATTATCGAAGGTATTTTGTGAAAAAATATTATGCTTTTATCAAAGCGGCACTTCCGATCAACAACGGATATGGAGATCAGGTTATGGTTCCTGAGGAAGCTGAGCTTGGAAATCTGATGTATCTGGTGGAACGGGGAGGGATTCCGGTTTCAGCAGAGGAGAGTATGGAACTTAAACGATACAGAAAAGCCCGGAATGAGTTGGCACATATGAATCTTTTAAGCAACGAAGAATTATGTGTGATATTGAAAGCAGGAAAACATAAAACGGCATCTGATTAGAAGGCTTAGCGGGAAGTAAGTGAAAAGAAAATGTGCATTGGATGACAGAAAAATCTGTTTTTCCAATGCACATTTTTAATACGAGTATAAAAATATTTATTTCAGAACTTCAATTCCCTGCACCGATCCAGACATTCAAAGATCTCCTGCCGTCTCGGCCGCGCCAGATCCCCAGGTCTTCCAGGAGCGAGAAGAGAAGCAAGTCCTTTTTCATCCATCTGCCGTTCCAGCAGATCGACAACCTGCACCAGTGTTTTGCGTCCGTCCATCCTGCGTTCCGCCGCATCCAGCAGAAGTGCCGCCAGTCCATTCAGCTGTTCGCTGTCGGTCAGCTGTTCCACAGCACGCAGATCGGTCAGTGATTTATTAATGAGAATAGATTCGCGTCCCATGACTTTGACTTTCGTGCGGTCGCTGCCAGTCAGCGCTTTCGACGGCTGCGGGCGGCGCTGGAAGGATGGAACGGCGAAAGGACGCACCGATGCGGTAAAAGGCGGGAACTCCGCTGCTGTGGTTTTGGCACGCTCCGTAATATCGTAAGGAACGTATTCCTTCATCTGAATCACCGTATCCGCCACATGGAAGTAAGATCCAGAGCTTCCGGCGACGAGGATAGACGAGATCCCAAGCTTCTCATACAGATCCCGCACACGGCTGATAAACGGCGTGATCGGCTCTTCACTGTCCGCAACGACGCGCTGCATCAGCTCATCCCGCACCATAAAGTTTGTGGCGGAGGTATCCTCGTCGATCAGAAACAGGCTTGTACCGGCCTCAATGCCTTCAATGACATTGGCAGCCTGCGAGGTGCTGCCGCTGGCGTCTGCGGTCGAGAAGGAAGTGGTGTCGCTCTTTCCAGGCAGATCATGGATGAAGAGGGAGATATCGACATTGCTGATGCTGCGGGAGTCCTCTGAGCGGAGTTTTACGGCACTCGCATCAGTGATGACATATTCGCGTCCATCCCCGGCGATATGGTTGTACACGCCGCGCTCCAGCGCCTGCAGCAGGGTGGACTTTCCGTGGAAACCTCCGCCGACAATCAGGGTAACACCCAGCGGAATGCCCATGCCGGAAATAGATCCGCGGTTCGGGAGATCGAGGGTGACGCGTAAGGATTCCGGCGAGACAAACGGAACGGCGTGTTTCATCGGCAGGTCAGAGACACCGGTCTCACGTGGGAGAATGGAGCCGTCGGCGATGAAGGCGGTGAGTCCTTTTTCTTTTAATGCGGCGCGGATCGCCTGCTGATCTTCACAGAGACGGGCGACACCGGCGCATGCTTTCGGATCCAGACTGCGGTACAGAAGCGATTTTTCCACGCAGCCCGGCAGGAAGTCGAAGAGAATGCGGATCAGTTCCTGCGAGGCGATGGTGCGGCCATTGGCGGGAAAGCCGATTTCCATGTTGACGATAAGACTGCCGTCGGACGGATTTAAAACGCAGGCAGTGCGCTCGAGAATTTCCTGGCCGCAGCGGCTGACGCCAAGCAGACCGCTTTTGCCGGAGCCCTTCGCGCGGAATGAGTACGGTGCGATCGCGCGCGCAAACTGGCGCAGCAGGTAATCCTGAAGGGCGACGCGCTTCTCATATGTGTCGTAGAGCGATGTTGGAAATGCGGCGGTTTTTCCAGTGATATGGACACTGACACGCGACGGAGCAGCGAACGGATCGCCCTGGACATGGTCGATGGAGAGGGTGTAGCGCGGAAACTGGTAAGCACCGCGGGTGGATTTATAGGCGGGATAGCTTTTGTGGTTGATGCCAAATAAAAGCTGTTTCAGATCATTTGCGGACTGCATGAGAAAAACTCCTTTCAAAACGAATGTTTATACATAGAAATCATTTTGTGATAACTATAGCACAGCAGCGCGGAAAAATGCAAAGAAAAAGAGCGAAAAGCCTTCCCCACAGAAAAGGAGACGTTTCGCTCTTTTTGCATAGCGGCTGCCAGACGTTACGCTGCCTGTTTTGCGCGCCGCGTGTGCTCAAAATACCCTGCAGTGCCACAAAAAATGTTTTTCCATTTCCATTCAGGTATCCCATCATGGAGAAGTTGATGCCGACGACCATCAGATCGACGGTTCCATACAGTGCCTGGAGCAGATTGGCGCCGAATACGGGGAGCATAAAAAGCAGAATCAACGTTTGGAAACACTCTGGCGTTTCACCAGTTTCGTTGCCATGCACATCTTCAGACACTCACGTTTCGGATCAGCTACGCGGTCGAGCAGACGCTGAACAGCAGTGGCGCCAAGCTCGCGTTTTCTGACTTTCATCGTGGAAAGCGGCGGAACCATCATATCGCACATCGGAACGTCATCAAAGCCGATGATAGAGACATCCTCCGGGATGCGGTAGCCGTTTTCACGCAGCGCACGCATAGCGGCTGCAGCGATGATGTCATTATCGGCAAAGTAAGCATCCGCGATCGGAGCTTTCGACTCGAGAAGGCGCAGCATGTCGCGGTAGCCCTCGTCCGAGGTAGGGGAAACCGGGTGGACATATGGATGCGAGGTGCTGATACCGTTTGCACGGAGCGCTTTGTAGTAGCCGTCGGCGCGTTCGGAGAAGTTGCTGATGTCGAGGTTCGAATGAAAGTAGCCCACGTTTTTGTGTCCGCACTGGATCAGATAATTTGTGGCGTTGAACGCCCCCTGAATGTTGTTGATCAGAACGCAGTCGTAATCGAGCTCATCGTAATAGCAGTCCACGACAACGATCGGAACAGAAAAATCGCGGAACTTGCGGAAATCGGACGGAGCCATTTCGGTTGCAAGAAGCAGAATGCCCTCACAGTCCACAGCGCGGAGTGCATCGAGCTGGCTGTCAATATCCATGGTCTCATAAAAATAGGAGATATGAAGCGCACAGCCCTGGCGGGTGCATTCGGTGGAAATTCCTTCGGTCAGCTGGGAGAAAAACGGTGTGTCGGCAGCAACCTTTCCGTGCTTTTTGTAATTGACCAGCTGAATAATGCGGGAGGAAGCGCCGGAGGATTCATTTTTTTTCGGCGCATAGCCATACTCGGCTGCGGTTTTTAAAACCAGCTCTCTTGTGGCATCGCTGATGCCGGGTTTGTTATTGAAAACCATAGAAACCGTGGCAGGCGATACGTTGATCAGCTTTGCCAGTTCTTTCGCAGAAATATTCATAAAATTTCAGCTCCTGTTCGATAAAATCAGCCCGCACGTTGCTTTCGTGTGTTTTTACATGCGGGATGTTGAAATTTATTTCAGTGTTTATCTGAAAAATATTAAACTTATGCATTGATTTTAATATGAATTAAAAAAGAAGTCAACTTCTGAGCTGTAAAAAAATGAAATATGAAGAAATGCATAAAAACAGCCATTCTTTTTTGTGTAAATTACTAAAAAAGATTTAATAAAGTTGAATAGATGTTGACAAATTCAAAAGAATTTAGTAATATAAGAGCCATAGAAAGCAGGCAAATTTAGAATAAAGTTTAACGAAATTTAAAAACAATTAAGTGGAGGAAAAGAATATGAAATCAGTTAAGATCGGATTTGCACCTACAAGAAGAAGTATTTTCAGCGCTCCGGATGCTGTAAAATACGCCAACCTGACGAGAGAGCGTTTAAAAGAGCTCGGCGTTGAATTTGTTGATATCACAGATATCAACGAGGAGGGGCTGTTTTACGATGAGGCGGATCGTGAGAAAATCCAGGAGAAATTCCGCCGTGAGAACGTAAAGGGAATTTTCTTCCCGCACGGAAACTTCGGCACGGAATATGTCTGTGCAAGACTGGCAAAGGAAATGGGGCTTCCGGTACTCCTCTGGGGACCGCGCGATGAGAGACCGGATGAGAACGGTGTGCGTCTCCGCGACAGCCAGTGTGGCCTGTTCGCAACCGGAAAAGTGCTGCGCCGTTTTGGCGTTCCGTTCACCTACATGACAAACTGCCGCCTGACCGATCCGGAATTTGAGCGCGGCATCAAGGATTTCCTCGCCGTATGTAATGTGGTAGATACCTTCCGTCACACCAGAATCCTTCAGATCGGACCGCGTCCGTTCGACTTCTGGTCCACGATGTGCAACGAGGGCGAGCTGCTGGAAAAATTCAATATTCAGCTTTCCCCGATTCCGCTTCCGGAGCTGACCGAAGAGATGAAGAAAGTAAAAGCAGAGGGCACCGAGGTAGAGAAAGTCGTTGCTTACTGCAATACCAATATGTGTGTAAAAATAAAACCGGAAGAGCTGGAAAATGTAGCAGCTCTGAAGGTTGCGATGAAGAACCTGGCTGTCAAATATTCCTGCAATGCCATTGCGATCCAGTGCTGGAACGCACTGCAGGGCGAGATCGGCATTATGCCGTGTGCGGCAAACTCCCTGCTGAACGAAGAGGGAATTCCGGTTGTCTGTGAGACCGATATCCACGGTGCCATCACCGCTCTGATGGTAGAGGCTGCCGGCAGAAACGACAAGAGAAGCTTCTTTGCTGACTGGACGGTACGTCACCCGGACAACGAGAACGGCGAGCTGCTGCAGCACTGCGGACCGTGGCCGATCTCCGTTGCACAGGAAAAACCGACGATCGGTTATCCTCTGGCATTCAGCCACCCGGGCGCTGTAGAGGCACAGGCAAAATTAGGCGAGATGACACTGGCACGTTTCGACGGCGACAACGGAGAGTATTCTCTGCTGCTTGGAAATGCCAAAGGTGTCGAGGGACCTTACACGAAGGGTACTTACGTATGGGTTGAGGTACAGAATCTGAAACGCCTCGAGGCAAAAATCGTTGAGGGACCGTACATCCACCACTGTGTCGGCATCCACGAGAACGTTGTGCCGGTTCTGTATGAGGCATGCAAATACATCGGCGTTGCCCCGGATTTATACGATCCGATCGAGGAAGACGTCAAAGCATATTTAAGAGGAGAATGAAAATCATGAGTGAATACAAGGAATTAAGTTGTCTGGCGTATGATCTGCGGAAGAAAGTAGTGGAAATGGTAGTTTCCGGCAAGGGCGGCCACATCGGCGGTGACATGAGTGTCATTGATGTGCTTGTAGCGCTGTATTTTAAAGAGATGAACATCAGCCCTAAGAACATGGACGACCCGGACCGCGACCGCTTTGTGATGAGTAAAGGTCATTCCGTTGAGGCATATTATGCAGTACTTGCAGCAAAGGGATTCTTCCCGATGGAAGAGGTCATCGAAAAATTCTCCAAATTCGGCAGCCCGTACATCGGCCATCCGAACAATAAACTGCCAGGCATCGAGATGAACTCCGGTTCTCTCGGCCACGGACTTCCGGTCTGCGTGGGAATGGCGCTGGCAGGAAAAATGGATAAAAAAGATTATCGTGTTTACACCGTTATGGGTGACGGCGAGCTGGCAGAAGGCTCTGTCTGGGAGGGCGCAATGTCCGCAGGAAACTACAAGCTGGACAACCTCTGTGCGATCGTAGACCGCAACCGTCTGCAGATCTCCGGAAATACCGAGGATGTCATGAAACAGGACAGCCAGGAGGAGAGATGGGCAGCGTTCGGATGGAATGTTCTTTCCGTACCGGGCAACGATATGGACGCGCTCGTTCATGCATTTGAGCTGGCGAAACACTGTAAGGGAAAACCGACGGTTATTATTGCAAATACAACGAAGGGCTGTGGTTCTTCCGTGATGGAAAATAAGGCGGAGTGGCATCATAAAGTGCCAACACCGGAGGAAGTAGAACAGATCATGAAGGATCTGGATGAGAGAAAGGAGGCACTGTCATGAATAAGATTCCAAACAGACAGGCCATTTGCGAGGTTTTAATGAAACATGCCGAGACGGATAAAGATATCGTGGTGCTCTGCAGCGATTCCAGGGGAAGTGCTTCCCTGACACCGTTTGCAAATGCGTATCCGGAGCAGTTTGTGGAGATGGGTATTGCGGAGCAGGATCTGGTCAGCGTTTCTGCCGGTCTTGCAAAATGCGGCAAGAAAGCATTTGCGGCATCTCCGGCGTGCTTCCTTTCTACAAGAAGCTATGAGCAGGCGAAAATTGACTGTGCATACTCCAACACCAATGTAAAGCTGATCGGCATCAGCGGCGGTGTGAGCTACGGCGCACTCGGCATGAGCCATCATTCTGCACAGGACATCGCAGCAATGGCAGCTATTCCGAACATGCGCGTTTATCTGCCGAGCGACCGCTTCCAGACAGCAAAACTGATCGAAGCGCTTCTTACCGATGAAAAACCGGCTTATATCCGTGTCGGAAGAAATGCCGTAGAAGATATTTACAGCGAAGAGAATACGCCGTTTGAGATGGACAAAGCGACTGTTCTGGCAGAAGGATGCGATGTTCTTCTGGTAGCCTGCGGCGAGATGGTCCGCCCGGCGCTGGATGCGGTTGCCCTGTTAAAAGAAGAAGGCATCAGCGCAGGTCTTCTGGATATGTACTGCGTAAAACCGCTGGATAGAGAAGGTCTGGTAAAAGCAGCAGAGAAAGCGAAAGTTGTCATTTCCATCGAGGAACATGCGCCATTTGGCGGCCTTGGCTCTATGGTCAGCCAGGTTGTCGGTGCAGAGTGCCCGCGTAAAGTAGTGAATATGGCACTTCCGGATGCCCCGGTGATCACCGGAACTTCCAAAGAAGTTTTTGAGTATTATGGACTGAATGCAGAAGGTATTGTAAAGAAAGCGAAAGAATTGCTGGCATAAGACAGGAGATATCGGATAGCGATATCGGAACGTGGAAAAAATTCCTGCATGCCCGGACGGGATGTGTCCGGGGAGTGCAGGAATTCTTACTATCGTGCGAAAGTTTGCAAAAAGCGTTTCGGCTGTTTTCATATTTTGAGATAGCATGCTTTGTATGGATTGAATTCATGTGGACAAATTATGCTGCCTTAATTGGGAAATGTTTTCTGCAAACTGAAACAGACAAAATACAAAAACTTTTGAAATATATGAAAGTTGAAGGTTTGTTATTTTTTTATGAATGGTAACACAATTATATAGGATGGATGGGAATATGGATAAAAAGTATATCATCGGAATCGATCAGAGCACGCAGGGAACAAAAGCACTGCTGTTTGACGGAGAAGGACATTTGCTCCGCCGTACCGACCTGCCGCACCGGCAGATCATCAACGAAAAGGGATGGGTTTCTCATGACTTAAATGAGATTTACAGCAATACCGTACAGACGGTAAAGACTTTGGTAACAGAAGCAAAAATCCAGCCGGAGGAAGTTGCCGGCATCGGCATCAGCAACCAGAGAGAGACGACTGCCATCTGGGATCGGAAAACGGGAGAGCCACTGGAATACGCCATTGTGTGGCAGTGCGGCCGTGCGAGCGGTATTGCACAGGAAATTGCCGAAAAAGGCTGTGCGGAAGAAATTCGTGAGGCAACCGGTCTGCAGCTTTCCGCGTACTTCCCGGCAGCAAAGATGGCATGGCTGCTGAGAAATGGTGGAGAAGAACGGCAGAACCGTGCAAAAAACGGGGAGCTCTGCCTTGGAACCATTGACAGCTGGCTGATTTATAAACTGACCGGCGGAGCCTTTAAGACCGATTACTCGAATGCCTCCAGAACGCAGCTGTTCAATTTAAAAACGCTGTCCTGGGATGAAAAAATCTGTGAGATTTTTGACATTCCGGTCTGCGCACTGGCCGAGGTGTGTGATTCCGATGCCGTCTATGGAATGACAACGATGGAAGGGCTGTTTGCAAATCCGGTGCCGATCTGCGGTGTACTGGGAGATTCTCATGCGGTGCTGTTTGGACAGGGCTGTTTAAAACCGGGCATGATTAAGGCAACGTATGGAACGGGTTCTTCTCTGATGATGAACATCGGCGACAAAATGATTCAGAGCAGCCATGGCGTAGTAACTTCGCTTGCATGGGGAAGAGGCGGCAAGGTGGACTATGTACTGGAGGGAAACCTGAATTATACGGGCACCGTCATTACCTGGCTGAAGGATGATTTAAAACTGATTTCTTCCGCAGGCGAAACGGAGCAGCTGGCGCGTGAGGCAAACCCGGCCGACCGCACGTATCTGGTTCCGGCGTTTACAGGACTTGGCGCACCGTACTGGGATGAGAAAGCGACGGCTTCGATCAGCGGTATTACACGTACCACGGGAAAGGCTGAGGTGGTGAAGGCGGCATTGGACTGTATTGCTTATCAGATCACAGATCTGGTGCGGGCGATGGAGCAGGATACGGGGCTTCAGATTGCGGAGCTCCGCGTGGACGGCGGCCCGACGCGCAACGCATATCTGATGCAGTTCCAGAGTGATATTGCCAACAAGCGGGTGAATATTCCGGATGCGGAGGAGCTGTCGGGAATCGGAGCGGCTTATATGGCGGGGATTTCTGCCGGGCTGTATGATCTGGAGAAGCTGGCGGGCAATATGAGACGAAGTGTGTATGAGCCGAAGATGGCGGATGAAGTTCGGGAGAAAAAATATGCCGGATGGAAAGAAGCTGTTGGGGGTGTACTGACGAAGTAGGGGACGGACGGCGCAAAACCCCGCCTGCCCCGCAGCACACGTTCCCCGGGCAGGCACTGTTTTGAATTAAGAAAAGCATTTCACGAACAGGATAGAAAATAATTCTAATAATAGAACATTTAGAGCGTGTTTGAAAAATCATTCCCACAAAATGTGATGCACATCTTGCAGAAAGCCTTTTTCAAACACGCGCTGACGAAAAAAAGATTCTTTTGATGAAATTTTCCTATAGGATTTGGCTATTGACTGGAGCTCTTTCAAACATATTTGAAAAATATAAAAGTCTTTTCAAATATGTCGTCAGGAAAATTCTGACAAAGGATCTTTTTTTTGCGTCTTGCGTTCCATCTATACCATGGATATAATAGAGAAAAAGAGCTGGATTAGAAACGTATCCCCCAAAAGTTTTTCGTAACCCGAAATAGTGCATACAGACTGTGGGGTGAAAGAAACACGTTTCGGAATATTTTCAGGGAGGAGGAATGCGCATGGGAACATATTTAAATCCGGGCAATGCATTGTTTAGAATTGCATTGAATTCCCAGATTTTTGTGGATAAGAGCAGATTAATTGAAGTGACAAACCGATGTGCAGGTACGATGCAGCGGTTTATCTGTGTCAGCCGCCCGAGAAGATTTGGAAAATCCATGGCGGCCGATATGCTGGCAGCATATTACCAGCGGGGAGAGGATTCCGATACACTTTTCCAAACCTTAAAAATAGCAGACTGTGCGTCTTATGCGGTGCATCGAAATAAGTACGATGTTATTAAAGTGAATATGCAGGAATTCTTAAGCGCAACGCAAAGTGTAGAAGAAATGCTGGATATGCTGCGAAAATATCTGCTTTTTGATTTGCAGGAAGCATTTTCGGGTGTACGGCTCCGGGATGAACAAAATCTGGTTCAGGTGATGAAAGATATTTATGCGGCAACAGGACATTCTTTTGTAATCTTAATTGATGAGTGGGACTGCCTGTTCCGTGAGTATCAAAATGACAAGGAAGCGCAGAAGAAATATCTGGACTTTCTTCGGGCATGGCTGAAAGATAAGGAATATGTAGCACTTGCCTATATGACAGGAATTCTGCCGATCAAAAAATATGGTTCTCATTCGGCATTAAATATGTTTTCGGAGTATTCCATGACGAATCCGCGTGAAATGGCAGAATTTTTTGGCTTCACGAAAGAGGAAGTACAGACACTCTGCGAACAGTATCATCGAAGTTTCGAAGAGACAGAAGCATGGTATGACGGATATGAGCTGTGTGCCATGCAGGGAACTGAATTGAAGAAGTATGCGATGTACAGTCCGAAATCCGTGGTAGATGCGATGCTGAGCGGAATTTTTGATAACTACTGGAATCAGACGGAAACATATGAGGCTTTGAAAGCTTATATTTGCATGAATTTTGAAGGGCTGAAAGATGATATTGTAAGAATGCTTGCCGGAGAGTCCGTACAGATTAACATTGGAACCTTTTCCAATGATATGACAACGTTTCAGGGAAAGGACGATGTATTGACTTTGCTGGTGCATCTGGGATATCTGAGCTATCATTGGACGGACAAAACTGTATCTATTCCGAACAAGGAAGTTTCCCAGGAATATATCAATGCAATCAGCACGATGGACTGGACAGAAGTGATTTGTTCTGTTGAAAATTCGAAAAAATTACTGGAAGCACTTTGGCGTATGGATGAAGAAACTGTGGCCAGGGGAGTGGAGCAGGCGCATCTGGAATTTGCAGCTTTGCAGTATAATGATGAAAATTCACTGAGCTGCACGATCAGCCTGGCGTTTTATTTTGCAAGGGAATATTATACCGTTGTCCGGGAATTTCCGACAGGAAAAGGATTTGCGGATCTGTGCTTTCTTCCAAGAAAAATGTATATGGACAAACCGGCAATTTTGATCGAACTCAAATGGGATCAAAGTGCTGTGGGTGCGTTGGAGCAGATCAAAGAGCGGAAGTATACAGAAAAGTTGGAAGAATATAGTGGAAATCTTCTTCTTGTTGGAATTAATTACGACAGGAAAACAAAAAATCATGTGTGTGTGATTGAAAAATTCAACAAACAATAGCAAGGATTCGCCCACTGCTATAGGGGTTGAGATGAATTGAAAATAGAAAAGATAGTCGCAGTGGAGGTCAAAGAGAGAAATCAGGAAAGGCAGAGCAGATTTGTAGCGCTGCCTTTTTTCTTTAGAATCAGCCGAAATTTTGCCTTCATTCAGTCGACGTAGTATGCTATGCCTCCCTCATTCGGGCAAAATCTCCCACAAACTGTGCTGCACATCTTGCAGAAAGCCTTTTTCAAACACGCTCTAGAAAGTAATAGCCATTATTTGCAGAAATGGACAAAATCCTGACACCACCAGGAAGAAAGATGTGGTAAGATGAGAAACGTACTGCCCGGTGGAAGCAGCAGATTACTATGAAAAAAATGTCATCTGGAGGGGAGAGTGTGTTCGAAAAAAATTAGCAGCCAATGGAAGATTTTTTGGAGATGCGCAACGGGAGGAAGAAAATGGCAACTTATGTTATTTCGGATATTCACGGAGAATACGAAAAATTCATGGAACTGCTCGAAGAAATCGAACTGGAAGAAAATGACACGCTGTATGTACTAGGGGATGTTCTGGATCGTGGCGAGCATCCGATCAAAACGGTATTAAAGCTGATGGAAATGCCAAACGCCATCTGTCTCGTCGGAAACCATGAGGTGATGGCGCTGAAATGTCTGCAATTTTTATGCCAGGAGATCACGGACCGTGCGATCGATGAACTAGATGAAGAAACAGCAGAGGATCTGCTGGTCTGGCTGTACAACGGCGGCGATTCTACGATACGGGAATTCCGTGCACTGGATCCGGAGATGCGGCAGGAAGTCATGGCATTTCTGGAGGATTTTGAACTGTATGAAGAACTTGTTATTAAGGGAAAACGATATCTTCTGGTACATGGAGGTCTGGGCCATTTTTCACCGGAAAAAGAGATGAACGAATATTCCTTAAGGGATCTTGTCTGGGACAGACCGAATTATCGGAGAAAATATTTTGATGATACGTATCTGGTGACGGGCCATACCCCGACACAAACGATCGATGAAAATGAAAATCCAGGATATATTTACCGGGAAAATCATCACATTGCCATCGACTGCGGAGCCTGTTTTCCGGGTGGACGGCTGGCAGCGATCTGTCTGGAGACGGGAGAAGAATTTTACAGTTCGGATCAGGAAGAATAGAAGGAAAGAGTGTTGAAAGAGCATAGAAGAACAGTTTATAGAATGACAACGAAAAAATATCTGAAAAAATATGTAAATGGTTGATATACGCTCAGAATAAAAAAATATTGTAGAGTATCAGATGTGGAAAGAAAAAGGGGAGAAGCGGAATGCATTATATTATCACGGATATTCATAATGACAACAGGCGGTTTACGGAGCTTCTGCAGAAAATCAATCTCACAGAGAAGGATCATCTGTATCTGCTGGGTGATCTGTTTGACCGGTGCGAGGATCATGCGGACCCTGTGGGTGTATACTTCCAGATGCTGAGGCTGGGAGAACAATGCACGGTAATTCGTGGAAACCACGATCACTGGCTGGCCAACTATATTTTCCGGTACTATAGCAGGGAGGAGAAAGACCGTGCACTTTTGCAGCCATATCCGTACAATTCTTTTCAGATGCTTCGGGAACGACTGACGGAGGTCGATCTGAAGCAGATGGCAGAACGTATTCTTTCGTGGCCCGTACAGCTGGAAATTGAAGTGGATGGACAGCCGTATCTGCTGGCACATGCCTGTACAGCCGAGCCGGGCAAATGGAAACTGGACCAATACCATCTGATGGGCGATCTGTGGTATAAAGTATTCCTGCACGAGGGCGTAAGCGGTTATATATCCATATGTGGCCACCGGAATACCGAGGACGGCAGGATCTGGAAAAACAAAAAGGGAAATGTCTATCTGTGCGACTGCGGATGTGGATTTGAGCATGGACGGCTGGGATGTTTATGCCTGGAAACGAAGGAAACTTTTTATGCGTGACGAAAGGAGAAACAAACGATGAGTATTTATATTACTGGGGACACCCATGGAACTTTCGATCTTAGAAAAGTAGTATATTTCTTCAAAGGACGTGAAGAAGAATTCAGCAGGGATGACTATCTGATCATCTGCGGAGATGTCGGTGTCTGTGGTTTCATGGCAAGTGATGAAGCAAAAACGAGGGATATTCTGCGAAACCTGCCTGTGACCGTTTTGTTCGTTGACGGAAACCACGAAAATTTCGAACAGCTCAATTCCTACGCGGTAGAAATCTGGAATGGCGGAAAAGTACATTTTATTGAGAGTAATATCATCCATCTGATGCGGGGACAGGTTTTCGAGATTGATGGAAAGAAATTTTTCACCTTTGGCGGCGCCTACAGTGTGGACAAAATGTACCGCACCGAGGGAATCACCTGGTTCCCGGAAGAAATTCCTTCGAAAGAAGAGTATGAAGAGGGATGGAAAAATCTTGAAAAAGCGGATTTCCAGGTGGACTATATCCTGTCCCATACAGCACCAAGAGAGGTAGCAGCGGCGATCGGATATGGAGAACTTTCTGACGATGAAGTAGAATTACGCCAGTTCCTGCAGCGTGTGGAAGATGAGACAGAATTTACGGCATGGTACTTTGGTCATTTTCATGAAGACACCGATGTGGAAGGACAGTTTTTCTGCCTGTACGAGGAAATTGTGGAGCTGGAGCAGGAGTAAAAATAAATCTGAAACTTGTCCGTTGACGTTTCATGGCTTGCACTTTCTGTAAAATGGAACATACAGGCTGTGACAAACTTTTTTCATACAATCTGGTATTTGGTTTTGCCTAGCCAGAACTTGAACAGCCAGGATCGTGTAATGGTGTAGTGGAAATAATTCGGGAAGGGACAGAATGAGCAGAAGTTATAAAAAACATCCCGTATGCAAAGATGGCAATAGATCAAAAAAAGCCTCAAAAAAACTTGCAAATAGAAGAGTAAGAAATTCTATTCTGAGCGGTGGGAAATCTATGCAGTATAAAAATTGCTATGAAAGATGGGATGTCTGTGACTATAGATTCTATCAGGAAAAAGAAGTGGGTATGGATGAGGAAGAGCTGAAACGGTGGAAGAAATGGTATTACAGGAAATAGCGGTGGAAAATCACGGATTGATTTTATCTGGATCTTTGCCTATACTATAAGAAAAACGGAGACTCAGCAGGAGGACTTCTGGACGGAAGAATGAGCAGAATGGGAGCAGAATCCTGTCGTTTCAGCAGCAGAATGGATGGAAAAAGAATGGAAAACAGAAAGCAGATACGGAAAGCAAAACTGCCAACAGGAATTGATGATTTTCAGAAGATCCGCACGAACAACTATTACTACGTGGATAAAACAGCAGTGATAGAGCAGGTTCTGGAAAATGGCAGCGAAGTTACTTTATTTACCCGCCCGCGTCGTTTCGGAAAATCATTGAATATGAGCATGATGCAGTGCTTTTTTGAAGCAGGGGCAGATGCAAGTCTCTTTGAAAATTTATATATTTCAAAAAACGCGGAATTATGTGAACAATATCTGGGTCAGTATCCGGTAATATCCATCAGCCTGAAAGGAATTGATGCCGATTCCTATGCGCAGGCGCGTGCACAGATCGTAAAAACCATGAATCGGGAAGCCAGAAGATTTCAGTTCCTTTTGGAAAGTACAAAATTAACAAGTATTGATAAAGATCTCTATCGCGAGCTTTTAAATAGAAATATGGCAGAAGACACGATTACCAGCAGTCTTCAGGAAATGACAGAATTACTGGAAATTCATTATGGACAGAAGGTTATTGTACTGATCGATGAATACGATGTTCCACTGGAAAAAGCACATGAAAACGGTTACTATCATGAAATGGTTCTGCTTCTTCGGAATCTTTTTGGAAACGTTCTGAAGACAAACCGGAGCCTTGCGTTTGCTGTACTGACGGGCTGTCTTCGGATTGCCAAGGAAAGCATTTTTACAGGCTTAAATAATTTTAAAGTATATTCCATTACCAATATGGAATTTGATGAGACGTTTGGATTTACCGATGCAGAAGTCAGAGAAATGTTGCAATATTATGAGCTGATTGATAAATATGAAGAAGTAAAAGAATGGTACGATGGATACCGTTTTGGAAATACAGAAGTCTACTGTCCATGGGATGTCGTTAATTACTGCAGTGATCATGTGAAATATCCGAATGCGGCCCCGGAAAATTACTGGATGAATACCAGTGGAAACAATGTGATGAATCGGTTTATTGACAGCGTTCAGCAGCCGGATATGCTCACAAAAGCAGAACTGGGGTGGCTCGTCAATGGAGAGACTGTTGTGAAAAAAATAGATGAGACAGTTACGTATGACGATCTGTACTCTACCATGGACCATTTGTGGAGCACACTTTTTATGACTGGTTATCTTACACAGAAAGGAAAAGAAGTTGATGGACGTTATTGTCTGGCGATTCCTAACCAGGAAATTAAAAATATCGTGACAGAACGCATTCTAACGCTGTTTCGAAATGATGTGCGGAAAGATGGTAGAGCAGTTTTGTAGCAATAAAACAGATCTGCGAGAAAGATTATACGCAGAAGCTGAGACAGGATGGCATTGAAAAGATATGGAAATATGGAATTGCGTTTCAGATAAAAAAATGCTGCGTGAGGGTGGAAAGAGATTGAAATTATGGGAAGACAGGAAAATATAGACGTTTTTGAGAATACGAAACAGCTTTGCGGCAAACATGCAAAGCTAAAAGAAGCAATTCAAAAGTCGAACGCTGGACAAAAATTTTATCCGGAGAGAAAAACAGCAGTTTGGAAAGCACTGGCAGAAAATGTGATTCCGGAAAAACGATATGAGAAACCGGCACAGGTGATCGTGAGTAAAAAGAGAACGCTGGAGGCAGCCGCAGACTATGCAGACAGACAAGTCTGCGTGCTGAATTTTGCATCCGCATCAAATCCTGGTGGCGGCGTAGCAAAAGGCTCATCGGCACAGGAGGAGGCCATCTGCCGTTGTTCCACGCTGCATGAAAATCTGACAGAAAAAACGATGTGGGACAAGTTCTATGCGCCGCACAGAAAAGAACGCAACCCATTACACAATGATGACTGTATTTATACGCCGGAGGTTGTAGTATTTAAAACGGATACGGCGTATCCGAGACTTCTACCGGAAGAGAAGTGGTACACGGTAAATGTTCTGACATGCGCAGCGCCGAACCTTCGGACTCGTCCAAGCAATGGAATGAACTCCGGGGATGGTGACAAACCAGTGCGGATCAGTCAGGCAGAGCTGAAACGACTGCATGAAAAAAGAATGCGGAAAGTGCTGGATATCGCGGCTGCAGAAGGGAATGAAGTCGTAATCCTCGGAGCTTTTGGCTGTGGAGCATTCTGTAATCCGCCGGGAGTCGTTGCGGCAGCGATGAAGACTGTGGTGGAGGAATACCGGTATCAGTTTCAGACGATTGAGTTTGCCGTGTACTGTTCGCCGCGGGATGATGAAAATTATCGGGTGTTCCAGAGAGCGTTGGAGCGGATGTGAAAAGATTTGGAACATATGAAGTGAGAAGGATGGGAAGGGCAAAAGATGAGAAGGGATCGGAAGAGATCTAAAGAGACTAGGAGAAATTAGAAAAGCTTGAAAATCAGCTATGAATGTAAGAAAAATATAGATAGATTCAGCTATGAAAATTAAAAATATCTGGGAATGTAAGATGTGAGGCTTTTAAATACGCCGCAGTTTGCGCGGCAGCCACATATCTTAACATTCCCATTTTTGTTGTCCTGCATCTGTAGGAGCCACAAGTGATGAGGCCTTGCAGGCATGAGACAAAGATTTGTCCACAAAGATAAGAAACAAATGGTAACATGAATCATGCAGAGAACAGCCGCAAAACAGATACATGGATCATAAAAGTACATGCCCGGAACGATAAATTGTCAGGGACAGAAATATCGGGGCAAAAATCAAAGTTCTTTTTCGGTGGAAGAAGGATCATCCATATGTTCCAGTGCGTATTCACAGGCCTGAATCACGAAACTGGAAAAGGTGATATCTTCCTCGGAAGAAGAAATTGCGTGATCAATCTGGTTGATCAGATGAATCGGGAAACGGATGGTTTTGTTTTCCGTTTCTTTTCGGTTGGCTTTTAATTGAAATGTCATAGCAACTCCGTTCTGCTGTTTGTGTGTAGAGTGTATAGATTAAAAGATTAAAAATATAACTGTTTCAAACCAAATTAGAATGGTTTATATCTTGTCGGAATGTATGTTCGACAAATGGGATTTAAGAAAAATGTTTTGAAATAGTTTATAAGGTATGTGTTTTTTTGATGGATGTTCTCTGCTGTTAGGAAACTGGAAAAACCAGATACTTCTATTGTATTGCAGATACTAAATAAAATATGCATTGCAAAACATATGACAAAATGTATTGCAAATAAAGAAAGGATGTATTACACTAAAAGAAAAACAGAATAAAAAGGAGGGGGAATGAAATAGAACGCAAAAGAAATGATGTAGAGGGAGGAAAAAGATATTGAGTGGTATGATAGCAACTATAACAGATTATGTTTCGGAGCGAGTAGCAGATGGAAAAGATGCACTTGTGAATTTTAAGGATGCACCAGTAGAAAGTCTGACGTGTTTAATTCCACTTGCAATTAAGATAATTGCCATAATAACAGGCATTGTTGCATATATAGCTTATCTGGTGACAGGCGGATATACGGAACAAATTGCAAGGATAAGTGAGTATGGATTCATGAATGATTCCATATTTAGTGTTGGAACAGCCGGATGGATTACCGGGGGAATTATTGGCGATTTTATAGGGATATTAGTTTTAATAGAGTTTGGAATCGTGTTTTTCCAATGCTTTGAGAATAATGAAAAAATGATAAAAGTATTACTTTGTGTTTCTGGTATATGTTTTGTATTAGAAATCATGGCTGCGTTTATTACATTCTGGATAGCGTGTGGAAGGATTGTAATCAGTCACCAAGCCATATCTGAGATGATAAGTTATTTTGGAGAATGGATTATGAAAATAAAAGCAGTTGGGATTGTCTATAACATTATTCTGATAGCATCAGTTCTTATAATGAGCATTCTTCTGCTGCTTACAGAAGAATGTAGGGAAAATATGAAACACACTGTAGTAGCACTAATACTTGCCAAGGTTCTTGTTCCAGCAACGATTTGGGCTTTGGAGAATATTATTGCTGTGGTTGCTGTGCTCTTAGGAATTGCGATGTTTACGGGATTCTTCTTGCTTTTAGGACGTGGACTTTTAGAAGGCGGTAAAAATATTTCCGATGGAGAAAATTCGGCATCAGACATAAAAAAAGTAGACACAGCAATAGTTTCGGCTAAGCGGCAGGAGAAAAAAGAGAGTTTGCGTAAAAAAGAAAATACAGTACACAAAGATAATAGAAGCCCAAGAGAAAAAGATGACAATCCAAATCATCATTACATTGCAAATTATCAGGAATTTGGTGGCATAAGACTATATAAAGTGCATAATAAAGCAGGCGATTATATTGAATTAGACAATTATATTGTCTCAGTAAAAAAATGCAGCCTTGCAGATGCAGAAAAAGGGAAATGCAAATTTTATAGATCAGAGTCTGGAAAAGAGATTCGATTAGAAGAGATTCCATGGAAAAAGAATAGCATGCGTAGAAAATGAAAAAGAGTTATAGATTAAATAGAGAAGAATGAATGATATGATAAAAAAATGAAAAAACAAGAGGGAAAAAGATTGAAAATCAAAGGAATTTCGACCATTCTGCTAAGTATGAGTATGCTGCTTATGTTCGGCGCATGCGGAAATGGAACTGATGCAGGAACAAATAATGGGAGTATTGCGAATGAAAATTCAGAACTAGAAACTAATTTAGATAAAAATTCCGGGAGAAAAAATGAAGAACAGTTGGAAGAAGAAAAACGAATTACACCGAATGTAGAAATTACACCAACTGTAATGGAAGAGCAACAAGAAAATATTTCCGAAAGTGAACAGGAAACGCATGAAACAGTTATCATGTATACGGTAAAACAAGCAGAGCTTAGAAGGGAACCCAGGAGAGAAGCTGAAGTTATAGAAATTCTGGATATCGGTGAATCGGTTGAAGTTATGGAAAATAGAGGAGAGTGGTCGCAAGTTTTATATAACGGAGAAACGGGGTATATTCGGAGCGAATATCTTAGCACAGAGAAAAAAATAGAAAATGAACACTTAATAGTAATTGATGCTGGGCATCAGGCGCATGGAAACAGTGAACAGGAGCCGATAGGTCCGGGGGCAGCAGAGACAAAAGCCAAGGTTGCGTCTGGAACATCAGGCACAACTAGTGGGGTTCCAGAATATGAATTAACATTAAATGTATCATTAAAATTGGAAGAAGAGTTAAAAAAGCGCGGATATCGGGTTATCATGACTCGTACAACAAATGATGTCGATATTAGTAATAGCGAAAGAGCGCAGATTGCGAATAATGCAAATGCAGATGCCTTCATAAGGATACATGCGAATGGATCTACAGATGCTTCTGTAAATGGTGCAATGACTATGTGTCAGACGAGCGCTAATCCATATAATGGAGAAATGGCGGAGGTAAGTAAAAAATTATCGGAAAATATTTTAGATTCCCTTTGCGCTGCAACAGGGTGTCAAAAACAATATGTATGGGAAACCGACACAATGAGCGGCATTAATTGGTGTACAGTTCCCGCCACTATTGTAGAAATGGGTTATATGACGAATCCGACAGAAGATCTGGCGATGGAAACTGACGAATACCAGGAGAAAATGGTACAGGGTATTGCAAATGGAGTAGATGAATTTTTTAAAGAATAAATTTACAATATGAGGGAGGAAAAAAATGCGTTGCTCAAGATGTGGAAAAGAAATACCGAATGACAGTGTGTTTTGTCCGGAATGTGGAGCAGAACAAACAACTGAAGAAAAAACAGAAGAAAATGAAAAGAAAATACGGTGCCCTAAATGTGGAAGTGAGATTCCGGAAGACAGTGTGTTTTGTCCGGAATGTGGAAACAGTGTAAGGGAAAACGTACTACAGAAGAAAATACATCCACAGAAAATAATACAACAGGCGGTAGAACAAGTTTCTACAATATCGAAGAAGAAAGTAGAACTGAAAAAAAGAGATAAAATTATAGGTGCAGCAGCGGGCATTATACTGTTACTCTGTGTTGTGATTTCTGGAATAATGGTAACAAGAAAGCCAACAATTAATTTAAATGATTATATGACTGTTTCCATTGAGGGATATGATACAGTCGGAC
>ENA-UONX01000175-UONX01000175.1-human-gut-metagenome-genome-assembly--contig:-P74old-NODE-175-length-101783-cov-75.574306_pt1 | contig 101783 bp, 89 predicted proteins | sample MGYA00242466_ERZ724013 | MGnify/ENA metagenome assembly ERZ724013 | reverse complement strand
TGGTGCTGCTGTCCGGGTTCCAGCGGTGCACGCTGATGGGCCGGGACAGGAAGGGCGCTTCGTCCGCGCCCCAGGCACGCAGGGTGAAGAACTGGCCTGCGTGTGGCACATGCTCGTGGTCGGGCCAGACCACCGTCAGCAGGCGGATGTCCGGTGCAATGACCTCATTGCGCAGAACGGTGGCTTCACAGCAGGCTGCACGCATGAGCAATGGCCTCCTTCATATTCACACATTCGTTGTAAGCGGCTTCGTCAAAGGCAGTGCCCGGCTGCTTCTTATAGGCCAGCAGGATGCCGCGGCTGGAGTTGACCACGCCGCCGTTGCCCTTGGTGAGGTACTGGGCGATGTCCTCGGCCTTGCCGCCCTGTGCGCCGTAGCCGGGGATGAGGAAGAAGCTGTCCTGATACTTGGCGCGGATCTCGGTGGCCTCCTCGATGTGGGTGCCGCCGATGACCAGACCGATGGAGGAGTAGCCGTGCTCGCCCATGTAGTCCTTGCCCAGAGCGTTCAGCTTGTCGCCCACCAGATCGTAGACGTGGCGGCCGTCGGCCAGCTTCTCGTACTCAAAGTCCTTGGCACCGCCGTTGGAGGTGCGGCAGAGCACGAACATGCCCTTGCCCTGCTTTTCGGCGTAGGGCAGGTAGGGGCTGATGGAGTCCAGACCCATGTAGGGTGCCAGAGTGACGAAGTCGGCCTCGAAGTCGCCGGTAAAGTGGCCCATGGCGTACATCTCGGCGGTCTTGGCAATGTCGCCGCGCTTGATGTCGGCGATGACCGGGATGCCAGCCTCGCGCACAGCCTTCAGGGTATCGGCGTAGGCCTTCAGGCCCTCCAGACCCAGGGACTCATAGTAAGCGATCTGCACCTTGTAGCAGCCAGCCACAGCCTTGGTGGCATCAATGAGCTTCTTGTTGAAGCGCACGATGTTCTCGCCCTTAGTCAGGGTGCTGTCCACAAAATCGGCGGGCAGATAGCTGAAGTCGGTGTCCAGACCCACGCACACCGGGCCGCGGGCTTCCACAGCTTCGTACAGTTTGTCCATGTTCGTCATTTGGGTGTACCTCCTGTTTGCTCTCTTATCTATTTTATATCATATTATTTTGTGAAACATTTTCTCAGTTCTCTGCCTGATAGGTCAGCTCGCCGGCCTTGATGGTGGCGCAGACCTTGCCGTACAGCTGGGCTCCGTCGAACGGGGTGTTGTGGCTCTTGGAATGCAGCTTATCTTTGTCCACGCTATAAGGCGTATCCAGATTCACCAGCACGAGGTCGGCGTCGTAGCCCGGCTCCAACTGGCCCTTGGCAAGGCCCAGAATTTCTGCCGGGCGGGTGCTCATCAGGTGCACCAGCACTTCCAGCGGCAGGCCCTCCTGCTTGCAGAGCTTGGTGTAGCACACGCCGAAAGCCGTCTCGCTGCCCACCATGCCGGCCATGCCCTTGAGCTTATCTTCCTCGGAGTGAGGGGCGTGGTCGGTGGCAATGGCATCCACGATGCCGCTGCGGATGCCGTCCACCAGTGCCTGCACATCGTCGGCGGTGCGGATGGGCGGGTTCACGCGGTAATCGCAGGTGTCATTGGTGAACCACAGGTGGTGCGGGGTCACCTCGCAGGTGACCGGGGCCCCGTGCAGCTTTGCCATCTGGATGGCATCCAGCGCACCCCGGGTGGACACATGGCACATGTGCAGCTTTGTCTGGTAATATTCGCTCAGCCAGCAGTTGCGCACCGTCTCGATGTCCTCAGCCAGGCGGTAGTCCCAGGGGCTGATCTCCATATCCTCGGCGTGGCTCATCACGGTGATATCCTTCTGGGTGCAGATGGCAAAGGCCCGGGCCATCGTGGCGTTGTCCTGCACGCCGTGGCCGTCCTCGGTGATGAACTTGACGCTGGCGGGCAGGGTCTTGAGGTGGTCGATGCTCTTGCCGTCAAAGTTCTCGGTGATGGAGACGGTCTGGTTCACGTCGCACAGCCCCACCTCGGCGGCCTCCTGCTCCACCATGGCTGCCTGTGCGGCAGAGGAGCAGACAGGCTTCGTATTGGGCATCAGGTTCACGAAGGTGTAGCCGCCTGCGGCGGCTGCGCGGCTGCCGGTCTCGATGTCCTCCTTATACTCAAAGCCCGGGGTGCGCCAGTGGCAGTGCAGGTCCACAAAGGCGGGCAGCACGGTCAGGCCGCCCGCGTCGATGACGGTCTCATTTTCTCCTGCCAGCGCTTCCAGTTCCTGGCCCACGGCGGCGATCTTGCCGTCCTTTACAAAAATCTCCAGCGGTCGTCCTTCGGTGTTCACAGCGTTTACCAGCAGCATCGCGGTCCCCTCCTGTAGTCAGCATGTTTTGAGCGGCATCTGCCCGCAAACGGGCAAAAAAAAACTTTTCCCATAAAGGGAAAAGCTCACTTCACAAAAAAAGGAAACAACGAACCCACGGCAAAACCGGACGCGAACTGCTTGTTCAGTTTGGTGCACATCGCGCTTTTCTGCATGGTGCTGTCTCCTTTTTGTATTTGCAATTTCTTCTTAATATTTTAGCATAGAAACGCGAAATGTGTCAATGCTTCCGGGGGTGTTTTGTTGCAAAAAGGTTTGCCGCTTCCCCCTCTGTTTTTTAGCTACTCTACCCAAAACCGCTCTTTTCCTGCACTTTGACGGGTTAGTCGTGCCAATTCCTAGCATATCACTGTACATTCCAAACCTGCTGTGCTATTATATAATAAGGTCAGGAGAGTTTGCCTGTGTTTCCGGAACAGGCATCAGGAAAGAGAGGACATCCCCATGGGTTTGTTGGACGACGCACGGAACATCCAGCGCAAGGACCCCGCCGCGCGCAGCGTGCTGGAGGTCATTCTGCTGTACCCCGGTTTTCATATTCTGGTCTATCACCGCATTGCGCACTGGCTGTACCAGCACAAGCGGTTCTTTCTGGCCCGGTGGGTCAGCCAGCATGGCCGCCGCCGCACCGGCATCGAGATCCACCCCGGCGCTACCATCGGCAAGTGCCTGTTCATCGACCATGGCATGGGCATCGTGTTCGGCGAGACCACCGAGATCGGCGACAACTGCACCATCTATCACGGCGTCACCTTAGGCGGCACCGGCAAGGACGCCGGTAAGCGTCACCCCACCCTGGGCAACAACGTGCTGATCGGCGCGGGCACCAAAGTGCTGGGCCCGGTGTACATCGGCGACAACTCCCGCATCGGTGCCGGCAGCGTGGTGCTGCGCAACCTGCCCGCCAACTGCACCGCCGTGGGCGTGCCCGCCGAGGTGGTGCGCATCAACAACAAGGCCGTGAACCCGGCGGACGATCTGGACCAGCAGGACCTGCCGGATCTCGTGGCCCAGCGTCTGACCGATCTGGACCGCCGCCTGGGCGTGCTGGAAAACGCCGCCCAGGGCGACACCCCGCCCACAGCCGAGCAGATCGCCGCCCGGCAGAAGCCGTAATTTTCGACAGACAGCAAAACGCCCTTCCGACACAACGCATCGTATCGGAAGGGCGTTCTTTTTCGGTATTCAGCAGCCTTCCCCGTTGCAGAGGGCCTTCACCTTCTGCACCGCAGCGGCCACAAGGGCGCTGATGGGCTGGTCGGGCACGCCGACGATATAATTTTCACAGTGGTTCACCGGAATGAGCACCCGGGTGGCACTGCTCTGGCACACGGCCGTGGCCATGGCGGGGGTGATCTCTCCCAGCAGCGCATCTGCGATGACGATGCCGATGGGCCCCACGATAATATCCGCACGGCGGCAGTTCACCACCACGGCATTCTCGCCGGTGGCGGCGCGCTGGGCACCGGCTTTCAGCATGGCGTTGGCCGCCAGACTGTTGGTGCCCACAGCGGTGAGCTGGGCTTCCGGGCACTGGGCGCTGAGGGCAGCCACCAGTTGTCTGCCCAGGCCGCCGCCCTGTCCGTCAATGACAAGCACATTCACCGGCTGCATCAGAAGTCGATCTCCTCAAGGCGCAGCAGGGCGATGATATAGATCTTCACGGCTTCCAGCAGCTTGTCGATGGGTGCTGCCTCGTTGGCACCGTGCATCGGGCCGCCGAACTCCGGCAGCGGCAGGTCCACATGCTCGGGGCCAAAGCTGACCGCATAGGGGAAGTGGCGGGCGTAGGTGCCGCCGCCCATGGTGAAGGGCTTGGCGTTCTCGCCGGTGACCTCATTGTAAGTGTTGATGCAGGCCTGGATGGCCGGGCTGTCGGCTTCAATATAGAACGGCTCGGCAGCGGTCACATCCTGCAGCTCGGCACCGTCGCCCAGAGCAGCGCGGATCTGCTTTTCCATGGTCTCGCCGTTGGTGCAGGTGGGGAAGCGGCTGTCCATGGTCTGATAAATGCGGCCATCCTGCATATAGATGCGGCCGCCGATGACGGTCAGCGGGCCGAAGGGGCCGTCGGCGCAGTTGATGCCCAGACCTTCACCTGCGGTGGAAGCGTGCAGCTTGCGGATGGCTTCCAGATAAGCGCGCTCGGCGTCGTTGCACAGGCCGTTGTCCAGCAGGTAGTTTGCCACCAGACCAATGGCGTTCACGGTGCCTTCCGGCATGGCGGCATGACCGGACTTGCCCCAGCCGCGGATGCGCACGCCGTCACCTTCCGGTTCCAGCGTGATGTTGGGGGCATTCTTCAGCTTGGAGATGTCGGTCTTGACCAGTGCACTGGCGCGGTCCGGCACGGCGTTGTTGGCCACGCCGCCCTCAAAGTCCACGATCACACCGTTGCACACCGGGCTGACGATCTTGGCACCGAACAGGCCCTTCTCACCGTTGCACACCGGGAACTCCGCATCCGGGGTGAAGCAGAAGGCCGGGGCCGGGTAGTTCTTCAGGTAGTAGTCCACATCCTGCATGTGGGTCTCCTCGTTGTCGCCGATCAGCGCACGGATGGGGTAGCGCAGCTCATAGCCCTGCTCCTTGAGGAACTTCAGGGCATACAGGGTAGCCACCATGGGGCCCTTGTCGTCGGCCACGCCGCGGCCCAGCAGCCAGCCGTCCTTGATGCGCATGGTGAAGGGGTCGGCGGTCCAGCCGTTGCCCACGGGCACCACGTCCACATGGCAGATGGTCGCCAGATACTTCTCGGGGTCCTTACCGGCCAGCTCGGCGTATCCGATGTAGTTCTCGCAGTTGCGGGTGGCAAAGCCCATACCGGCTGCCAGCTCCAGCGTCTTATCCAGCGCTGCGCGCGGGCCTGCGCCGAAGGGTGCACCCTCCTCGGGGGTGCCTTCCACGCTGTTGACTGCCACCAGAGCGGCGATATCCTTCAGCAGCTGCTCTTTGTTCTGCGCAATGTATGCGTCGATTTTCTGATTCAGTGTCTGATCCATGATCTTTCTCGTTCCTTTCTGTCCGGGGGCTTTGCGCCGCCGGTTTCAAAACACTTTTTTATTGTAGCACACTCAAGGGCAAAATACCATTGTCAATTGTTGTTCTTTGCTGCTAACCGGCTCAGCCCACCGAGAACAGGCTGCTCAGTGCGCCCAGCAGGCCCGCGCTGGCCAGACCCATGATGACGCCCGCCAGCAGCACACCGCCCATGCAGGCCTTGACCACGTCCTTGAACTTCATATCCAGGATGGAACCCGCCAGCGTTCCGGTCCATGCACCCGTGCCCGGCAGCGGGATGCCCACGAACAGCAGCAGCGCCAGCGGCAGGCCGCGGCCCGCCTTGGCTTCCAGCGCACGGCCGCCTTTTTCGCCCTTGTTGATGCAGAAGCGGCAGATGGGCCCGACGAGGGGCTTGTGATAGCCCCAGATGAGGAACTTGCGGGCAAACAGGTAGATGAACGGCACCGGGATCATGTTGCCGATGACGCACACCAGATAAGTGGGCAGCACCGGCAGGCCCATGCCCAGCCCGATGGGGATGGCACCGCGCAGCTCAATGATGGGCACCATGGAAATGAAAAACACCAGCAGATAATTCTTGAGCATAGCTTCTCCTTTTTCTTGGCTCTCCCTCTGGGAGAGCGGACAAAGCCAATGGGCTTTGGCTGAGAGGGCGATTCTTTCTGAAAAAGCTTACAGGTCGATGTCCAGCTCCACCGGGCAGTGGTCCGAGCCGAAGACCTCGTTATGGATCTCGGCCGCACGCACTTTTTCGGCGATGCGGCGGGAGACGATAAAGTAATCAATGCGCCAGCCCGCGTTCTTCTCCCGGGCGTGGAAGCGGTAGCTCCACCAGCTGTACTTCACCTCATCCGGGTGCAGCAGGCGGAAGCTGTCGGCAAAACCTGCGTCCAGCAGTTCGGTCATCTTGCCGCGCTCCTGATCGGTAAAGCCTGCACTCATGTGGTTGGTCTTGTCGTTTTTGATGTCGATCTCCCTGTGGGCCACGTTCAGATCGCCGCACAGGATCACCGGCTTCTTCGCGTCCAGCGCCAGCAGGTAGGCCCGGAAGGCATCCTCCCACTCCATGCGGTAGTCCAGCCGCTTCAGGCCGTCCTGGCTGTTGGGGGTGTAGCAGTTCACCAGATAGAACCCCTGGTATTCCAGTGTCAGCACCCGGCCCTCGTGGTCGTGCTGCTCGATGCCGATGCCCATAGTCACGGCCAGCGGCACCTCACGGCACCAGCATGCCGTGCCGGAGTAGCCCTTTTTCTCGGCCGAATAGGTGTACTCGGTGTAGCCGTCCGGGGCAAAGTCGGCCTGACCGGGCTGCATCTTGGTCTCCTGCACCGAGAAGATGTCGGCGTCCAACTGCGCAAAGCTCTCGGCAAAGCCGTGGGTCAGGCAGGCGCGCAGGCCGTTGACGTTCCAGCTGATGAGTTTCATGCACTTCTCCTTTTATAGTTATGCGTGATATTTGTTCTTCCATACACCGCTGCGGAAGCGGGCCACAAAGCAGATGACGCGGCACACCCAGTCGATGACCATGGCGATCCACACGCCCACAGCACCCCAGCCCAGCTGCACGCACAGCAGGTAGCTGAAGCCCAGACGCCACACCGCCATGCTCAGGATGGACACCAGCATGGTGAATTTCACGTCGTTGGCCGCGCGCAGGGCATTGGGCAGCACGAAGGACACCGGCCACAGGAAGATGGCGCAGCCCGCGTGGATGCGCACCAGCGTTTCGGCCAGCACCATGGTCTCGCCGGACAGCGCATAGATATTGACCAGCTGCGGCAGGAAGATGAGGATGGCACCGTTGAAGACGCCCATGGTAATGTAGGCCCACCCTGTGAGCTTGCGGGTATAATAGATGGCCTGTTCGCTGTCGCCTGCGCCCACACAGCGGCCCACCACCGTGATCATGGCAAGGCCAATGGCCTGGCCGGGGATGCAGCCCATACCGTCGAGGTTGTTGGCCACGGCGTTGGCCGCGATCTGCACGGTGCCAAAGGCGGAGATCATGCTCACCACCAGGATGCGTCCGGCCTGGAACAGGCTGTTCTCAAAGGCCGACGGGATGCCGATGCCGAGGATGCGTTTGGTCATGCGGGCGTCCAGTCGGGTGGTTTTGGGCACATTCAGCGCCTGACCCTTCTGGTAGCACTTGCCCAAAATCAGCACGGCCGCCACCACACGGGAGATGACGCTGGGCCATGCGACGCCGTCCACGCCCATCTTCAACCCGAAGATGCACACCGCGTTGCCCACGATGTTGATGATGTTCATCAGGATGCTGATCTGCATGGAAATTTTCGAGTTGCCCATGCTGCGGTAGAGCGCCGCGCCGCCGTTATAAAGCGCCAGGAACGGGTAGCTCAGAGCGATGATCTTTAAGTACAGCACGCTGGCCTCCAGCACGTCCGGCGCAATGGAGCCGTAGCACAGCCGGATCATGGGCCGCGCAAAGAAGAAGCACACCGCGCCCACCAGCACGCCGAACACACCGCTGAGCAGGATCAGCTGACCGGAACTCCGGTCGGCGTCCTTCTGCTCCCGCGCGCCCAGAAACTGGCTCACCACCACCGCGCCGCCGGTGGCCAGCGCCGCAAACAGCACGATGATGAGCTGGTTGATCATATCCACCAGACTGACGCCCGAGATGGCCGCCTCGCCGCAGCGGGACACCATCATGGTATCGGCCATGCCCACGGTCACTTCCAGCAGCTGCTCCACCAGCAGCGGGCCGGTCAGCCGCAGCAGTTCCTTTTGGGTAAACAGCGGTTTTCTGCCGCCGAACAGCGGCGCTTTTGCCCCGCTGACAACCTGTTCCGCCATTTAAAAAATACTCCTTTCCCGGTCCGGAGCCCTCTGCTCCGTCCCCTCCCGTCTGCCGCAAGCCGCAGACCTATCCATTATGCATCCATCTTAACACACCATTCTGCTCTTGTAAAGAACTGCGCATCCCCTGTGGATCTTTTGCACGCCGCCGGTGTTCCCGGTACATTTGGGCTTGTTCGTCAGTTTGCCGGGAACTTTTTGTTAAATTTGTGCGTTTCACCGAAAATGCGATTTTTCGCATGTTTTTTGGTGAAAATTTGAAAAAAGGGCTTGTAATTCTTTTTGAAACGTGGTATGTTGTATCCAACAAAGGCACCGCGTTGGATACATTGGCTTCTCAGAGCGGTCTGCGCTCACCCCGGGCACCTTTGTTCTGAAACTGCTATTTTCTTCATTTACCTTCTTATCATTTACCCTGCCTGCCCTGCAAAGGGCAAGAAAAGCGATGACTCAACCTGCACGAGTCACCGCTTTTTCTTTTTGTTATCGGAAGATGCTTCCCGCGCAGAGCGTAGTCGCGTGTCTGAAATTTTGCGCCTTTTGCAAAAGGCATTGCCGTCGGATATGTTCTCTTTTGCGTGCCAAAAGAGAACCAGAAAAGCACCCGCTACTTTCGAGGCGCGGGAGGCACGAACTAGGGGCTACTCGCCCCTAGTAACCCCAATGCTGTTGGGCTCCATACAAAAAATCCAAGTCGCTTCGCTAAAGGATTTTTTGTGTTGCGCCGATTTGAAGTCGCTTACGCGACGAAACGCAAGGGCAACAGCATATTTTCATGCTGACGCGAATGCTCCCGCAGGGAGCCAGCGTCAGCAAATACCGTTTGCCGTTACGACCTTTCCCGTGAAAAAGCAAATCAGGAATGACCGCAGTCATTCCTGATTTGTAATATTAAAAATAATTTTTCCGCTAATATTGCCAAAGCGAACGCGGCGGCAATTCCAAATCTTCAGCCTTTTGCAAGCTTTGCAAACGCTTCCCGTACATCGCCGGAAAAATACAGCGTCCCCAGCGCGCACACCGGGCCTTTGCCGCCCAGTTCCACCGCACGGGCCACACCCGCTTCGATGGACGCCGCGGCTTCTGCCGTGCAGCCGTAATGGCGGATATGCTGTGCCAGCGTTTCGGCAGGCATGGCGCGGGGCGTGTGCGCCGCCACCGTCACGAACCGCACCGCCAGCGGGGCCAGCAGGCTGAGCATCTCGTCCACATCCTTGTCCGCCATGATGCTTATCAAAAAGACGAACTTCTGCCCGGGGAAGCGGTCTTTCAGGCTCTGCACGGTGGCGCGCATCCCGTGGGCGTTGTGACTGCCGTCCAGCAAAAAGGCGGGCTGGTGCCGCAGCAGCTCGAAGCGGCCCGGCCAGCTTACGGTCTCAAGGCCGGTGCGGATGGCGCTCTCCGGGATGTTCCAGCCATGGGCACGCATCACCCGCAGCGCCGTGATGGCCAGCGCGGCGTTGCGCGGCTGATAGCTGCCGATGAGCGGCAGGCGCACACCGTTCAGCCCGTCGAAGTCGAACTCCACCGCATCGAGGTTTCCACCATCGTACTGCAGTTTGTTGAAATCCACCTCCGTCAGGGCGGCATGCTTCTCAGCACAGACGCGGCGGATCACGGCGTCCGCTTCCGGCACGCCGCCGTAGCTCACCACCGGGCAGCCCTCTTTGATGATGCCCGCCTTCGCGGCGGCAATGTCCGCGATGGTGGGGCCCAGCTCCTTCACATGGTCCATGCCCAGCGCCGTGATGACCGCGCACGCCGGCGGGTCAATGACATTGGTGGAGTCCAGCGTGCCGCCGAGGCCCACTTCCAGCACCACGATATCGCACTTCTGCTGGGCAAAATAGAGCATGCCCAGCGCCGTGATGATCTCGAACTCGGTGGGCACATCCTGCATGGCGTCGGCGGCAGGCTGCACCTGCTCCACCAGCCGCACCAGCGCGTCATCCGAAATTTGCTCTCCGTTCACCTGAATGCGCTCGTTGAAGCGGTTGATGAAGGGCGAGGTGTACAGGCCCACCCGATAGCCCGCTGCCTGCAGGCAGGAGGCCACCATGGCAGCGGTGCTGCCCTTGCCGTTGGTGCCCGCGATGTGCACGAATTTCAGCTGCTTGTGCGGGTCGCCCAGGGCGGCCAGCAGGGTGCGGGTGCGGGTCAGGCCGGGCTTATGGCCGGCCCATTGAACGGCATGGATGTATTGCAGGGCTTGTTCGTAGTTCATAGGTACTGCCTCTTTTTAAGGTCACGATTTAGAATGCCCTCCGTTTCACTCTGGGCATATTCAGCGGAAATAATATTTTTATAATTTGTAAATCCGAAACGACTGCGGTCGTTTCGGATTTACTTTTTTCACGGGTAGGGGTTATAACGGTCAACTGCATATGCTGCTGTCAGCCTGCGGCTGTCGCGCAGCAGATAGAGCTCAAGCTTATCCTCACGGCTCGTCGCGTAGCGACTCTAAATCGGCGGAACACAAAAAATCCTCTAGCGAAGCGATTTGGATTTTTTGTATGGAGCCTTTCTTCTTTGGGATTATCAAGGGCGAGCAGCCCGTGATTCGTGGGTCCAGCGCGTCGAAATCGCTGGTGGTTTTCTGGTTCTCTTTTGCCATCAAAAGAGAACATATCCGGCGGCAATGTTTTTTATAAAAGCCATTAAATCTGCCCTACGCGGAATCGCTCTGTACGGGAAACCCAGCCCAGCGAATCGTTACTTCTTCGCCAGCTTCATCAGGCTGCGGTTTTCCAGCAAAATGCGCAGCAGCACGGTGTTCACCGCCGCCAGCACGATCGCGTTCGGGATGCGGGTCAGCAGCACGCTCCATGCGTAACCGTAGAAGATGCGCAGGGCCAGCGAGTTGATGACCATGGAGCCCACAAAATGACCCAGCAGCACACTGATCTGCAGCCGCAGACCGGTGCGCAGGTTAGGCAGCTTCTGCCATGCATACCCCGCCACAAGGCCGATGGCACCTGCGCCCAGCGTGATGAGCGGGTTGATGGCGTAACCGGCCAGCACGCCGCCGATCATGTCGGCCACCACCCCCACGGCAAAGCCTGCCCACGGGCCGAACAGCAGGGCCGCCAGCAGCACCGGCAGGCTGCCCAGATTGAACCGCACAAAGCCGGTGGAGATGCTCAGCACCCGGCTGAACACGATGCTCATGGCCACCAGCAGGGCCATCATGGTGAGGGTACGGACGGAAGTTTTCGAGTCGTTCATATCAACTGTCCTCCTTATAAAAGGAATACCGGGCGGGCAGTCTAACCAAATAGAAACGCCCTCCCTGTGACAAACCGCACAAAGGAGGGCGTGAATCCAACAACTTTCACTTCCGGGCAAGGCGGCAGACCGTCTCGCCTGCACCCAAGTCCATGCAGCAGCGGGATGCAGACCATGCACCGCGGGTACACCTTCGTCCACAGCACAACTCCCCGTTGATGCGGCACTTAACGCACATGGTCTTACTCTGTTGATACTTTTATTATAGTCCTTTTGCGGCAGTCTTGCAATCACTCGCGTGGACAACTTTGCCAAAATGCATCGTCAAATTTTGGTGCATGTGCATAGCATCTGCCGGGTTTTGCCCTGCGTCCCCTTTTCATTTGCCGCAGAACGTGGTAAGATGAACCTGACATTTATAATGTGGAGTTTTCTCCCGGAAAGGAATGTTCCCCCATGAAATTCAATGAAATGCCCTATACCCGCCCGGACATCGACGCCCTGCTGGCCCGCTGCAAAGAGCTGGCCGCCAGGGCTGCTGCCGCACCGGACGGCGACGCCCTTGTAGTGCTTTACTATGAGCAGAGCGAAGCTTTTGCCGAGTACAACACGGCTTCTCAGCTGGCTAACATCCACTACACCTGCGACACCCGCGACGCATACTGGAAGGCCGAGCAGGACTTCTTTGACGCCAACGGCCCCGCCGTGACCAACGCCAGCGTGGAGATCAGCCGCGCCTTCCTCGCAAACCCGCATGTGGACGCCCTGACGGCAAAATTCGGCACCACCTGTGTGGCCGGCATGAAGAACGCGGTTCTCAGCATGGACGACCGCACTGTGGAGCTGCAGCAGCAGTTCAATGCACTGGTGAGCAAATACCAGCAGATCTACGGCGGCGCACTGGTGGAACTGGACGGCAAGCAGCTCACCATCCCGCAGCTGGGCCCCTACAAAGAGGACCTCGACCCCGCCGTGCGCCGCGCCGCCTACGAGGCCGAAGCCGGTTACTTCGACGCGCATCGCGATGAACTGGATGCGCTGTACGGTGAGATCGTCAAAAATCTGAACGCCCAGGCCAAGGTTCTGGGCTATAAGGACTACAGCGAACTTTCCTATGTGCGCATGAACCGCATCGGCTATGGTCCCGAGGAGATCAAGAAGTTCCGCGACCAGGTGGCAAACGATGTGGTGCCTCTGCTGCAGAAGGTGATGGCCATGCGCGCCAAACGCACCGGCATCGCCCACCCCACCTTCACCGATTTGCCCATCATGTTCAAGGACGGAAACCCCAAGCCCATTCCCGGCTACGAAGCCCGCATGGACGCCGCCCGCACCATGTACCATGAGCTGAGCCCCGAGACCGCGGAGTTCATCGACTTTATGCAGGACAACGAGCTGTTCGACGTGGAGAGCCGCCCCGGCAAGATGTCCGGCGGCTATATGACCAGCCTGCCCAGCTACAAGGCCCCCTTTATCTTCGCCAACTGGAACAACACCTCCGGCGATGTGGATGTGCTGACCCACGAGTGCGGCCACGCTTTTGAAGGCTATGTGGCCGAGCGCAACCCGGAGGTCCCCGCCGACCTCGAGTGCCCCGGCATGGAGAGTGCTGAGATCCATTCCATGGCCATGGAATTCCTCACCGCACCCTGGCACCACCTGCTGTTCGGCAAGGACACCGATAAATATGCCCTGCTCCACGCCGAGGACAGCTTTGTGTTCCTGGCCTACGGATGCGAGGTGGACGAGTTCCAGCACATCATGTACCAGAACCCGGACTTGACGCCGGATGAGCGCAACGCCGAGTGGCTCAAACTGGAAAAGAAGTACCGCCCGTGGATCGACTTTGCCGATCTGCCCTTCTATGGCCGCGGTGCAGGCTGGCAGCGTCAGCTGCACATTTATGAATGCCCGTTCTATTATATCGACTACTGCCTTTCCACCATGGCGGCCCTGCAGTTCTTCCTGCTGAGCCTTACCGACCACAAGGACGCATGGCAGCGCTATCTGAAGCTGGTGCGCCGCGCCGGTCTTGCCAGCTACACCGAGCTGCTCCAGACTGCCGGGCTGAAGGTGCCCTTCGAGGACGGCAGCATCAAGGGCATTGCCCAGCAGATGACCGACTGGCTGGAAGCCCATCAGGTGTAAAAAAGTCGTTTCGTGTCGTTCTGCGGGCCTTTCGTGCAGTTCCCGGCCGCAGTGGCCGTCCGCCTGCTATACTCAGGGCAAAGAACCCCGCTGCCGCATGGCAATGGAACTGGAAAGGAGCCCTGTTTTTATGAAACTGTCTGCATGGTCCAAGCGTCTTCTCGCCGGTGTGTGCACGGCCGCCCTGCTGGCGGGCGGTGCCTCTGCACTGGCCCTCAGCCCCGCCGCGCTGCCCGCGCCGGAAGCGCTCTCGGTCACGAACGCCTCCGATGCACAGCTGCGCGCTGCCCTGTCCAAACTGAGCGTCGTCTACAACAGCGACGCCCGGGGCTGGCAGGTCTCCAGCCCCTACGAGGACGCAAGCCTGAGCAGCGCTTCCTGCGGGCTGTACCCTTACCTGTTCCTTTCGCAGGACGACGCCACGGTCTCCCTCACGCTGGGCATGAGCTGCTTTTCCACCCAGAAGATGGAGCTGCAGTCCATCCGCGTGGAGACCAAGGACAGCACCTACAATTTCACCTGCGACGACCAGTATGACGGCGGCTATGACGCCGACCTCAAATCCTGGTTCGATTTTGAATTCTTCGCCATGGACGACCATGCCGAGTATCTGACCGAGTGGGCCGCCGCCAAGAGCGTCACCGCCACCTTCACCGGCAAGGACGGCTCCACCAGGGCCTACACCCTGACCAAGGATAACCTGCAGGCCATCCGCGACATCATGGCCGCCTATACCACCCTGCTGGATTCCGACGCCTCCACTGCCCAGAGCGTGCTGAGCAGCCTGGCAAAGTAATTTTTCCCGCTGCCGCAAAGCGGCCCCGGCGTTTGAACCGGGGCCGCTTTTTTGCGTTTATTCCGTGGCAACTGCCGCCATAATGGCTTTGATGAGCTCCCGCTGCACGGCGGTCACGCGGCGTCCGCGCTTGCCGTAGATGTAGAACTCCCATTTGAGCTGCAGGTCCTTCACCTTCCGCTTCAGAATATCTTCGGGCAGGGCGCTCTCCTTGCCCGCATAGAAAGAGACGAATCCCTGCCGCAGAAGATCGACTGTCAGCTCCCAGTCCGCGTCGCCCAGCACGCTGTCCACGGTCAGGCCGCACTTCTGCAGGCATTCCAGCAGCCGCGCCTGGGACTGGTTCTCGGTGTTCAGGGTGATGAGTGGAATGTTTTTCAGGTCTGCAAGGGCCAGTGCATCCCGCTGCGCCAGCGGATTCTCCCGCGACAGGATCACCCCGATGGCGCTTTCCGCCCGGGCCAGCTGGACAAAATCGCTGCTGGTCAGCGGCGAGGTCGTAATGACCAGATCGCAGTCATAGTTGCGGTAGCTGCGGCTGCGCTCGTTGTCCGTGTAGCTGTGGTAGTGCAGCTTCAGTTCCGGGTGCAGGCGCTGGAACTGCGGGAAAAAGTGCGGCGGCAGCTCCTGCAGAAGGCCCATGAAATACCCGATGCGCAGCTGGGGCTGGGCGTGGAAGCGGTGGAGTTGTAATAAGATCTCATCCCGCTCGTTCAGGTGCGGCCGCACCTGCTGCTCGAACAGCCGCCCGGCCTCGGTAAGGGCCACGCCGCCGGAATTGCGCACGAACAGCTGTACGCCCAGCTCCTGCTCCAGATTGGCCAGCGATTTGCTGATGGCCTGCTGGCTGACATAGCACACCTCGGCTGCACGGCTGAAGCTTTTCTGCTCGCAGACAGCCAGAAAGAACTCAAGCTGCTTATACTCCATGGGCTGCGTCCCTCCTACAACTGAAATTTGTACCAAGCTAACTTTTATTTGATTGCCAAAATCTTAACAAAAAGCTAAACTGTACATAGTATAATGCTTTTGCCCACACGATGCAAGAGCAGGACACACACACAGGAAAAGAAGAAAGGAAGTACCACACTATGGAAAAGATCTCCCGCTCCGGCTTTCTGAAGCTGGCTGCCGCCGCTGCCATGAGCGGCGTGACCGCAGGTGCCCTGACCGCCTGCAATAACTCCGCAAGCTCCTCCACCGCCGCCGCTTCCGGTGCCGCCGTCTACACCCCCGGCACCTACACCGCCAAGGCCACCGGTATGGGCGAAGTGACCGTCAGCATGACCTTCACCGAAAACGCCATCACCGATGTGACCGTGGACACCGCCAATGAGACCATCGACCTGGCCCGCAACTCTGCCGAGGACTTCCAGAAGGCGCTGCTGGACGCCCAGAGCGCCGAGATCGACGGCGTTTCCGGTGCCACCTACACCTCCACCGCCGTGAAGGAAGCCGCCGCCAACTGCATCCAGCAGGCCATGGGCGTGGCTGCCGAGGCCCCTGCTGAGGCTCCTGCTGCCGAGGTGCAGAGCAGCTTCCCCGCCTGCGAGGAGAACCTGGGCGGTGCTGCCGCTGCCGGTCAGGGCGAAGTTGCCTTCGTGGCAGACCCCATCGCCGACAGTGAGATCACCGACACCGTCAACGTGGACGTTCTGGTCTGCGGCCAGGGCCCTGCCGGTATGGCTGCTGCTCTGGCCTGCGCAGAGCAGGGCCTGAAGACCGTCGCCGTGGAGAAGGGCGCTTCTCCCACCTGGCGCAGTGCCACCATGGGTGCCTTCCACGACCGCGTGCACAAGAAGTTCGGCGTGGAGTTCGACACCAAGCAGTGGCTGAACGATGCCATGGTCAACTGCTCCTACCGCGGCGAGCAGACCATCTACCAGAAGTGGATCAACACCTGCGACGAAGCGGTGGACTGGTTCCTGGACGAACTGGAAGTGCCCGTGGAGAACTACTTCCTCACCTTCAATGCCGGCGATTTCCCGGAGTTCACCGCTGCTTACGATGAGCTGAGCCTCTCCCGCAGCTGGAACACCTCCATGAACATCCCGCTCTCCACCGACGAGATCAGCGCAAAGCTGCAGGAGAAGATCACCGCAGCCGGTGCCGAAGTGCTGTTCAACACCCCTGTTGTGCAGCTGATCACCGAGGGTGAGAAGGTCGTGGGTGCCATCGTCAAGGGTGAGAACGGCTATGTGAAGTACCTGACCGCCAAGGGCGTCGTGCTGGCCACCGGCGGCTACGAGTTCAACCCCGAAAAGCTGGCCGCCTGCTGCCGCCCCCGCGACCTGGCTCTGGGCCACTGGATGAACGGCACCAAGACCAACACCGGCGACGGCCACGAGATGGCCAAGGCCATCGGCGCACTGGAGGACGAGTACCCCCACCCGCTGATGCTGGACCCCGAGCAGCTGATGCCCTACCTGCGCGTGAACAAGCGCGGCGTGCGCTTCACCGCCGAGTATGAGGCTTACAACCATCTGGCAAACGCCATTCAGGCGCAGCCGGGTGCCTACGATTACTACATCGTGGACGCCAACGTGATGGACATTCTGGAAAGCATCTGGACCCCGTCCTCCAGCTGCTACGGCCCCAAGGAAGTCTGGGCCGGTGCCGCCACCAGCGATAACGCCCTGAAGGCTGACACGCTGGAAGAACTGGCCGAGAAGATGGGCGTGCCCGCTGACGCTTTCGTCGAGACCATCAACCACTGGAACGAGATGTGCGACGCCGGTGAGGACACCGACTTCCACTTCCCCGGCAAGATGATGCACAAGATCGACACCGCTCCGTTCTATGCCACCAAGGAGATGGCTTCCGCTCTGTGCACCGCCGGCGGCCTGCAGATCACCGATAAGAGCGAAGTGCTGAACACCGAGGCCCAGCCCATTGAGGGCCTGTACGCCATCGGCAATGTGTCCGGCAGCATGTTCTCCGGCACCTATCCCCACAACGAGAACTGCCTGAGCCACAGCCGCTGCGTCACCTTCGGCTACAACGTCGCAAAGACGCTGGCTGCCCTGTAAAACCTGGATCCAATCCCCGATACCGCAAAACGCCCCCGGAACGAAAACCGTTCCGGGGGCGTTTTCATGTCTTATAAAAGAGACGGGGAAGACTTACAGGGCGAAGTAACGCTTTGCATTGTCGAAGCAGATGCCCTTGACGATCTTCTCCAGTGCCTTCTCGTCATCGGGATACTCGCCGTCCTCGACCCACTGGCCGATCAGGTTGCACAGGATGCGGCGGAAGTAATCGTGACGGGTGTAGCTCAGGAAGCTGCGGCTGTCGGTCAGCATGCCAACGAAGTTGCCCAGCAGGCCCAGGTTTGCCAAGCTCTTCATCTGGTTCTCCATGCCGATCTTCTGGTCGTTGAACCACCATGCGGAACCATGCTGGATCTTGCCCGGCACCTCGGTGCTCTGGAAGCAGCCCAGAATGGTGCCGATCTGCTCGTTGTCAGCAGGGTTCAGGCTGTAGATGATGGTCTTGGGGCACTCGTTGGTCTCATCCAGAGCGCTCAGCAGAGCAGCGATCTCGCCACCGCAGGATGCAGTATTGATCATATCAAAGCCGGTATCGGGGCCGAACTTTGCATACTGGCGGCGGTTGACATTGCGCAGGCAGTTGTAGTGGATCTGCATGGCAATGTTCAGACGATGATACTGCTTACCCAGATGGATCAGGATGTAGGTCTGGTACTTCTCTGCTTCCTCGGTGGTGCAGGTCTCACCGGCCATGACCTTCTGGTAGATGGCGTTGACCTCGTCCTTGGAAGCCTCGCGGTAGGGGATGTAATCCAGGCCGTGGTCGGAAGCGCGGCAGCCCATCTCGGCGAAGAACTCGATGCGCTTGGTCAGGGCATCGGTGACGCAGTCGATGCAGGCCAGCTTTTCCTTGCCCACAACGGCAGCCAGCTTAGCCATGTACTCAGCAAAGCCGGGCTTGCTGATGTTGAGGGCCTTATCCGGGCGGAAGGAGGGAGCCACGGTGAACTTGATGGTGGGGTCTTCCTTGATCTTCTTGTGCCAGTACAGGTCGTCGATGGGGTCATCGGTGGTGCCGATGAAAGCCACGTTGCTCTGCTCGATCAGGCCGCGGACGGTCAGCTTGGGATCGTGCTGCAGCTTGTCGTTGCACAGGTTCCACACTTCCTCAGCGGTGTCGCCGTTCAGCACGCCGTCGTAGCCAAAGAACACATGCAGCTCGAGGTTGGTCCAGTGGTACATCGGATTGCCGATGGCCATGGGCAGAGCCTCTGCAAACTTCTGGAAGCGCTCGCGGTCGGGCTTATCACCGGTGATGTACTCCTCGGGCACACCGTTGGAACGCATCACGCGCCACTTGTAGTGGTCGCCGAAGTAGCTGCCATCCGGGTTGCGGCCGCCCAGCCACACCTGAGCGATGTTCTCAAAGCGGCGGTTCTCGTAGATCTCACGGGGAGGAATGTGGCAGTGATAGTCGCAGATAGGCATATCCGCAGCGTAGTCGTGGTACAGATGCTGCGCAGTGGGAGACTGGAGCATGAAGTCCTTATCCATAAATGCTTTCATGGGTCGATAACTCCTTTTCTCTGATGGTTTTGTTAAAAATCCGTCAAACCTTGTGTACAACGGGACACCCGCCTGCACGGGCAGGTTTGTCTTACCTTTAGTATAGCGGAAAACGCCCATGTATACAACTGAAAAAGTGACAAATTTTCTAGCACACAATTGTGCTTTTCGCTGGAAATGCCCCAAATCGCCACCTTAGGGCTAAAAATATTGCACAAAGCTCTTGACTTATTTGTATACAACAGCATAAAATAGGGATAAGGAACAGAGGGCAGGCAAAGCGGCCTTCTGGTGAGCAAAGCAAGTTTATAAAGGAGATCAACAAGATGGAAACTTTGAACTACAAGGTTCTGGAAGGCACCGGCTATAACGGCTACATCCTGAAGGATGCACCCGTCAAGGTCATGCAGTTCGGCGAGGGCAACTTCCTGCGTGCCTTCGTGGACTACTTCTACGATATTGCAAACGAGAAGGCCGGCTACAACGGCAAGGTCAAGCTGGTGCAGCCCATTGGCAACTTCCCCCAGATGGCAGACTGGATCAACGAGCAGGAGGGCCTGTACACCCTGTACCTGCGCGGCAGCGAGAAGGGCCAGAAGGTCGATGCAAAGCGCGTGATCTCCTGCGTGTCCGACTGTGTGTGCCCTTACATCGACGGCAAGTGGGACGAAGTGCTGGAACTGGCACGTTCTGCCGATCTCGAGACCATCGTTTCCAACACCACTGAGGCCGGCATCGCCTACACTCAGGGCGACAGCGAGTTCGATCAGGTTCCTCCCAACAGCTTCCCCGCAAAGCTGACCCGCGTGCTGTTTGAGCGCTACAAGGCATTCAACGGCGCTGCTGACAAGGGTCTGGTCATCCTGTCCTGCGAGCTGATCGACAACAACGGCAAAGAGCTGAAGAAGTGCTGCAACAACTACGCAAAGGACTGGAATCTGGAGCCTGCCTTCATCGACTGGATGAACAACGCCAACACCTTCTGCTCCACTCTGGTGGACCGCATCGTTCCGGGCCGCATCCGCGATCCCAAGGAACTGGCTGCCATGGAAGAGGCCAACGGCTACCACGATGCCGCTCTGGACGTGGGCGAAGTGTTCGGCGTGTGGGTCATCGAAGGCCCCGCTGAGCTGGAGGACAAGCTGCCGTTCAAGAAGGCTGGCGTCAACGTCATGGTCGTGCCCGATGTTACCCCCTACAAGAAGCGCAAGGTCCGCATCCTGAACGGTGCACACACCGGCTTCGTTCTGGGCGCATATCTGGCCGGCTTCGACATTGTGCGTGACTGCATGCACAACGACACCATCCGCGGCTTCATGAACAAGATGCTGCACGAGGAGATCATCCCCACCCTGCCGCTGGACAAGAAGGATCTGGAAGAGTTTGCTTCCGCTGTTGAGGACCGCTTCAACAACCCCTTCGTCAACCACGAGCTGATGAGCATCTCCCTGAACTCCACCTCCAAGTGGAAGGCCCGCAACATGCCTTCCTTCCTGGCTTACATCGAGGAGCAGAAGCAGCTGCCCAAGTGCCTGACCATGTCTCTGGCAGCCTACATTGCCTTCTATTCCAGCGACATTCAGGAGCGCACCGCCGACGGCCTGATCTGCAAGCGTCCTGCCGGCAACACCTACAAGATCCAGGATGACGCATGGGCACTGGACTTTTACTATGCACACAAGGACGACACCGCAGCCCAGCTGGTGCACGCTGTGCTGACCAACACCCAGATGTGGGATCAGGATCTGACCAAGATCGAGGGTCTGGAGGCCGCTGTTCTGGCTGATCTGGAAATGATCCGCACTCAGGGTGCCGAGGCTGCTTACAAGAGCTGCCTGTAAGCCTGAAAAAACAACCTACCCGCACAACAAAGGGCTGCTGCTTTGGGCAGCAGCCCTTTTGTGCGATACGATAAGGAGAACAACTATGCCGCAGGCAATTCATATCAGCCCCATCGACAACGTGGTCGTTGCCCTGCACCCCATTGCCAAGGGCACGCTGGTGGAAGTGGACGGTCTTTCTGTGACTGCTCTGGAGGACATTCCGCAGGGCCACAAGATGGCCGTGAAGCCCATCAAGAACGGTGAGAACGTGATCAAGTACGGCTTTCCCATCGGCCACGCCACCGCAGATGCCGCTCCCGGCAGCTGGATGCACACCCACAACGTGCACACCAACCTGTCCGGTGAGGTAGAGTACAGCTACAACCCCGCCCCGGATCTGGCTCCCCTGCCCAAGGTCGAGCCGGAGACCTTTATGGGCTTCCGCCGCAAGGACGGCCGTGCCGCCATCCGCAATGAGATCTGGATCATCCCCACCGTGGGCTGCGTCAACGACATCGCCAAGAAGATCGTTGCCGACAATCAGGATCTGGTCACCGGCTCCATCGAGGGCCTGTACACCTTCACCCATCCCTTCGGCTGCAGCCAGACCGGCCACGACCATGCACAGACCCGCAAGCTGCTGGCTGCGCTGGTGCGCCACCCCAATGCTGCCGCCGTTCTGGTGCTGCATCTGGGCTGCGAGAACCTGCAGCACGATCAGTTCGTGGAAGAGCTGGGCGAGTACGACCACGACCGTGTGAAGTTCCTCACCTGTCAGGAGGTGGACGACGAGTTCACCGCTGCCCGCGATATCCTCAAGGAGCTGGCTGCCTATGCCGGGCAGTTCAAGCGTGAGCCTATCCCCGTGTCCGATCTGGTGGTGGGCATGAAGTGCGGCGGCTCGGACGGCCTGTCCGGCATCACCGCCAACCCCACCATCGGCCGCTTCTCCGACATGATGGGCCAGCGCGGCGGTTCCACCGTGCTGACCGAGGTGCCCGAGATGTTCGGTGCCGAGGGCTTCCTGATGGATCGCTGCATCAACCACGATGTCTTTGTCAAGGCTGAGCACATGATCAACGGCTTCAAGGATTACTTCATCAGCCACAACGAGGTGGTCTACGATAACCCCTCTCCGGGCAACAAACAGGGCGGTATCACCACGCTGGAAGACAAGAGCTGCGGCTGCGTCCAGAAGGGCGGCACCGCCCCCATCATGGATGTCATCGGCTACGGTGATCCTGTTATCACCAAGGGCCTGAACATGCTGTACGGCCCCGGCAACGATCTGGTTTCTGCCACGGCCATGACCGCCGCAGGCGCACACCTGATCCTGTTCTCCACCGGCCGCGGCACTCCGTTCTCGGCCCCGGCTCCCACCCTGAAGATCTCCACCAACACCCCGCTGGCCCAGAAGAAATCCGGCTGGATCGACTTCAACACCGGCGTGATCGCCGATGGCGAAAAGACCATCGACGAGGCTGCAAAGGACCTGCTGGATCTGGTCATCCGCGTTGCAAGCGGTGAGCAGACCAAGGCCGAGAAGCACGGCTTCCGCGAGATCTCCATCTTCAAGGACGGCGTCGTTCTGTAAAAAACAAAGGCTGCTGAGCGGTTTGCGCCGCCCGGCGGCCTTTTTATGCATTGCAAAGGAGTTTTTATGGCAAATACGACAGGAATGCTGCTTTTCACCCTGCTGATCTATGCGGCAATTATTTATGGTGCCGTACAGCTTATAAAATACTTTATCCGCTATGGCATTGATTATTATTTTAAAAAGCTGGCCGAGAGCCAGGGACCTAAGGAGGACTGACTTATGAATCAGATCACCACCCGTTATATCACTGAAGGCAACGCCTGCTACGAGCAGTATGTCATTTCCGACCCCGTTGCAAAGACCGAACTGGTCATCACCCCGGAGCGCGGCGGCATGATTACCGGCTTTACCCTCGACGGCGACGAGTACATCTGGACTCGCCGCCCCAACTTCTCTGAGTGCAACCGCCCCCGCTTCGGCGTGCCGGTGCTGTTCCCCAACTGCGGCGGCCCGGACGGCGGCGTGCATATGTTTGACGGCAAGGCTTACCCCATGGAGAACCATGGTCTGGCCGACCTGTGCGCATGGGACGTGGAAAGCGTCGGCCCGGACGGCGTGACCCTGGTGCTGGAATCCACCCCGCTGACCAAGTTCCTGTACCCCTTCGACTTCACCCTGCTGGTGACCTATAACCTCGTGGGCAATAAGGCCACCATCAGCCTGACCGTCATCAACGAAGGCGGCACCGATATGCCCTTCAGCTTCGGCTATCACCCCTATTTCATGGCTTCCAAGCTGGAAAATGTGGACTTCGACATCCACTGCGCCACCTGCTCCGAGAGCGCCAAGGGTGAGCAGCCCGCCGCACCGGAAAAGATCACCCTCACCCGCAAGGAAGGTGCCGACAACAGCATCCGCCTGCTGACCGGCGTGCAGTTCCCTATGACCTTCACCGACAGCGGCAACGGCCACAAGGTGACGGTGGATGCCGACGAGACCTTTGACAACGGCGTGCTGTGGCAGCAGGATGCCGAGAACTTCGTCTGCATGGAGCCCTGGAACGGCTGGGCCAACAGCGTCAACGAGGAAGGCAAGCACGAAGTGCTGGAGCCGGACGAGGCCATGACCAGCGAGTGGAGCATTACCATCGAGAAGGTCTGACCTTTTAAATATTTTATCTTATAGCAAAAAGCAAAACAGCCAGGCCCACGGGCCTGGCTGTTTTGCTTTTTCATAATACTTTCGCGTGAAAAAGTGGGTTAAAAATGCCCAGAACAATGCGGCGGGCATTCCAAATCGTTATCCCTTTGCCGGGATGACAAATCTTTTGTTCTCCGCCGGGTCCCAGTAGAGCAGCTCTACCCGGCCGCCCTGCGCCAAAAGCTTCTCCTTCGGCTCCTGTTTCTGCCAGCAGCGCTCCAGCAGCTTTTCCGCGTCGGCATCGGCGGAGACCTTTTCCGGGCAGAGGGCGCTGCCCAGCCAGCGGTCTTCGGCGTACAGGCTCAGCACACCGGCATTGCCCGCCAGCAGGGCGGCGATATCCTGTTTCATGCGGTCGTAGTCCTGTTCTTCGGGTTTGTACTGCCCGTGCCACAGGCCAAAGAACAGCGAGAACTCGCCGCCCAGCTCAATGAGCAGGTCTTCGTCGTTGTGCGGGTTCTTGACCACAAAGGCCACGTCTTCGTTTTCCATGTAGTCGAAGTCCGGTTCTTCGCTGGTGTGCACGGTCACATGCTGGCCGCTCAGCGCCGCAAGCAGGTCCTCCTGCACGGCACTGGTATCCGGGATCTCATTATAATTGATATTTGCGTTCATGGGTAGATGCTCCTTTTCTTTGCGTTATTTGTGTTGTTGCTTTTCACCAGACTGCACACGACCTCAATATGCTCACTGTGGGGGAACATATCCACCGGTGTACTGCTCTCCACTTTATACCCCTTGCGGGTCAGCAGTTCCAGGTCCCGGGCCAGCGTGACCGGGTTGCAGCTGACGTAGGCCACGCGCTTCGGGGCCATGCGGGCCACGCTGTCGATGAACTGCGGGGTGGAGCCTTCGCGCGGCGGGTCCATAAAAATCACGTCGGCGCGCTCGCCTGCAGCGGCGGCTTCGCTGATCCACTTGGTGGCGTCTGCTGCGAAGAAGCGGGCGTTCTTTACGCCGTTGTGCTTTGCGTTGCCAATGGCATCGTGCACGGCGTCACGGTTCACTTCCACGCCAACCACCTGCTTTGCGTGGTCGGCGGCGGTCAGGCCGATGGTACCGATGCCGCAATAGGCGTCCAGCACCACCTCTTTGCCGGTGAGGTGTGCGGCCTCCACGGCCAGACCATACAGCACCTCGGTCTGGGCGTGGTTGATCTGGTAAAAGCTGCGCGGGCTCAGGGCGTAGGTCTTGCCGCAAAGTTCATCCAGAATGAACCCTTTGCCGTACAGCACCTTTTCCATATCGCCCAGCACGACGCTGGTTTTGCGGGGGTTCACGTTCTGCACCACGGTGGTGATGGTCACATCCTGCTTTTTCGCTTCGGCCAGCAGGGCTTTCACAAAGTTCTTTGCACCGGGCAGCACCGGCTGAGCCGTTACCAGCACCACCATCACCTGCCCAGTCACGACGCCCCGCCGCAGCAGGCAGTGGCGCAGCAGGCCGGTGCCCTTGTCCTCATCATAGGGCTGGTAATGGCAGGCGTTTGCCGCCGCACGCACGGCCAGCATGGTCTTGTCCAGCACTTCGTCCTGCAAAAGGCAGCTTTCCACCGGCAGCACCTTGTGGCTGTTTGCCGCGTAGATGCCGGAGGTGAGTTTTCCACCCCAGCCGGTGGTAAAGGTGGAGATCACCTTATTGCGGTAGTGGTACGGGTTTTCGGCACCCCGGATGGCGTTCACCGGGCCGAATTTGCCCAGCAGCTTTTTCACCGTTTCTTCTTTCTGTTTCAGCTGCGCGGCATAGTCCATGCCCAGCATCGGGCAGCCGCCGCAGTTCTTGGCACGCAGTTTGCAATCCATGTTCTTCTCTCTCCTTTTACCCGTAAGGGTCATACAGATCGTATTCTTCCGCTTCCAGGTGCTTTTCTTCCAGCACCTTCATAGCCTGTTCCAGCTCGCTCTGGCCGCAGCCGCTCTCGCTCACCAGCGCGTGCACCGCCGCCGCCAGGTCGCCGCCAAAAAGGACGTCCAGCCGCTCGCGCATACTCCACACGCTGTAGGCGCGCTGGGTGATGGCCGGGGTGTAGGTATTGTGGTTGCCGTCTCTGCCGCGCTTCACCCAGCCTTTTTCTTCCAGCCGGTAAAGGAAGTTGAGCACCGTGGCCGGGGCCCAGCCTTTGGCACGCAGACGCGCGTCGATGTCCCGCCGGGTGACGGGCGCACGGCAGGCCCACACCGCCAGCATGACCTGCTCCTCTGCCGCCGAAAGCGGCTTTACATTGTCCGGGATGCCGTACATCCTGCTTTTCCCCCTCCTTTCGGCACCTTTTTGTTTTTACATTTGTCTTTGTTTCTCCATTATACCCGTTTTCTCTCCAAAGTGCAAGAGCCGGAATCGCCCGTGAAATCAGGCATTTTCAGCATTATTTTACATTTGTCTTTGTTTTTGTTTTTCTAGTGCGGACATTTGTGTGCTTTGTGCCTGCGCGGCAGCTTTTCCGGCCTTATCTTTGTGCAAAGATGCTCTTGTTTTCATTCTCTGTGATTCTGTATACTACAGCTACAGTCAAAAACAAAAGGCACCCCAGAAAGCCACGGTGCATCGTGATACAGGAAAAGGAGAGTTCATTATGGCACGAGTTTATAACTTCAGCGCAGGCCCCAGCATGCTGCCCGAGAAGGTGCTCAAGCAGGCACAGGCAGAGCTGCTCGAGTACGGCGACAGCGGTCAGAGCGTGATGGAGATGAGCCACCGCAGCAAGTGGTTCGACGCCATCATCAAGGACACCGAGGCCACCCTGCGCCGGGTGATGAACATCCCCGACAACTACAAGGTTGGCTTCTTCCAGGGCGGTGCCACCCAGCAGTTCGCCATGGTGCCGCTGAACTTTATGACCACCGGCAAGGCCGATTACCTCGTCACCGGCAACTTCTCGAACCTCGCCGCTAAGGAAGCCGCCAAGTTCGGCGAGGTGAACATCGTTGCTTCCAGCAAGGACAAGAACTTTACCTACATCCCGGATGTGAACGCCATCAACTACGATAAGGACGCCAGCTACATCCACATCTGCCAGAACAACACCATCTTCGGCACCCAGTACGTCGAAGTGCCCCAGGTGGAAGGTGTGCCGCTGGTGGCGGACATGAGCTCCATGATCCTTTCCAAGCCTGTGGACGTGACCAAGTACGGCTGCATCTACTTTGGTGTGCAGAAGAATGTAGCCCCTGCCGGCATGGCCATTGCCATCGTCCGCGACGATCTGCTGGGTCACGCCGCCGACAATGTGCCCACCATGATGAACTACACCACATTGCTCGGCAAGGACAGCATGTACAACACTCCGCCGTGCTGGTGCATCTACATGACCGGCCTGGTGCTCAAGTATCTGGAGAACGACATCGGCGGTCTGGCCAACATGCAGAAGATCAACGAAGCCAAGGCCAAGGTGCTGTACGATTACCTCGACGGGCAGGACTTCTTCAACAATCCGGTCGAGCACCGCTACCGCAGCACGATGAACGTCACCTTTACCAGCCCCAACGCAGACCTCGACAAGAAGTTCTGTGCCGAAGCAGCGGACGCCGGTTTCGTGAACCTGAAAGGCCACCGTCTGGTGGGCGGCATGCGCGCTTCCATCTACAACGCAATGCCTGCCGAGGGCGTGGACAAACTGGTGGACTTCATGGAGAAGTTCCGCAAAGAGAATGCATAAAGAGGGGTTTCAGATATGTACACCATCAAAACGCTCAACGCCATCAGCCCGGTGGGCCTGGCAAAGCTGAACAACAAGCAGTTCGACGTGGCCGTGGACACCGATGCCCCGGACGGCATCCTCGTCCGCAGCGCCGACATGCTGAACACCACCTTCAACGACAATCTGCTGGCCATCGCCCGCGCCGGTGCCGGTGTGAACAACATCCCGCTGGACCGCTGCAGCGAGCAGGGCATCGTGGTGTTCAACACCCCCGGTGCCAACGCCAATGCTGTGGCCGAGCTGGTCATCGGCATGCTGATCGCAGGCAGCCGCAATGTGGCCGCTGCCGCCCAGTGGTGCCAGAACCTCACCAGCGACCCTGCCATGGCAAAGACCGTGGAAAAGGGCAAAAAGCAGTTCGTGGGCAACGAGATCAAGGGCAAGACACTGGGCGTTATCGGTCTGGGTGCCATCGGCTCCCGCGTGGCCAACTGTGCCATCGAGCTGGGCATGGACGTGTACGGCTACGACCCCTACATCTCCATTGAAGCAGCCTGGAACCTGAGCAGTCAGGTACACCACTGCGTGAACCTGAACGACATGCTGCCCCTGTGCGATTACATCACCATCCATGTGCCCTACCTGCCCACCACCAAGGACACCATCAACGCCCAGACCCTCGCCCTGTGCAAGGACGGCGTGAAGATCTTGAACTACGCCCGCGGCGAACTGGTAAATACCGAAGCCCTGCTGGATGCCATGGAGACTGGCAAGGTGTCCGGCTACATGACCGACTTCCCGTCCGAAGCCATTCTGGGCAAGCCCGGCATCGTGTGCACCCCGCACCTGGGCGCCTCCACCCCGGAAGCCGAGGACAACTGCGCCGTCATGGCCGCCAAAGAGCTGAGCGACTACCTGAAGAACGGCAACATCACCCACTCGGTGAACATGCCAGAGGTCAACCAGCCCCGCGCCGGCGGCAAGCGCATCTGCATCATCCACAAGAACGAGCCCGGCATGATCAGCCAGATCACCGCCCTGACCACCGAAGCCGGCCTGAACATCGAGAACATGGTGAACAAGAGCAAAAAGAACATGGCCTACACCATGCTGGATGCAACCGGTTCCGTGGATGCCAAGCTGAGCGAAAAGCTTTCCGCCATTCCCGCCGTGATCCGGGTGCGCATCCTGTAAAGCAAAACGATTTAAAATGCCCGCCGCTTCGCTCTGGGCATCTTCAGCGGAAAACGATTTTTATTTTAGCAACCCGGAAAAATCTGCGGATTTTTCCGGGTTGCTTTTTCACAGAGAAAGGCCGTGGCGGCAAACTGCATTTCCAAACCAGGATTTTTTACAAACTGGAAATTCTTTCTCGTCCCATCTGCCGGTTAGTTTCCGTTTACAAACTGTAGTTTGTCTTAAAAAACGCGTTAAAGATAGTTTTTTCTAACTACACATCGTAAAAAGTTTACATGTATTAACATTCGAGGAAAGCCTTGAAAATGGAAAATTCTGTGCTACAATAGGCTCAAAACAAGGGAAATGTCCCCCTGTTTTTCGGCCTTTGGACCGGTATATTCATCTTACAGGTCCTGCGGATGCAGGGCCTCTGACAGGAAATAGAAAAGGTAGGGAAGTTACTATGGATATCAAGAAGATCGCTCTGTTCGCCGCTGGCACTCTGTTCGGCTCCGCCGGTTTCAAGCTCCTGTCCAGCAAGGACGCCAAGAAGGTCTACACCCAGACCACCGCTGCTGTGCTGCGCATGAAGGACTCCACCATGGAGACCGTCAGCAAGGTGCAGGAGCAGGCCGGTGACATTCTGGCTGACGCAAAGGCCATCAACGAGGCCCGCGCTGCTGAGGCCGAGGCTGCTGTCATCGAGGACGCTGCTGAGGAGACCACTGAGGCTGCCGAGTAATCACAGCATCCCATTGGGTATCGGGGAGCCGCCTTTGTGGGCGGCTCTTTTGCATGATAGAGGCCTGCGCACAGGCGGCGGGGACGGTTTGCCTGCCGCTGTGCACACAAACGTAAGAAGGTATTCTGACTATGAAATGTACCATTCTGCATGAAGGCAAGGGCCGGATGCGTGTGCATGTGGAAAAAGTCCGCATGACCCTGCACCGCGCCGATGTGCTGGAAGCTTATCTGAACCACAATGACGCCATCGTCCACGCCACTGTTTACGAGCGCACCGGCGATGTGGTCATCACCTATACCGGCAAGCGCTCTGCCGCCGTTGCTCTGCTGGCAGGCTACAAGTTCGACGTGGCCGAGTATGACGCGCTGGTCACCTCGGCCGACAGCCGCAAGCTGAACCGCGAGTATCAGGATAAAATGTTCAATCTGGTGGCGGGCCGCTGCCTGCGCAAGCTGTTCCTGCCCGCGCCCATCGCCGCCGCCTACACCGCCTTCCGCTCCATCGGCTTCATCTGGAAGGGCGTGCGCTGCGTGCTGCGCCGCAAGCTGGAAGTGGAAGTGCTGGATGCCCTGAGCATCGGCGTGTCGATGCTGCGCGGCGACTTTGCCACCGCGGGCTCGGTGATGTTCCTGCTGAATCTGGGCTCCCTGCTGGAAGAATGGACCCGCAAAAAGAGCCTGGACGATCTGGCCCGCAGCATGGCCCTGAATGTCGATAAGGTCTGGGTGCGCAGCCAGGGCACCGAAGTGCTCATGCCGCTCACCAAAGTGCGCACCGGCGATCAGGTTGTGGTGCGCAGCGGCAACATGATCCCGCTGGACGGCACTGTGCTGGAAGGCGAAGCCATGGTGAACCAGGCCGCTCTCACCGGCGAAAGCATGCCCGTGCGCAAGGTGGAAGGCTCCACCATCTACGCCGGCACCGTCGTGGAGGAAGGCGAGTGCGTCTTCGTGGCCAAGGCCGAGGGCGGTTCCAACCGCTACGACAAGATCGTGGCCATGATCGAAGAATCCGAAAAGCTCAAGTCCAGCACCGAGAACCGTGCGCTGGTGCTGGCCGACAAGCTGGTGCCCTGGTGCCTGGGTGCAACAGTGGTCACCTATGTGCTCACCCGCAACGTCACCCGCGCCATCTCCTGCCTGATGGTGGACTTCTCCTGTGCGCTCAAGCTCTCCATGCCGCTGGCGGTGCTGTCCGCCATGCGCGAGTGCAGCAGCAACCACATCACCGTGAAGGGCGGCAAGTATCTGGAGGCCCTCTCCAAGGCGGACACCATCGTGTTCGACAAGACCGGCACCCTCACCCGCGCCACCCCGCAGGTGGTGAATGTGATTCCCTTCTCCGGCTGTGACGAGCGCGAAGTGCTGCAGCTGGCCGCCTGCCTGGAAGAACACTTCCCCCACTCCATGGCCAACGCCGTGGTGCGTGCCGCCAAGGAGCGCGGCATCTCCCACGAGGAGATGCACTCCGAGGTGGAGTACATCGTGGCACACGGCATCGCCAGCCGCGTGGGCGGTGAACGGGTGGTCATCGGCAGCCATCACTTCGTGTTCGAGGACGAAAAGTGTGTCATCCCCGCAAACGAGCAGGCCAAGTTTGATGCACTCAAGCCCGAGTATTCGCACCTGTACATGGCTGCCAGCGGCCAGCTGGTAGGTGTCATCTGCATCTCCGACCCGCTGCGTCCGGAAGCCGCCGCCGTGCTCAACGGCCTGCGTGCCTTGGGCATCAAGAACACCGTTATGATGACCGGCGACAGCGAGCGCACCGCCGCCGCCATTGCAAAGCAGGTGGGCGTGGACCACTTCTTTGCCGAGGTGCTGCCGGAGGACAAGGCAAACTTTGTCCAGAAGGCCAAGGCCGAGGGCCACACCGTCGTGATGATCGGCGACGGCATCAACGACTCCCCCGCCCTGTCCGCTGCCGACATCGGCATTGCCATCAACTCCGGTGCCGCCATCGCCCGCGAGATCGCGGATGTGACCATCAAGGCCGACAGCCTGGAGGAACTGGTGGTGCTCAAGGCCATCGCCAACTCCCTGCAGAAGCGCGTGCACGCCAACTATCGCTTCGTGCTCACCTTCAACTCGGCCCTCATCGCGCTGGGTGCACTGGGCATCCTGCAGCCGGCTTCTTCTGCCATGCTGCACAACCTGTCCACCATCGGCATCAGCCTCAAGAGCATGACCAATCTCCTGCCGGAGAATCAGGTTCCGCAGCTGAAGGCGTAAACCACCTAACCATAAACAGAAAAGCCCCCGGGCAGAGCGCACCGCCAAACGGCCTTGCATGTTCCTGCCCGGGGGCTTTCATTGTTTCGCATTGCTCCACAAACGCGAAGTTGTAAATACATGTTTTCCCAAGTTCTTTTGCCATATCATGTATTCTTGAATTTAACATCAAATCTACAATTCTATCAGGCTCTTACTTTTCCATTTTCCACTCTTCCATCTAAGCACCATTCCAATTGCTCTAGCGCACTCATCACCCGCCATGGCAATATATGCTCCTACCGCCAGAAGTCCCATGTGTATTCCAAGAAAATATGTTCCACCAACTGCAAACAGATACATAAATATTGCACCAATTATAACTGGAAAAATAGCATCTCCACTTGTTTTTAATGCCTGTCCATATACAAGATTTGTCACTCTTCCAAATTCAAGGAATATATCTACTATCAACAATTTTACTACAAGCTCAATCATCTGTGTATCATCCGTAAATATATGAACGATAAAACGTCCGGTCATTGCAAATGTCACAGAAAAGCACGTTGCTGTTACAAGACCATATATCACAGCTTTCCGTGTACCCCTGTCACATTCCTCATACTTCTTTGCCCCGATTCTCCAGCCAGTCATAATAGCATTTGCCTGTGCAAGTGCTGCCCCCACACAATATGAGAAATTGGCTATCTGCATAGCATACGAACGAGCTGTAACATTCATTCCATCCGTATCCATCTGGTTCATAAAACGCACTATAAATGTCATTGCTACATTATAAAGTGCTGTCTCAAATGCAGAAGGAAACCCAATCTTAACAATCTGTGCAAGTATCCTTCGTGGTTGTTCACGTTCAGGGCTCTGCTTTGCTTTTATAAGTACAGCCCCCATTGCCGCTACAATAATAAGATTCACAGCTTTTGAAATAACTGTTGCAGTAGCAACTCCCATGACTCCCCAGTGAAACACAAACAGGAATACTGAATTCAGTATAATATTAATTACATTACCGACAACTGTCCCTATCAAGGAATGTTTTGTATATCCAAATACTCTTAAATAGCTGGAAAAAATAGGAATAAGCGCATTTAAAAAGCTTGCGCCTCCAACAATTTTAAGATATGTTTCAGCTGATTCAAGCAAAGCAGGAGCAATACTCACTGCCCTCAGTATCCCTCCTGAAAAGACAGCAAGAACAACAGATATCAAGATACCTGTCAGTGCATTAAATACAAGTCCAAGCTGTCTCGCCTGATATGCAATTCCAGGTCTTCCAGCCCCGATATTCTGTGACATCACCGCTACCATACCAGATGATATTACCCCGAACATAATGATAAAAACACTTATATATGTATTTGCTGTTCCGACAGCCCCAACAGCCTGGTCGCTTACTGATGATAACATCAGTGTATCAACCATACCTGAAAGCATATAAAATAAAGTTTCCAGACATATTGGCACAGATAGTTGTGTCAACGTTTTTCTTTCACCTTGCATGTTTTCCTCCATAAATTCCGATTTATTGAGTTGAGTATACCACACCACCCGTCAAGATTCCACTTTCACACGCAAAAAGTCCCCTGTCGGCATCACACCGATGCCGACAGGGGACTTGCTGTTCTATGCTGTTATACTCTTATTCCAGCCCGATCTGCTGTGCATATTCTTCCAGCAGTTCCCGCTCCAGGAACGGCGTCTTGACGCCCTCGCGGTCGCGGTAGGTCTCGTGACCCTTGCCGATGACAGCGATCAGGTCGCCCTCCTGCGCATGATCCACCGCGTAGTGCAGTGCGTCCAGACGGTCCGGGATCTCCACAAACTTGGCGTCCGGATTGCCCTTGTTCATGCCCACGCGGATGTCGGCGAGGATGTCCTCCACCTTCTCAAAGCGGTTGTTGTCCTCGGTGAGGATGGAGAAGTCGGCCATCTTGGCGCAGATCTCGCCCATGCCGTAGCGGCGCAGCTTGGAGCGGTTGCCGCCGCAGCCGAACACCACCACCAGCCGGTGGGGGTGATAAGCCCGCAGGGTGGTGAGCAGGCTCTCGGTGGAGACCTCGTTGTGGGCGTAGTCCAGCAGGATGGTGAACTTTTTGCTGATGGGCACCAGCTCCACGCGGCCCTTGACCACGCACTTGCCCAGGCCATCGTGGATGGCGGCATCCGGCAGGCCCAGCACCTTGCCCACAGCCAGCGCTGCCAGCGCATTGTACACGCTGAACTCGCCGGGCATGTTCACCTTCACGTCCATCTCGTCCTTGCCGGTAACGTGGAACTTCACGCCCAGAAAGTCGTGGGTGCGCAGCAGCTCAAAGCCGGTCTCGCGGTAATCGGCCTGTGCGGCACGGCCATAGGTCACCAGCTTGCAGGTGTGGCCTTCCAGCAGCGCTTCGGTGTTCTCGTCGTCGATGTTGACCACGCCCACATCACAGCGCTTGAACAGCTGGCCCTTCCAGCTGCGGTATTCCTCAAAGGTCTTGTGCTCGCCGGGGCCGATGTGGTCGGGCGAAAGGTTCGTGAACACGCCCACGTCGTAATGAATGCCTGCCACACGGTCCATCATCAGGCCCTGGCTGGACACTTCCATCAGCGCGGTGTCGCAGCCTGCGTCCAGAAACTCCCGGAAGGTCTTCTGCAGCTCGTAGCTCTCGGGGGTGGTGTTGGCGGTATCCTTATGGCGGCCCATGTAGTAGATGCCGTTGGTGCCGATCATGCCCACCTTGCGGCCGGCAGCTTCCAGCACGCTCTTGATCATGTGGGTGGTGGTGGTCTTGCCCTTGGTGCCGGTCACGCCGATCATGGTCATCTTGCGGGAGGGGTTGCCGAACAGGTTCCCGCTCATCAGGGCCATGGCGTAGCGGCTGCTCTCCACCTTGACCACAGTCACGCCGGGCACGGCAGAAAGGTCGATGTCGTGCTGGATGACCAGCGCGCTGATGCCCTTGGCCGCGCAGTCGGCGGCGAACTCATGGCTGTCGCGCTGGGTGCCCACGATGCACACGAACAAAAGGCCCGGGGCCGCCTTGCGGCTGTCATAGATGATGTCCGAAATTTCGGTTTCCAGGCTGCCCTGCACCAGGGTGAAAGGCACGCCTTCCAGCAACTGTTCCAGTTTCATAACTGCACACGCTCCTCAAATCGTTTGATATTGGTTCACATGGGGTTTTCGTCTTCGTTGGCGGTCATGCGGGCGGGGTCGGTCATCGGTGTTTCATCCGCTGCTGCCTCCGTGCCGTCCGCAGGCTGGGCCGCAGCGGCATCGTCCGCCGTGTCGGCGGCTGTATCGTCCGCGGTATCGTCCACGGCCGGTTCTGTCGGCTCCGGCACCACATAGCCGGAGGGCAGGGTCGGCTCACCCTGCGCGAAGTAAATTTTGCGGGTGCTGCCCGCGCTGATATGGCTGAAGTCCAGCCGGCCGGTATCGGTGGGCGCACAGCCCTTACCGTCGGCGTTGGTCAGCACATAGCGTGCACGGTCCAGCTTATAATCCAGATCGTTCAGCGTGCCCAGCAGCACACTGACCCGGTCCTGATACAAAAATGCGATCTGGTCGGTGTCCGCGAACTCCATGCGGGTCATGTCGTCCAGCATCCCGTATTCTTCCAGCTTTGCCTGCAATGTGGCCAGAGCTTCCATCTTTTTGTCCGTCGCTTCCAGCGTGCTGGCAGCGCTGTCAGCCGCATCGCTGGCGGCGGAAGCCGCGCTCTCAGCGGACTGTTCTGCGGCAAAGCTCAGCATTTCGCCGGGGGTCGTGGTGCTCACCTCGCCGCCGTACAGGGTCTTGAGCCCGTCAGGCTGGGCGGCATCGCAGGCCAGAATTTTGAACTTATCCGAGAGGGTCAGCCAGCCACTTTCCGTCTGCATGGCGTAAGCAGGCACGGCTTCGGCCACCTTGACCACCACGGTGTTGGGATAGTCCCGCACCACACGGATGGATTCCAGCAGCGGGAACTGCCGTTCCAGCGCAGTCTCCTTTTCAGCGGGATCAAAGCTGAAGATGTTTTCTTCCAGCTGCACACCCAGCGCCTGCAAAATCTGGCCGCTGGAATAACCCGCTGCTTCCTGCACCACGGTGCCGTCCTCGGTCTGCACCTCGATGGTGCCGATCTTGAACAGCATGGTCATGGTCAGGTAAACGCCCGCCGCAATGACGGCCAGCAGCGTGACCACCGCCATCAGCCGCCGGAACATCCGGCGGCGCTTGATGGCAGCCCGGGTCATCTTGCGCTTTTTGCGCTTCTCCCGCCGGACCGGGTCCCGGTTTTGCTGGGCCGGGCGCAGGCGCTGGTTCTGGTAGCGCTGCTGCGCGGCATTCTTTGCGCCCGGGGCCTTCCGCTTTTTCGCGTTCTGCGGCCGCTGTGCCTGCTGCCGGTTCTGCCCGGAAGATGCCGCCCGGGTGCGCTGGGCGCTGCGGCCCGGGTTCTGGCCCCGGCTGCGCTGCGGGGCGCTCTGGCGCTCCGTGCGCGGCTGGGTGGGGAAGGCAATGCTGTTGTCAGTGCGGGTACGGCGCGGCGCGCCGCTGGCCGTGCGGTCCGGCTTGAAGCTCAGCGGTTCCCCGTTGAAGCCATAGCGGCCGTCGGCGCTCCCGGCAGGCGTCCCGCTCTGCTGCGAAGGTGCTGCGGGCCGCTGCGGGTCCCGTCTCAAGTCCCGCCGCAGGTCATAGATATTCCCGTTGTTCCCACGGTTCTGCGGCATGGTGCGCACCTCCTTTCCAATGTTTTTTCACGCTCAGTGTTCGTTCGCCAGTTTCATCAGGGCATCGGCGATGCGGTCCAGGCTGTCATCCACCGACAGGCTGCGGGCGTTCCGGCCCATCTCTGCCAGCTTGCCGGGCTGGGCCAGCATGTCGGAAACGGTGGCCACCAGCTTTTCGCCGGTCAAGTCCTTTTCCTCAATGACCACGGCGGCACCGGCCTTCTGCAGCTCCATGGCGTTGAAATACTGGTGGTTCTCGGCCACATTGGGGCTGGGGATGAGCACGGCGGCGCGGCCCACGGCTTCCAGCTCGGCCAGCGTCAGCGCACCGGCACGGCTGATGACAAGGTCTGCCGCTGCCAGCAGCTCCGGCATATTGTTGATGTATTCCTTCACCACAAGGCTGTCGCCCTCGGCAAAGTTCTTTTCCGTTTCCAGATCCTTGAACAGCTGCACACCGTACTGACCGGTGGCGTGCAGGTGCAGCACCGGCTTGTGCTCATGCTGCTCCCAGGCGCACAGGTCGGCCACCACTTCGTTGACTCGGCGTGCGCCCAGACTGCCGCCGAAGGAGAGAATGACAGTGCGGTCGCCTGCGCCCAGCTCGGCACGGATGGCGTCGCGTTCCTTCGCCTTGGTGAACACCTCCGGCCGCACCGGGTTGCCCACCACGACGGTCTTTTCCGGCGCGCCCAGCTTTTCCACAGCAGCCGGCACAGCGGCAAACACGATATCCACGTCCGGGGCCAGCAGCTTGTTGGTCATGCCGGGGAAGGCGTTCTGCTCATGGATGGCGGTGTGGATGCCCATTTTGGCGGCGCAGCGCACCACCGGGCCGGACACATAGCCGCCGCAGCCGATGACGAGGTCGGGCTTGACTTCCTTCATGATGGCCTTGGCCTTGGGGCCGGAGAGGGCCAGATTCCACAGCGTGACGATGTTGCGCTTGATGTTGTTCAGCGACAGCTTGCGCTGGAAGCCGGTGATCTCAATGTGGTGGAAGGGGTAGCCCGCCTGGGTGACCAGACGATACTCCATGCCTTCCTTACGGCCAGCGAAATGGATCTCGGCAGAAGGGTCTGCCTTTTTGATGGCTCCTGCAATGGCAAGGGCCGGGTTGATATGGCCGGCAGTGCCGCCGGCAGCGATCAGAACGCGCATAATGGTTCCTCCTTTAATGTATCTATAACGGCAGGCCATCGGGTAGCTTTCTCCTCGGACACGAAAACGAGTTGCGGCTCCCAGCATCTGCTTCGCTACCGCTTGCATCTTGCTGGCCGCGGCCCCAACAAAGACTCCCTGTTTCCGCCACTGGCGGCGGTCGTCATTGTTGCGGGCCATTCCATCGCCCACCCTATTGCCTTCGGCAACAGGGTCCCGCCCCAGCGGACGGTCCTCGAAGAAACTCCCCGCCGTCCTGTCAAAATACTGCATTCCTATTTTATACTTCGCGTGCCCTGCGGGCGGCGTCCAGATCAATGGTGCGGCTGGCACGGTCGGCTTCCCGCTCGGCCTTTGCGGCTTCATGCTGGGCACGCATGGCTTCCCGCTGCTGGGCGGCACGCTCGCCGTTGCGGCCGATGTTCACCATCACGCCCATCTCGGCCAGCAGCAAGATCAGGCTGGTGCCGCCGGACGAGAAGAAGGGCAGGCTGATGCCGGTGTTGGGCAGGGTGTTGGTGACGACCGCGATGTTGCAGAACACCTGCCACGCGATCTGTGCCATGATGCCGATGCCCACCATGGTGCAGTAGAGGTTCTCGGCCCGGTAGGCGATCAGCAGGCCCTGCACGATGAACAGTACGAACAGCACGATGATGAGCACCGCGCCGACGAAGCCCAGCTCCTCGCACACAACACTGAAGATGAAGTCGTTGGTGCTCTCGGGCAGCCAGAGCTGCTTTTCCACGCTGTTGCCAAGGCCCAGGCCGGTCAGCCCGCCGGAGCCGATGGCATACAGGCTCTGCACGGTCTGGTCGGTCATCTTGCTCAGGTCCTGGGTCCAGCCGTCCAGACGGTCCTGCAGGTAGGGGATGGAGTCCACATGGGACAGCAGCGTTTCCAGCATCAGGCCCGCCGCACCGGCACCCACCCAGGTAAGGATGCCGCCGCTGCCCGAAAGCAGCAGGATGGTGCCCACCACGGCCACCGTCAGCACGATGCCGGACATGTGGGGCTCCAGCGCCAGCAGCACGATCACCGGCAAAAGCGGCAGCACCGGGAGGATGAGCTGCTTCCACACCCGGACATAGAACCAGGTGTGCGGCGTTACATGGACGCGGCGGGTGGGGTCATATTTTTCGATCTGCGGTGCTTTGGCCGCAAGGCTGGAGCACAGCAGGATCATCTCAAATTTTGCCACCTCGGAAGACTGCAGCGTGAAGCCGCCGAAGCGGATCCAGCGGCGGCAGCCGTTCAGCGGGGCCATGGTCAGGGTAACGGCCAGCATGACCAGCACGATAAAATACCCCGGCACCGCCATTTTGCGCAGAAAGCGGTGATCCATGTAGCTCATGACGAACATGCACGCAAGGCCGATCATCATGCACAGCGCCTGCTGCTTGATGTAGTGAAAACTGTCGCCCATGCGCAGGTAGCCGGTGGTATAGCTTGCGCTGAACAGCATCACAAGGCCGAACACCATGATGACCGCCAGCGTCGCCAGCCAGTCGATCACCAGCCGGGACCACGGCCCCGGGTCCCGCTGCAGCGGGCGCACCGGCTCTCTGTGTTTTCTGCGGATGGTTGCCATCTGCCTTTCTCCCCTCGTTTCCAGTTTGTGCCGGGCCTCAGGCCCAGCGCGCCAGCCCCATGGTCAGCGCCAGCCCGCACACGCTCAATGCGCACAGGCTGCAAAAAATACTCACATCGCCATGGCCCCGTTTTTCCAGCCAGCGGTGCAGCGGCGCGGCGCGGAACAGCGTTCTGCCCGTCAGCCGGTAGGACAAAATCTGCAAAAGCACCATGCCGCCCTCGGCCCAGAAGGGCAGTGCCAGCGGCACGGCCAGCTCTGCGTAGCCCATGCACAGCGGGATGCACCCGATGGCCCCGGTGAGGAACAGGCAGCCGCATTTGCCGGGCCGCAGCTTTGCGGGCGGGAAGTTCCACAGAAGGAACGCCATCAGCGCACCGGCCAGCGCAGCGGGCAGCACCGCCAGCGGGAACCAGCCCAGCTGCGTTTCCAGCAGCATCAGGCCCAGCATGGCCGCAAAGGCGGCGCCGCACACGGTGCCATCGGCCCCGTCGGCCACCCTGCCGCATTCGGCCAGTGCCACCAGCAGCACACCCCAGAGCAGCGGTGCGGCGGCAAAGCTCACATAGCCTTTCCCCGGCAGAATGAGCCCGCCGGGCAGACAGCCGTTCAGCGCCAGCAGGCCCAGCACTGCCGCAGCGGCCGCTGCTTCCAGCCCAAGGCGCACGCCGCGCCGCAGGCCCAGCCCGTTCGGATAGCCGCTGCGCACCCGAGCCAGATCATCGGCCAGGCCGATGCCGCCAAAGGCCAGCGCACCGGCCAGCGCGATGAGCAGCCGGGTCATCAGGTTGCCGTCACTGCCCAGCAGCGAGGGCTGCGCGGCACAGGCGGCCACCCAGCCCACACCCACGGCAGCCAGCGTGCCCACCATCAGGCACAGCCCGCCCAGCGCGGGCACCGGCTGCAGCGGCTCGTGCTGCGGTTCTGTTTTCGGGTCCGGTGCCTGCCCGCGCAGCGAGCGTTCCAGCTCCCGCAGCAGGGGCACCATCAGATTGCCGAGCGCCGCCGTCAGTGCAAACCCCAGCACCGACGCGACGATCAAGGCGAAACGTATCATTTTTCCGTCTCCAATTTATGCCAAAGTGTTATGCTTCGGCATCTTTCTGCTCTGCGTAGAAAATTTCCAGCACTTTTTCCAGTGCCATGCCGTGGCTGGCCTTCACCAGCAGGGCATCACCCGGCTCCATGCGCTTGAGCAGCGAATCGGCTGCTTCGCGGTAGCTGCCCGCATGGATGGTCTTGACCCCCTTCGCGGCGGCCACCACGGCGGTGCGCTTTGCCTGCTCGCCGTAGGTGATCAGGCAGTACAGGCCGCTTTCGGCCGCCTGACGGCCCAGTTCCTCATGAGCCTCGCGGGAGAGCTCGCCCAGCTCCAGCATATCGCCCAGCAGGGCAAAGCGGCGCTTGCAGGGGAACTCTTTGAACATGGCAAGAGCCGCCTTCATGCTGTCGGGGTTTGCGTTGTAGCAGTCCTCGATGACGGTGACGCCCTTGCTGTGCACCACCTTCTGGCGGCGGCCGGTCTGCTCAAATTCAGCCAGGCCCTTGATGACGCCGCGCGGATCGCAGCCCAGGCGGGTGGCAGCGCAGTAGGCCGCCAGCGCATTGGCCACGTTATGCCGGCCCATAGCCGGGATCTTCACCACGAAGGTGCCTTCTTCCTGGTCTTCCAGCACAAAACTCATGCCGTCGGCTTCCTGCCGGATGGACAGGGCGCACACGTCGGCGTTTTCGTCAGCCAGGCTGAACCACACCGGGCGCACATGCGCGGGCAGCTTTGCCTTGCGCAGGAAGGGGTCGTCGTAGTTCAGCACCAGCGGGGCACCCTCGGGCAGGCCGTTGCAGATCTCCAGCTTTGCCTTGCAGATGTTCTCCTGGCTGCCCAGGTTGCCGATGTGGGACACACCGATGCAGGTGATGATGCCCACATCCGGCCGGGCGGCGCGAGCCAGACGGTCGATCTCGCCCGCATGGCTCATGCCCATCTCAATGACCGCATACTCGGTGCTCTTTTCCAGACGCATCAGGGTGCGGGGCATACCCAGCTCATTGTTCTGGTTGCCCTCGGTCTTGATGGTCTCGCCAAAACCGGCCAGCGCGGCGTAGGTCATCTGCTTGGTGGTGGTCTTGCCCACGCTGCCGGTCACGCCCACCATCTTGGGGTGGTACTGGCTGCGGTAGTTTGCGCCCATGACCATCATGGCGTGGTAGCTGTCCGGGCAGAGGATGGCCTTTTCGGCGGGCACCCCCTCCACCGGGTGGTTCACCACCACGAAGGCCGCACCGTCTTCCAGCGCCTTGGCCGCAAAGTTGTGGCCGTCAAATTTTTCGCCCGGGAACGCCACAAAGATGCAGCCGGGCTTCACCTCGCGGCTGTCGGTAGTGACCAGTTCCACCTCCGGGTCACCGGTCAGAAATCCTTCGGGCACCAGCCCGGCCAGAAGCTTGCTTGCAGAGATCTTTTCCATTGGTCCTTTCCCCTCTCTTATTTCTTATCCACATGTAATCGTGATAATGCTGCCGCGCTGCACGCTGGCCCCCGCATCCTCGCTCTGGGCCTGCACGGTGCCGTTGGCGTCGCCTTCCACCACGCAGTTCAGGCCCGCCGCCGACAGCATCTGGCGGGCAAAGTCCGCGCTCTTGCCGGTCACATCCGGCACCTCGGTGTGCTGGCCCTCGTAGGTATCGGTGTACAGGTACACCGTGGTGCCATAGGCCACCTTTGCCCCTGCATGGGGGTACTGATAGGTGACCGCTGCCGCGGTCTGGCTGGACTCACTCTCGGCCAGCTGATGCTTGAGGCCCTTGATGTTCAGCTGCACCTGGGCGCTGCTCCACTCGGTGCCCACCAGATTGGGCACGGTGACAGTGGTGCCGCTGCGGTCCTCGCCGTCGGTGGCGATACCCAGATACGGTGCTACCTCGCTGATGATGTTGCCCACAACGGGGGCTGCCAGCAGGGACGAGTAGTCGGTCTTGGCGTTGTTGGGGTCATCCAGCATGACGTAGACGATGATCTCCGGGTCGTCGGCAGGCAGAACGGCGGCGAAGGACGCCACTTTCTTGTAGTCGCCATCGGTGCGGCGGTCCATGTTCAGCTGTTCGGAAGTGCCGGACTTGCCGCCGATGCGGTAGCCGGAAACGTAAGCATATTTGCCGCCGCCGGTGCCATTGCCCACCTCATATTCCATGATCTGGCGGATGGCATCGCTGGTGCTGGCGCTGATGACCTGGCGGCGGACGTTCGCGCCCACCTCCTCGATCACGTTGCCGTTGGAGTCGGTGATCTTATCCACCACATGGGGGGTGACCAGATAGCCGCCGTTGACGGCTGCGGCCACGGCCGTGCACATCTGCAGCGGGGTGATGGCCATGGCCTGACCGAAAGCCGAGGAGGCCAGCTGCACTTCGCCCAGCTGGTCGGCCTTGTAGTACTGCATGAAGTTGGTCTCGCTGGGCAGGTCCACACCGGTGCGGCTGGTAAAGCCGAAGGCATCGAAGTAGTCGTAGAAGGTCTGGGAGCCGATGCGCTGACCCAGCTGGATGTAATAGATGTTGCAGCTCTGGCGCAGCGCTTCGGCCAGGGTGATGGTGCCATGGGCCTTGTGGCCTGCACAGTGGTAGGTCTCCTTCGCCACGCCGTAGGCACCGGCACAGGTGAAGGTGGTGTTGATGTTGGCAAGGCCGGAGTCGATGCCCATGGCCGAAGTGATCACCTTGAACACACTGCCGGGGTAGTACAGCTCGGTGATGGCCTTGTTCTTCCACTGGATATCGCGGAAATAGCCGGAGTAATCGGCTTCCTCGTCCAGGATGCGGTTGCCGTTTTCGTCCTTGATCTCGTTGCCGTCGGCGTCCTTTTTGTAGATGCCGTAGAGCTCCGGCTCGGCCCGCACCAGCTCGTTGAGGTAATCGAGGTTGGCGCTGTAGTCCAGCGGGTCGTTGGGGTCAAAGTCCGGCTTGGAGGCCATGGCCAGGATCGCGCCGGTCTTCACGTTCATCACGATGGCCGTGCCGCGGTTCTCCACGGTGTTGGCGGCAATGGCCTCGTTCAGGTAGCGCTCCACGATCTCCTGCACGTTCACGTCCAGCGACAGCACCAGATTGCTGCCATCCTTGGCCGCAAAGGTGGTGGCGTTGGCATCCGCGATGGCGTTGCCCACCGCGTTGCGCTGGGTGATGGTGCGGCCGTCCACACCGGCCAGCGTGGACTGGTAGGATTTTTCCAGTCCGTAGGTGCCCACGCCGTCGGCGTCGGTAAAGCCCAGCACCGCCGCCGCAAAGGCACCATAGGGGTAGTTGCGCTGGAAGCTCTTTTCCGAGGACACCGAGATGCGGCCCTTGCGGGAGGTGTCGGTGGCCTTTTTGTGGGCCTTGTTGAAGGCGGTGACGTACTGTTCAATGGACAGCTTCACCGCGTTGTTCACCTTGGTGGCCAGCGTGACATAGGCGGCGTCGGTCTTGGAAAGCTCATCGTACACGGTCTGGTACTGCTGCTGGTACGCGTCGGACGAGGTGTCCACCGCGTCCAGGCTTTCACCGTCGCCGGACAGCAGCCGCAGCGTCAGCTCCCGGCTCACCTCGGCGCACATGGCCGGGTCCAGCGTTTTGGTCACGGTGCCGTCGGCGGCGGTCTGGCTGGTGTAGAGGATGCTGCTGTAGCTGGGGTCGGCCCAGATGGTCCACACCACGCTGGTGGAAGCCAGCGTGATGCCGGAAGCATCATAAATTTCACCGCGGGTGGCTTTGATGGTGGTGTCCATCAGCTGCTGCTGGGCCGCATACTGGCGGTAGGTCGCGCCATTTTTGATCTGGATGACGTACAGGCTGTGGATGACGATGGCCGCCGCCACCACCACAGCCGCCACGCCCAGCTTGCTGCACACGCTGCGCACGCCCGTGTCCAGCCGGTCGCGGGCGCTGGCCTGCCGCAGCCGGTAGCCGCGGCCCTTTTGTTTTTTGGGGGAAGATTCTTGCATCGGTATTCTCCTGCGGTGGGCCGGGCGCTGCGCCCCGCCTGCCGCCATGATCGTTTTTTGCTGCCTTGCGGCTATAAACCGAAAAAGCGTGCACTGCCGCACGCTTTCCCGTTTTTCGATTTACTGGATGGTGCCCAGAATAGTCACGGCACCGTTATAGATGAAATCGGTCCACTGCCGCACAGCGGACTGGGTACGTTCCAGCGTATCGCTCTCGCCCAGACGGATGTAGGTGATCTGGCTCTGGTCGATCTTCATCAGGCCAAGCCGGTTGGCGGTTTCTTCCACGCTGGTAATGTTGGTCTTGCTGTTCAGGGTGCTGTTGTAGTACGTATACTGGCTCTGCTCGCTCACCAGCTGGGCTTTTGCATCCTGGATCTGGTCGTTCAGTTCCACCAGACGGGACTCGCTCCACAGCAGGCTGATGGCAAAGCCCACCAGCAGCGCCGCCGCCACCAGATGCATGGCGTTGTGCACGGCTGCCTGCAGCGGCGACAGACGCCGCTTGCCGCCCTTTGCCACCCGCAGATCGGCCTTCCGCTGTGTCTGCGGGGCTTTTCTGCGGCGTACCGCGTTCATATCATATGCTGCCTGACCCATGATTGCACTCCTCCTCACACAATGCTGACAGATCCGTCAGCATTCAGCATTTTTCCAAAACTCTCAGGTGAGCAGACCGGCTGCGCCGGTTCTCCTCCAGCTCCTGGCTGTTCGCTTCGATCGGTTTGCGGGTAATAAGCTTCGCCTTCGCCTTGCCGCCGCACACGCACACCGGGAACTCCGGCGGGCAGGTGCAGGCTGTAGACCAGCGGCGGAATTTGTTCTTCACCAGCCGGTCCTCCAGCGAATGGAAGGTGATCACGCACAGGCGGCCGCCCGGCGCGAGATGTTCAAAAATGGTGTCCAGCCCTTCTTCCAGCGCGTCCAGTTCGTGGTTGACCGCAATGCGCAGCGCCTGGAAGGTGCGGCGGGAAGGGTTCTTGTTCTTGCGGCGCTCGGCCGGGGGCATGGCGCTGGCCACGATGTCGGCCAGCTGCAGGGTGGTCTCGATGGGGGCCGTTTCCCGCGCCTCCACGATCTTGCCTGCGATCTGCCAGGCGAAGGGTTCCTCGCCGTAATCCCGCAGGATGCGGGCCAGCTCCTCGCGGCTCTCGCTGTTCACAAGGTCCGCCGCCGTCTCGCCCTGCTGGCTCATGCGCATGTCCAGCGGTGCATCGGCCCGGTAAGAAAAGCCCCGGGCCGCGTCGTCCAGCTGGTGGCTGGAAACGCCCAGGTCCAGCAATGCGCCGTTGACCTTCTCAATGCCCAGACTTTCCAGTGCCTGCCCGGCGTAGCGGAAGTTGATCTGCACCACTGTGGCGGGCAGCCCGGCCAGGCGGGCACGGGCGGTCTGCACAGCGTCCGGATCCTGATCCAGCGAGATCAGCCGTCCGCCCTTCTCGCCGTCCAGCCGCAGGGCGATCTGGCGGGAGTGGCCCGCGCCGCCTGCGGTGCCGTCGAGGTAGGTGCCTGCGGGGTCGATGTTGAGCCCTTCCAGGCACTCGTTCAGCAAAACCGGGATATGCTCAAACGAGGCCGGGTCAAAAGGCTGCTGTTGTTCAGGGGCCATTGGCACGGCCTCCTTTCTCGTGTTTGTAGATTTTGGGGTATCAGAGATGCAGCATCCGCAGGCGCTCCGCACGCTGGGCGTTGGTCACGGCGGCACGGCGCTCGTTCCAGGCTTCGGTGGCCCAGATCTCGGCGTGGTTACGGTTGCCGATGATGGTCACATCCTTTTCCAGCCCCGCATAGGCCCGCAGCTCTGCCGGCAGCAGGATGCGTCCCTGCTTGTCCGGCACCACTTCGCACGCCGTGCTGAACAGATCGCCGGAGACAGCCCAGCTGTCCATCAGCTCGTCGGCGTCCAGCTTGTCCGCCAGCTTTTCCACTTCCTGCATGGGCAGCGCGAACAGGCAGTTGTCCACCCATTCCAGCACCACGAAGCTTTCGCCCATGGCTTCCCGGAATTTGGCGGGGAAATTCAGCCGTCCTTTGGCGTCAATGGTGTAATCGTACCGGCCAAAAAACACGTCTGCTTCCCCCTTTCCGGAGGGTATGCAGGGCCTTGGCCCTACTTTTACCCACTTTGCCCCACTGATACATATTTATTGTAGCAAATCAAGCCTGCGATTGCAAGGGTTTTCGCTTTGCTTTTTCGGTCAAAAATTCACAAAAAAAGCCCCGCCGGGCCGTCATTTTTGCCCACCGGAGCTTCCGTTTCTGTCGTGTGTGTAATTTGTGTGTAAAAAGCCGGGCTGCTCAGCCGTTTTTCTTTGCGTTCTGGCGCAGATTTGCCCGCACATTCTTCACCTGCGCCGCATTTTCCACCATGGTCTCCTCGGTGTTCTTGAGCATGTTGTCGCAGTAGTCGGTCACGGTCTGGCGCAGGGTGCGCGCTTCCGTCTGCGCTGCAGAGGTGATCTCACCGGCGCGCTGCTGGGCTGCCTTGACGATCTCGGCCTCGCTCACCAGAATGCGGGCGCGCTCCTCGGCCTTTTTCACGATGACCTGGGCCTGGGCGTTGGCCGTCTCCACGATCTGGGAGCGGTCATTCACGATCTGCTGGGCCTGCCGCAGCTCGCCGGGCAGGTTTGCGCGGATCTCGTCCAGCAGGTCGCGGATCTGCTCCACATCCACGATCTTCTTGCCGCCGGAAAGGGGGACGTTGGCGCCCTCCTCCAGTGCATCCTCAATGGTATCCAAAAGTTCGTTCACGTTCATAGTACTTCTCCCTCCTGCTCATGGTTGATCGGGTCTGCGTTCTGCATGGGCTTCGTGTATTTCCAAAGCAGCACCCTGCCGTACTTGTACTGCTTGCGCAGCGTCAGGCCGCCTGCCTGCGCCGGCAGCACGATGCCGGTCTCGCTCTCGCACAGCACGGTGCCGCCGGGCGCGGTGCATTTGTCCACCGCAGGCAGGATCTTTTCCAGCGTACCATTGCGGAACGGCGGGTCCAGCAGAACGATGTCGAACTGCTCCCGGCAGGCGCTGAGGTACCGTGCTGCCTCGCCGATATTGACGCGGCTGCGGTCGAACACGCCGCAGGCCTTGCAGTTGCGCATCACGATGTTCACCGCGTCGCGGTTCTCGTCCAGGAACACGCAGCGCGCCGCGCCGCGGCTCAGTGCTTCAATGCCCAGCTGGCCGCTGCCCGCATACAGGTCCAGCACCCGTGCACCGGGCAGGTCGAACTGGACGATGCTGAACATGGCTTCCTTCACCTGCGAAAGGGTGGGCCGGGTCACATCGGTCCCCGGCAGGGCCTCCAGGCTGCGGCCCCGGGCGTCTCCTGCGATCACGCGCATACGTTGTTCCTCCTCCGGCAGCCGGAGCGCCCGGCTGCTTTCTCATTTTCTGTATCCTTTATTATCGCCCAACGGCATATTCTTGTCAAGGGCCGCGCGTTGCGCCGCCGCAGCCTTTGTGCTACAATAAAGCCAGCTGCGCCGGGCTTTTGCGGCGCATTCTGGCATAAAAGGAGAGGTTTTTCATGAAAGTTCTGCTCATCAACGGCAGCCCCCACGAGAAGGGCTGCACCTACACCGCCCTGTCCCTCATCGCAAAGGAACTGAACGACGCCGGTGTGGAGACTGAGATCCTGCACATCGGCGGCAAGCCCGTGGGTGGCTGCATCGGCTGCGGCGGCTGCCGCAGCGGCAATGGCTGTGTGTTCGGCGGCGTAGTCAACGAGGCCATCGAAAAGGCCAAGACCGCCGACGGTTTCGTCTTCGGCAGCCCGGTGCACTACGCATCCGCTTCCGGCAACATGACCAGCTTCATGGACCGTCTCTCTTACGCAGGCGGAAAATATCTGGCCTACAAGCCCGCCGCCATCTGCTGCTCGGCCCGCCGCGCCGGCACCACCACCACGCTGGACCAGCTGGTGAAGTACCCCCAGTTCTTCCACATGCCGCTGGTCAACGGCTCTTACTGGGCCATGGTGCACGGCTCCAATGCCGAGCAGGTGCTCGAGGACGCCGAGGGCTGCGCCGTGATGCAGGAGCTGGGCCGCAACATGGCCTGGATGCTGCACTGCATCGAGGCGGGCAAGGCCGCAGGCTTTGACCACCCGCAGAACCCGCCGCGCCCGATGACTAACTTCATCCGGTAAAACGCCGCCGCTTTGCTCTAGCGATTTGCAGCGGTAAATATTTTTATGATTTGTAGCTCCGAAACGACTGTGGTCGTTTCGGAGCTACTTTTTCACGCAAGAGGCCGCAGCAGAAAACAACCGCACTTCATCCTGAATGCAGTTTTTATTTGCACTCTCCGCTTTTTTGTGCTGAAAGCAGCTAAAAACCTTTGCAAAACGGCTCCCGGCTTCTTTTTTCGTTCATATCTTTGTGTTACTATAAGATGTAAAGTGATTTTTTCAATGGGAGAGCTACCATGGAACACTACGATTGGAACGAAGGCTGGCTGTTCTCGCCCCAGTTCGACCCGGCGCTCGTGCGCCCGGAGTGTGCGCTGGAGCTGGAGCCGGTGCGCATCCCCCACACCGTGAAGGTGCTGCCCTACAACTACTGCAACGAAAATGAATACCAGCGGCTGTGCGGCTACCGGCGCGAATTCTTTGCGCCCCGGGAGTGGGAGGGCCGCACCGTGCTGCTCACCTTCGGGGCTGTCGCCCACGACGCCACCGTCTTCTGCAACGGGCGCCGGCTGTTCCACCATGGCTGCGGCTACACCGCCTTCACCGTGGACCTGACCAGCGCCCTGCGCTTCGGCCAGAAGAATGTGGTGGCCGTGCGCTGCGACAGCCGCGAGGACCTGAACATCCCGCCCTTCGGCGGGCAGATCGACTACCTGACCTTCGGCGGCATCTACCGCGCCGTCAGCCTGGACATCAAGGAGCCCGCCTACCTGCGGGACGTGTTCATCGAGGCTAAAGCCGAGGGCGATTTTCGCATCTACACCTCCACCGTAGGCGAGACAGTGGGCTGCACCCTGCAGGCCGAAATCCGCAGCCCTTCCGGCAGCCGGGCCGCCTACAGCGGCGAGCTGGCCCTGCCCATCACCGGCACGCTGAACGGCGTGCACCCGTGGAGCATCGAGCACCCCACCCTGTATACCCTCACGGTGCAGCTCATCCGCCCGGGCACCGGCGGCCTGCCGGACCGTGTGCTGGACGAAAAAACGGTGCGGTTCGGCTTCCGCACCGTGCAGTTCGTGGCAGGCGGGCTGTACCTGAACGGCCAGCGGGTGGAGCTGCGGGGCCTGAACCGCCACCAGAGCTTTGCCTACATGGGCTATGCCATGCCGGACAGCATCCAGCAGCTGGACGCCCAGATTTTGAAGAAAGAGCTGGGCTGCAATGCCGTGCGCACCGCCCACTGTCCCCAGAGCCCGGCCTTCCTGGATGCCTGCGACGAGCTGGGCCTTCTGGTGTTCACCGAAATGCCCGGCTGGCAGCACATCGGTGACGAGGTGTGGAAGGCGCAGGCGCTGCAGAACTGCCGTGAGATGGTCTGCCAGTGCCGCAACCATCCCAGCGTCTTTTTGTGGGGCGCGCGGGTCAGCGGCAGCGCCGACGACGAAGCATTCTACAAGCGCACCAACGAAGCCATCCGTCGGCTGGACCCCACCCGCCCCACGGCGGGCGCGCGGAACTTCCGCAAGAGCCAGCTGCTGGAGGACGTCTATGCTTACAACGATTACTCCTACCGCGGCCGCGGTGCCGCCTGCAAAGCCCGCTCAGCCGTCACGCCCGACACCCGCAAAGGCTACCTCATCAGCGAGTTCGGCGGGCAGCAGTTCCCCACCAAGCCCTTTGACGACGAGGCCCACCGGCTGGTGCAGGCCCTGCGCTTTGCCGCCGTGCTGAACGATTCCATTGCCCAGCAGGGCGTGGCGGGCAGCTTTGGCTGGTGCATGGCCGATTACAACACCCACCGGGAGTTCGGCAGCGGCGACCGGGTCTGCTACCACGGTGTGCTGGACATGTTCCGCAACCCGAAGCTTTCCGCCGCCGTCTACGCCAGCCAGAAGACCGCCCGCTCACCTTCGGACATCGTGCTGGAGGTATCCTCCGCCATGGCGCTGGGCGACCTGCCCGGCGGCGTGCCCACAGCCTGCTGGGTGTTCACCAACGCCGAGAGCGTGCGGCTCTACCGCGACAACGATTTCATTGCCGAGTTTGCGCCCGACCGCCGCGGACGGTTCGCCGCGCTGCCCCACCCGCCCATCGAGATCAGCGATTTCGTGGGCTCGCTGCTGGAAAAATACGAGGGCATGGACCCCGCCTCGGCCCAGATGGCCGCTGCCATCCTGAACGAGATGCGCCGGGACGCCATGGAGCTTTCGCCCCTGTCCAAGGCGCGGATGCTCTCGCTGCGGCTGGGCTGGAACGACGTGGTGCGCATGTACTACAAATATATCGGCGTGCTGGGCGGCCCGGCCCCGGTCTACCGGTTCGAAGCCGTGTGGCGCGGCCGCGCGGTGCGCACTGTGGTGCGGGAGCCGGTGCAGAGCATCCGGCTGGAATGCACCGTGCACAACCCCATCCTGACCGACGGCCCCACCTGGGACTGCGCCGCCGTCAGTCTGCGGGCCATCGACCAGAACGGCAGTCTGTTGCCTTACTGCGGCGAGGCCGTGCAGCTGAGCGTGGAGGGCCCCGTGAAAATTCTCGGCCCCAGCGTGGTGCCGCTGCGCGGCGGCATGGCAGGCACCTACCTTGCCACCACCGGCGAAGCGGGCCGTGCCGTGCTGCACTGCCGCATGGAGGGCGCGCTGGACACCGAGGCCGCCCTCACCGTGCGCTGCCGGGAGAGCTGAAGCCTTAACTTTCGTCCTTCACGATAGATTTGCACTCTGTTCAAAATTTCCTCATGGTTGGCTGATATCCTAGAGCCATAAAGAATTGCGGGCTGTTTGCACCCGTTTTCCATTTCAAATAAAAGGATGCAGGACATATGAAAGAAAAATTCCGTCAGTTTATGATCGGCCGCTATGGCACCGATGGCCTGAACCAGTTTCTGAGCATCGCTTCCATCGTGATGCTGCTGATCTCGCTGCTCACCCGCGTCACCCTGTTCACCTGGGTGGGCGTGGTGCTGCTGGTGCTGTGCTACTACCGCTCCCTGAGCCGTAACATCGGCAAGCGCACCGAGGAAAATTACAAATACTATGCCATCAAGGACCGTGTGGACAACAAGTTCCGCGGCCTGAAGGACCAGTGGGCCAACCGCAAGATCTACCACTACTACCGCTGCCCCAAGTGCCGCCAGAAGCTGCGCGTGCCCCGGGGCCGGGGCCGCATCCAGATCTCCTGCCCGCGCTGCGGCACCCAGTTCATCAAAAAGAGCTGAGCCATGTTTGGATACGTTGTACCGAATCAGGCCGCCCTCGCACCCGAAGCGCAGGCGCGCTACCGCACCGCTTACTGCGGGCTGTGCCGCCGCATCGACGCGCTGCACGGGCTGCGCGGGCGGTTTTCCCTGAGTTATGACCTGACCTTTCTCGACCTTTTGCTCTGCAGCCTGTACGAGGGCGAGACCGAAGCTGCAAAAGGCCATGGCCGCTGCCCCATCCACCCCATCAAGGGCGTGGACTGGCGGGCCGATTCCCCCACCGACTACTGCGCCGACATGAGCGTGGCGCTGCACTATTACAGCGCTCAGGACAAATGGCAGGACGACCGCAATGTGCTGGCACTGGGCTACGAAAAACTGCTCACCGGCTGCCGCGCTGACGCCGAGGCCCGCTGGCCGCGCCAGTGCGGTGCCATCCGCGTTTGTCTTGCCCGGCTGGCGGAGTATGAAGCCGCCGGCAGCGAGGACCTGGACGCTGTGTCCGGCTGCTTTGGCGAGCTGATGGCAGAACTGTTCGACTACAGGCAGGATCATTGGTCGCCGGAGCTGCGGGCCATCGGCTTCCACCTGGGCAAGTTCATCTACCTGCTGGACGCCTACGACGATCTGGCCCGCGACCAGCGCAAGGGCAGCTACAACCCGCTGAAGACCCTGAGCACCCAGCCCGGCTATGAGGCAGAGATGAAGGAGATCTTCGAGCTGCTGCTTGCCCGCTGCGCCCAGAGCTTTGAGCGCCTGCCCTGCGTGGAAGACGCCGACCTTCTGCGCAACATCCTTTATTCCGGCGTGTGGCTCAAATATGACTGCAAGACTGCCAAAGACGCCCGGAAAAACGGCAGGGCCGCAGAATGAGGCGGTTTTCCGCTTGATTTTCACCGGCAGATACGGTACTATAAAAACACTGTGCGGCAATGCGGCCGCGCAAAATGAGACGTGAGGAAGTAGATCCATGAAAGACCCTTATGAGGTGCTGGGCATCCAGCGCGGCGCAAGCGACGACGAGATCAAAAAAGCATACCGCGCCAAATGCAAGCGCTGGCACCCGGACCTGAACCCCAACGACCCCACCGCCGAGGAGCACTTCAAGGAAGTGCAGGAGGCCTACGACGCCATCACCAAAGGCACCACCGGCCCTCAGGGCGGCAGCACCTATGGCTACGGCCCCCAGAGCGGCTACAGCCAGCAGAGCTATCAGAACGGCTACGGCTACCAGGGCGGCTTTGACGGGTTCGACGGCTTCGACCCGTTTGGCTTCGGGTTCGGTTTCGGCGGCTACCAGCAGAGCGGGGCCAGCGCTTCCGGCTCCGACAGCCCGGAGATGCAGGCCGCCCGCAACTTTGTGGTCAATGGCCGCTATGCGGAGGCCCGGCGGGTGCTGGACGGCATGTCCGCCCGCAGCGCCCGCTGGTATTACCTCTCCTCCCTCGCAAACCAGGGCCTGGGCAACAGCATCGACGCGCTGCAGGACGCCCGCCGCGCCGTCCAGCTGGACCCCAACAATGTGGAATACCAGATGCACCTGCGCCGGATGCAGAACCCCGGCCAGACCTACCGCACCACCCAGACCACCTACACCCGGCCCGGCGGCCTGATGCAGTGGTGCTGGAGCATGATCCTGCTGAACCTGCTGTGCAACTGCTGCTGCGGCGGCTTTGGCGGCTTCCGGTTCGGCGGACGGTTCTGATAAAAAACACGGAACATGCAAAAACAGCCTGTGCACTTCAAATGCACAGGCTGTCTTTTTTGCGTCTTTTTAATACACCACAATGTTGCGGCTGATCTTGCTGCAGGAGTAGTTGCCGCCGATCTCGGCCGTCTCCACATAGGTGCCCGGCTCGGTGGGCAGGCTGCCGGTGCTGCACAGGGAGCCGTTCTTCTTATAGGTATAGGTGACCTTATCGGTGGGCACCACCTGGCCGTCCACTTCCAGCACGGCGGCCGGGTTGAAGGCGGCAGCCTCGGCCGCGCTCATGGGCGCTTCGGCCTGCTGTGCCCAGTACATACGCACGCCGTCGGTCTTCTGCTTGATCTTGAACATCGCAAAGCCTGCGGTGTTCATGTCGCCATTTTCCAGTGCGACGGCACCGGCCACATAGTTGCCGGAGTCCACCGGCTGCTCATCCAGATAGATGCGGCTGAATGCCCCCTCCGGCAGATACTTGCGGATCAGGTTCAGCGCCAGGCGCAGGCCGCTTGCCACCTGCTCCACCTGGGGCACATAGAAGTGGATGGTGTCCATCACCGACACCACTTCGTCCGCCACCCGCAGCAGCACGCTGACGTCGTTGCCGTCGATCAGCTGCTTGAGGTAGCTGTAAACGTTGAACTCCTCTGCCTGGTCCGGCGTCTGGGACATCTTTTTGGGCAGCGGGATCATCTTGAGCAGGGTGCGGATCTTATCCGACATCAGCAGGGTCACATAGCCGTTGGCCTCGCCGCCGGTGCCCAGCACCACGGCCAGATACTGCGTGTTTTCGGGGGTCGTCTGGACCTCCAGTTTATAGTCAGAACCATACACCAGGTTGCCAGACGCCTTGATGCGGATCGACACCATGTCGTTTTCTTCTTCGAGCGCGCTGCCCGGCTTCAGGGCAGGTGCCGCTGCCAGGACAGGCATTGCCGCTGCGCTCAGCGCGAACGCTGCAGCCAGGGTAAATGCGATCCATCGTTTGGCCTTCATCCAACAAGACCTCCTGTTCTCAAATGTCAGTTTTAAGCGCCTGCTGCCGTGCACACTGCACGCAGCGGCGGGACGGAAGCGCGGGCCCCGCGCCCCTTGTACCCCGATTTTACCGCAAAAGCCGCAGCCGGTCAATAACGGGATTCAAGTAACTCAAAATTTTTACATTTTTACACAAAAAAGGGGACCCGGCTTTTCCGCGTCCCCCTTTGCGTTTTATTCGTCGATGAAATATTCCGGGTGCACGCTGCGGGCCTGCTCCACCGAGAGCTTGTAGCGGGTCAGGTGGCTCTGCAGCGCCTCGCCCACATCCTCCGGGCTGCCGCTGATCAGTGCTTCCAGAATGCGGGTGTGGGCCCCGCACACCGATTTGTTCTCCTCGGTCTGCAGGCTGAACTTGCGGATGCGCTCCACATGCTGCAGCTTGGAGAGCATGTAGTTGTAATGGTCCTCCATGCCGCAGATCTCAAAGGCGTGGCGGTGGAAGGCGTTGTCCAGCTCCAGCATCCGGGCCGTGCGGCGGGGCTGGCCAAGGTCTGCCTCCAGCGCGCGGTAATCGTCGATGCAGCGGTGATAATCTGCGATCTGCTGCTCGGTCAGCTTGCCGCGCAGCCGGTTGAGCACCTCTTTTTCCAGCGCATAGCGCGAGAACTGTTCCATCTCCATCAGCTTCAGATTGATGGGTGCCACATGGGTGCCGCTCTGGGGCTTGATGTCCACCATGCGGGCTATGTTCAGCATGAGCAGCGCTTCCCGCATGGGGGTGCGGCTGATGCCCAGTTCTTCCGCCAGCTCCCGGTCGTTCAGCGGGTCGCCGGGCTTGAGCTCCATGGTAATGATCCGGCTGCGAATGGTCTGGTAGGCCGTTTCGCGCGCACTGAGTGATGACATGATCTTCTCTCCCTTCAGGGTATCGAAGTGATATATTAGTTCTGGGACCATATTACCGGACGACCGGACCGCTGTCAAGAGCATTGTCAACTAAAAATTGCCCATATTTTTTGCCGTTTTGCCCAGATTGTGCCCTTCACGCCTTTTTCCGGCGGTACAGCACCGGCACCCACACGAATGCCACGGCCAGTCCGCACACTACGTCCAGGATGGAGTGCTGCTTTGTGAACACGGTGGAAGCGCAGATCAGCGCCGCCCACACCCAGGCCGCCGCCTGCAGGGCCGGGCGGTGCTTCGCCAGTCTGCTCTGGCTGAAGGCCAGCGCCATGCAGGCCGAGGACTGGCAATGGATGGAGGGGCACACGTTCACCGAGGCATCCGCGCTCCACAGCAGCTGCATGATGCTCATGGCGATGTTGGAGCGGCCCACTGCCTCCGCCGTGGGGCGGATGTCCAGACCGTTGGGCAGGAGCATGTAGATGACAAGGCAGAAGGTCATGCCCGAGAACATCATCAGGCAGAGCTTATCATAGCTTGCGGTGTCGCACCACCACAGCAGCGCCGTGACCCCCGCCAGCAGCAGGAACCAGCTGCAGTACGGGAACACGAACCACTCGTTGAAGGGGATCATGTCGTCGAGGGGGCTGTGGATGATGTATTTGGGGGTTTGGATGGTCAGGTCCAGCCAGAAGAACCAGATGAGGTAGATCACCCAGTACAGCTGGAACCAGAGATGCGGGCGGCGCTGCGCCCACAGTTGTTTGAACTTCATGGTATTTCTCCTATAATTTCAATGTGTTGACGTATGATTATACCACATCCCGCCATCTTGCGCAAACAGTGCCTGTGGTATACAATAAAGGTGTATGTGAAAATTTTTTCTGCGCCCATCCGGTGCACATTTATAATAAGGAGTCCCCATGTTACAGAATGTTCCCCCCATCCGTCTGGTCGCGCTGGACCTGGACGGCACCCTGCTCAACCACGAGGGCAAGGTCACGTCCCGCACCCAGGCCGCCCTGCAGGCCGCTGCCGACCGGGGCGTTGCCATCGTGCCCACCACAGGCCGCCCGCTGGGCAACCTGCCGCCGGTGGTGGCCCAGCTGCCCGGTATCCGCTACGCCATCACCTCCAACGGTGCCGCCGTGTGGGATCTGGGCGACGACCCGCTGGCCGCCGTATACAGCCGCTATTCCAACGCCGCCCAGCGCCGCACCGCCGAACCCGTGTGCCTGCTGCACCGGCTGATGCCGGTGGAAACCGCCCGCGAAGCCTTTGCGATGTTTATGGAATATGAAGGCGGCATGGGCGTGTTCTGCAACGGTTACTCGGTCAAAGATCAGGCCGGTGTGGATTTTCAGGCCGCCCGCCTGGCACGGCTGCACTCCACCGAGGCCCGCCAGCCCAACGACGGCCGTTTTCTCGTGGTGCGTGACCTGGGCGAGTGGATGACCCTCCATGCCCACGAGGTGGAAAAGCAGTGCCTGTTCTTTGCCCGGCAGGAGCAGGTGGCCGGGGCGCTGGCGCGCTTCCGGGCCATGCCGGGCATCGAGGTGGTGCAGGGCTCGCCGGAGAACATCGAGGTGACCGCCGCCGGGGTGGACAAGGGCGAAGCCGTGCTGGCCCTGGCCGACAGGCTGGGCATCGACCGCCGTGCCACCCTGGCCGTGGGCGACAGCGAGAACGACCGCGCCATGCTGGAAAAGGCCGGTGTTTCCGCCGTGATGGCCAACGGCATCCCGGAGGTAAAGGCTCTGGCGGACTATGTGAGCGAAGCCGACTGCGACCACGACGGCGTGGCCGAAATTCTGGAAAAGCTGGGCGTCTGAGCCGTATTGGGGGGCAGTTTGGGTGCGATTTAACGAACTTTTGGCCTGCTTTGGGGCGTCGTTCGTCATTTTTGTGCAATGTATACAAGCTATTATGCAAAACATTGTGCTTGTTGAGCATTTCCAAACTCATTTCCGTCGTTTATACTAATAATATGAGCGCACTGTGGGTGCACCATGCCCGAACGGCAGCCCACGCGCACCAAGAGAGTCAAATTTAAAAAGGAGAAATGCGTTATGAATCCCATCGTAGAAAAGGTCTATCAGATCGGCATTATCCCTGTTATCGCCTTCAACAGCGTGGACGAGGCCCTGCCCCTGTGCAAGGCTCTGGCCGACGGCGGTCTGCCCGCAGCCGAGGTCACCTTCCGCACCGCATGTGCTGAGGAGTGCATCCGCAAGATCCACGAGGAGATGCCCGAGATGCTGCTGGGCGCAGGCACTGTCCTGACCACCGAGCAGGCTGACCGCGCTATGGCTGCCGGTGCTTCCTTCATCGTTGCTCCCGGCTTCGACCCCGAAGTCTGCAAGCACGTTATCGACAAGGGCGGCATCATGATGCCCGGCACCTGCTCTGCAGGCGAGATGCAGCAGGCTATGAACATGGGCTGCGAGGCCCTGAAGTTCTTCCCCGCTGAGGCAAACGGCGGTGTCGGCATGCTGAAGAACATCGGCGCTGCCCTGAAGAGCGCACGCTGGATGTGCACCGGCGGTGTCAACGCAAAGAACGTCAACGATTATCTGGGCTACGACCAGATCTTCGCTGTGGGCGGCACCTGGATGTGCAAGAGCGACGTGATCAAGGCTCACGACTGGGCTAAGATCACCGCTCAGAGCAAGGAAGCAGTTGACACCATGCTGGGTCTGAAGCTGATGCACGTCGGCATCAACACCGAGAACGAGGAAGAGGCCATGAAGATGGCAAACCTCATCGGCAGCCTGCTGAACATGAAGGTCGCTCCCGGCAATTCCAGCATCTTTGTGGGCAACAAGGAGTTTGAGATCATGAAGAAGCCCGGCCGCGGCACCAATGGCCACATCGCCATCGGCTGCAACAACGTGGATCGTGCCATTTATCACCTGTCTCAGCGCGGCGTGAAGTTCGATCTGGACAGCAAGAACGTGAAGAACGGCAAGACCATCGCCTGCTACTTTGCAGACGAGATCGGCGGCTTCGCATTCCATCTGGTTCAGGCCTGAGCTCCGGCTCCCCTATCCGAGAAAGCCCTGCTGCGCCGGGGATGCCCCGCAGCAGAAGGTCATAAACACCTGTAAATAAAAGGAGAATAACCAATGAAAGTCGTTACTTTTGGCGAACTGATGGTCCGTCTGCAGCCGTTCAACTACGAGCGTTTCGTTCAGGCTAACAGCCTGGAGTTCAGCTTCGGCGGCGGCGAGGCAAACGTTGCTGTTTCTCTGGCCAACTACGGTCTGGACGCAGCTTTCGTCACTAAGCTCCCCGCACACGCAATCGGTCAGGCCGCTGTCAACAGCCTGCGCCGTTACGGCGTTGACACCAGCATGATCACCCGCGGCGGCGATCGCGTTGGCATCTACTACAACGAGAAGGGTGCTTCTCAGCGTGGTTCCGTCTGCATCTACGACCGTGCCAACAGTGCCATCCAGCTGGCTCAGCCCTCCGACTTTGATTGGGATAAGATCTTCGAGGGCGTGGATTGGTTCCACTTCACCGGCATCACCCCGGCTCTGGGCGAGAATGTTGTCGAGATCTGCCGCGAGGCCTGCAAGGCTGCTAAGGCTCACGGCGTGAAGATCAGCTGCGACCTGAACTACCGCGGCAAGCTGTGGACCCGTGAGCAGGCCCGCGCTGCCATGACCGATCTGTGCCAGTATGTTGACGTGTGCATCTCCAACGAGGAGGACGCAAAGGACGTGTTCGGCATCGAGGCCGAGGCTACCGATATCTACGGCGGCAAGCTGAATGCTGAGGGCTACAAGAGCGTTGCCAAGCAGCTGGCTGACAAGTTCCACTTCGAGAAGGTCGCTATCACCCTGCGTGAGAGCCACAACGCTTCCGAGAACGGCTGGAGCGCAATGCTGTATGATGTTGCTTCCAATGAGTACTGCTTCTCCAAGAAGTACGAGCTGAAGATCATCGACCGCGTTGGCGGCGGTGACTCCTTCGGCGGCGGCCTGATCTACAGCCTGCTGACCGGCAAGACCACCCAGGAGGCTGTCGAGTTCGCAGTTGCAGCTTCCGCTCTGAAGCACTCCATCGAGGGCGACTACAACATGATGACCGTGTCCGAGGTCGAGAAGCTGGCTGGCGGCGACGGTTCCGGCCGTATCCAGCGCTAATTGCAGGAAGGAGTCCAGAATGGATATCCGCTATTCCTGCAACCAGAAGGATTTCAAGCGCTATACCACTGAGGAAATGCGGGACGAAATGCTCATCACCGGCCTGTACAAGGCCGATGAGGTCGTTGCTGTGTACAGCCATGTGGACCGTATGGTCACGCTGGGCTGCATGCCGGTGCACGAGACCGTGTCCATCGACAAGGGCATCGACATCTGGGCAAACTTCGGCACCCACTACTTCCTGGAGCGCCGCGAGATCGGCATGTTCAACATCGGCAAGGATTCCACCGGCATCGTGGTGGCTGACGGCGTCGAGTACAAGCTGGGCTATAAGGACTGCCTGTACATCACCAAGGGCACCAAGGAAGTCACTTTTGCTTCCGCCGACCCGGAGCATCCCGCCAAGTTCTACATGGTGTCCGCTCCCGCGCACTGCTCCTACGAGACCCGGCTGATCAAGATGGCTGACGCCAATCACCGTCCTCTGGGCAGCGTCGAGACCTGCAATAAGCGCACCATCAACCAGTTCATCCACCCGGATGTGCTGAAGACCTGCCAGCTGAGCATGGGTATGACCGAGCTGGAGCCGGGTTCCAACTGGAACACGATGCCCAGTCACACCCACGAGCGGCGCATGGAGATCTATACTTACTTTGAACTGCCCGAGGGGCAGGTGGTGTTCCACATGTGCGGCGAGCCTACCCAGACCCGCCACATCGTGATGCACAACGAGGACGCTGTCATCAGCCCCTCCTGGAGCATCCACAGCGGCGTAGGCACCTCGAACTATACGTTTATCTGGGCAATGGGCGGCGAGAACATGGAGTTTGACGACATGGACAACATCGCCACCACTGACCTGCGCTAAAAAGCACCATACAAACGCCCCGTACCGGGAGACCGGTACGGGGCGTTTTGCTAAAAATTTAACTGGGATAAGGAGAAAATCATGGATCTTTCCGCTTTCAATCTGCAGGGCAAGGTGGCCCTGATCACCGGCGGTGCCCACGGCATCGGTTTTTCCATCGCAGAGGGCATGGCCAAATGCGGTGCAGCTATCTGCTTCAACTGTTCTTCTGAGGCAAGCCTGGAAAAGGGCCTGGCTGCCTACAAGGCTGCCGGCATCGAGGCCCACGGCTATGTAGCGGACGTGTCCGACGAGGACGCCGTGAACGCCATGGTGGCCAAGATCAAGGCCGAAGTGGGCCCCGTGGACATTCTGGTGAACAACGCCGGTCTGATGAAGCGCGTGCCCATGATCGAGATGAGCCACGCCGACTTCATGCGCGTCATCGACGTGCATGTGGGCGGTGCCTTCAACTGCTCCAAGGCCGTGCTGCCGGATATGATCGCAAAGCGTGAGGGCAAGATCATCAACATCTGCTCCATGATGAGCGAGCTGGGCCGCGAGACCGTCTCCGCCTATGCCGCCGCCAAGGGCGCCCTGAAGATGCTGACCAAGAACATTGCTTCCGAGTACGGCGAGTACAACATCCAGTGCAACGGCATGGGCCCCGGCTACATCGCCACCGCCCAGACCGCGCCCCTGCGCGAGATTCAGCCGGACGGCAGCCGCCACCCCTTTGACCAGTTCATCACCGCCAAGACCCCCGCAGGCCGCTGGGGTGAGCCGGACGACATGGTGGGCCCCTGCGTATTCCTGGCCAGCCACGCTTCCGACTTTGTGAACGGCCAGATCCTGTATGCCGACGGCGGCATTCTGGCTTACATCGGCCGCCAGCCCAAGTAAGCTTTTCGAGGTATCAAAAAAGCGGAGTTTCCCACAGCCTGTGCTGTGCGGAAGCTCCGCTTTCTTCGTCTTTCGCTTATAGATCGTTCTCAGTCGTCGTAATAACGGAGTTCACCCGTAATGTCGTGTACTCGATTTTCTGCCTGATCCTCCGTTTCCGGTGTGCTCGACTCATAGCAATAAGAAATGTATTTATCCGCCAGGCTGCCATTCGGGAATACGACCTCGTACAGATTAACATAGTTTTCAAAAATACTGTACGCCGTTTCGTAATCGTATCTGGAACCGATCATTTCAATATCATCGCACATGGTGTATTCCCACTGGTCGAAAAACGCATCCTCTCCCATGGCACGCAAATAGCTGAGTTCCTCATTATCCAGTTCTCCATCCGCAGCCAGACCGGCGTCCACTTGAATGCGTGTATAAAGGTCTTCGCCCCAGTCCCAATCGTCCCATTCGCTGTCCGCTTCGCTCTCCTCATCAGAACCGCTTACCGACTCGCTTACTGATTCAGCTGCAGGTTCTTCCGGCTCACTCTCCGGCTCAGGAACGGCGCCGGTAGCATCGTTTAAGTCGCCGTTCAAAATGTCGTCCAGTGAATCAAGCGCATCATCCAGCGGGTTACTGCCGGAGTTTGCAATGCCATGATGCTGGCAATAGCTCTCACTGATCTTGGAAAGCACAGCATACTGCTTCAGCAGGTTCATGGTGTCGCCGTTCCATGTCATCCGGTCCATGCTGAACGAGCCGTCATCCTCCTGTTTGAAGTAGAACCCTATGGTGATCGTCCCGCCGGTCTGCGCGTCCGCACATTCACCGGTGTAGCTGACAAAGGTCGCGCCGCTCTGCTCGTAGTTATCCCACTTGCCGTTGACAAAAAAGTCATCCAGCACTTCGCCCACAGTGGCTTCTGCGGGGAACGCACTGTAGTGACCCTCCGAAAGGCCTTTGGAGCGGACCGCATCCGAGTACAGTGCCATATACAGCATCCAGCCCATAACGACCAGCACCACGATGCCAATGACCCACTCAATGAGCATGGGCAGACCGTGCCGCCTGAACAGTTTGTTCACCTGGGCTTTTTCTTCTTCCACCTGCGCGGCAGAGATCATTTCCGGGTAGAGCAGTGCGATCACCTGTGAGAGCAGCATACTGCCGAACACCGCATACAGATATTCCTTTTTGCCGCTCCGGGACGGCTTTGCCAGAATGGTCATCCGCAGACCGTCCGGCGTATTTTTCAGCTGGTAAGTACCGCGTTTTTTGCTGTGGAATGTAATATCCTCCGGCGTATCGGTCACCTGTTCCACGTCCGGGTGCGCAAAGCCGTGTCGGATGCGCTCCACCGCCTGCTCCCATGTCATGCCCTCGGGCAGGGTCAGAACGCCTTGGTCACGTTCCGGCGCGTACAGCTTTTTATACACATCGTTCTGGTAACCCATATAGATCACCAGCGCCAACGCTGTACCAAATCCCAAACCAAACCCGACGCCGGCTCCTGCAGCGATGCCTGCCGCCAAACCCACAATAAAGACGACCAGCATCGGGATCTTCAGGCTGCTCAGCATCACAGCACGTCGGGCCGGCGCTGTCAGCAGCAGATGGAAGCCGTTCCAGCTTTTGGCCTGTTTCCGGGCGGTTTTGGCCTCGGCACTGCCGTCGTAGATCTTCATTGGTTCACTCATCGCTTTTCTCCTCACTTCGTCCGTTCAATGGCTGAAAAGCTTTTTCAGACTCGCCACCGGAATCAGGATCACCCCCAGCAGGATGCCCACCACAAGACGATTAAGAAAAATATTCTTCATTGTGCCGATTTGGATCTTATTGGCGTAGATCGTCTGCCCTGCCGCCCCAGTAAGCCAGCGCGCTATACACAATAAAAACAAACATCTCCATAAAATCATCCTCCTCATAGGTTTCATTTATGGTCGTTTTCTGGCAAGTTGGTCTCCGCCAGCCTCTTTTTGCCAGATTTTCTTAAGTTTACTGTATTTGCACTTATTTTTCAAGTGTAAATAGCACACAATTTAATGCGTAGATTTTGTGTATCATGTTTTTATAATAGAAGCATAGGGGGTGTGTATCGTGGCATTCAAGATTCCAAAAGAAGAATACATCAACCGTACCTTTCGGCTGCGAAAAGAGCTGGTTGACCGCATGGAGACGATCTGCAACGACAAAAACATCTCTCTTAATAAACTGACCGTGCTTTGCATTGAATACGCTTTAGATAACCTGGAAGATGATCCTCCCGAATCAAGTTCCAAATAATGTCTTTTGCCAGAACCTTCCATCTTGAAGGTTCTTTTTGTTTTCTTCATGTTAGCACATGTTAAAATGTGTCCATTTCATGTCAAAATGGTAACAGTTCCTGCTTCATCGTGGAAAATGCGCATGAAGTTCTTGCTTTTTTGTCCAAATTCCCGTATAATCATCTTCGTCAGCCAACCCACCTTGTTGGTTGAATTCAAACATGAAGTAAAGACTATAAGGAGTATATTTCACATGAAACTCAAGAATGCTGCTATCGTTGCTGCTGCTCTGGCACTGGCTGTCGGCATGACCGCATGCGGTTCTTCCGCATCCTCCACCGCTGCTTCTTCCGTGGCTTCTTCTGCTGCCGCTTCCTCCGAGGCTGCTTCCAGCGAGGCCGAGGCTGTTTCCGCTGAGTACACCGTGTACAACACCACCGGTTCTACCGTCACCGAGCTGTACCTGTACGACGCAGGCAGCGAGGAGAAGGGCGACAATCTGGCCGGCGAAAACGGTCTGGCTGACGGCGAGAGCGTTGTCATCACCCGCGACGAGGACGCCGACAAGCAGTCCGATGTGAACTACGTGCTGGAGTTCACCACCGAGGACGGCGAGACCCAGAGCTTTGAGACCCTGCACTACGAGACCACCCCGATCTCTCTGAAGAACGTGGATGCCGCTGCAGGCGCTACCCCCATCGCTTTTGCTGCACCGGAGAAGTAATTTCCGTTTTATAGCCACAACACGGGAAAGCCTGCGGGCTTTCCCGTGTTTGTTTTGCCGCCCAAAATGGCGCAGCATTTTGGGCCCCGAAAAAACGCCGAAACAGGGCTTTTTCCCTTGAAAACAGGCGGAAAATCCGCTATCATAGAGATAAATAAAAGTCCCCTGCGGCATAAGGGGCGTAAAGGAGCAGATTTACTTATGGCAGAAAAAGAGATCAAGGGCATCAAGAAATTCCTGGAAGAATTCAAGGCATTCGCCATGCGCGGCAACGTGCTGGACATGGCAGTCGGCGTGGTCGTCGGCGGTGCGTTCACCTCGATCGTCAACTCACTGGTGAACGACATCATCAACCCCGCCATCGGCCTGTTTTTCAACGCTGATTTTTCGGACGTCGGCATCCATGTGGGCGATGTGATGATCGGCATTGGTTCCTTTATCAATGCCATCATCAACTTCCTGATCGTGGCCTTCGTGCTGTTCGTGGTCATCAAGGCCATCAACTCCCTGCACAAAAAGCCCGAAGCACCCGCCGCGCCTGCAGAGCCCACCACCAAGGTGTGCCCCTTCTGCCAGAGCGAGATCGCCATCAAGGCCGTGCGCTGCCCCCACTGCACCAGCAAGCTGGAAGGCTTCCCGGAGATCAACAATTAAATTTTTAAATTACAAATCGGGAAAGTCTGCGGACTTTCCCGATTTGCTTTTTCAACCGCAGAGCCGCAAAGGCCGACGGCATAACAGATACAAAAGCTCCCCACCCTGCCGCAGTCGCTGCGGTTTCAGAGTGGGGAGCTTTTTGCACATTCGCGAAGGAAAGCGGTGGATGACTTACTGCACCTTGGTCAGATCCGCCAGCTTGTGGTAGATCTCGGTGTTGTCGAACACACCGCCGAAGTTTTCAGCACCCACGCCGTTTGCGTAGATGTTCACCATGGCACCGGTGTGGGCATAGGTGGTGTGGTCCATGCCGGACTTGTGGTTGATGGTGTGGCAGACAGTCATGCTGAAGGGGATGTAGGTGCCGTACAGCTCATAATCCTGCTGGCTCATCTTGCTCTGGCTGGAGGAACCCACCTCCAGGGTGCGCTCGTAGGCGGTGCGCAGGTTCTCCACCTCGTAGTCGGTCAGCAGCAGCTTGCCTGCGCTGGCGGCGGCCGGGTCGGTGGGCAGGGTCAGGCCGAAGTTTGCCTTCACGTCAGCCATGGCGGTCTCAAAGGGGGTCTTATTGGCAATGTAGCCCTGCACATAGGTGGAGTCGAACTTTGCGTAGGACATCTTCTGGTGGGTCAGGTTGGTCAGGAAGGTGTCGTAGTTGGTGGTCTTGTAGCCGATGGCCATGCCGCCGGTCTCGTGGTCGGCGGTGACGAGGATCAGGGTCTCGTTGGGGTGCTTGTTCTGGAAGTCAACGGCGGCCTGCACGGCGTTGCTCATCTCCAGCACATCGTGGATGGAAGCAGCGGCATCGTTGGCGTGGCAGGCCCAGTCGATCTTGCCGGACTCGGTCATCAGGAAGAAGCCCTTCTTGTTGTCCAGCAGCTCGATGCCCTTCTTGACGTAGTCGGTCAGCTGCCACTCGCCTGCGGCGGCGTCCATGGCGTAGTTCATGGCCTTGCCGTCGGCCAGGTTCTCGGCGATGATCAGGGTCTTGCCTGCGCCTGCGGCCAGGGCAGCAGCGCCTGCCTGCGTGGTGACCACATTGTAGCCAGCCTGTGCAGCCACCTCGTGGTTGTTGGGGCCGGTGCCGTCGCCGTTCACCTTCTGGAACTCGCCGCCTGCAAAATACTCAAAGCCGGAGTTTGCCAGCTCCACGCCGATCTGGTAGTAGTTCTTGCGGCTGTTCTGGTGGGCATAGAAAGCGGCCGGGGTGGCATGGTCGATGTTGACGGAAGAAATGACGCCAACCTTATAGCCCTTCTGTGCATGGAGCTTCTCGGCGATGGTCTCATAGGGCACGTCGCGGGTCCAGGGGCACATGTTGATAACGCCGCTCTCGGTCTTGTGGCCGGTGGCGATGGAGGTGGCAGTGGAAGCGGAGTCCGGGCAGAAGGAAGTGCTGTCGTAAGTGGTCACGCTGCCCACGGTGGGGAAGCTGGTAAAGCTCAGGTCAGCCTCGGTAACAGCACCGTTGTTGTCCACGGTGCCCTTATAGAAGCGGGCGGATTGGATCTGGGCAGTGCCCATGCCGTCGCCGATGAACAGGAAGATGTACTTGGGCTTCTTGAACAGGTCCAGCAGGCAGTTTTCCTCGTCTGCTGCGGTGGAAGCATCTGCTTCGGCTGCGTGGGCGGCAACGGGTGCTGCGGCCAGCATACCGGCGGCGGAAGCGGCTGCGCCAAATTTCAGAAAGCTGCGGCGGGAGATCTTATTTTCTTTCATAACGTGATCCTCTCTTTTCATCTCATCAAACGCTGCGGGCCTGCCTCAGGCCCCGTTTTGTCATCTTGCGGGAACGCTTTTATTGTAGCGCGCCGCCGGGCTGCAAAAAACCATGCTGCTGCAAAGCTTTGGTAAAACCGGCGCGGGCGTTCCCCGCCCAATGTAAAGCCCTGGAAAAGTGTGTAAAATCCCGCTTTTCCCACAAACCGTGCCGGAAGGGTTGAAAGTTGGGCGCATTTCATTGTACAATAGAAGATGTAAGTGTCTTATTTCCGCAAGAGAGAGGAATGTTATAGATGAGCAAGATCAAAGTTCTGGCACTGGACCTGGACGGCACCCTGACCAACGACCAGAAGGTCGTCACCCCCCGCACCCGCGCCGCGCTGGACGCCGCCATCGCGCAGGGCGTCACCGTCGTGCTGGCCTCCGGCCGCCCCACCGCCGGCATCACCCCGCTGGCCAAAGACCTGGGGCTGGACAAAAAGGGCGGGTGCATCCTGTCCTACAACGGCGGCAAGATCGTGGACTGCGTCACCGGCGAGACGCTGGTGGAAAAAACGCTGGACCCGGCCCTGGTGCCCGAGCTGTGCGCCTTTGCCGCCGCGCAGGATATTGCCATCCTGACCTACAACCATGAGGGCATCGTGTGCGAACGTGACACCGACGAATGGGCCAACAAGGAGTGCTTTACCACAAAGCTGCCCATGATCCATGTGGACGACCTGGCAAAGTATGTGGATTACCCCATCTGCAAGATGCTCATCACGCTGGACCCGGCCCGCCGGGACGCGGTGTGCGCCGCCGGGCAGCAGCAGTTTGCGGGCCGCGCCGACCTGTACCCCTCCAGCCCGTTCTTCATCGAGGCGGTGCCGCTGGGCGTGGCGAAGGACGGCAGCCTGGCCGCATTGCTGGAACGCATGGGCCTTGGCCGCGAGAACCTGATGGCCTGCGGCGACGGCCTGAACGACCGCTCCATGATCGAATTTGCCGGGGTGGGCGTGGCCATGCAGAACGCCGAGCCGCCCGTGAAGGACTGCGCCGACTATGTGACCGCCGCCGACAACAACCACGACGGCGTGGCCGAAGCGGTGGAGAAGTTTATTTTAGAGTAACGAGAGGAACACAAAACAATGCCGCGCAATCTGGTTTTATTTGATCTGGAATGGAACATCGGCTATCAGCCCTACACCTTTAACTATCACGGCGTGCAGCAGACCTTCCGGGGCGAGATCGTGGAGATCGGTGCCGTGAAGATCGACGAGGATGCCAACGTGCTGGACACCTTTTCCATCCATCTGCGTCCCCGCATCTTCCGCAAGCTGCAGCACCACATCGCCAAGGTCACCGGCCTGACCCAGGCCGACCTCGACAAGGGTGAGCCCATCGTGCAGGGCCTGCGCCGCTTCATGCAGTGGTGCGGCCCGGACGCCGAGTTTGCCGAGTGGGGCATGGACGATGTTCCGGTGCTCAAGCAGAACTTATTTCTCTGCAACATCGACGAATCGAAGCCCACTGTCTGGTACGACCTGCAGCAGGTGTTCCTGCGGGAGCACCCGCGCAAGGAGGGCGAGGGCATGACGCTGGAAAGCGTCGTCACCCGGATGGGCATCCCCATGGAGCGGCAGTTCCACGATGCCCTGTCCGACACGCTCTACACCGCCGATGTCTGCCGTTTGCTCGACCTGCGGGCAGGCCTTGCCGCCTACCCCACCGAGGAAGACTCCCTGCGGGCCAGCCTGTGCCCCGCCCCCGGCGACTACCGGGATTTTGCAGTCTTCCACGGCTATGTGGAGCAGTACGCCTGGCGCACCGACCCGAAAATTTACACCATGCACTGCCCGGAGTGCGGCACACCGCTGACGCCGGACGACGTGTGGCTGAAAAAGGGCAGCAACAGTTGGTACACCCTGAGCCAGTGCCCCCACTGCGCCGGCAGCGGCAATGACGTGGGCAAAGGCGTCTTCCAGCGGTACAAGCTGGCCCGCCGCGACGGCCTGCACTGGAGCTACGCCCGCTGCCTGCAGGTACCGGACGAAGCATCCCTCGCCCGGTGGGAGAAGCAGCGCACCGCCCAGCTGGAACGCCTGAAGGCCCGCGCGGAGAAGTAGAGCGCAGAGTAAAGCAGACCAGCGGGGAGCTGTTGTATTCGTCTGCGCGTCGGTAGTTTCTCTGAGGACCGTCCGCTGGGGTGGGATCCTGTTGCCGAAGGCAATAGGGCGGGCGATGGAATGGCCTGCAACGACGGCGACCGCCGCCAGTGGCGGAAACAGGGAGCTATTGTTGGGGCCGCGGCCAGCAAGACGCAAGCGGTAGCGAAGCGGATGCTGGGAGCCGCAACCCGAACTCGTGTCCGAGGAGAAAGCTTCCGACGCACAGACTTACCACGCACTTTTTTGCAGAAAAACGCCCGGCTGTCTCGTATCAATTCACAGAGAGACGCGGCAGGGCGAAAAAAGTCGCTTTCTGTTCACGTCTCTGTCATAGAATGTGGATATACTACGGATAGACGGCCTGCGCTGCGGGAAAGGGCGCAGGCAGAAGGGACGGATACACACAATGAATCTTTGGCTGCACCAGCTGGGCACGCTGGAATTCTGGGAGAACCTCCTGAACGGCTTCGGCAATCTGGGGCCGCTGGCACCCATCACGCTGGCGATGGTAGAGTCCTTCTTCCCGCCGCTGCCGCTCATTGCCATCGTGGCGCTGAACGTGGCGGCCCACGGCGGCCTGCTGGGCTTTGTCTATAGCTGGGCCGGTGTGGCGCTGGGCGGCAGCATCATGTTTCTGCTGTGGCGGCGGCTGGTCAAGCGCTATTTCTGGAAGCTGGCTTCCCGCTGGCCCAAGCTGGAAAAGGCCCAGCAATGGGTGAACCGCTTTGACACTTCGTCGCTGTTCATGCTCACGCTGCTGCCCTTCGCGCCAAGCTCCTTTATGCATCTGGCCTTTGGCATCTCGGACTTTGACGAAAAGCGCTATCTCATTACCATGCTGCTGGGCAAGGGTGTGATGATTGCCATGATGGCAGTGTTTGGGCAGTCGCTGGTCAGTTCCATGAAGAACCCGTTGTATCTGGTGCTGGCCGTTCTGCTGTGGGGCGGGATGTACTGGGTGAGCAAACAGTTCTGCAAAAAACACAATCTGGAATAATAATTTAGAATGCCCTCCGCTTCGCTCTGGGCATATTTAGCGGAAAAATATTTTTATAATAGGGCAACAGCAGACAGCCTGCGGGCTGTCTGCTGTTGCATTTTCACAGTAATGGCCCAAAAGGTAAACTCCATCTGTTGCGCTTATTTCCTTCGGAAATGACCGCGCAACCGGAAAATATGCCGCTTGCAACTACGGCCCCTTCCGTGAAAAAGCAAACCAGCCAAGCCCGCAGGCTTGGCTGGTTTGCAATATAAAAAATAATATTTCATTATTTTATGCCCAGAGCAAAGCGGAGGGCATTTAAAATCGTTCCCTTCCCCTTGACATTCACTTTGTCTGCTGTATAATATGTATGCTATCAAACAGTTTTATTTGAAACTGTTCAATGCCAAAACAACCATGAAGGACAAAACCATGATGTGTGACGAAACCAAAAACGAGTGCTGCAATCACGCCGATCCCCCTTGGGAAGGCCCGCAGGTCATCCCGGCCCAGATCCGCCGGGTGGACAACCTGATCTTCCGCAAGATTAACCAGTTTGCCCGCGCCAACGGTGTGGAGCAGGCCACCCCCATGCATGGGTGGATCATTGAATACCTCTACCGCCACCTGGACACTCCGGTGTTCCAGCGGGACATCGAGCGGGAGTTTTCCATCACCCGCTCCACCGTGACCAACATCCTGCAGCTGATGGAGCGCAAGGGCTACATTGAGCGGCGCAGCGTGCCGCAGGACGCCCGGCTCAAGCAGCTGGTGCTCACTGAGGCAGGTGTGCAGTTCCACGAAAAAACGATGCTCACCTTCCACCAGACCGACGACTATGTGGCCGGTCTGCTGACGGAGGAGGAAAACGCCGAGCTGCTGCGGCTGCTGAACAAACTGCGGGAAGCACTGCAGTGACGCAAAAGGGGCGGTGTGTCGGTAGCTTTCTCCTCAGACGCGAGTTCGGGTTGCGGCTCCCAGCATCCGCTTCGCTACCGCTTGCGTCTTGCTGGCCGCGGCCCCAACAATAGCTCCCTGTTTCCGCCACTGGCGGCGGTCGCCGTCGTTGCAGGCCATTCCATCGCCCGCCCTATTGCCTTCGGCAACAGGGTCCCACCCCAGCGGACGGTCTTCGGAGAAACTCCCGGCCCGCCGCCCCGGGTCAGTTGTAGTTTTCCCGTGCAACCTGCTGAAAATATGTTCGTTAAATTAGTAATTATGAACATTTTTCGAAACTTTCCCGCAGGACTTGACAATTAAAATGTTTTGTATAGAATTGTTCTGTACCAAACAAATAAAATTAACAGGAGGTAACTCAGATGATCAAAAAGTTAGTGTCACATCTGGGCGAGTACAAACGCGCCGCAGTCCTGACACCGCTCTTTGCCGCTCTGGAAGCCGTTATGGACGTGCTTTTGCCCACCATCATGGCCTTCATCATCGACCTGGGCATTGAAAAGGGCGACATGCATGCCATCATCAAGTACGGCCTGCTCACTTTCCTGGTGGCAGCCGTTGCTCTGCTGCTGGGCGTTCTGGCCGGCAAGTACGCCGCCGAGGCATCCACCGGCTTTGCCGGCAACCTGCGCGATGCCATGTATGAGAACATCCAGCATTACTCTTTTTCCAACATCGACAAATTTTCCACGGCAGGTCTTGTCACCCGCATGACCACCGATGTGACCAACGTGCAGAACGCCTTCCAGATGATCGAACGCATGTGCGTGCGCGCCCCGGTGCATCTGGTGTTTGCCATGTTCATGGCTGTGGTCATCGGCGGCCCGCTATCGCTGGTGTTCGTGGTGGCGGTGGCTTTTCTGGTGGCGGTTCTGGCTGCCATCATGATTCCCACCTTCCGCATCTTCGACCGGGTGTTCAAGAACTACGATAACCTCAACGCCTCGGTGCAGGAGAACGTCTCTGCCATCCGCGTGGTCAAAAGCTTCGTGCGCGAGGGTTTTGAGAACGAAAAATACACCGCCGCCTGCGAGAGTCTGTACAAGCAGTTCGTCAACGCGGAAAGCCGCCTGAGCTTCAATAACCCCGCCATGCTCACCGCCGTTTACAGCTGCAACATTGCCCTGAGCTGGCTGGGTGCCAAGTATGTGCTGCACGGTGCCATCACCACCGGCCAGCTGAACGCCCTGTTCGGCTATATTATGAACATCCTCATGGCACTGATGATGCTGAGCATGGCCTTTGTCATGATCGCCATGTCCGCCGCCTCTGCCAAGCGTATCGTGGAGGTGCTGGACGAGCGCACCGACCTGCCCCCGGCAAAGCAGCCGGTGCAGCAGGTGGCAGACGGCAGCATCCAGTTCGACCACGTTACCTTCAAGTATAAGCACGGCAGCGGCCAGCCGGTGCTGAACGACATCACCTTCAGCATCAAGCCCGGCGAAACGCTGGGCATCATCGGCGGCACCGGCAGCGCAAAGTCCAGCCTTGTGCAGCTGATCCCCCGCCTGTACGACGCCGAGACCGGCACCGTGAAGGTGGGCGGCGTGGACGTCCGCGACTACAACCTCGACGTGCTGCGCCGAGAGGTGTCCATGGTGCTGCAGAAGAACGTGCTGTTCAGCGGCACCATTCTGGATAACCTGCGCTGGGGCGACGAGAACGCCAGCGAGGAAGAATGCATCCGCGTGGCGAAGCTGGCCTGCGCCGATGAGTTCATCGAGCGCTTCCCCGATAAGTACAATACATGGATCGAGCAGGGCGGCTCCAATGTGTCCGGCGGCCAGAAGCAGCGCCTGACCATCGCCCGCGCCCTGCTGCGCAAGCCGAAGGTGCTGATTTTGGACGACTCCACCAGCGCCGTGGATACCGCCACCGATGCCAAAATTCGCAAGGCGTTCCGCGAGGAGATCCCCGGCACCACCAAGATCATCATTGCACAGCGTATTTCCTCGGTGCAGGATGCCGACCGCATCCTTGTGCTGGACAACGGCAAGATCAATGGTCTGGGCACTCACGAAGAATTGCTGAAGACCAACGCCATCTATCAGGAGGTCTACAACAGCCAGACCCAGGGCGGCGGCGATTTCGATAAGCAGGGAGGTGAGCAGTAATGGCACAGGCAAAAGAAGTACGCGGCCCCGGCCCGCGCGGCATGGGCCCCAAGCCCAAAGTGGAAAACCCGGGCTTGCTGCTCAAGCGCATCATGGGCGAAGTGTTCCGGCACTATCTGCCCCACTGCATCCTTGTTCTGGTGTGCATCGTGGTCAGCGCGCTGGCCAACGTGCAGGCCAGCCTGTTTTTGCAGACGCTGATGGACGATTACATCGTGCCCATGACTCAGCAGCAGAACCCCGATTTCGCCCCGCTGGCAGCAGCCCTGCTGCGGGTGGGCGTCATCTATGTCATCGGCATTCTGGCGGCCTGGCTCAACGCCCGCACCATGGTCAACGTGACCCAGGGCACCCTGCGCAACCTGCGCATCCAGCTGTTCACCCACATGGAGAGCCTGCCCATCAAGTATTTTGACCAGCACCCCCACGGCGACATCATGTCCGTGTACACTAACGACGTGGACACCCTGCGCCAGATGCTCAGCCAGAGCATCCCGCAGCTGGTTTCCAGCGTCATCACCATCGTGTCCGTCTTCTTCAGCATGTGCCTGCTGAGCTGGCAGCTCACCATCGTCACCATGCTGATGGTGGCCCTGATGCTGTTCTGCTCCAAAAAGATCACCCAGCAGTCCGGCAAGTACTTCATCCAGCAGCAGCGCGACCTCGGCAAGGTGAACGGCTACATCGAAGAAATGATGGAAGGCCAGAAGGTGGTCAAGGTGTTCACCCACGAGCAGAAGGCTCTGGCCGGTTTCCGTGAGCTGAACGATCAGCTGAAGGACAGCGCCAACAAGGCCAACAGCTTTGCCAACATCATGATGCCTGTCAACGCCCAGCTGGGCAACATCAGCTACGCCATCTGCGCGCTGGTGGGTGCGGCCATGGCCGTGGGCGGCATCGGCGGCATGACGCTGGGCACCGTGGTGGCCTTCCTTTCTCTGAACAAGAGCTTCAACATGCCCATCAGTCAGGTATCCATGCAGGCCAACAGCATCATCATGGCGCTGGCCGGTGCTGAGCGTATCTTCAAAATGATGGACGAGGAAAGCGAGACCGACGAGGGCTATGTGACCCTCGTGAACGCCAAGTACGACCGCGAGGATAATCTGGTGGAGACCACCGAGCGCACCGGCCTGTGGGCGTGGAAGCACCCCCACCACGACGGCACCACCACCTACCACAAGCTGGAAGGCAACATCACCTTCACCGATGTAGACTTTGGTTATGTGCCGGAGAAGACGGTCCTGCACGACATCAACCTCTATGGCCGTCCGGGCCAGAAGATCGCCTTTGTCGGCTCCACCGGTGCCGGCAAGACCACCATCACGAACCTCATCAACCGCTTCTACGACATTCAGGACGGCAAGATCCGTTACGACGGCATCAACATCCACAAGATCAAAAAGGCCGACCTGCGCCGCTCTCTCGGCATCGTACTGCAGGACACCCATCTGTTCACCGGCACGGTCATGGAGAACATCCGCTATGGCCGTCTGGACGCCAGCGACGAGGAGTGTGTGGCCGCTGCACGGCTCGCCAACGCAGACGGCTTCATCCAGCGCCTGCCGGATGGCTACAACACCATGCTGACCGGCGACGGTGCCAACCTGTCGCAGGGCCAGCGCCAGCTGCTGGCCATTGCCCGCGCGGCCGTGGCCGACCCGCCGGTGCTGATCCTGGACGAAGCAACTTCCTCCATCGACACCCGCACCGAGGCACTGGTGCAGCGCGGCATGGACGGTCTGATGTATGGCCGCACCAGCTTCGTCATCGCGCACCGCCTGTCCACCGTCCGCAACGCAGACTGCATCGTGGTGCTGGAACAGGGCCGCATCATCGAGCGCGGCAGCCACGACGAGCTGATCGCCAAAAAGGGCAAGTATTACCAGCTTTACACCGGCAATCTGGCCGACAACTAACGATATTTTCTGCCTTCTCAAGGGCGGGCGCAGCAATGCGCCCGCTCTTTTTGCTTTACATTATTTCACCATTGGTTTATACTGAAAGCTGAATGATTCTATCAAACTGAGGGGTTTTGCATCGTGGTTTCGGAGAACACATTGACCTTGGACATCCTGCCGCTTTCGGCAGACACCGCCCGGCTGGTGCGGGTGTACGGTACCGAGCCGTGCCTTGCACTGCCCGGCACCCTGCCTGCGCCGGAGGGCGGCCGCTTTGCCGTTACAGAGCTGGGCGACTACTGCTTCTCCGAAAAGCCGCGCAGCCTGCCCGGCGCGGATAAGACCTGCCGCTACGAGATCACGCCGGACGGCACCGCCCGGCTGACCCGTGCCTTTGGGCAGAGCGTGAGCGGCACGGTCCGCCGGTACGATTTCGACTTTGACGCCCCGGCTTCGGACCCGGACGACCTGCACCCGGTGTGCGGGAACTTCCTCGAAGAATTGATTTTGCCGGACACGCTGCAGGTCATCGGCAGCTGCGCGTTCTACAACTGCCGCAGGCTGAGCCTGCTCACCGTGGGTGCAGGCAATCTGACCATGGGCAGCGATGTGTTCCTGAACTGCTTTGCACTGGAAACGCTCCGCGTGCAGGCGGGCCCTGCGGAAGCCACCGGCCTGTTCGCCCTTGTGAACAACATCACCGAAGCGGTGCGGGCTGAGTTCTGCCTTGCCGGGGCAGCGGCTCCGCAGGCGGCGCTCTGGTACCCCGCCTACTGGGAGGACATTGAAGAAACGCCTGCACACATCCTGCTGCACACCTTTTCCGGGCAAGGGTATCATTACCGACAGTGTTTTCTCGACAACAAATTCCTCCCCGCAGAATACGACGCCATTTTCCCGCAGGGGCACGACGCCGACGACGCCAACGTGATGGCCATGCTCTGCTTTGACCGCCTGCGGTATCCTTGGCAGCTGAGCGACACCGCTGCCGGACACTACCGGGCCTTTCTTGCCGCCAACACGGGCCGGGTGCTCACCCGTCTGCTGAAAGCGCAGGACAACGAGGGCATCCGGGCACTCCTTGCGCTGGATGTGCTGGGCAAAGACGGCTTTGCTGAAGCCGCAACCCTTGCCGCCAAGGCAGAGAACGCTTCTGCCGCTGCCCTGCTGGCGGACGCCGAACACAAAAAGTTTGCGGCGGCGAAGAAAAAAGACCGGTATGATTTTGATTTCTGAGTGAGGTGACCCCCTTGCCAAAAGAAAAATTCATTGACCCGCGGAAACCGTTCCAGTCCCAGCGGCCCGAGACCCACGAGGAGTGGCAGGCCCGCATGGGCGGCGAAGTGCTGGCCGTGGTACGCAGCGGGCTGTATCTGGACTTCCGCTTTCTGGATATGGCGCTCTCTGCCCTGACGCCCGCGCCGGACGAGCGCTGCCGGGTGCTGGCCACCGACGGACAGATGCTGTACTACCAGCCCACGCGGCTTTTACAGCTCTACCAGCAGAACCCGAAGTATCTCAACCGGTTGTATCTGCACGTGATATTCCACTGCGTATTTCGGCATTTGTGGCTGAAAGGCCGCCGGGAGCCGCAATTGTGGCACCTTGCCTGCGACATCGCGGTGGAGAATGTGATTGATAATCTGAACCGCGCCAGCGTGAAGCGTCCCCTGACCTATGTGCGCCAGAACGCCTACCAGCAGATTGCCGCCGAGGAAAAAGTGGTGGCCGCAGCCCCGGTGTACCGGTGGCTCGCCCGCCAGACGCCCGGTGTACTGCGCCAGCTGGAGCGGGAGTTTACCTCCGACGACCACCGCCTGTGGCCGAAGGACGCACCCGAACAGCCCCAGCAGATGCCCACGCCCCTGCCGCAGAAAACGTGGCAGAAGATCGGTGAACGGATGCAGACCGAGCTGGACCTGCGGGACAAGGAAGCGGGCGACGGTGCCGACGCGCTGAAGCAGCAGGTGAAAGCCGCTAACCGCAGCCGCCGCAGCTACAAGGACTTTCTGCGCCGGTTCTGCGTCCTGCGCGAGGAGGTAAAACTGGACCCGGACGAGTTCGATCTGAACTTCTACACCTACGGCCTTTCGGTGTACGGCAACCTGCCGCTCATCGAGCCGCTGGAAAGCCGCGAGAGCAAAAAGATCGAGGAGCTGGCCCTTGTCATCGACACCAGCTACTCCACCTCCGGTGAGCTGGTGCGGGCGTTCCTGGCCGAGACCTACACCCTGCTCAAGGGCCGCGAGAACTTCTTCCACCGGATGAACCTGCACCTCATTCAGGCAGACAATGCCATCCGGCAGGACATCCTCATCCACAACGAGGACGAACTCATCCACGCCATGAACCACTTTGAGCTGCGGGGCGGCGGCGGAACGGACTTCCGTCCTGCCTTTGACTATGTGAACCAGCTGTGCGCCGAGAAGAAGTTCTCGAACCTGCGGGGCCTTTTGTACTTCACCGACGGCATGGGCACCTACCCGGCCAAACGCCCGGCCTACGACACGGCCTTCCTGTTCCTCGGCGACCGCTTCGACGACGCCAATGTGCCGCCCTGGGCCATGAAGGTGGTGCTGGATGAGGAAGAATTTACCGGCACCGCGGCCCGCCCGCAAAGCGCCCTTGCCGACGCGCTGGCCGAAGAAGACGACCTCTACCGTGATCTGAACAATTCGTGAGGGACCTGTTATGAATATCAAACGAGCCAAAGAAGAAATTGAACACACCGTAAAAGCCTACCTCGCCAAGGACGCTCTGGGCGAATACGCCATCCCGGCCATCCGGCAGCGGCCCATTCTGCTCATGGGCCCTCCGGGCATTGGCAAGACCCAGGTGATGGAGCAGGTGGCCCGGGAGTGCGGGGTGGCGCTGGTGGCCTACACCATCACTCACCACACCCGCCAGAGCGCGGTGGGCCTGCCCTTCATCCGCCAGCGCAACTACGGCGGCAGGGATGTTTCGGTGACCGAATACACCATGAGCGAGATCATTGCTAGCATCTACGCCAAAATGGAAGCCACCGGTTTAAAAGAAGGCATCCTGTTCATCGACGAGATCAACTGTGTCTCCGAAACACTGGCACCCACCATGCTGCAGTTTTTGCAGTGCAAGACCTTCGGCAATCAGGCCGTGCCCGCCGGCTGGGTGATCGTGGCGGCCGGCAACCCGCCGGAGTACAATAAATCTGTCCGCGATTTCGATATCGTTACGCTGGACCGTGTGCGCCGCATGGATATTGAACCGGACCTGCCCGTGTGGAAGGACTACGCCCGCGCCGCCCACATCCACAGCGCCATCCTGAGCTATCTGGAGCTGCACCCGCAGAACTTCTACCAGATCAACGCCGACGTGGACGGCACCCAGTTCGTCACCGCCCGCGGCTGGGAAGACCTCTCGAATCTGCTGGATACCTACGAAACGCTGGGCCTGCAGGCCGACGAGGACCTCATTCGCGAGTACATCCAGCATCCGAAGATTGCCGAGGACTTCTCGGCCTACCTCGACCTTTACTATAAGTACCGCGACGACTACGGCGTGGAGGAAATTCTGGCCGGGCAGGCAAAGCCCGCCGTGTTCGCCCGGCTGCTGCAGGCACCGTTTGACGAGCGGCTCAGCCTGGTCAGCCTGATCTTGTCGGGTCTCAGCACCCGCTTCACCGCTTCCCATCAGGCCGACGCCGTGGCCGACAGCTGCTATGCCTTTTTGCGGGAGACGAAAAAGGCTCTCGCCACCGTGCCCGAGGATATCCCGGACGGTTCGGCCGAGATGTTCCATCAGCAGATCGCCGACTATGACGCCGAGACCCAGCAAAAGCGCGAAGCCGGGTTGCTGAGCAAAGATGCCCTGACCACCCGCCTGCAGGTGCTTGCCGTGCTGCGCGGCTGGGAGGGCGAGCTGCGCCGGGCCAACGCCGCCGGGACGCAGGAAGCTTTCGACCTGCTGCGCGGGCAGTTCCGTTCCCTCGCCGACGCCCGCGAGACGGCCCAACAGGCCGCCAGCGCCGCGCTGGAAGCCGCCTTCGACTTCATGGAGCAGGCCTTTGCCGAGAGCCAGGAGATGGTGGTGTTCGTCACCGAGCTGACCGTGAACCCCGTCTCTCATGCCTTCCTCACCGAGAACGGCTGCGAGCGCTACTTCCAGTACAACAAGGACCTGCTGCTGGACCACCGCAAAGCCGCCCTGCAGCAGGAGCTGGCCGCCGAACAGCGCCGCCACGGCGGGGTGTGAGCCATGCTGGAAAACATCCTGTTCAGCATGAACAGCACCATGCCGCTGTTTTTCGTCATGCTGCTGGGCTATGTGCTGCACCGCACCGGCTTTCTGAGCGACGAGTTCGTGGCCGGGGCCAACAAATTCGTGTTCTATGTTTCCCTGCCGGTGCAGCTGTTCCGGGACCTTGGTGCCACCGACGTGCGCACCAGCTTTGACGGGGCCTATGTGCTGTTCTGCTTTGCGGTCACGCTGGTGAGCATCCTGGCCGTCTGGGCGCTGGCAAAGCTGTTTTTGAAGAACAAGGCCCTTGTGGGCGAGTTCGTGCAGGTATGCTACCGCTCATCGGCGGCCATCCTCGGCACCGCCTTTCTGCAAAGCATCTACGGCACCGCCAGCATGTCCAGCATGATGATCCTCGGCAGCGTGCCGCTTTATAACATCATGGCCGTGGTCATCCTGATGCTGGAGGGCCCCGGCTCTGCCCAGGCATCTTCCCTGCCCGCACGGCTGAAAAAGAGCGTGAAGGGCATCCTGACGAACCCCACGCTGCTGGGCATCGCGGCTGGCTTTGCGTGGAGCCTTGCGGGGCTTTCCATGCCCACCATGCTCAACAAGACCCTTTCCAGCGTGGCCGGGCTCACGAGCCCTCTGGCCCTGCTTGCCATCGGCGCAGGCTTCAAGGGCCGCAAGGCGCTGGGGTACTTAAAGCCCACCGCCGTGGCCACCGTGGTCAAGCTGATGGTGCTGCCCGCGCTGTTCCTGCCGCTGGCGGTGCACTTCGGCTTCACCGATGAAAAGCTGGTGGCCCTGCTGGTGATGCTGGGCAGCATCGCCACCCCCAGCTGCTACGTCATGGCAAAGCAGATGGGCCACGAAGGCGTGCTCACCGGCAGCGTATGCGTCACCACCACCCTGTTCAGCGCCTTCAGTCTGACCTTCTGGCTGTTCGTACTGCGCAGCTTCGGGTGCATCGTATAACAAAAAACGGAAGGAACTGCAAAGCAGTCCCTTCCGTTTTTTGTTTGCGTTATTCGCTCGTCTCCAGCTCACCGGACCATTCCCGCACGCGGTCCGGGCGGTTCGTCACGATGGCATCCGGCTGCAGCGGCCAGAGGTCTTTCAGCGCCGCCTCGGTGTCCACCGTCCAGAACGCCGTCTTCACGCCCAGGTCGTGCAGCTTCTGCACCATGCTCACCTTTTTGTAGGCGGTGTGGTACTCACAGCTCACCCACTCCACCGGAAAATCCAGCGTCTGGATGTACTGCGCCGGGTCGCGCTGGCGGTTCAGCTTGGACAGGATGCCGCTCAGGCTTTCGTTCGGGAAGGCCGCCTGCAGCATGCTGTATTTGTCGTTCACCCAGCGGGTCAGCTCGCGGCAGTTTTCTTCGTCCATGTTTTCCACGGTGGGCACAGGCAGCTGTGGAAAATCATCTTCATCCTCGTCTTCGTCCAGGCCGTTCTGCAGGCCCAGCGTTTCCCAGGTGCCTTTGGGCAGGGCCAGCGTTTCCACTGCGCCAAACAGCAGCGCCCCCACCTGCAGCTCGGGCATCTGCTGCTTTGCCAGCTTCAGATGGTCGTGGTTGAAGGAGGTGAGCACCAGCTTTTCGCCAAGGCCGGCAGCCCGCACCTGTTCCACCACCTGCTCCACAAAGGCGTCGCTGTACAGCAGCGGGGCTTTCATTTCCAGCTGCACGCGGGCGACGTCCAGCTCTTTGCACAGGGCCAGCGCTTCCTCCAGCGTCGCAATCTTTTCGTCTTTGTAGGCGATGTCCTTCCAGCTGCCGAAGTCCAGTTCCTTCAGCTCGCCCTCGGTCATATCATAAATTTTGCCGGAAATATCCGTGTGCAGGTCGATGATATAATCGTGGTGGATGACCAGTTTTTTGTCGCTGGTCTGCTGGACGTCCATCTCCACGCCGTCTGCGCCGATCTCCATCGCCTTGCGGAATGCGGAAAGGGTGTTCTCCGGCGCAAGGTAGGATGCGCCTCTGTGTGCAATGATCTCAGGTGTCATAAAATGCGGTCATTCCTCTCTGTTTTGTGCTCCTCACAAAGCTGCCGCACGCCGCAGCAGTCAGGCAAGGTCGGTGCCGTCCGACGCAATGACCTTTTTGTACCAGTAGAAGCTGTCCTTGCGGCTGCGGGCCAGGGTGCCCCTGCCGTCATTGTCCTTGTCCACATAGATGAAGCCGTAGCGCTTTTTCATCTCGCCGCTGGACGCACTCACCAGGTCGATGGGGCCCCAGGTGGTGTAGCCCATCAGGGGCAGGCCGTCCTCGTTGACGGCCTTTTCCATCTGCTCGATGTGGGCCCGCAGGTAGTCGATGCGGTAGCTGTCGTGGATGGAGCCGTCCGGTTCCACGGTGTCCACTGCACCCAGGCCATTCTCCACGATGAACATGGGCTTTTCGTACCGGTCGTAGATGGTGTTCAGGGTCACGCGCAGGCCGATGGGGTCAATGGCCCAGCCCCACTCGCTGGCCTTCAGGTAGGGGTTCACCGTGGCTTCAAACACCGCATTGCCGTCGGCCTTTTCCCCGGCCAGGATCTCCTGATCCACCGTGATGCAGCGGCTGGAATAGTAGCTGAAGGAGACGAAATCCACAGTGCCCTCTTTCAGAGTCTTTTCGTCTTCCGGCTCAGTCTGCAGCACGATGCCTGCACGCTCCATGCGCTTTTTCGCCCACACAGGGTAAGCGCCCCGGGCCTGCACATCGGTGAAGAAATAGTTGTCGCGGTCGGCCTCCTGCGCGGCGCGCACATCCTCGGGCGCACAGGTGCGGGGGTAATACTGGCCTGCCGCCAGCATGCAGCCCACCATGGCACCGGGCATCTTCTCGTGGGCCAGCTTCACAGCCTTGGCGCTGGCCACCAGCTCGTAGTGGGCGGCCTGGTACTTGATCTGCTCGGCATTCTCGCCGGGGTGGAACACAAGGCCCGCACCGGTGAAGGGCAGGTGCAGCAGCATGTTGATCTCGTTGAAGGTGAGCCAGTACTTCACCTTGCCCTTGTAGCGGTCGAACAGCACTTCACAGTAGTGCACATAGGCATCCACCATGCGGCGGTCTTTCCAGCCGCCATACTTTTTGATGAGGGCAATGGGGGTGTCGAAGTGGCAGATGGTGACAAGCGGCTCGATGCCATATTTATGGCACTCGTCGAACACCGCATCGTAGAAGGCAAGACCTTCTTCGCTGGGCTGGGCGTCGTCGCCGTTCGGCAGGATGCGGGTCCACGCAATGGACAGCCGGAAGCATTTGAAGCCCATCTCGGCAAAGAGGGCGATATCCTCTTTATAGTGGTGATACAGGTCGATGGCCTCATGGCTGGGGTAATAGTGCTCTGCGTCGCATTCCAGCATTTCCAGCTCGCCCCGGGCCACCGGCATACGGTCCGGCCCAAAGGGGGTCACATCCACGGTGGCAAGGCCCTTGCCGCCCGCCTGCCATGCGCCCTCGCACTGATTGGCGGCCGTTGCGCCGCCCCACAGAAAACTTTTCGGGAAACTGGCCATAAGTAAAACCTCCCTATTTTATTTTTTGATTATAAGATACCGCACAAACGATTCCTTGTCTATGCCCGCATTTTACAAAAAGCAGCAGCAAAAGTTGTGAAAGTACGACTTTTGTCGTCAAAACGCCGAATTTTGGCGTTGTTTTTTGCGCACTTTTCACGATAAAAACACAAAAACAGCCGCATTTTCCTTTCATTCTGGTTCTTTCAAACTGTCCGCGGACATGGTACAATATCGGTGTAAGATACACCGCCGCCCAACCGGCACTGGAAAATGGAGTGTTTGATTATGACTGAGTTCAAGCCCATCAAAGAAGGCAAGGTCCGCGAGATCTATGACAACGGCGACAGCCTCATCATGGTTGCCACCGACCGCATCTCTGCATTTGACGTCATCCTGAAAAACAAGGTCACCAAAAAGGGCACCGTGCTCACCCAGATGAGCAAATTCTGGTTCGATTACACCCGCGATCTGCTGCCCAACCACATGCTGAGCGTGGACGTGAAGGATATGCCGGAGTTCTTCCAGCAGCCCCAGTTCGACGGCAACAGCATGATGTGCCGTAAGCTGACCATGCTGCCCATCGAGTGCATCGTGCGCGGCTACATCACCGGCAGCGGCTGGGCCAGCTACCAGAAGACCGGCGTGGTGTGCGGCATCCAGCTGCCCGAAGGCCTGAAAGAGTCCGACAAACTGCCCGAGCCCATCTACACCCCCTCCACCAAGGCTGAGATCGGCGACCACGACGAGAACATCTCCTACGAAAAGAGCATTGAAGTGCTGGAGAAGCAGTTCCCCGGCCACGGCGAGGAGTACGCCACCAAGCTGCGCGATTACACCATTGCCCTGTATAAGAAGTGCGCCGAGTATGCACTCTCCCGCGGCATCATCATCGCCGATACCAAGTTCGAGTTCGGTCTGGACGAGAACGGCAATGTGGTGCTGGGCGACGAGATGCTCACCCCGGATTCCTCCCGCTTCTGGCCGCTGGAAGGCTACGAGCCGGGCCACAGCCAGCCTTCCTTCGACAAGCAGTTCGTCCGTGACTGGCTGAAGGCCAACCCCGACAGCAACTACGACCTGCCGCAGGATGTCATTGACAAGACCATTGCCAAGTATCTGGAGGCTTACGAGCTGCTCACCGGCAAAAAGCTGTAAGCCGCTTTTTCACACAAACAAAAAACAGCTCCCGTGCATCTGCACGGGAGCTGTTTTTACTCAATCGCTTCTTGTTCCACTCAGGCCGGAGCTGTCCATCGAAGAAGGCGCTTCCGTCTCCTCTGCGTCATCCGGCTCTGCAGCTTCTTCGGCTTCGTCCGAGTCTGCGTTCTCCTCGTCCAGCAGGCCGCTCACTTCCGTCTGGCGGGCCATCTGCTCTGCCGTCCAGTCCAGCTGGGTGGTGCCGAACACTTCCAGCAGGTAGTCCTGCGTCTGCGGCGCACTGGCGGAATCCAGATTTTCCCGCACGGTGCTGTCCGCAGGCAGCGGCGCGTCGCACCGGAAGGTCACGGCGTTGGGCTGCACGGCCTGCTTCTGGATCACATCCGCCACTGTGCGGCAGTCTTTGGCAAAATCGTCGGCACTGGCGTAGGGGCCAAACAGGGTCACGGTCAGGCGCAGGTTGCCATCGCCCGGCTCCAGATCAGCCAGGTCCTGCACCGTGCTGGTGTAGAGATACAGGTCGGTGTACACGTCCTCCAGCTGGACATCCGGTGCCTCTGCCTTGAGGTCCTGATACAGCGTGTCCGTATAGGTCTGGCTCAGGCGGTTCGCCGTCTGCTGGCGTTCCGGGCCGTACTGCTCCGCGATCAGCGGCACAAAGCCCATGCACAGGCACACGCCCATCAGCAGCAGGCACACCAGCACCGACACGAAATCGTACTTCCAGCGGCCCGGGTGGCTGGCGAACCACAGCACCTCGCCGCCCAGCAGCACGAGCCCGGCCGCCGGGGCAACTTTCAGCACCAGCTGCCAGTCAAAGCCCGGCACAAAGTAGTAGCACAAAAACAGGATGCCTGCCGCGATCAGGCTGATGCCCAGCGTGAAGCTGCCCACCCGGCGGCGGGGCGCTTCGTCCTTTGCCTGGGCCGGCTTTTTCAGCGGGCGGCTCTCCGGTGCGGCGGCCGCTTCCGGCTGCACGGTCTTATTCTGCTCGTCCATCGTCGTCCTCCGTCGGTTTGTCGGCATCCTCGGGCTGTTCTTCCGCGTCTTCCGGGGTCACGGGCTGGCCCAGCAGGGCGCTGAGCTCCGGCATGGCAAAGTTGGCCGTGTCTTCCGGTGCTGCCTGCGGGGCCGCCGCATACTCCCGGAAGTCCTCGTCTTCGGGCGCATCGTGCTTCTGCTTTTTGCCCTTGGGGCCGCGCATCAGCCACACGCCGCAGATGACCAGCGCCACGCAGGCCACGATCTGCGGCAGCTCATCCAGCATCAGGTAGACTGCGCGGAAGAAGGGGTTGTTCTGGCCCCAGCGCCACATCACGTCGCCCAGCACCCGCATGATGATGTTCTGGTAGGCCACCAGCGCACCCAGGGCGATCAGGCCCCAGCCCAGCAGCTTGTGGCTGTCCATCATGAACTGCTCCATGCGCTTATCCTGCCAGTTGATGTGCACCAGATAGTCGTCCGCCGGGGCGGTGCCTGCGCCGATCTGGGCGCGGAGGTTGAAGGTGTCAAAAAAGCTGTACATCCACACGATCAGGCAGCCCACGATCAGCGGGTCCAGGCCGGTCAGTGCGCCTGCCATAATGAACAGGCAGAACATCGTGATCAGCGAAAGGCCCCGCTTCATATAGCCCTGATACATCTGGCCTGCGCCCGGGCAGAAGGCAAAGAGAAAGGTCAGGATCCCGTTTTTCATCATAGTGCATCTCCTCATTTCGTCGTGGTTTCCGTGGTCGTATTGTGGGTGCTGTCTGCCGCATCGCGGCGGCCGAACAGCAGCGTGTTCAAAGCATCGGTGAACCGTGCCGGTTTTTGGGGCTCAGCGGTCTCCACCGGCTGGCCCAGCGGCTGTTCGTCGGCGGGCTGGTAGTCGTCGTTCACCGGGCAGCCCAGCCGCAGGGGTCCTTCCGCGTCCTGCTGCTGGCTCTGAGAGAAGCCGGGGGTCCAGCTCTTTACCTGCTGGCGCAGGCCCATCAGCTGTTCCACCGTGCCGGAGCGCCACATGGTCAGCGCCAGCACCGCCGCCACACCGGCCACCGCCGCACGGCCCCAGGTGTTCTGCATCAGCCGCACCCAGATGGTGCCCATAACGGTCTTGTGGACCGAGCGGGGCGGTTCTTCCAGCGCGTCCGCTGTCAGCAGGGCGGTGTAGCGGTCCAGACAGTGGTCGCAGTAAGAAAGATGTTCGGCTGCTTCCAGCCGCCCCAGTTCATCCAGCTGCCCGTTCACAAGGGCCTGCAGGCCTTCGTCGGTCAGGCAGCCATTTTCGTTAAACAGCTCCATGTACGCTCCTCCTCTCGTCGTTTTCGCGCTGGGCTAAAATTTGCTGTGCCAGCATCTTTTTGCCCCGGTAGACCTGCGCTTCCACCGTTTTGGGTGGTCGGCCGCACAGCTGTGCAGCCTGCGCCGCCGTGTGCTGTTCCAGCAGTACCAGACGGCAGGGCGTTTTGTAGGGTTCCCGCAGGTCCAGGATCATTTGGGTGAGTTCTTCTTCGCCCAGGGTGTCCAGCACCTGCTGTTCGGGCTGGCTGCCCGGCGGCGCGCCTTCCAGCGCCAGCACCTCGTCGCCGGGGGTGTTCACCCGGCGCACCCAGGCGCTGCGCAGGTAGTCCTTCGCCTTGTTGGATGCGATGCGCGCCAGCCACTGCTTTTCGTACCCGGGCGGGCAGCGGTCGATGGCCCGCCACGCCGCCAGAAAGGTCTCCTGGGTCAGGTCCTGCGCATCGCCCGCATCCGGCACCAGCTGGTGGCAGACCGTGTACACAAGCGCCTGATATTTCTGCACCATCGCGCTGAATTCCAAGGTCGTCAACGGTCCGCACACCCTCCCTTCCGGTCCCTGCCGCGTTCTGGAAAAGGCCGCTTTGCGCCGCCCTTCTGTACACTCATACGAGCGACGAGAACTTTTTCCTGCAAAAAAGCAGAACTTTTTTCTGCTTCATGGTACAATAGAGCTATTATAGCACAAACGGAGGTCCCACACCATGCCCACAAGCACCCGTCAGGCCCTGCTGCAGGCCCTTTCTGCCGCAGGGGGCGATTATGTTTCCGGCCAGCAGCTGGCCGACACGCTGGGCGTGAGCCGCGCGGCGGTGCACAAAGCCGCCGCCGCCCTCTCGGCCCAGGGCTACGCGCTGGAAGCCGTCTCCCGCCGGGGCTACCGGCTGGCGGGCGGCGACCCCTTCTGCGCCGAAGCCGTGGGCCCCTACCCCGCCCCGGTGCACATCTACGACACGCTGGAAAGCTCCAACCGCACGGCAAAGCTGCTGGCGCTGGACGGTGCCCCCCACGGCACACTGGTGCTCACGGCCCACCAGAGCGCCGGGCGCGGGCGGCTGGGCCGCAAATTCGAAAGCCCGGCGGGCAAGGGCGTTTACTGCTCCATCCTGCTGCGGCCGGAACTACCCGCCGCCAGCGCCCAGACCGCCACCATCCGCGCCGCCGTGGCGGTTTGCCGGGCGGTGCAGAGCCTGTGCGGGCTGGAGCTTGCCATCAAGTGGGTGAACGACCTTTATTATCAGGGCAAAAAGGTCTGCGGCATTTTGACCGAAGCGGGCACCGACCTTGAGAGCGGGCGGCTGGAATGGCTGGTGGTGGGCATCGGGCTGAACCTTACTTCCACCGCCGCCGACTGGCCCCCGGAGCTGGCCGACAAAGCCGGGAGCCTGTACCCCGGCGGGCCCGCCCCGGTGCCCCGCGCCGCGCTGGCCGGGGCCATTGCCCGGGAGCTGCTGGCCCTCGGCCCCGGGGAAGACTGCCTGGACGAATACCGCGCGCGGTGCTTCGTGCCCGGGCACTGGGTGACGGTGTGCACCGGCAGCGAGACCTACGCGGCCAGGGCCCTTGCCATCGACGACGCAGGGCGGCTGGTGGTGCGGCGGGAGAACGGCCGCGAGGAAGCCCTGCGCTGCGGCGAGGTGACCACACGGCCTGCACGGACCGAATAAGACGCAAAAAAGCACCCTTTCCTGCCCGGAAAGAGTGCTTTTTATGTTCTGCACTTATGTATCCAGCTCCACGGCTTCCAGCACCGCGATGCCCTCTTTTGCAAAGGCGGTGCGCAGGCTTGCGGCAAGGCCGGGCATTTCGGCCTTGTTCTCAATGCACAGGGTGATGACCCCGTTCAGGCTGGAAGCTTCCACGCCCATGGAACCGCCGTCCGGCGGCACCCAGACGTTGAAGTCTTTGGTGTAGGTTTGAATTTCCGGCGTAGCCGGGAGAAGCGGGTTGCCGAGGTAGCTCAGCCAGAAATCCGCCGGCACGCCGCTGATGTACTCGCCCATCTGGAACACGCGCTGCTTGATGCGCAGGGGCGCTTTCTGCTGGTCCACCTTGTACACCCAGCTCATCTGCTGGGCCATCTGGCGCAGCATTGCTTCGGGCTGCAGGGTGCGGCGCACGGCGGCGTCCATCTCCGGCGCGATGTCCGCAAGGCAGGTGCCATCGCCCAGCTTCACGCTGTGCTGGAAGGAGCACACGCAGTTATACAGCGCGTCCGGCACGCCCGCCGCTTTACGGGTGTCGGCCGAGTAAGAATACTGGATGTCGTCCTTGCCCAGGTACCCCCGCAGCGCCAGGCACAGCAGGCCCGCCAGCGCGGTGAAGGGCTTGACCCCGTTTGCCACGGCTTTGTCTACAAGGCTCTGCTTGGTCAGGCGCACCCGGGTGCGGCGCATTTTGCACTCCCAGGTCTGCACCACGTCCCGCTGCAGGGTGCTTTCGCTCGCCTCCGGGGCCGGGTACTTTGCCATCATGGCTTCGATATCGTAAGCCGGGCTGGACACGATGGGCGTGTTCGCAAACGCGGTGCCGTACCGCAGGTTGCAGTACAGCTCCAAGATGCGGGTGAGGAAGGGTGAGACGCCCCGGCCGTCCATGAGGAAGTGGTACCAGTCAAAATAGACGGTATCGCCTTCGCAGCTCACGCTGAAAAGATATCCGTTCGTCTCCTCCGGGATACTGCGCTGTGCGCTGCCCGCATAGACAAGGCAGGGGTTTGGGTTCGGCTCCAGAAAAGCTTCCCGCTTTTCCTGCACCAGCTGCACCCGGTAGTAGGGCGCAGCGGAAAGTGCGGCATCCAGCGCGCGCTGCAAAAGGGCGGGGTCCACCGCGTCTTTCAGCGCGAACTGATACCGGCACAAAATCTTCTCCCGGCGGAAAAAGTACATCGTCCCCTGGAAGATGTACTCCGCCGAGCGCTGTGCTTGCTCCATTGCGATCACCCTGCGTTGGCCGCCAGATAATCCACAAGATCACCCATGGTGACGAAGTTGCGCAGCTCCTTTTCCGGGATGCGCAGGCCGAAGGTCTCCTCGAGGTCGGCCACGATGGTCAAAATTTCCATCGAAGACAGGTCCAGATCGTCCATCAGGACGCTGCTCTCGCTCACATCCTCGGGGGACACCTCTGCAACGTCTTCCAGGATCGCCAGGATCTGGGAAATGATTTCTGCTCGTTCCATAGAACTTATTCTTCCTTTCCGTGACGGATGATAGGTGCAGCAGGCTGCGCCTTTCTCTAATAATACCCTGATTCGCCCTTATACGCAAGGGGGGCGGCAAAAGAAACATCTCTAGCATGGCAGAGAACCTGCCCGCTTATGCATGGCCCGCTTACTGCCGCACCAGCTTGCCTGCGCCGTTGCGGGGCAGCGGCTCGGTGCGGAACTCCACGGCGCTCATGCGCTTGTAAAGCGGCAGGGTGCGGTTGGCTTCGGTGATGAAATCCCGCACGGCCTGCTGCTTGTCTTCGTCGCAATAGACCACCACGCCGATCTTCTGGCCCATCTCCTTCACGATGCATTCCTTCACGGCTTCGCACTTGCCCACGATGCCTTCCAGCTCCTCGGGGCTCACGTTCTCGCCGCTGCCCAGAACGATCACGTTCTTCTTGCGGCCGGTCAGGAACACATAGCCGTCGGCGTCCTGCCGGGCAAGGTCGCCGGTGTGGAACCAACCGTCGGCGTCCATGACCTCCGCGGTGCCCTCCGGGTCCTTGTAGTAGCCCAGCATGATGCTGTCGCCGCGCATGCACAGCTCGCCGTCCGGCTCCAGCTTATACTCCAGATAGTCGTTGCCCTGGCCCACTGCGCCGATGTGCTTTGCGTCCTGGGCGTAGTTGATGATGCCGTCGCCGCAGGTCTCGGTGCTGCCGTAGGTCTGCACCACGAACATGCCGTTGTTCGCCATGTCCAGCATCACCTGCGGGTCGAACATGGCCGAGGAGCAGATGGGCACCCACAGCTGGCCCAGCCGCTCCTTGCGGCCGCGCATCACATCATGGTGCAGCGAGTTCATGATGACGGGCACCACAGCCATGGCCTGGCTGGGCATCCGCTGCATTTCCTTATAGAAGTTGCGGATGTCGCTGCTCACGTTCAGCGCCCAGCCCGCGTGGGCCCAGGAGAACAGGCAGATGAAAGCGCCCAAATGGAACATGGGCAGCACGGTGTACTGGCTCATGACGAGGTCCGGCTCGTGCTTATACTCCATCATGTGCTCACCGATCTGGGTGTGGGCACGCATCACCGAGAAGAAATTCTTCTCGCTCAGCATGACGCCCTTGCTGCGGCCCGTGGTGCCGGAGGTGAACATCAGGATCATCAGGGCTTCGTGGTCGATGCAGCGGGTCAGTTCGCCCGGCTCATAGCTGCGGAAGCCGTCCATGGGGCGGAGGATATCGCCGTAGGCCGCCTTGAGCTGGTCATTGAAGCCGTAGTCGTCGCCGTCGGTCAGGATAGCGGCGGGCTCCACAAGGCCCAGCTCATAGCTCAGCTCGTCCCAGCTCTTGCGCTGGTTCAGCAGCACCAGCACCGCACCAGCTGCCACCACGCCAAAGCTGTTCACGGCATACTCGTAGCTGTTCTTGGTGAGCAGGCAGATCTTTTTGCCCTTGATCTCCGGGATGGTAGACTGGAAGTAATTCACCGCCTTGCGGATATCCTGCACATAATCCTTATAGAGGATGGTGGTCACGGCATCGTTTGCGGTGTCGTAGAAGCGGAAGGCCACGTTATCCTTAAAGCGGTCCTCCATGTTGATGGTGATAAGGTCGTAGACGTTATCCAGCACTCTGATCTTGCTCATTGTTCTGTTTTCTCCTGTGTTCAGCGCAGCAGTTTGCCCATGGCGTTGCGGGGCAGCGGCTCGGTGCGGAACTCCACGGCGCTCATGCGCTTGTAAAGCGGCAGGGTGCGGTTGGCTTCGGTGATGAAATCCCGCACGGCCTGCTGCTTGTCTTCGTCGCAATAGACCACCACGCCGATCTTCTGGCCCATCTCCTTCACGATGCATTCCTTCACGGCTTCGCACTTGCCCACGATGCCTTCCAGCTCCTCGGGGCTCACGTTCTCGCCGCTGCCCAGAATGATGACGTTCTTCTTGCGGCCGGTCAGGTACATGTAGCCGTCCTCTTCCACCCGGGCAATGTCGCCGGTGTGGAACCAGCCGTCTGCATCGATGACTTCCGCAGTGCCTTCCGGGTCCTTGTAGTAGCCCAGCATGATGGGGTCGCCCCGCATGCACAGCTCGCCGTCGTCCAGCTTGTATTCACAGCTGAGGTCCACATGGCCCACGCTGGTCAGGTACTTTGCCTCCTGCGAGGAGTTCCATGCACCGTCGCCGCAGGTCTCGGTCAGGCCGTACATCTGGGCCACAAAGAAGCCCTTCTCCATCATATCGCTCAGCATCTTGGGGGCGAACATGGCAGCGCCGCAGGTCAGCACGCACAGACCGTTCAGGCGGTCGCGGCGGCCCTTCATCACGTCGCTGTAGATGCTCTTCAGCAGCACCGGCACCACTGCCATCACCTCGCTGTGCATGGCACCCAAATCACGGTAGAAATACTTCAGGTTGTTGCACAGGTTGATGGAGTGGCCGGTGATGCTCCACGAAACAAGGCTGGTCATGGCGGAGATGTGGAACATGGGCAGGGCGGACAGGGACGAGAACTCGTCGGTGTTCCAGCCCGTGTACTTCTTCACATCGTCAAAGGGGTCCAGGAAGGCCGGCATGGCGCTGAACAGGTTCTTCTGGCTCAGCATGACGCCCTTGCTGCGGCCGGTGGTGCCGGAGGTGAACATGATAAAGGCCAGAGCCGAGAGATCCTCCACCTCGGTCACGTCCTCGGCAGGCTCATAGGCAGAAAAAGCGTCCATGGGCTGCAGGATGCTGCCGTAAGCTTTTTCCAGCTCCGGCTCCCGCTCGGCGAACTCGCCATCGTGCAGGATGCACACCGGCTCGGTGAGGCCCAGCTCGTAGGAGATGGCGTCCCAGTCCTTGCCCAGGTTCAGCGGCACCGCCACGGCCCCGGCAATGACCGTGCCGTACATGCAGATGACGTACTCGTAGCTGTTGCGGGCCAGGATGGCCACACGCTTGCCGCGCACGTCGCCGTACTCGGCCCGCAGGAAGGCCACGAAACGGCGCAGGTCCTGGGCATACTTTGCGTAGTGCACCACTGCCACGCTCCCAGTCTTTTCATCATACCAGCGCAGAGCCACACGGTCTGCGATGTTGGTTTCCATATTGCAAAGCGATTGATACAGTGAAGTGATCATTTCAGCCTCCATAATTTATCATCCCGTCTGGTGCGCCTGCGTTACCTTACGCGGGCCTTTCCAGACATTTCCAACTGTGCCCAGTATACAATACTGTGTTCGGCAATGCAAGGCTTTTGCAACATTTAATTTCCAATATTGGCAATATTCTCTTGCCTATCTTTCGGCGTTTTGCTTACAAATTCTCCCTTTCGTTGCGATAAATGCGGCCGTGTGGTATTCTTTTTATGGGAAAAGACAACAGTCCGCCCCCGGTGCAGTGCAATTCAAAATTGACAGCCTGCACAAAAAGCATTATACTAGCTTTAAAAACCACCGGTTTTTGATCAATTCTTACACATTGCGCTGCGATCGGCTTCAAGGGGCACCCCCGGCGCAAGGAAGGACCCACGTTCATGGAAGGTACCAGACCCCGTACCGTCAGCTCCATCGGCATGTTCGACATGCTGAAGGGTGCCGGTATGCTGACCATCGTCTTTGCGCACACCGCAGAGCTTTATTCAATCCCGACCTCCGGCGGCCTGTCACTGACCGCCTTTTTTCCGTTCATTTACCGGGAAGCGCTCATGGCCGCGTTTTTCATCGCCAGCGGCTACGGCTTCCGCAAGCGCTCCATCGGCAAGTGCATCCAGCAGCAGCTGAAGACCCTGCTCAAGCCCTATCTTTACACCGCCTTTTTCACCTGCGTGCTGCACTTTTTTATTCATTATAAGTCGTTCCAGTACCTGCCCGGGACCATTGGGGAGTCCATCAAGGTCACGGGCGGTTTTGTGCTGGGGCTGCCCCACACGGCCATCTATTCCGGGCAGGAGTTCTTCTCCTGCGGGCCCATGTGGTACCTGCTGGCGCTGCTGACGGGCTGGATCTTCCTGGATGTGATCCTGAACATCTTCCCGGAGCCGTATGTTCCCTGGGCCGTGGCAGGCTGCGCCCTGCTGGGCTGGGGCACCAGCCTTGTGTGGAAGCCGCCTTTCTGCCTTGTGCAGGGGGCCGTGGTGGTGCCGTACCTCTACCTCGGCTTCCTCGCCAAAAAGCATCATCTACTGGACCAGCCCCTTTCCCCGCGGCTGCGGGCCGGGCTGATTGCCGCCGCTGCGCTCATCGCCGTGGGTTCCATTGCCACCCGCACCACCGACTGCATCTCGCTGGCCGAGTGGTCGCTGGGGCCGGTCAGCATCTTTCTGGACGGCGCAGCGGGCCTTTTGTTCATCCGGCTGTTTTTGCGGCTGAGCCGGAGCCGCGGGCCTGTGGTGCGCTTTCTGGAGGCCGTGGGCCGGCGCAGCCTGAACATCTTCTGCGTACATACCATCGAGCTCATCGCCATCCCCTGGTACCTGTTCGTGGCAAAGTTCGAGGGACGCCCGCTGCTCGGCATGTGGCTGCAGTATGCGGTATCCATGGGCTCCATCTGGCTGGTGTGCCTGCTGCTGCAGGCCCGGCGTGCCCTGGTCATCAAGCTGTTTCCGGCCCGGCGCCGCACCCCGGCCGTGCAGCATTACACCGCCCGGCACTGAACGCACTCCCGGCTGCTGCGGATGCAGCCATGCCATAAAATCATGAGGAGGATCCTGCCATGAACCACGATGTTCCCGAGACCCTTGCGGCGGCCCGCAGCCGTGCCGCCGACCTGGAGCAGCAGCTCAAGCTTTCCGACGAGGGGGTGTCCCGGCTGGCCGAGCGGTGCCTGGAGCTGGAGCAGCAGGTCCTGACCTATCAGGCTGCGCTGGCAAAGCACAGCAGCGAGACCGAATCCGCTGCCCTGACCCTGCCGCAGCTGTTCTATGACTCCGGCTCCGGCTATTCCCCGCGGGAATGCCTGACCGTTGCCGAGGATGCCTACGACGAACTGACCCACGAGGTCTCTGCGGTGTTCACCCTGCCCACGGATGCCCGTGCGCTGCGGCTGGACCCCGGTGAGCTGGCCTGCTGCGTGACTGACCTGAGCATCTCGGACGAGCGGCTGGAATGCCGCGCCATGAACGGCATCCAGCTGCAGGAAGACTGCCTGCTGTTTTTGGATGTGGACCCCAACCTGACCGTGTGCAGCACCGTGCCCTTTGCGGCCGGGATGAAGTTTGCCGTGACCTATCATTACTATCCGCTGGGCCGCTTCCAGCACGAGCAGCCCGGCAAGGCCCTGCTCAGCGCGTTGAATACCATCAAGCTGCAGGCTGAGGCCGAAAAGAACGATGTTCTGGAACAGCTGCAGGCCGCCCTTGCCGAGAACACCCGGCTGAACAATCAGCTGACGGAACTGCAGAACAGCCGTGCTGCCTATGAAGATTCACTGGAAAACCTGTACGAGAGCAGCAGCTGGCGGCTTACCGCACCGCTGCGTGCTTTGCGCCGCCTGCTGCGCGGCTGAATTGGATCGCTAAAGGAGTTGTCAACATGTACAGCAGTTACAGCACCCTGCAGCGTAAGCAGCTGACGAAGCAGGTTTATACCGATACCCAGAGCACCTATCTGCTGGTGTATGCACCGGGCCGTCATCAGGCGCTGGAGCACGCACTGGAAAACCAGCTGCACCGCAAGTTCCGGCTGGTGACGGAGCTGGCCCCCGCCCTGACCGACTCGGTGGAGGGCGTGCTGCTGGTCAGCGAAGATCTGGAGTGCACCTCCACCGCCCTGACCTATTTTGCCGCTGCCCTGCGCACCGGTGCCGATTTTGTGGTGTGTGATGCCGCCTTTGGCTTCGATGGCTCCACCGCCCTTTATCTGAGCACCCAGCACATCCCGTGCAGCCGCTGCGCCATGGTATCGCGGAAGCTTCTGGACCGGGTGCGCGCCGCTGCGCGCGGCAGGGACAGCGTGACCGAGCTGCTGCGCCTTGCCACCGCCATGGCGGAAAACTGCCACCGCATCCCGCAGTCTTTGCTGCACTTCCGGCGGGAGCTGTGTGCCGACGATGTGTTCTCTGCAGACGGAAAGCGTGCTTTGATCCTGAGCCACGAGCTGACCATGACCGGTGCGCCCATCGTGCTGACAAGTGCCGTGCCGGTGCTGCGCAGCATGGGCTTTGAAGTGGTGGTGCTTGGCCCTGCGGACGACGGCTCGCTGCCGCTGTTTCTGGATGCCGGTGCCGCCGTGGTGACCCGCAGCGACTGCGTGATGAACTCGTCGCTGTGGGGCCTTGCCACCAGTGCCGATTTTGTGCTGGCCAACACCGTGGTAGAGGCTGCCGCCGTGAGCACCCTGAACGGCTCCTTCGTGCCGGTGCTGTGGTGGCTACACGATGCCTTTGCAGGCTACCCATTCATTGCGCACAAGATTCCTAAAACACTGGGCTCCAATGTGCATGTGTGCGCCGTAGGCTCCCACGCCACTGCCGCCATGCACTCGGTGCGGCCGGACTTCAGCATTGAACAGCTGATCTACGGTCTGCCGGACTATGCGCAGGAAAGCTTCCCGCCCTACGATATCAGCTATGCCGGCGGCAGGCCGCTGTTCGTGACCGTAGGTTCCTTTGAGCCGCGCAAGGGTCAGGATATTTTCTGCAACGCCATCCGCCTGCTAAAGCCCGAGGTGCGCCAGAAGGCTGCTTTCCTGTTCGTGGGCAAGGCGGCGGACAAGAGCTTGAAGAACGCCGTGGATGCACTGGTGGAGGACTACCCGGACACCGTTTTCTACCGCAAGCGTCTGGAACGGCCCGAGATCAAATCCCTGATGGATCAGTGCGCCTGCGTGGTATGCGCTTCCCGCGATGATCCCATGCCCACCTTCGTCACCGAGGGCCTGATCTTCGGCAAGCCCTCCATCGTGTCGGAGCACACCGGCACCGCCGGGCTGATCACCGAGGGCGTGGACGGCTTTGTGTACAAAGACGACGACCCGGATCAGCTGGCAAGGGTGCTGGAACATGCTATCCTGCATCCGGAACAGCTGGCCGCCATGAAAGCTGACTGCCGGAAAATGTACGAGAAATATTATTCCAACGAAGCCTATGTTGCCACCCTGACACGGCTGGTGAACGAATCAACAGACTAAAAACAAGATAAAGGCAAGGGTCGATGCGTGCATCTGCCCTTGCCTTTTTATCATTCCATCAAAATTGCACAAGAAAATTCCAGTTCCGTTCACAAAGACACAGGCCGCGTGTGTTATACTTTTATCAAATCATTCCGCCTGAAAGGAGCCTGTTCTCTCTATGAGCCAACCCACCTCTGCCGCACCTTCCCGCAAAAAGACAGTGATCTCGCTGCTGGTGCTCGCCGCACTTACCGGCATCATCGTGCTGCTGTTCAAGGACAACTGGGCCGAGATCACCGCAGCGCTTTCGCAGCTGTCCGCATGGCAGGTGCTGGTGGTGCTGGCCATCGGCCTCAGCTACCCGCTGCTGGAGGGGTGCGTGGCGTGGGTCATCGTGCGCAGCCGCATCCCGGGCTTCAGGCTCTGGCAGGGCATCGACACCGCGTGGTGCGGCACCTTTGGCAATGTGGTCACCCTGGGTGCCGGTGCCGTGCCGGTGCAGACCTGGTATCTGCACCGCTGCGGCCTGCCGCTGGGCCCGGGCGTGGGCCTGATGACACTGGAATATGTGTTCCACAAGACCACCGTTCTGCTCTACGCCACCGTGATGCTGCTTTTGCAGCACAAGTGGCTGGCCGCCAACACCAGCGGCGTGCTGAACTATCTGCCCATGGCATACGCTGTGGTAGCGGCCATTCTCGTGGTGCTGGTGCTGGTGTGCGTGTCGCCGCTGATCCAGAACCTGGCCCGCTGGCTGATGCAGTTTCTGCCCAAGACCGAAAAATGGCAGCAGCGCCGGGCCGACTGGCAGCAGCAGCTGGACATTCTGGGCGAGGAGAGCCGCCGCCTGCTGGCGGATAAACCCCGCTGCGCAAAAATTTTCGCCCTGCAGGCCGTCAAGCTGTTCGGGCTGTTCTGCCTGCCGTACCTGTGCATCCGGTTCATGGGGCTTTCGCCGCTGAGCTTTGCACAGGTGCAGCTGCTCACCAGCCTGATGCTGTTCCTCTCGAACGCTTTGCCCAACGTGGCCGGCATGGGCTCCATCGAAACAGCCTTCCTGCTGGTGTTCGGCAGCTTTCTCGAGCGCGGCGAGGTGATGAGCGTGCTCATGCTCTACCGCATCGCCAGCTATTACGTCGTGTTCGCCGCCAGTGCCGTGGGCTTCTTCTTCGCCCAGCGGCATCTGGCTGAAACGGAGCCGCCAAAGGAGGCGTGAGCGCGCATGAAAGACAAAAGCATCCTCTACCGGTTCGGCATCGTGCTGCTGGCGCTGCTGGCACTGGTGCTCATCTTCCCTTCCACCAGGATCGACCTTGCGTCCAAGATCAGCGCCAGCACCCAGGCCAGCGTCCGGGTGGAGTACCAGAAGAACTTTGTCAGCTCCAACGAGATGGAGTATCAGGTGCTTTCGGCGGACGACGCAGTCTATCAGCAGGTGGCCGAACTGCTCTCCGGCGTGAAGTGCAGCAAAAAGCTCAACCAGAACTATTCCTCCTACAGCCATGAGTTCCCGGTGGGGTCCGTCACCGTGAGCTACTATGATGATGCGGAGAATCACCAGCTGCTGTTCACCGTCTACTCCGACGGCGTTGCCATCGTGAACAGCCAGTTCGTCTCGGTCAAAGGCGGGGCCGAGGACGTGTATCAGAAATTGATGGAGATCGTAAACTAACCCTTCTAAAAACAAAAATCGGGGCACGCAGGTGGTCAAGCTGCATGTCCCGTTTTTGTTTTCTTCGCACACGGTGCGGTACCAATCACACCGAATGCCGCGCATCGAGATGCAGAGCAAACGAAGCTGCATCTCACTTGAAAAAAGAGAATGGAATGGAGGAATGGGGCTTACACGGTATGGAGGTACCGCGTAAATCCGGTTTTTCACAGATGCTTTTGCAGGCGCATCTGCTTTTCTGGTGCAACGTAGTCCGGCGAACTGGTTAGGTTCGTCTAACCTCGTTGCGAGAACAGAATACCATAGACGGTTAGTCTTGTCAACCCTTCATTTGCATTTTTTTCCGCAAACGATGTGCGTTAACAGGGTTTCCGCGTTTTTTCTACATTCTGCCCAAAGAAAGCCCCTTGCTTTGGAAGAAAACCCACTTGTTTTCTATTGCTTTTTAAGGCGGTTCTTGCTATTATAATAACGCAAGATTTTGTGGGCAGGTTTTTATTTTTGTCTACACCTTGTAGTAAGGGCTGCCGCAGACGGCAGCGCAAGACCGTTTCGCCCCCAGAAAACCGCCCAGACAGAGCGGTTTTTCAAAGGCTCATTAGTTAGAAAACGCTAACTGCGTAATGGAGCAAGGAGGTTCCAATGATCCAGTTTGAACAGTGGGAAGGCTTTGAAGGCCGCATCTGGAAGGAAGAAGTCAACGTGCGCGACTTCATCCAGAAGAACTACACCCCGTATGACGGCGACGAAAGCTTTCTGGCCGGCCCCACCGAAGCCACCGACAAGCTGTGGGGTGCCCTGCAGAAGCTGCAGAAGGCCGAGCGCGCCAAGGGCGGCGTGCTGGATATGGAGACCGAGGTGGTCAGCAGCCTGACTGCTTACGGCCCCGGCTATATCGACGAAAGCCTGAAGGATCTGGAGCAGATCGTGGGTCTGCAGACCGACAAGCCCCTCAAGCGCGCCTTCATGCCCTACGGCGGCATCAAGATGGCAGAGCAGGCCTGCACCACCTACGGCTACCAGCCCAGCGAGGAGCTGCACAAGATCTTTACCGACTACACCCGCACCCACAACCAGGCCGTGTTCGACGCCTACACACCCGAGATGAAGGCCGCCCGCCACACCCACATCATCACCGGCCTGCCCGACACCTACGGCCGCGGCCGCATCGTGGGCGACTACCGCCGCGTGGCCCTGTACGGCATCGATGCACTGATCAAGTTCAAGCAGGAGGACTTTGCCAACTGTGGCGACGGCACCATGACCGACGACGTGATCCGCCTGCGCGAGGAGATCGCCCGCCAGATCAGTGCCCTGAAGGGCATGAAGAAGATGGCCGAGGCCTACGGCTATGATATCTCTCAGCCTGCAAAGAACGCCAAGGAGGCCTGCCAGTGGCTGTACTTCGGGTATCTTGCCGCCATCAAGACCCAGAACGGCGCCGCCATGAGCGTGGGCCGCATCTCCACCTTCCTGGACATCTACATCCAGCGCGATCTGGACAACGGCACCCTGACCGAGAGCCAGGCCCAGGAGCTCATCGACCACATGGTCATGAAGTTCCGCATGGTCAAGTTTGCCCGCATCCCCAGCTACAACCAGCTGTTCTCCGGCGACCCCGTGTGGGCCACCCTGGAAGTGGGCGGCATCGGCATGGACGGCCGCAGCATGGTCACCAAGAACTGCTACCGCTTCCTGCACACGCTGGAGAACATGGGCCCCGCACCGGAGCCCAACCTGACCGTGCTGTACTCCTCTGCCCTGCCGGAGGCCTTTAAAAAGTACGCCTCCAAGGTATCTGTCAACACCAGCAGCGTCCAGTACGAGAACGACGATGTAATGAAGCCCGTCTGGGGCGATGATTACTCCATCTGCTGCTGCGTGTCTGCCACCCAGACCGGCAAGGAGATGCAGTTCTTCGGTGCCCGCGCCAACCTTGCAAAGTGCCTGCTGTACGCCATCAACGGCGGTGTGGACGAGACGAGCCACGAGCAGTGCGGCCCCAACTATGCTCCCATCACCGGCGAATACCTGAACTACGACGAGGTGCTGCCCAAGTATGTCCAGATGCTGGACTGGCTGGCCGGGCTGTACGTCAACGTGCTGAACCTCATCCAGTATATGCACGACAAGTACTACTACGAGGAAGCCGAGATGGCACTCATCGACACCGATGTGCGCCGCACCTTTGCCACCGGCATTGCAGGCTTCTCCCACGTCATCGACTCCCTGAGCGCCATCAAGTACGCCAAGGTCAAGGTCGTGCGCGACGAGATGGGTCTTGCCACCGGCTTCGAGGTCGAGGGCGACTTCCCGAAGTACGGCAACGACGATGACCGCGCCGACGAGATCGGCGTCTGGCTGCTGCGCACCTTCCTTGAGATGATCAAGAAGCGCCACACCTACCGCAACTCCGAGGCTACCACCTCTATCCTGACCATCACCTCCAACGTGGTGTACGGCAAGTACACCGGCGCTCTGCCGGATGGCCGCGCCGCCTTCACCCCGTTTGCACCCGGCGCTACCCCCAGCTACGGTGCAGAGCAGAACGGTCTGCTGGCCTCGCTGAACTCCGTGGCAAAGCTGCCCTACCACTGGGCGCTGGACGGCATCTCCAACACCCAGACCATCAACCCCGAGGCACTGGGTCACAGCGAGGGCGAGCGCGTGGAGAATCTGGTGCAGGTGCTGGACGGCTACTTCGATCAGGGCGCACACCACCTGAACGTGAACGTCTTTGGCAAGGAGAAGCTGCTGGACGCCATGGAGCACCCCGAGAAGGAAGAGTACGCCAACTTCACCATCCGCGTCTCCGGCTACGCTGTCAAGTTCATCGACCTGACCCGCGAGCAGCAGCTGGACGTGCTGGCACGCACCTGCCATGGCTCTCTGTAAAACCCTTGGGTACGTCCACTCGCTGGAATCCTTCGGCTCGGTGGACGGCCCCGGTGTGCGCTTTGTGGTGTTTTTGCAGGGGTGTGCCCTGCGGTGCAAGTACTGCCACAACCCCGAAACATGGGCAGAGGGCGGCGAGGCGTGGACGGCAGAAGCGCTGTTCCAGCGGGTATACCGCTACCGCAACTACTGGGGCAAAAAGGGCGGCATCACGGTCAGCGGCGGCGAGCCGCTGCGGCAGATGGACTTTTTGACTGAGTTCTTCACGCTGGCGCGCGCCAAGGGCGTGCACACAGCGCTGGACACCGCCGGGCAGCCCTTCCGCCCGGACGACCCGGCCTATCTGGCGGCGTTCGACCGCCTGATGGCTAACACCAGTCTGGTGATCTTAGACCTTAAGGAGATCGACCCGGAGCGCCACCGGCAGCTCACCGGCAAAGACAACGCCAACATCCTTGCCATGGCGCGGCACATCTCGGACCTCGGCATCCCGCTGTGGATCCGGCACGTCCTCGTGCCCGGTCTGACCGACGACGAGGAGGGGCTGCGCAAAACAGCAGACTTTATCCGCAGCCTGAAAACGGTGCAGCGGGTGGAGGTGCTGCCCTACCACACCTTGGGGCTGTTCAAGTGGCAGAAGCTGGGCATCCCCTATCCCCTGCCGGACGCAGTGCCGCCCACGGCAGAGCAGGTAAAGCGGGCGGAAGAACTGCTGGAAGTGCAGAATTACCCCGGCTAATTTCCAATTGGCAAGACGACCGTTTCCGGTGCGCAGAAAGCGCCGGGAACGGTCGTTTTTTCTTGACTTCCCTGCACTGCACCGTTATAATGAAAATCACAGTAAAGGAGAAACAGCCATGCAGATTTTCAACACGCTGACCCGCCAGAAAGAAGAATTCGTGCCGCAGGTGCCCGGTGAATACCGCATCTACGTCTGCGGCCCGACCGTTTATAACTATATCCACATCGGCAACGCCCGCCCGCTGATCGTGTTCGACACCCTGCGCCGCTATCTGGAATACCGCGGCAACAAGGTCATCTATGTCTCCAACATCACCGATATTGATGACAAGCTCATCAAGAAGGGCCAGGAGGAGGGCACCTCCATGAAGGAAGTGGCCCAGCGCTTTGAGGCCGAGTACCTCAAGGACGCCGCCGGGCTGAACTGCAAAAAGCCCACCGTGCAGCCCCGCGCCACCGAGCACATCCAGCAGATTTTGGACATCGTGAAGGACCTGATCGACTCCGGCCATGCCTACGTTGCCAAGAACGGCGATGTGTACTTCCGCGTCAAGAGCGACCCTGAGTACGGCAAGCTGAGCCACCTGAAGCTGGACGATCTGGAGAGCGGCAACCGTGAGCTGCGCAGCCAGATGGACGACGACCTGAAGGAAGACCCTGCTGACTTTGCCGTCTGGAAGGCTGCAAAGCCCGGTGAGCCTGCATGGGAAAGCCCCTACGGCATGGGCCGCCCGGGCTGGCACATCGAGTGCAGCGCCATGAGCCGCACCCATCTGGGCAAGACCATCGACCTGCACTGCGGCGGTCAGGATCTGATCTTCCCGCACCACGAGAACGAGATCGCGCAGAGCGAGTGCGCCAACGGCTGCACCTTTGCCCGCTACTGGATGCACAACGGCTTCATCAATGTGGACAATCAGAAGATGTCCAAGAGCCTGCATAACTTCTTCACCGTGCGTGACGTGGCCAATATCTACGGCTATGAACCCATCCGCTACTTCATGCTGACGGCCGGCTACCGCATGCCGCTGAACTACACCGTAGACCTCATCGAGAGCTGCAAGAACAGCCTGGAGCGCCTGTACACCTGCCGCGAGAATCTGG
>ENA-UONX01000164-UONX01000164.1-human-gut-metagenome-genome-assembly--contig:-P74old-NODE-164-length-107165-cov-35.008356_pt1 | contig 107165 bp, 96 predicted proteins | sample MGYA00242466_ERZ724013 | MGnify/ENA metagenome assembly ERZ724013 | reverse complement strand
TTTTCGATATTGTTCAATTTTCAAGGTCCTGTAGCGCCTCAGCCATGCGGCTGACAGCTTATTTATTTTACCACCGAAGCACCAGATTGTCAAGCACTTTTTTGAAGATTTTTTGAAGTTCTTAGGAGAACTAATCGACCTTCGTACTTTTCCTGTCACTTTTTCGGAGGTGTTTGTGCCAGACGTCCGCCTGACAGTAATGTATTTTAGCACAGACCCCCTCAAAAAGCAAGTCCTTTTTTCACTTTTTTTGAATTATTTTGCGGTTCGTCTTTTTGCCCAGTTTTTTCTCTCAGATTTGGCCGCTCTGTCCATCATTCGTCCAACAGCCTGTCCCGCATCACCTTTAATATCTTGCGCTCCCGCCGGGAGATCTGTACCTGCGTGGTATGGAGCAGTTTTGCCGTATCGCTCTGGGTCTTGCCCCCATAAAAGCGAAGCTGGATAATAAGCCTGTCCTCTTCGGGCAGGCTCTTCAATACCTCCGCCAGACCTATCTTATCCGCAAGCTCTTCCTCCGGCGACTCTACCGGAATATCCATCTGACGGTCGCCCTCTTCCCGGTTCTCCGGCGTCAGACTCAACGCAGGCTGCGCTGCCTGGATAGCCAGTGTGATATTCTCCACGCTTTCTCCCAGCTCCTCTGCCAGCTGCGACAGAGTAGGCTCTGCTCCGCAAAGCTTGCTGTGATGCTCCCGGGCCGCATTGATGCGCAGGCTCAGCTCTTTGAGTGACCGGCTCACCTTTACGGTGCCGCCGTCCCGGAACAGCTTTTTGATCTCGCCCAGAATGACCGGCACGGCGTAGGTGGAAAAACAGACGCCACGCGACTCATCAAACCCGTCATACGCTTTTACCAGCCCCATACACCCGGCGCTGTAGAGGTCGTCGTATTCAATGCCTCTCCCCCGGAACCGTCCGGCACAGGAATGCACCAGTCCCAGATTCTGCTCGATGAATGTGCTCCGCCGGGTCTTGTCCGTTACCATTGCGACGCCCTCTTTCTCTTTATTATGTAGTTATGTAGAGCGCTCATCCAGACGCTTGGTCAGCACCACCCGCGTCCCCTTTCCGGGCTGAGAGGACACCTTGACCTTATCCATAAAGCTCTGCATCACCGCAAAGCCCAGACCGGAACGCTCTTCCGGGTTGCCGGTGGTGAAGAGAGGCTCCATGGCCTTTTCGACGTCCGGGATGCCGATTCCCTTATCCGTCACCGTTATCTTCACCAGCCGCTCCGGGTAGACGGCGATGCTCAGGGTCACGGGACCGATGGCATCCGGGTAGGCATGGACGATGCAGTTGGTCACTGCCTCGGACACCGCCGTCTTGATGTCGGCCAGCTGCGGCACGGTGGGGTCATACCGAGCCAGAAAGGCCGCCGCTGCGCCCCGGGCAAAGGCCTCGTTGGCACTGAGCGAATCAAATTGGATCTTTGCACTGTTTTCCGCTTTCATTTATACCCCTCCTGATACTTCCCCGCCCGGCTCGGTGCAGGGGATGCTTGCAAGCTGTAAGACCCGCCGGAGCTGTTCCGGCGCGTGCTGGATGCGCAGACTGCCGCCCAGCGTCCGGGCGCAGCGCTGCCGCCCCAATATCAGCCCGATGCCCGACGAATCCATGAATCCCACTCCGCCGAGGTCCATCACCAGAATGCGCGGGCTGCGGGTGAGCAGGGCGTCGTCCAGCTGGATGCGAAGCCCCTGCGCCGCGTCGTGGTCGATCTCGCCGGCCAGATAGGCGTAGAGCACATCATCTGCCGCGCTGAATGTCACTGTCGCCATATCCTCATCTCCTTTTTTCTGGCATAAAGAAAAGACCTGTACACCTTTTCAGTGTACAGGTCTTTCGGGTTATTTTTTAGAGAACGGTGTCGCTCAGCGGTTCTCCAGCAGCTTTTCCGCCTCGAGGGCGATGGCCTCACTGCCGCAGACCAGCAGGCCGCGGCGGCTGTTGGCTTTCGCCTGCTCCACGGCCTCGGCCAGCGTCGGGCAGAACACCGCGTCGAAGTGATACCGTGCCTTTTCGGTCAGGCGCTCTGCCAGCGCCGCTTCCGTTCCCGCCGGGGCGACAAGGAAGACTTTGTCGAAGGGGTTCTCGCCCATGCCGGGCATAGTGCTCTTGTCCTTCTTCTGCTCTTCTGAAGTCAGTCCGGTCTCCAGTGCGGCAAGGAACGACTCCGCGCCTTCCTCCTCAGTCAGGCCGATAACGGCGCTCATATGGCGTACTTTCGCCATATTGAGGACGCGCAGAAGGGCTGCAGCCTGCTGCGGAGTACGGCAGGCGTCGAGGATGATGAGGGGCTTCTGGGACAGAACGCGGATGCTGCTGCGGTTCTCCACAGCGGCAAGGCCCGCCAGAATGGCCTCATCAGGAATCTCAAAGCCCTTGCGCCAGAGGGCCAGCGCCAGCTCGACCGCGACGGCGGCATTGCCCGCCGCATGACGGCCCAGGAAGGCCAGCGGGGCGGTGTATCCGCCGTAGTCCACCTTGCTGGTGAACTTTTCCGCCTCGAGGAAGGTGATGTCCTCGGCGTCGGGGACGACGAGCTCACACTCGGCCTTGGCCGCCGCCACCACCAGCTCACTCAGAACAGCCTTCGGCTGCTCCGGCGCGGTGACACAGACGGCGTCTTTCCGCATAACGCCTGCGGCCAGTGCGGCCAGACGCTCCACTGAGCGGCTCACACCGTCCGGGCCGATGGCCGTGACGGCGCAGACCGGCATCTGGGGCAGGGCCGATGCCAGACCGGCATCCGGCAGCTCCACCACAGCCAGCTTGCAGCCTGCCGCACCAAAGCAGCGGGCAGCCGCCGCCAGCTCTGCCGCCTCACGGGGCAGAGCCTTTGCGGCACTGAGAGCCTCGGCAGCCTGACAAAACAGCACCGGGTCCACCGACACGCCGCCGATGGCGATGCGGGCCGACAGCGGCTCACAGCCGGCGCGGTAGAAGCCGACGTGGAACGCCGCCTCCCGCAGGATGGCCGCCAGCAGACCGGCAGCAGCGGTCTTGCCCGCCGTGCCGGCCACACCGACGAACTGCACCTTCTGGACATCCGCCGTCAGGGCAGCGCGCAGCTCCTCCGCCGGGGCAAAGCCCTCGGGCAGAGAAGAGAAATATTCGTTTGCCTGTTCGATGGTCATTGCGTCAATCCTCGTTTCGATGTTTGTAGAGCAGCCAGCACATCCTGCACAGGGCCAGACAGAGCAACCCCACCAGAATACCGGCCATCGCGCCCGAAAAATCCAGCCAGACGTCGGTGAGCTGGCTGCTTCGGCCATCGCTGAACATCTGGATGGTCTCGTCCGTCAGAGCCGTGAGCAGACCGCCCAGGATCGGCCACGAGATGTGAACGAAAAAGTGCCGGGTATAGACCCGCAGACAGAGAGTGAGCAGGAAGCCTTCCAGCGCATACTCGCAGAAATGTGCCAGCTTGCGCACGATGTGGTCTGTCAGATGGTTCGCCACGCCGGGCATTCCCAGACGGGTGAACACCTTTTTCATCAGGAGCAATACTCGTCCGCTTGCCGATTCCGAGACGTCACCGATCTGCATGGAGTTGGAAAAGATGAAGACAATGCAGGCAATGAGCGCAAAGGTAAAGATGACTCGTGCCGCAATGAGCCAGGGAGAAGTTTTTTGCATATCAGGACCCGTTTTCCGCATCAGTCCAGGGCCTTGATGCTCTGCTCAATGTTGGCAAGCTTATCCTGGCTCTTGGCGTGCTTATTGCGGATGTCCTCCACCAGAGCGGCGGGAGCGCGCTCGACGAACTTGGGGTTGTTGAGCTGGTTCTCGAACATGGCCAGTTCCTTCTCGGCCTTGGCCTTTTCCTTGTTCAGGCGGGCCAGCTCCTTGTCGCGGTCGATGAGCTCCATCATGGGGATGAAGCCGCGGGCGGCGTGGGTGGACACCTGCACCATGCCGTCGGTGCTGCCCTCATACTTTTCGGTGAAGGTCACATCGGTGGCGAAGGCGAACTTTGCCAGATAGACCTCGGCGCTCTGGAAGGGAGCCGGGTCAGCCGTCTCGATGATCATGCTGGTCTTCTTGGCGGGGTGGACGTTCATCTCGGTGCGCATGGTACGCACAGCCTTGATGTAGTCCATCACCTTCTCGAAGGCTTCCTCCTCGTCGGCCCAGTTGTGGGCTTCATCGACAGTGGGCCATGCCTGCGTCATGATGGTCTCGGCAGAGCCGGGCAGAGCCTGATACAGCTCCTCGGTGATGAAGGGCATGAAGGGATGCAGCAGCTTGAGGGCCTTGTCCAGCACATACACCAGCACACGGCGGGCGGTATCTGCCTGCTCTGCATCGCCGGAGTTCAGGCGGGGCTTTGCGATCTCGATGAACCAGTCGCAGTAGACATCCCAGATGAAGCTGTTGATCTTGGCAGCGGCCAGACCCATCTCGTAGTGGTCGAGGTTGTCGGTCATGGCACCGGCCACCTGATTCAGCTTGGTCAGCACCCACTTGTCGCTCATGTCCAGCTTGTCCTCGCTGGGCAGGCCCGGCTCAAAGTCCTCGGGCAGGTTCATCAGCACAAAGCGGGTGGCGTTCCACAGCTTATTGGCAAAGTTGCGGGCAGCCTCCACCTTCTTTTCGATATAGCGCATATCGTTGCCCGGGGTGGAGCCGTCCACCAGCATAAAGCGCAGGGCATCCGCGCCGTACTGGGCAATGACCTCCAGCGGATCGATGCCGTTGCCAAGGCTCTTGGACATCTTGCGGCCCTGACTGTCGCGGACGATGCCGTGGATGCAGACGGTATCAAACGGAGCCTTGCCGGTGTAAGCCAGACCGGAGAAGATCATGCGGCTGACCCAGAAGCCGATGATGTCGTAGCCGGTGACGAGGGTGTTGGTGGGATAGAAATACTTGAGGTCTTCGCTCTCCTCATTGGGCCAGCCCAGAGTGCTGAAGGGCCACAGAGCGGAAGAGAACCAGGTGTCGAGGGTATCGGGGTCCTGGGTGAGCCTAGTGCCGCCGCACTTGGGGCAGGTGCAGGGTGCGCTCTTAGCGACCACAGTCTCGCCGCAGTCGTCGCAGTACCAGGCCGGGATCTGGTGGCCCCACCACAGCTGGCGGCTGATGCACCAGTCACGGGTGTTCTTCATCCAGTTCATATAGTTCTTGGTGAAGCGCTCGGGCACGAACTTGATCTCGCCCTTTTCCACGCTCTCGATGGCGGGCTTTGCCAGCGGCTCCATCTTGACGAACCACTGCTTGGACACCATGGGCTCGATGGTGGAGTGGCAGCGGTAGCAGGTGCCGACTTCGTGCTTCAGAGGCTCGATCTCCTTCAGGAAGCCGCCCTCCTTCAGGTCAGCGAGGATGGCCTTGCGGGCCTCGAGGGTGGTCATGCCGGCATACTTGCCGCAGTCCAGCACATGAGGCTCGTTGACGGTGTTCTTGCCTGCAGCAAACAGAGCGTCGGCAGCAGCCTTGTCGGCGGCGCCGGTCATGCGACCATCGTAGGTGAAGACGCGGACGATGGGCAGGTCATGGCGCAGGCCGACCTCAAAGTCGTTGGGGTCGTGGGCCGGGGTGATCTTCACGACACCGGTGCCCTTGGTCATGTCGGCGTGCTCGTCGCAGACGATGGGGATCTCCTTGTTCAGCAGGGGCAGGATGACATGGCAGCCGTGCAGATGAGCATAGCGGGGGTCATCGCCGTTGATGGCAACAGCGGTATCGCCCAGCATGGTCTCGGGACGGGTAGTAGCCAGTTCCAGCATCTCGCCGGTCTCCTTGACCGGGTAGAGCAGGTGCCAGAAGCTGCCGTCCTTTTCCTCATACTCCACCTCGGCGTCGGAAATGGAGGTGTTGCAGTGGGGGCACCAGTTGACCATGCGGTTGCCGCGGTAGATCAGGCCCTTGTCGTACAGGCGCACGAACACTTCCTTGACAGCCTCGGAGCAGCCCTCGTCCATAGTAAAGCGCTCACGATCCCAGTCGCAGCTGCTGCCCAGCTTCTTCAGCTGGCTGACGATGCGGTTGCCGTACTTGGTCTTCCAGGCCCAGGCGCGCTCCAGAAAACCGTCGCGGCCCACCATCTCCTTGGTCAGGCCCTCGGCACGCATGGCCTCCACGACCTTGGCCTCGGTGGCGATGGATGCGTGGTCGGTGCCGGGCACCCACAGGGCGGCATAGCCCTGCATCCGCTTGGTGCGGATCAGGATATCCTGCATGGTGTTATCCACCGCATGGCCCATGTGCAGCTGACCGGTGACGTTCGGAGGCGGCATGACGATGGTAAAGGGCTTTTTGTCGGGGTCGGCCTTCGTGTGGAAGTAGCCGCCATCCAGCCAGAACTGGTAGATGCGGTCTTCCACCTGGCTCGGATCATACTGTTTTGCGAGTTCTTTCATAGTATCCTCCCAGATGAATAATTGGAGTGGGACGAAAAAAGCCGCCCCACGGAGCGTTCCATGGGACGGCTGTAATATAACCGCGGTACCACCCAAATTGCACACGGCTTTCTGCCGTATGCCCCTTGATGCCCCGATAACGTGGGGCAGACCCGGAGGCGACTACTCCTGTTTCCCCGCCTCTGCTCAAAAGCGACAGCACGCCGCACTGCCATACCGGGTTTTCAGCAGCCCCCGGCTCTCTGGATGGCGAAAACGACGCACACTCTTTTTCCTTGCATTTATAAAAAGAATATAGCGTTTTTTGTGCGTTTTGTCAATCTCTTTTTGTCCGGAACAAAATTTTCACAGCTGCCGTTCAGCGTACGGGCCGCGCTCAGACCGCCGTTCTTCTGCCGGATGGGCCGGACATGGCTGTCCCGCCCTGCCATTCAGCTTTCCCTCCTTTTCAGAACAGCCGTGACACGGCCCTTGAGCTGATTGAACTCCGGCGCGTTCCGGTGGAGCACCACCATGACAGCCCCGAACAGCAGCGTATACAGCACACCATCCAGCAGAAACCAGCCGATATTCTTCGCCGGGCAGAAGCTCACCCATCCGTAGGACACAGCGGCCAGCGCCGCGACGACAGCGGCGCGTTCGGCGTAGCGGACAAAGTAATCTTTCAGCTTGCCCTGCCAGTCTTCCCGGATGCCGTAGCGCATCAGGATGTAAGGCTCCATCCAGAGGCAGGTCGCCACGGTGCTGATGACCGTTCCGCCCAGAATGCCTGCCACGCCGAACTTCTGCACCAGCAGCAGCGACGCTGCCAGATTGATGGCCGATTCGAACAGCGGCTTATACCGGTCGTACCAGAACAGGCCCTTGGCTTCACGGAAGAGCAGGTTGACCTTCCGCTGACCCGAAACATAAAATTCCGTCACGAGGACGGCGACTGTCGCCGTGGAGAAGCAGTATTCCGCGCCGAAGCAGAGGGTGATAAAAGCGTTGAACAGCGCGAACAATCCCGCCGTCCAGTAAGCGTAAATGACGAAGAAGAGCAGATCCAGTTCCCGGTAGATGCTGTACACCCGTGTCTCATCTTCAATGGCTCCCAGATTGCCCAGACTTCCGGTAAAGGCGTTCGAGAATTTATCCATCAGGTTGTTGATGCCGGACAGAACGAGCTTGTAGTTGGAGTAGATGCCCACTGACAACAAACCCACAAAGCTGGACATCAGCAGGCTGTCCGTGTTCCGGACGATGACCGTTCCCAGCTTGTGGAAGCTCATGGCACCGACGTTCCGCAGGATGCCGTGAAATTTTTCTTTTTCCGGCAGCTCCCTGCACTCTTTCAGGTAGGGAAATTCCTTATCCACCTTGACCGATACGATGATGTTCGGGATGAACTGCATCACAAACTGCACTGCCAGATAAAGGATAAAGTTCCCGGTCAGCACGATGAGGACGATTTGGAACAGAGTCTTGACCGCGTCGCAGAGCTGCGCCCAGAGGTTGCGGACATAGGCTTTCTGGTAGGCCAGATAGATGGAGTTTTTATAGCTCAGCAGATAGGAGCAGACCGAGTTTGCCACATACATCAGATAGATGAGCCGCAGATGCTCGATGCCGCTGCTGTCCTTGATGAAAAAGCCCAGAAACGGCATCAGTGCAAGGCCCACGAGCAGCACCACGACCGCCACGATACGGTAGAGGAGCCGGTAAAGATTCATCAGCTGCGCCAGCCGATGCTCATCATTCTTCGCAGCCTGCTCATACAGGCTGTATATCATCGCCGTGCCGACGCCAAGCTCTGCAAGGTTCAGGATGCCCAGCACATCGGTGAACAGTCCGTTGACACCCAGATATGCCGCCGACAGATAGTGGATGAACACCATCCGGCTGATGAACAGCAGCACCTGATTCATGAGCTGTCCACCCACATTGACGACCATATTGATAAGGGTATACCGTGTCCGCATTTTTCTTATGTCCCTTCCTTTTCAAGTGTGGCCCGCTGCATTCGCTGCAACAGGGTCCACAGGGACCCTGTTCGTTATTTTTATTATAATATCATCTCATTGCGGCGCTTTCAACGATTTATCTGTATTTCAGCCTTCCGCGTCCAGAAGCTCCGTTTTCAGCCGGGCAATGAGCCGCTCCATCAGGGCCACACGGTTGAAGGGGGTCATGAGATAGAAGCCGTCGGCGTAGGGCAGAGCCTCCCGGGCCATCTGCATCGACACCTCAAGGCCCAGCGCCTCGCCCTGCTCCCGGTCGAGGCCCGCGAAGCGCTGGATGATGTCCTCCTCCACATGGATGCCGTTGATCTCGTTTTCCATAAAGATTGCGTTCCGCTGGCTGACCACGGGCATGATGCCGGCCAGAATTTTAGCCCGTTCGCCCAGTGTCTGCCGGGCCTTGCGGAGATTTTCCACCGCCTGTGCCGACAGCACCGGCTGGGTCAAAAAGCCCGACATCCCGTTTTCCAGCTTTTCCACGGCCCGGCGCAGCTCCACGTCAAAGTTCCGGGCGTTGAGATTCAGCGCACCAAAGACGGTCATGGCCGAGGGCATCTCCCGGCCCTCCCCGGCCAGCGAGACGATGTACTGGGCCAGTTTGCGGGAGTTGAACTGGTAGACATTCTTCACCTCGTCCCGCTCTGCGGTGGGGATGGGGTCGCCGGTGATGGCCAGCACCTCCCGCACGCCCTCGGCGTAAAGGCCCAACAGAAGGGCCTTGGTGGCGTTGAGGTTGCGGTCGCGGCAGGTCATGTGGGGCAGAGCACACATTCCCAGTTCCCGGTGTACCCGGCAGGCCACGAGGGAGGAATCCATCCGGGCCTGCGCGATGGGGCAGTCGGCGATGGTCAGCAGGTCAGCGCCTGCGGCCTGCAGCCGCCGTGCGCCGTCCAGATAGCCGCTCAGGTCGGCCACCCGGGGCGAATCCAGTTCAATGGCGATGACCTTCTCGCCTGCGTTCAGTTTCCGCAGGAAGGCATCATCTTTTTCCACCGCCGGTGCAGCCCCGGTGGAAAGTTTCGCTGCCGGAGCAGCTTCGGTCTGCTGGGGCAGGGCATCCAACTCTGCACGCAGGGCCGCGATGTGGGCGGGCGTCGTGCCGCAGCAGCCGCCCAAAATACGGACGCCCGCAGCGGCGATCTGCCCCATCTCCCGGGCGAAATACGCGGGCTTGCCCTGATACAGCACCCGCGCCCGGGTGACCACCGGATAGCCCGCGTTGGGCATCACCGACAGGGGCAGCAGCGTCTCGCCAAGGCTCTGCACCAGTTTCTTCATCGCGCCGGGGGCCGAGACGCAGTTCAGGCCCACGGCGTCCACCACGCCGCTCTGCTCCATCCGGCGCAGCAGGTCACGGAACAGCAGACCCTCGCGGGTGTAGCCGTCCGGCAGCACCGCGAAGGACACCATGACAAAGGCGTCCGGCACGGCCACACGCAGTGCCTTTACGGCCTCCACAATGCCCACATCGGAGCTGAGCGTCTCGAACAGAAAGTTCTTTGCGCCCAGTGCGGCGAACTGCTGCGCCACAAGGCCGTAGGCGCTGCTGGCCGGAGCAGCTTCGGTGTCCGGGGCCGGGCCGAGGTCAGCGAAGACGGCGGCGCCCTTCTCGGCAGCAGCGTCACAGGCCAGTTTCCAGCCCGCCTCGGCCAGCTCTTCCCAGCCCGGCATCTGGGCCGCCGCCATCCGGGGCAGACCGAAGGTGTTGGTCTTGATGGCCTGTGCGCCTGCGGCAAGATATTCCGCATGGACCTTCTTCACGCCCTCGGGGTCAGTGAGGTTGGCCATTTCGCAGTCCGCGCCCGGTGTCGCTTTATAATAGGTACCCATGCCGCCGTCGAACAAAAGCGGCTTGCGGGCAAGATACTCTCGGATGTCCGTCATAGAAAGGTTCTCCTTTTTTATTTTCCTTGATTTTATAAAGAAATTCAGGTATAATTTTTGTATGAAAGTGAGGTGCTTTTGGATGCCCAAGATTCGTTCCAGCGCAGACCTGCGCAACAACTACAATGAGATCTCCACCTTCTGCCACGACTACGCCGAGCCGGTGTTCATCACCAAAAACGGCAAAGGTGACCTTGCCGTGATGAGCATCGAGACCTACGAGGCCCTGACCGCCCGGTTCGATTTGTATGCGAAATTGCAGGAAGGTCTGGATGACGTGGCGGCGGGAAGGACGCGCCCGCTGGATGAGTTCATGCAGGAACTGCAAAACAGAAGGAGTCTTCGATGAACTACTTTATCGATGTTGCCGCTTCTGCTCAGCGTGACCTTGCAGATGCCTTCGACTATATCGACCTGACCTTGAAAAATCCCTCTGCTGCCGACAAGTTGGTTGCCATCGCATGGAAGAAATTCCGTTCTCTCGACACCTTCCCACAGCGTTTTTCACTTGTGAATGACCCATTTCTTTCCTCTTTGGGAATCCGGCTCATTCCAGTTCAAAACTATCTTGCATTTTATAAAGTCGACTCTTCCACCCAGACCGTCCACATCCTCCGCTTCCTGTATGGTCATAGCGACTGGCAGGCTATCCTGCGGGCGGATGTTCTTTCAACCTGAGCATTCTCCCCGGCCCTTTGCCGGGGAGAATTTTTATGCAGTCATCTTCAGTTTAATGAAGTTTGCGCACTTGTCAAGCATTTTTGCCCCGAAGCAGCCCATTTTGCTTGCGCCGAAGCCGGTTTTGTGCTATTCTATGCATATTTACAATGGTTGGGAGGAATGTATCATGCGCCACGCCGGCACACAGGAAATCGAAACGCCGCGGCTGCTTCTACGCCGCCTTATGCCGTCGGATGCCCCGATGATGTACTCGAACTGGGCCAACGACCCGGAAGTCACCCGCTGGCTGCGCTGGACGCCGCACAAGGATGTGGCCGAGACGCAGGAGCTTCTGAGCGCATGGGCGCTGCTCTATCCCAACGAGGACTACTACCAGTGGGCCATCGTGGAAAAGGCCACCGGGCAGGTGTTCGGTTCCATCAGCATCTACAACAGCCTGCTGGGAGAACCGGCACAGCGAAATGAATGGCCGGGATTCGACCTCTCCGAGGGCATCTGGGAGCCGGGCTACTGCATTGGCAGAGCATGGTGGGGCAAAGGCTGCACCACCGAAGCTCTGAAAGCTCTGGTAGAATACTGGTTCAAGAATACAGACAGTAATTGGCTTGCCTGCTCCCACGCCGTGGAGAACCCCGCCAGCGGCAAAGTCATGATGAAAGCAGGCTTTGTTTACGACCACGAGGCCGTCTACCACAAATTCGACGGTACAGCGATACCCTGCAAGTGCTATGCCCTGACGCGAGAACACTACGAATCGCTATATTCTCCAAACAAATGACAGAAAGGAATCATTTTGAGCGAACTTTACGATATTTTAGTCGAAACTCCCCCGACGAAGGTCATCCTTCTCGCCCTCGACCAGGGCCTGTGGGACTGCGAGCGCAGCCTTGCCGAGCTGGCTGCGCTGTGTGAGGCCAACCACATGGAGGCCGTGGCCGAAGTCACCCAGAAGCGCCAGACCCCTGAGACCGGCATCGTGCTGGGCAGCGGCAAGCTGGAAGAAGCCGCTGCGGCCGCAGCAGAGCTGGGGGCCGAGTGCGCCGTCTTCGACGGTGAGCTGACCGGCAGCCAGATCCGCAACATCTCCACGGCCCTCGGCGGCCTCGAGGTCATCGACCGCACCATGCTCATCCTCGAGATCTTCCGCAGCCGTGCCGTGACCAACGAAGGCAAGCTGCAGACCGAGCTGGCGCTCCTGCGCTACCGTCTGCCCCGCCTGCAGGGCATGGGCGAAAGCCTGAGCCGTCAGGGCGGCGGCGGTGGCGGTGGCGGCGGCGCCCGCCGTGGTGCCGGTGAAACGAAGCTCGAGCTTGACCGCCGCCACGTCCACGCCCGCATCGACGCACTGGCTGAGAAACTGGCCGAGATGGAAAAGCGCCGGGGCGAGAGCCGGAAAGCCCGCGCCAAGACCGGAATGCCGGTGGTCAGCCTCGTGGGCTACACCAACGTGGGCAAATCCAGCCTGATGAACGCCCTCTGCGGCCCCAGCGTCGCCGAGGCCGATATGCTCTTTGCCACCCTCGACCCCACCAGCCGGAAGCTCGTCCTGCCCAGCGGCATGGCCGTGCTGTTGGTGGACACCGTTGGCTTCGTCTCCCGTCTGCCCCACAATCTGGTGGAAGCATTCAAGTCCACGCTGGAAGAGGCCGCATGGTCGGACGTCATCGTCCGGGTGGCCGACGCCGGCGATGAGCAGCGGGAGGAGCAGCTGGCCGTCACCGACGAAGTGTTGGACGGCCTCGACTGCGCCGACATTCCCCGCCTGACCGTCTACAACAAGTGCGACAAGCCCGGCGCGCTGAGCTTCGACCCCGACATCCTGCTCACCAGCGCCAAGACCGGCTACGGCCTCGACAAGCTGCTGGCCAAGCTGGACGAGACCCTCAGCGACCGCGTCCACACCATCCGCGTTCTCCTGCCCTACGATAAGCTGGACCTCGCCGCCCCCATGCGGGAGCGCGGCAGCGTCCAGCTCGAGGAGTACCGTGAAGACGGCCTTTATCTCGAAGGCATCGTCAAGACCGAAGACCTCCACTGCTTCGAGGGCTATCTGGTCTGAGGACCCGCATACGAAAAGAACCGGACTCCGCGGAGTCCGGTTCTTTTGCCTTTCAAGGCATCAGCCTGCGGCAGGAGGCGCTTCCTCTGCGCCCATCAGCTGGTCGTACCGGCCGGTGAACACCCGTTCCGGCAGGGCCGCCGTCAGGGCGAGGGCGGCGGTGAACCGCTCCTCATCGGTCAGCGCTTCCTCCACCGGTGGGAAGTGCGCGAGCACTTCGTCCAGTTGCTTTTTGACCTCCCGGGCCACGAAGATGCCCCGGTCGGTGAGGTAGATCTTGCCGTAATACTCCTTGACGATCATCCCCCGCTCCATCAGCAGGTTCATCACCCGCACCACCGAGGGTTTGGTCACGCCCAGCTTCTCGGCGATGCTGCGGGAGCTGATGTCAAGATGGGTCTGCGAGACCTCATAGATCGCGAGCAGGTACCGCAGGTGTGCTGGCGTCAGTTCCATCTCGTATCACTCTCTTTTCGTTATATCACACGAACTTTTGGTTTATAAAAGGGGCGCGGGCCAAAGCCTTGACCCGCGCCCCCTTCTCCTACGCGATCGCTCAGTGGCAGCCACCGCCGCAGCTGCTGCAGTTTCCACTGCAACCGCTGTCACAGCCGCCGCTGCATCCACTGCAGCCGCCATGCTTATGAGAGTGCCAGGTGATCCAGCCTACACCGCCAAACACGATGGCTCCGACGATGATCGTCGGCAGATTGAAATTAGCAGCCAGGAACTCCATCATAACAATGCACTCCTTTCAGCGCGTTTTGAGAAGTTTTTTACTTGATCTTGGAAACGTCGATCTTGACCTCGTTGTCGTTCACATACTTGTTGGGACGGACCATCAGGTAGATGAAGGCCACCAGGATGACAGCAGCCACGATGGTGAAGAAGTTGAAGCTCAGCTCGCCGGTGATGATGCCGCCCAGCTGGTACACGACCAGAGCGGAGCAGTAGGCCAGTGCGCACATATAGCCGATGGCGAATGCCGTCCACTTGCCGTTGTTCATCTCACGCTTGATAGCGCCCATAGCAGCGAAGCAGGGAGCGCACAGCAGGTTGAAGATCATGAATGCGTAAGCGCTCAGAGCGGTGTAATCTGCCGCAACGAGGTTCCAGATCTCGTCGCCGTTCTCAGACAGCTCCTCGCCGCCGAAGTGGTACAGGACGCCGAAGGTGCCAACGACGTTCTCCTTTGCGATCAGGCCGGAGACAGAAGCGACGGTAGCCTTCCAGTTGCCGAAGCCCAGAGGAGCGAAGATCCAAGCGACTTTGGTTGCGATAGCAGCCAGCACGGAGTTGTCCTGATCCTCCACCATGCCGAAGGCGCCGTTCTCGAAGCCGAAGCCCTGCAGGAACCACAGGACGACGGTAGCAGCCAGAATGACGGAACCAGCACGCTTGATGAAGGACCAGCCGCGCTCCCAGGTAGCACGGAAGACGTTGCCCCAGGCGGGGATGTGGTATGCGGGCAGCTCCATAACGAAGGGAGCGGGGTCACCCGCAAAGGCCTTGGTCTTCTTCAGGATGATGCCGGAGCAGATGATGGCAGCCATGCCGATGAAGTAAGCAGAGACAGCCACCAGAGAAGAACCGCCGAACATCGCACCTGCGATCAGGCCGATGATGGGCATCTTTGCGCCGCAGGGGATGAAGCAGGTGGTCATGATGGTCATGCGGCGGTCACGCTCGTTCTCGATGGTACGGGAAGCCATGACGCCCGGCACGCCGCAGCCGGTGCCCACCAGCACGGGGATGAAGCTCTTGCCGGACAGGCCGAACTTGCGGAAGATACGGTCCATGATGAAGGCCACACGGGACATATAGCCGATGTCCTCCAGGATGGACAGCAGGAAGAACAGGACCAGCATCTGGGGAACGAAGCCCAGGACCGCGCCGACACCGGCGACGATACCGTCCATGATCAGGCCGTACAGCCAGCCTGCCACGCCGATGCTCTCGAGGAAGCCGCCCAGAGCATCAGGAACGATCTCACCGAACAGGACGTCGTTGGTCCAGTCGGTCGCAAACGTGCCGATGGCCCAGCCGCCGTCGGCGATGGAAGTACCCATAGACAGGGAGTACATCAGGTACATGATGACTGCGAAGATGGGCAGAGCCAGCACACGGTTGGTGACGATCTGGTCGACCTTATCGGAAACGGTCAGGTGCTCGACGCGGGCCTTCTTCTTGACAGCCTTATCGACGACGCCGTTGATGTATGCGTAACGCTGGTTGGTGATGATGCTCTCGGCGTCATCGTCCATCTCAGCCTCGCAGTCCTTGATGTGCTGGTCGATGTGAGCGATCAGGTCGGAGGAGAGCTTCAGCTCATCCATGACCTTGTCGTCGCGCTCGAACAGCTTGACAGCGTACCAGCGCAGGAAGCGGTCATCGACTTTGCCCTGGATGGACTCCTCGATGTGAGCGATGGCGTGCTCAACGCTGCCGGTGAAGACGTGGGGCAGCTCGCCGCCCTTGCCAGCCTTTGCAGCAGCCATAGCAGCCTTTGCAGCAGCCTCGGTGCCTTCGCCCTTCAGTGCGCTGATCTCAACAGCCTGACAGCCCAGCTCGGCGCTCAGCTTCTTCAGGTCGATCTTATCGCCGTTCTTGCGGACGAGGTCGATCATGTTGACAGCCATGACCACGGGGATGCCCAGCTCGATGAGCTGAGTGGTCAGGTACAGGTTGCGCTCGATGTTGGTGCCATCAATGATGTTCAGGATGGCATCGGGCTTCTCCTTGACCAGATAAGTACGGGAGACGACTTCTTCCAGAGTGTACGGAGACAGGGAGTAGATACCGGGCAGGTCCTGGATGATGACATCCTTCTCGCCCTTCAGCTTGCCTTCCTTCTTCTCGACGGTAACGCCGGGCCAGTTGCCGACGTACTGATTAGAGCCGGTCAGATTGTTGAACAGGGTAGTCTTACCACAGTTCGGGTTGCCGGCCAGTGCAATTTTAATGCTCATTGCAACTCCTTTCCTCTCGTTACGATCAAACGACTTCGATCATTTCGGCGTCGGCCTTGCGCACGCTCAGTTCGTAGTTGCGCACGGTCAGCTCCATCGGGTCGCCCAGAGGGGCGACCTTGCGGACGTAGATCTCCACACCCTTGGTGATGCCCATGTCCATGATGCGGCGTTTGACCGGGCCTTCGCCGTGCAGGCGCGCCACGGTGGCAGTCTCGCCGACCTTAACGTCTTTCAGAGTCTTCATAAAAAATCCTCCTCTACTTGTCTTTCTATTCAGAGACTATCCAGTTTCGGAGCGTCTCCCAAACAGCGTTTTGCCGCTGCTCAGCCAACCATAATGCGGTTTGCCATCGTCTTGTCGAGGGCCAGACGGCTCTCCTTGACCTGAACGATGAGGTTGCCTGCGATCTCATTGACGACAGTCACCTGACTACCCACCACGAAACCAAGCTCTGCCAGATGCAGACGCACTTCATCCTTGCCGGTGATCTTCTGGATGGTGACGGTATCGCCTGCTTTTGCCATAGTCAAAGGCATCATAATTGTTCCACTCCCATTCGTGCTCCCCATTCTGCGGGGAGCTTTTCGGTTCGCTTTTTTTCGTCCTCGGGGATGGTCGCACCAGCCAGACGCCGCAACGCGCTCGCTCATGCCCGCGTCCCCCTCCGAAAAGCTACGGCAGTTAGTCAGTCGCAACTATCAGCATGGATAGTTTATACTTACTAACCCGCATTGTCAACCATTTTCCGGCTCAAAAAAGTTAGTTTGTATGAACAAACAAATTTTCTTCCCTTATTTCAAGAAGATTTTTACAGTTTCTATATGCTAACTTTGTTTGCACATATTTACGATTTTTCTCTTTTACACTCCCCGCAAATGACACAGCCGCCCGGTGCAGGGGGTATTCTGCAACGAGCGGCCGCGTGTCAAAAGGAGGATTCTTCCCGCCAGTGCGTGGTTTCGCTCTGGCGGGCGCCAGGATAAAAAGAGAGTATTTGGAAGAGAATGTCAAAATTCAGGGGCGTCAGGCTGCGACAGCCAGACGCTGGATGGACGTTCCGCTGCGGAACAGACGGAGATATACTGCCGTACACTTGTTCAGCTGAGCAAAATGCCGCTGGGCGGCATTGGGGTCACCATAGGCTTTCCAGCAGCCGCAGCAGGTGAAGTTGCGGCCCGCATTTTCGATAAAGCCCACCACATCGTGGAGCGGATAGCCCAGAAATACGCCGATTTCATGGGGAAAATCGGCCTCGCAGCAGAGCCGGCGGGACAGCTGCTGCAAAAGCGGCGCGTAGTCGTCCGACTGCTCAGGCAGAGTGTAGCCTTCCTTGCACAGGAAATCCCGCACCTGCGGCTGGGCCAGCACAGCGCGGAGCTTGCTCTCGCGGTAGACGTACACCAGATACCGGTGGGTCTGCACACAGCCCTTGAGGACGCGGACGCAGAGGCCCTTTTCGCCCAGCTGTTCGTTCCAGCTGCGGACGCGGCGGGCAAGGTCGGCGCAGTCGCTCGTCTCGTAGCGGAAAAGTCCCGCAGGCTTTAAGCTGGCCAGCACCGGGGCGCACTGTTCGATCATGACTGTCTCAAAGTTGCGTTCCATGTCTTCGGCCTCCCTGCCCGTTTTCCACTATTGTCTCCTGCCGTGTGGTGCTTATGCAGGAGATACGGTTAGAAAAAGCTAACCAAAATTTCAAAAAGAATGCGGCAGCCTGCTCATCTCGAGCTTCTTCCGCTTCCGGGTTAGTCATTTCTAACGTGGCATTATCTTACCATAGGTCCAGCTCTGTGTCAACACCTTTTTTGTAAAAATATTTGCTCCATTTTCTCCGCCGTGCTATACTGAGCCAAAGCTGATATAGCAATTCAACTTTTTAATGCAACAGCAACAGCGTTGAATTGCATATCGCAGCTATGCTGTTTGGACGTTGCACTAATTTCTTGACTTGCGATATAAAGGAATGGTATCCCCATGCATCTTATCTCACCCGAAGAGCTGACCTCGACCATCGCCGACCGTCTGGCCCGACAGTCTGCCGTCCTCATCGCACTGGATGGCCGCTGCGGCAGCGGCAAAACGACGCTGGCCGCACAGCTGACAGAGCGTTTTCCTCAAAGCATCACCGTCCACACCGATGACTTCTATCTCCCGCCATCCCGGCGTGTCACGGGCTGGGAGAAGATTCCCTGCGCCAACATGGACATCCAGCGCCTGCGGAATGAGGTCGTCGCTCCCGCCCGGGCAGGGCAGGCGTTCTCCTACCAGGCCTACTCCTGCCGCGAAGGTGTCTATCTGCCGCCGCGTCCCCTCGGCTCTGCGCCGCTAGTCATCGTGGAGGGAAGCTACAGCCATCATCCCAGCCTTGCACCCTATTATGATATAAGAATATTCGTCACCTGCTCTCCCGATGAGCAGGCCCGGCGGCTCCGCAAACGGGAGGGGGAGCGGTATTCGAATTTTGTGGAGCGGTGGATCCCGCTGGAAGAGGGGTATTTTGCACAATACGGCATTGAAAAGAAAGCAGATTTTGAAACTGTTACTGATTGACGGCATCGCGCGCCGGTGCGCGGGGTTAGAGCGCTTTTACGCTGGGCTAAGTTCTCTTTTGCGCACCAAAAGAGAACCAGAAAAGTGCCCGCTACTTTCGAGGCGCGGGAGGCACGAATCAAGGGCTGCTCGCCCTTGATAATCCCACAGAGGTGGGCTCCAACTCAAAATGCTGGAGATTCACGCCATTCGGCGTGAAGATCTCTTAACCGCATTTTGAGCCTCCGCCGTTTTACGGCTTTGCCGAAGATTTCAGGCTTTAGCAGAACTTTACCGCCAGCAGAGAGGTAACACCAGCTGCGGAGCAGCAAATCGGAGAAGTGAGAAAAATGCGTTTAGCGAAGCGGCTAGCATTTTTCCACTTCGACTTCCCCTTCGGGGTCTGAAAGGGGCGAGCAGCCCCTTTCTCGTGGATCCAGCGCGTCGAAATCGCTGGTGGTTTTCTGGTTCTCTTTTGACATCAAAAGAGAACAATTAGCCTTAATGAAAAAGCGCTCTGCCCTTGTAAAAAGCCTTCAAAAAGGGTATCATAAAGAAAAAAGCAAAGGAGCCTTACTTATGCGTGCTTACGAGCGACTGCTGAAATATGCCAAAGTATACACCACCTCGGACCCCGAGTCCGGCACCCATCCTTCTGCCGCACGGGAATTCGACCTCGCCCACCTGCTGGTGGAAGAGATGAAATCCATCGGCATTGAGGACGCCTTTGTGGACGAGCACTGCTACGTCTACGGCAGCATTCCCGCCACCAAGGGCTGCGAGAAGAAGCCCGCGCTGGGCCTCATCGCCCACATGGACACCGCCCCCGACGCTTCCGGCGAGAACGTCAAGCCCATCCTCCACGAGAACTACGACGGCGGCGATGTCACCCTGCCCGGCACCGGCATGGTCATGAAGACCTCCACCTTCCCCTTTCTGAAGGAGCTGAAGGGCGAGACTCTCATCACCACCGACGGCACCACCCTGCTGGGCGCTGACGATAAATCCGGCGTCGCTGAGATCCTGACCGCTGCCGAGACCCTTATCAAAAAGAAGCTGCCCCACGGCAAGCTCTGCATCGCCTTTACCCCCGATGAGGAGATCGGCGAGGGCGCTTCTCTCTTCGACATCCCGGGCTTCGGCGCAGACTTCGCCTACACCGTCGATGGCGGCGACGTGGGCGGCATCGAGTACGAGAACTTCAACGCCGCATCTGCCACTGTCACCATCCACGGCTTCTCCGTCCACCCCGGCAGCGCCAAGGACGCTATGATCAACGCCTCCAACGTGGCAATGGAGTTCCACATGGCCCTGCCCGTCATGGCCCGCCCCGAGACCACCGAGGGCTATCAGGGCTTCTACCACCTGTGCCAGATGTACGGCGACGTCACCGAGGCAAAGCTGGGCTACATCCTCCGCGACCACGACGCCGGCAAGCTGCAGTTCAAGAAGGACAACCTTCTCCACATCGCCTGCTACCTCAACGGCAAGTACGGCCCCGGCACGGTGGAAGTCGAGATCAAGGACAGCTACCGCAATATGCTGGAGAAGATCAAGCCCCACTTCCACCTTGTGGAGACGGCCCGCAAGGCCATCGAGAAGGCCGGCCTGACCCCGGAAGAGATCCCCGTCCGCGGCGGCACCGACGGCGCTGTCCTGAGCTGGAAGGGTCTGCCCTGCCCCAACCTCGGCACCGGCGGTTTCAACTTCCACGGCGTCTGCGAATGCACCACCGTCGAGCGGATGGACAAGGCCACCGAGATCCTGCTGAATATCGTTGAACTTTATTCTAAATAACTTCGCATCGTAAAAAATGGCTCTGGCATCTGCCGGAGCCATTTTTTGCTTCTTAAAACTCGATGCTCTGCGCCGCCTTGGCGATGGCTCCCAGCAGCTCCACCAGCTTGCTCTCGTCCATCCGGCTGCTGTTGTTGGCAAAGGCGTAGAAGCAGCCCTGCACGCAGAACGAGAGCAGGATGCCCCGGTTCAAATCAGCCGCGAAGGTCGGGTCGGCTTCCTCAAAGCGCTGGCGCAGCCCCTTCTCGATGCTGTTGGCGAAGATGCCCTGCCGACTGCCCGAAAAGAGGATGTTCACGGCCCGCTGGTTCTGCATGAAGGCATGGAACAGCTCCCGCGTCAGCGTCTCTGCCTGATGCAGTGCCACGCTGTCGTTGGTGCGGGGTACGCTGGCCAGGATAGACTCGATGAGCTTGTTTTCCAGTGCATTGGCCAGCGCGTAGATGTCCTCATAGTGGGCATAGAACGTCGATTTGTTGATGCAGGCCATCGCACACAAGTCTTTTATCTTGATTTTTTCCAGAGGGTTCTTCTCCCGCAGTTCCATGAAAGCCTGTTCGATGGCGCGGTCGGTACGGGCGATACGGATGTCCACAAAATCCACCTCTTCCGTGTTTTAGTTGATTATCCAACGGTTTTCGTCTTTCGTCGATGGACAAGACCCCGTGGATTTTTTACAATGAAAGCAGTACCCTTATTCTTCTTTTTTATAGAGCAGTCCCTTGGCGTCCAGTGCCGCTTCGATGCGGCGGAACGCCTCCGGCGTGGGGCAGCTCAAGGTGTGCAGATGCACACCGCCGGTCATCCGGCTCAGCAGGCACTCGGGCGTGTCCGCCGCCTGCTGGATAAAATGGTCCACGTCGTACCGGCTGGCGAGGTTGAGGTTGCCGCGCAGCTCACCGTAAAGCGGGTTCTCCACGGCCACATCCACCACGATGCCGCCCTGGTCCACCACGGTATACAGCTCCTCCCGCATCTGGTCTGCAGTGCTGTGGACACAGGCGAGAATGCCCGTGTAGCCCCGCGCCGCCGGGTGGAGCTGATAACCCCGGGGCGTTGCGTCGATCTGCGTCCCCGACGCCCGCAGCAGGGCCACATCACCCACCACGATCTGCCGCGAGACCCCCAGTTCCCCGGCCAGTACACTGGCACTCAGCGGTGCATCGGCCTCCGTCAGCCGCTCTAAGATCACTTTTCTGCGCTGCGCAGCATTCATCTTCCGCACTCCCCCTTTTTATCCTACCAGCCGCAGCAGGGTGGCGTAGTTGGAGGGCAGCTGGACTTTCAGCTTACCCCACTCCACCTGCGTCAGGATGGGCTGACTGCCCACACAGTCGGCCAGCAGGTCTTCGACACCCGAAGCCTCCACCGGCAGCTGGAACTCCATCGAAACCGGGCTGTCACCGTTATTGTACACCGCCACGACAGCCTTGCCGTCCAGCACCCGGGCGTAGGCGTAGCTCTGGGTGGTCAGCGTCAGCTCCTTGAACTCGCCCCAGCTCAACTCGGGACACTCCGCTTTCAGCCTGCCCAGTGCGGCATAGATGCTGGTGACAGGGTTCGTCTTCTCGGCGTCGGTGTAGTCGGCCAGCTCGAGGCAGGGGCGGAGCGGCCAGTCGCTGCCCCACTCTTTTTTGCCCTCGATGCCAAATTCCGAGCCATAATAGATGGACGGAATGCCCCAAAGCGTATATACTAGAAGAGCAATATGCCGGATGTGGTCGCGGTTGCGCAGTTTATTGGGCAGCCGCTCCACATCGTGGTTATCCGAGAAGTTATAGAGCCGGGTATCGTGGCAGAGGCCCTGCAGACGCCGCATGGTATGGGCGATCTCGAAATAGTTGTGGTCGTTGTGGCCGCTCCACAGACCCTTATGCAGTTCGTAGTTGGTGACGGAGTGGAGCATCTCTGGGTTGGCCCAGCGGCTGTAGTCGCCATGGATGACCTCGCCCATCAGCCAGAACTCGGGCTTCACCTCGTTGGCAACGCGGCGCAGGCCCTTCATGAAGTCGAAGTCCAGCACATCGGCAGCGTCCAGACGGATGCCGTCAATATCGAACTTATCCACCCAGAAGCGGATGGTGTCGAAGTGGTAGTTCTGCACCTCGGGGTTGCGCTGGTTCAGCTTGACCAGCAGGTTGAAGCCGCCCCAGTTGCCGTAAGAGAAGCCGTCGTTGTACTCGTTGTTGCCCCAGAAATTCACGTCGCAGAACCAGTCGCGGTAGCGGGCGTTCTCGCGGTGCTCCTTCAGCTCCTGGAACGCGAAGAAATCGCGGCCAACATGGTTGAACACGCCGTCCACGATGACCTTCTGGCCGCGCTCATGGCAGGCGGCGACAAATTCCCTGAACTCCTCGTTGGTGCCGAGACGCCGGTCTACCAGACGGTAGTCGATGGTGTCATAGCCGTGGGAACCGCTCTCGAACAGCGGGCCGATATAGATCGCCGTACAGCCAAGCTTTGCCGCGTGTTCTGCCCACGCATCCAGCTTTTTGAAAGCCCCGGGGACAGGCTGTCCGTCGTTTTCATGCGCGCAGCCGCACAATCCCAGAGGATAGATGTGATAGAATACCGCATTGTCATACCAAGCCATTGTCTGTACCGCTCCTGTTTTCAAAAAGTTACAGCAGAGCACTTTTCCGACAAAAGTGCATCTGTGTCGTATTCAGTATAGCACATTTTCCGACAAAAGTGTGGTAAAAGTGTTGTATATTTCTCATTTTACATATTTCATCGTCCGTGTTCTGTAAAAATTGCGATAAAAGGAGTCTTTCGTATGAATCTTCCCTCCATCCCCAAATCCTTCTTCAACGGCGACTGCTTCGACGCCTACCGCATCCTCGGTGCGCACCCCTGGCAGGGTGACCACGGCGAAGAGGGCTGGCGCTTTGCAGTCTGGGCTCCCGGTGCCACTGCCGTGGAGGTCTGCGGCGGCTTTGACGGCTGGGGCGCAGGGATCCCGCTCCAGAAAGCCGACACCGGCGTGTGGAGCGGCTTTGTCTCCGGGCTGTGCGAGGGGGAGCTCTACAAATACCGCATCCACGGAGCCGACGGCAGCGTGGTCATGCGGGCCGACCCCTACGCTTTCGCGTCCGAAGTCCGCCCCGCCAACGCCAGCCGCCTGACCAAACTGGACTTTTCCTTTGACGACAGCGCATGGATGGAGCGGCGGGATAAATGCCGTAATCTGCCCATGAACATCTACGAACTCCATGCCGGCAGCTGGAAGCATAAGCCCAACTCCACCCAGCCCGACGGCTCGGACGGCTGGTACGATTACGAAGAGCTGGCCCGGGAGCTCATCCCCTGGCTGCTGGAACACCACTTCACCCATGTAGAGCTTCTGCCGCTGGCAGAACACCCCTTCGACGGCAGCTGGGGCTACCAGACCACCGGCTACTTCGCCGTCACCAGCCGGTACGGCACCCCGGCCCAGTTTGCCTCCTTTGTCAACGCCTGCCACCGGATGGGCATCGGCGTCATCATGGACTTTGTCCCCGTCCACTTTGCGGCCAACGCCGACGCGCTGGCCAACTTTGACGGCACCCACCTCTACGAGTACGACAGCGATGTGGGCCACAGCGAGTGGGGTACCTGCAACTTCAACTACTACCGCCGGGAGGTGTGCAGCTTCCTGAACAGCGCCGCCGCCCTCTGGATGGAGGTCTACCACTGCGACGGCATCCGGATGGACGCCATCTCCCGCGCCCTCTACTGGCAGGGCGACCCTGCCCGGGGCGTCAACGAGGGCGCCGTCACCTTCCTGCGGAACCTCAACCACGGCCTGAACGATCGCTGGCCCACCGGCGTTTACATGGCCGAAGATTCCACCAACTTCCTCAAAGTCACGGCCCCCACCCGCTACGACGGCATCGGCTTCGACTACAAGTGGGACATGGGCTGGATGCACGATACGCTGGACTACTTCGCCACCCCCTTCGGCCAGCGGCCCGACGCATACGGAAAGATCATTTTCAGTATGCACTATTTCTACAACGAGCTCTACCTGCTGGCGCTGAGCCACGACGAGGTCGTCCACGGCAAAAAGACAGTCATCGACAAGCTCTGGGGCACCTACGAGGAAAAATGCGCCCAGCTGCGCACCCTCTATTTCTATATGTATGCGCACCCGGGCAAAAAGCTCAATTTTATGGGCAACGAGCTGGGGCATTTCCGGGAGTGGGACGAAAAGCGGGAGCTGGACTGGGATCTGCTCAAGTACCCCTTCCACGATGCATTCCAGAAATATTTCGGCGCTCTGAGCCGCCTTTACGCCACCCAGCCTGCCCTCTACGCGGGCGAGTATGACCCCCGCTGCTTCGAGTGGGTGGCCAGCGAGAGCCGGGACGAGGGCGTGTACGCCTGGCTGCGCAAGGGTGCGGGACAGACCATCCTCTGCGTCATGAACACCCAGAACACTGCCCACAAAAAGTTCCCGCTCTACCTGAGCTTCCCCGCCGGGGCCGAAGAACTTCTGAACACTGAGGCCCCCTGCTGGGGCGGCGCGGACAAATCGAAGCCCAAACCCCTCCACACCTCGGACGGCGGCGTCTATGGCCGGGACTACACCCTCACCGTGGACCTGCCCGCCATGGGCAGCCGGATGTTCCGGCTCACCCCCGAAGCGCCCCGCCCCGAGGCTGCACAGGCCAGCGCCCGCCGGGCCGCTGCCGCACGCCGCAAGGCAGCCCGCACCCAGAACGCCAAGGCGGATGCCGCTGCATACAACTCCAAAAAGTAATATTTGTTTCGGAATATCCCGTCTGCTGAAAACGCAGCGGGATATTCTGCGTTCTGGCGCGGTCTGCGGCTGGACAAGCCTTGACGGAGCCGTTATACTGTTAGATGGAAAGTTGTGTTTTGCATTTTCCGGAAGTTAAATGAAAGGAATCATCCTTCTATGCCATCTGCTGCTGTTCGCCGGCTCTCGCCTCTGCAATGGGCGGGGGTCGGTCTGGGCGGCTGTGCGGTGCTGCTGGCTCTTCTGGGGCTGCTTGCACCGGCCAGCGCCTTCTTTTTCCCGCTGCTCAGTCTCTGGGCCAGCGTGGGGCTCTTTGTTCTGGCCCTCTGCGCTCTCCGTGTGGCAGGCGCAGAGCTGGACTTCTTCCACAAAGCCGTCGTCTTCGGCATCTGGGCTGTGGCTGTCGTCTATTTTTACTGGACATTATCGAGCCGGAGCTTTGTATACGTCTGGGATTACGCCAACTACCTGCTCAAGCAGTACGACGCCGAAGCCGCCTTTGCCCAGAGTGCAGGCGCGGGCCTCGCATACATCTTCGGCTCCATGGCCGACGACTACACCAATTTCATCACCCTCTTCACCGAGTTCCCGTTCTGCCTCACGAGCCACACCGGCGACGCCTATTCCTTCAGTCAGGTGTTCTGCATCCTGCCGACCCTGCTGGTGCTGCTGGCGGGCCTCGTCGTCAAGGTCGGGCAGATCCTGAATGTGAAGAACCGGATATACTATTTTCTCTTCGGGATGACGCTCACGGCGGCTTATCCCTTCCTGCGGATGAGCGCGGTGCTGGCCCAGCCGGACTGGTTCGGACTCATCTTCGCGTTTGCGATTCTTCTACTGACGCTGGATCTCCGATTCGACAAACTGGAGCCGGTGCGGTTCGGCCTCATCTTTCTGGCCACTGCCGCCATCATCCTCGCCCGCCGGTGGTTCCTCTACTTTGTGGTGGGCTACTACTTCGCCTACGCGCTGCTGCTCATCGCGGGCTGTGTGCGGTTGGCGAAGGGCGGCGAAAAAAGCGCCGCCCTTGTTCGAATCAAAAACCTCGTCCTCTTCGGCCTTGCGTCCGTCGTGGCGATGGTCATCCTGCTCTGGCCGATGGTGTCCCACATCCTCGCCTACAACTACGCAGGCCGCTACTCCTATTATAACGGCGGCGGTCTGGCCCTCGAGGCGTTCTATCACATCGGCCGGATGGGCCTGTTCAACATTCTCCTCATGGTGCTGGGTCTCGCCTTTGCGGCGAAGCACAGAGCGCCCTCCCTGCCCTGTCTCGCCGGGTGTGAGCTGGTGGTGAGCATCCTGCTCTTCACCCGAGTGCAGAACACCGGCTCGCATCAGTTTCTGCTCTTCCTGCCGGGATACTTCATTCTCTTTCTGCTGGGTGCCGCCGCGCTGGCCGAGGGCATCACGCGCCGCCGGAACCTCAAGCTGGGCTGCTGGGCCTTCGTGCTGATGCTGTCCATGTCAGTGCGGTGTTCGCCGCTGACTACGCTGGCCATGCCGGGTTTCGTCATCGAGCATTTCCCGATTCAAATTCCGGCCACCCAGTATTTCATCTCGCTGGACAAGCTCATCTACGATAGGAAGGACATTGGCCAGATACAGGCCATCGCCGACTGGATCGACACCCACTGCGATGAGGGGGAGCTGTGCTACATGATCCCCCACGATATGCTCTACAACCCCGACCACTTCAAGAACTGCCGCCTGCCGGACGCCCCCATCAACGACAAGCTGGCTTTCGGCTTCTCAGTCCCCGGCACCCACAATTTCCCCATGCAGTTCTTTGAGGCCAAATACGTTATCACCTGCGAGCCCTTCCCCCAGACTTACGTCGGCAGCGGCGAGATGTCCATCAAGCTCAACGACCATTTTCTGGCGGTGCGGGACCAGTATTTCACCTTTGAAAAAAGCTTTGACATGGGCAACGGCACCACCTTTACCATCTGGAAGCGCACCGCTGCCCCCACCCGGGAGGAAGTGGAGTATTATCTGAGCGCTTTCGCTGAGGAAGACGCCCAGTACCCTGAAATGTTCTCCCAGGTGGCCGAAGCCTGGCTCACCGCTCACGGGCTGTGAGCTTGCCCTTTCTGCCGAAAACGTGTATAATTCGATTGATTGCTATAAAACCTGCAGCGCCGCCCGCCGGCCTGCTTACGTCATAAGGAGTACGCCACTATGGATAAGAAGAACACGCCTGAAGTGAAGCTGGGCCAGTACAAGGGCCTGGCTGTCACCCGTCACGTCCGCCCCGTCACCGACAAGACTGTGGACATCGAGCTTGTCCACCAGACCCGGATGCACGCCGTCTACCACCCCACCACCGAACCTGCCAAGCGCGGCTTCCGCGCCCTGCTGGACTTTGCCGGCTACATGGACGGCAAGGAGATCCCCGACAGCCGGATGGAGAAGGTCATGGTCGTGCTGGGCGACGGCAAGCTGATGCCCGCTGCCGAGCAGGCCATCTACGGCCACCGTGCCGGCGAGGTGTTCCGCTTCGACTTTACTTACCCGCAGGACTTCCGCCTGCCGGAGCTGTCCGGCAAGACCGCACAGTTCGAGATCGAACTCCGCTCTCTGGCCGAGAAAGTCACGCCCGCACCGGATGAGGCTTTCGCCAAGAGTCTGGGCTTCGACTCCCTCGATGCGCTGAAGGCTGACCTTCGCGCCAAAAAGCAGAAGATCCACGAAGAAGGGGCTGACCGCGCCGCCGGAAAGCAGCTGCTGGACATGGCCGGTGCCAACATGACCGTGGACCTGCCCGCCGAAATTCTCGACCGCACCGCCCAGAACGAAATGAAGCTGCTGAAAGAGCGCCTCTCCCGCAGCGGCATCACCCTCGAGCAGCACTGCAAGAACAGCCGCACCACTCCGGAAGCTCTCGAGAAGGACTACCGCGCACAGGCCGAGAGCCGCATCCGCTTCGTGCTGGCAGCCCGTGCCATTGCCGAGGCAGAGAACATCGTCGTCCACCCCGAGGAAGTCAACGCCGAGTACCGCCGCCTGTCCCAGCTGCAGGACACCCCCGAGGCTGAGATCCGGAAAGCCCTGCCCGAGGATACCATCGCCGCCGCGCTGGCCGCAAAGAAGGTGCAGCGCTTCCTGCTGGACAACGCACAGGTCACTACCGTGACCGATGCCCCCGAAAAGGAGTGATACCGCTATGGGTCTGTTTACCCGTTATGCAATGGACGCCCTGATGAAGACCTCCCACCCCGAGGTCATCCGCCGTCAGTGCTGGAATCTCCACCCCCACCGCACCCCCTGCACGGCCTGCAAGGACATCTGCCCCTACGGCGATGCCATCTTCACCCGCCCCAACCTCGTTAAAGACTGGGACCCCTGCACCGACTGCGGCCTCTGCGTATCTGCCTGCCGCTCGGGCTGTATTGTCCCTTCGCCGGAGCAGGTACAGCGGGACACCTCGCTGGCTGATACCGACAACGACACCCTCTGGCTGGGCTGCGAGAAAAGCACCCGCAAGAACACCGCCGTTCGCACCTGCATCGCCTCCTTCTCGTGGGAAACGCTGGCCTATCTGGCTCTGAACAAGAAGCTGGTCCTTGACCTGACCCCCTGCGGTGAGTGCGAGAACGATGTCTGCGCCGCCCAGCTCCGAAAGGAGCTGACCCGTCTGGTGGAGTTTCTCGGCCCCCAGCTCTTCGAGAGCCGGGTCACGCTGGCCTATGAGCAGGACGAAGCGCCCTACCATGTGCAGGAGCTGAGCCGCCGGGAGATGTTCTCCCACATGACGGAGGGCTCCCGCGCCGGCACCAAGAAGCTGCTGCAGATGCTGCCCGGCCTGCGCAGCGAGGAGGACAGCGCCGCCGACTTCCGCCTCATGCTCCACCAGCGGACAAAGCAGCTCAAGGCTGCTTCCGAGACGCCGCTGCGCTACGGCTGGTATCTGCCGAACTTCACCCAGAAGTGCTTCGGCTGCGGCAAGTGCGAAAAAGCCTGCCGCTCCGGCGCACTCAAGCTCGAGGATATGCCCGACGGCCAGACCCGCGTGGTCGTCACGCCCTGGAAGTGCAGTGAGTGCGGCGTCTGCGTCGCGGCCTGCTCCAACAGCGGCATCGACGGCATGAAGCTCCGCCAGCTCACCACCCTCGGCCCGGTGAGCGTCTACAAATGCAGCAAGACCCTCTGTGCCGACTGCGGCAAGCCCATCGCGCCGAACAGCTCCGAGGGCATCTGCTCGGTCTGCCGCATCAAGCGCCGCACCAAGCAGCGTCAGGAGGAGGCCGCAGCCCGCGCCAAGGAGCGGATCGCTGAGCGCGAGGCCCGCAAGGCAGCGGAGGAGGCTGCAAAGGCCGCTGCCGCAGAGCTGGCCGCTGAAAATGCCGCAAATGCTTCCGGTGCCGCCGCAGCCGAAACGGCAGCGGTTCCCGTCTCTGCCGCACCTGCCGCTGCGGCGGCAACAGCTGTTTCTGTTGCAGAAACAGCATCTGCACCCGAAAAGGATTGACGCGGCCGCAAATCAATGCTATACTCAGTCATGACCACACTGTTTGGTGGCCGGGACTGTTACAAAGGAGTAACGGATGGATTTCCGTTGCTCTTTTTTCATAAAAAACGGTCCATTTGTCCGTTGCCGGGAAACAGCGGACACCGCACAACGTGATGCTGTCCTTTGTACAGCAAAAACAAGAAAAGAGGGAATTTATGATGAACACTTCCATCTCCCGCCGTCAGTTCCTGAAGGCCAGCGGCCTGGCAGCCGCCGGTGCCTGCGCAGCCGGCCTGCTGACTGGCTGCGGCGGCTCTTCCTCCGGCAGCGCTTCCGGCGCAGCCTCTTCCGGTTCCGGCTCCAGCTACACCATCCTGTACGACAGCCAGCCCGCCACCCTGAACTACCTGACCACCGGCACCGACCTTGAGATGGTCGTGGGCGCAAACTGCGTGGATACGCTGGTCGAGTACGACAACAAGGGCGTCATGCGCGAAGGCCTGGCCACCAGCTGGGACTGGGATGTCGACACCCTGACCTGGACGTTCCATCTGCGTGAGGAGAACTGGGTGGACTGCAACGGCGAGGTCGTGGCCCCCGTCACCGCACAGGACTTCGTGGACGCTCTGAAGTACGTCCTGACCCCGGACTACGCCGCCTCCAACGTGGGCCTCGTCACCGCTTACATCGCAGGCGCTGACGACTACTACAACTACCACGTCTATCTGAACAACGCCAACACCGGCGTCGTGGACGATGACGGCACCACCTACACCGTGGACGGCAGCGGCGTCGTCACCGTGACGGCCCCCGGCTCTGACCCCGTCACCTACGCACCGGTGGACTTCGACGCCGTGGGTGTCACCGCTGTGGATGACCACACCCTGACCTACACCCTGACCTACGACTTCCCGGGCTTCCTGAGCCTGCTGTGCTATCTGCCCTACGAGCCCGCTTACGGCCCGCTGCTGGAAGAGACCGGCGACCAGTTCGCTACCAGCGCAGAGACCACCTACAGCTGCGGTGCCTTCTATCTGGCCGCCTACGAGTCTCTGGAGACCTGGGTCATGAAGAAGAACCCCGAGAACTACGACGCTGACAACGTCTTCATCGACACCATCAGCCGCATCTACAACGCCGAGTCCAGCGTCAACGGCCCCGAGATGATCAAGCGCGGCGAGATTGACGAGGCCACCATCGGCTCCGACATCCTCGACAGCTGGCTGTCCGACGACACCACCAAGGACATGGTGTCCATGGACCGCCCCAACACCAACTACACCTACTTCTATATGTTCAACTTCATGCCCTTCTCCCACGAGTTCTCCAACTGGAGCGTGGAGGGCATGGATGCCGAGTACGAGCCGGAGAACTGGGCCAAGGCCATCAACAACACCAACTTCCGCAAGTCCTTCCTCTACGGCATCAACAACTCTGTCACGCTGGCCGTCAAGGCACCCGAGGGCTACGACAACTACAAGCTGAACACCATCACGCCCCCCAGCTTCTGTGCCAACGCTGACGGCGTGGACTACCTCAAGTGCGGCGACCTGGCCAACATCACCGAGTTCTTCGACGAGGCGAAGGCCAAGGAGTACCGCGACGCTGCCATCCCGGAGCTGACCGCTGCTGGTGTGACCTTCCCCATCAAGGTGCAGATGCCCTACAATCCCTCTTCCACCGACTGGGACAAGCAGTGCCAGGTGTTCAAGCAGCAGCTCGAGGGTGTGCTGAACGACGGTTTCAATTTCATTGACATCATCATCACTGCCGGCCCCTCCGACAGCTTCCTGTCCAGCGTCCGCCGCAACGGCAAGTTCGCTTTCCTGCAGTGCAACTGGGGCGCTGACTACTCCGACCCCCAGACCGAGACCGACCCCTTCTATCAGGCCGAGGGCGCACGCGGCAGCCGCTACGCCTTCCTGCGCACTGGCGTCGAGGACGGCTTCATCACCGGCGACACCGCGGACGCCGTCATGAACTACATGAAGGCCATCGAAGAGGCTGTCAAGATCACCGACGACATCAACGCCCGCTACGATGCCTTCGCCAACGCCGAGGCTTCTCTTATCAACAATGCCCTCGTCGTCCCCATGGGCATGAGCATCCCGGCCTACATTGCCACCCGTCTGAACTACTGGGAGGGCCAGTACGCTTCCACCGGCTTCTCCAACAAGCGTCTGAAGGGCATCCATGTCCTCGACCACTACATCTCCATGAGCGAGTATGAGGCCAACCGCGACGCCCGCTAAGACTTTTTGAGTCTGTCCGCTCCAAAGCTCTCCGTTTTCCCACGGGAAAGCGGAGAGCTTTTCGTTTCTGAAGTCTCACACATGAATTTTTGTAACGAACTTTGCTAAATCACTTTCCAAAAGTGGTTTTTTGTTGTATTCTATTCCTATCCGACATTCATTTTATAAAAGAGAGGGGTGCGCACAGATATGCTCAAATATCTGGCGAAACGCATCGGGCGCTCGATACTGACCCTGTTTATTATCGTCACGCTCGTTTTCTGCCTTTTGCGGCTGATGCCGGTGGAAGGCTATTTTGCTAACTACGAAAAAATGACCGAGGCCCAGATACAGGCCGGCTTACAGTCCATGGGCCTGCTGGACCCGCTGCCGGTGCAGATCGGCCGCTTCTGGGTCAATATGCTCCACGGCGACCTCGGCGTGAGCCACATCTATAAGGTCAACGCCTCCGTCACCAGCATCCTCGCTAAGAAGCTGCCCATTTCCATCCAGATGGGCGTGTACGCCATGCTGCTGAGCCTTGTCATCGGCATCCCGATGGGCCTGTTCATGGGCCGCTTCAAGAGCCGCTGGCCCGATAAGATCGGCACGGCCATCATCGTCCTCATCCAGGCTGTGCCTGCGGCAGTGTATTATCTGTACATCCAGATGTACGGCACCACCGCGCTGAACGTGGGCCTGCTCTTCGACGCCTCCAACTGGAAATACTGGGTGCTGCCCGTCTGCTCCATGAGTCTGGGCAACGTGGCGTTCTACGCCATGTGGCTGCGCCGGTACATGGTGGACGAGAGCAACAAGGACTATGTCCGCCTTGCCCGTGCCAAGGGCGTGAGTGAAAACAACATCGCCCTGCGCCACATCTTCCGCAACGCAATGGTGCCGCTGGTGCAGTATATTCCCTCCGCCTTCCTGAACACTGTGGTCGGCTCTATCTACATCGAGAGCCTCTACAGCATCCCGGGCATGGGCGGCCTGCTGGTCACCTGTGTCCAGCGCCACGACAACACGATGGTGCAGGGCATCGTTCTGCTCTACGCCTGCGTGGGCATCATCGGCCTTATTCTGGGCGACCTGCTCATGGTGCTCATTGACCCCCGCATCAGCTTTGGCAAGAAAGAAGGTGGCCGATAATGCTTTTCCGTATGAAAGATGAAAAAGCACACCAGCTCGAGGCAGAGCTGGATAAGTTACAGGCGGACGGCCCCGCCGCATGGGCAAAACTGCCCGAAGAAGAGCTGTTCACCCCCGCCGGGTTCAGCGAAGAGCGGGCCGAGGCCACGTCCTACTCCAACTACAGCTACTGGGGCAGCACCTTCCGCGCCTTCTTCAAGAACCGCGTGGCCGTGCTGCTGCTCGTCGCCCTCATCGCCGTGGTGGCGTTTGCATTTTTGCAGCCCTACCTGCCCGGTCAGGTAGACCCCAACCTCTGCGCCGTGGACCCCGTCACCGGCATCCAGTACCGCAACATCGCCCCCGGTGAAAAGGGCTTCATCTGGGGTTCCAACGCCATCGGCCAGGACCTCTGGGCCCGCATCTGGGCCGGCGCCCGCACCAGCCTGACCATTGCTTTCTTCGTGGCTCTCATCGAGGCCGTGGTGGGCATCACGGTGGGTGTGCTCTGGGGCTATGTCCGTCAGCTGGACTTCTTCTTCACCGAGCTGTACAACATCTGCGACAATGTGCCTTCCACCATCATCCTGATCCTTATTTCCTACGTCGCCAGCCCCAGCGTCCAGACGCTGATCCTGGGCATGTCCATCACGGGCTGGATCGCCATGGCGCGTTTTATCCGCAACCAGATCCTCATCATCCGTGACCGTGACTACAACGTGGCATCCCGCTGCATCGGCACCCCCACCTCCCGCATCGTAGTGCGCAACCTGCTGCCCTACCTCGTGTCGGTCATCATGCTCCGCATGGCCCTGACCATCCCCGCCGCCATCGGCAGCGAGGTCTTTATCACCTACATCGGCCTCGGCCTCTCTGTCGAGGTGCCTTCTCTGGGCAACCTCATCAACGATGGCCGCAAGGTCATGATGCAGGCTGGCCTGCGCTATCAGCTGCTCTACCCCACCATCATCCTCAGCTTCGTCACCATCGCGTTCTACCTCATCGGCAACGCCTTCTCTGACGCAGCCGACCCGAAGAACCATCTGCAGTAAGGAGGAACAGGCATGAAAAAGAATGAACTGATCCTCTCTGTGCGGGATCTCAACATCAAATTCAATCTGCGTGGAAAGATCCTCCACGCCATCCGGGGCATCGACCTCGATGTCTACCACGGTGAAGTCCTCGCCATCGTGGGCGAGTCCGGCTCGGGCAAGAGCGTGTTCACCAAGTCCTTCATGGGCCTGCTGGACTCCAACGGCTCCATCACTTCCGGCACCATCGACTACTTCGGTGCCGACGACCACCAGCCCATCCGGCTCTCCGAGTTGAAAAAGGAGAAGGACTGGCTGAAAGTCCGCGGCCACGAGATCGCCATGATCATGCAGGACCCCATGACCAGCCTGAACCCTCTGAAGACTATCGGCGACCAGATCATGGAGGCCGTGGAGCTCCATCAGGGCCTCAAGGGCGCTGCCGCCAGGGAGAAGACCCTCGAGTACCTGCGGGATGTCGGCATCGCCGACCCGGAAGTGCGCTTCAAGCAGTATCCCCACGAGTTCTCGGGCGGTATGCGCCAGCGCGTCGTCATCGCCATTGCCGTGGCCTGCAATCCGCAGATCCTTATCTGCGATGAGCCCACGACGGCTCTGGACGTGACCATTCAGGCCCAGATCCTCGAGCTGCTGAAGGAGATGCGGGTCAAATATAACCTCACCATCATCCTCATCACCCATGACCTCGGCGTCGTGGCCAACATCGCCGACCGTGTGGCCGTCATGTATGCCGGCGACATCGTGGAGATCGGCACCTCGGATGAGATCTACTACGATCCTCGCCACCCCTACACCTGGGCGCTGCTGTCCAGTATGCCCCAGATGGGCGTGAAGGGCGAAGACCTGTTCAACATTCAGGGTACGCCCCCGAACCTCTTCACGGAAATTCACGGCGACGCTTTCGCGCCCCGCAACCCTTTGGCGCTGAAGATCGACTTTGTCAAGCGTCCCCCTTATTTTGATGTCAGCACGACCCACCGAGCCAAGACGTGGCTTCTCGACCCCCGCGCACCCAAGATAGAACCGCCCGCCGCTGTGCGGATGCTGCAAGAGGAGGGCAAATAACATGGCAGACGAACGCGAAGTTCTGGTCGAGGTAAAAAACCTCGAAGTGACCTACGGCTCCGGCCGCAAGGCTTACAAGGCCGTCAAGAACGCAAACTTCACCATCTATAAAGGCGAGACCTTCGGTCTGGTGGGCGAGTCCGGCTCGGGCAAGACCACCATTGGCCGGGCTATCATGCGCATCCTGCCCACCTCGGGCGGCGAGGTGTTCTATAAGGGCCAGAAGATAAACGGCAAGATCTCCCACGCGCTGGACAAGCAGGTCATCAAGGAAATTCAGATGATATTCCAGGACCCCCAGTCCTCCCTGAACGAGCGCGCCAAGGTGAGCTACATCGTAGGCGAGGGCCTGATGAACGTCCGGCCCGACCTCTCCGCCGCCGAGCGGGACGAAAAAGTCCGTCAGGCACTGCTGGATGTGGGCCTGCTGCCCGAGTTTGCGTCCCGCTTCCCCCACGAGTTCTCGGGCGGCCAGCGCCAGCGCATCGGCATCGCCCGGGCTCTCATCGTGGAGCCGGAATTCATCATCGCCGACGAGCCCATCTCGGCACTGGATATGTCCATCCGCGCCCAGGTCCTGAACCTTCTGCGCCATCTGCAGAAAGAGCGCGGCATCACCTACCTCTTCATCGCCCATGACCTCTCCGTCATGCGCTACATCTCCGACCGCATCGCCGTCATCCACAAGGGCGACATCGTGGAGCTGGCCGACGCCGAAGAGCTTGTGACCCACGCCATCCATCCCTATACCCGCAGCCTGCTGTCGGCCATCCCCATGCCCAGCCCCCGCCGCGAGCGGCAGAAAAAGCTGCTGGTCTATGACCCCTCCATGCACGACTACTCTACGGAGGCTCCCCAGTGGCGGGAGCTTCGGCCCCGTCACTGGGTGCTCTGCAGCGCCTCCGAGGCCGAAAACTGGTGCCGGGAATTGTAAACTTTTTTCTTGCGTTTTTCTCATTGTGGCCTCTCTGTTTATTGACTTTTGTTCTCTGCTCTACTACAATAACAGGAGTGGCTTTGTAACAAAACGAAACAAAACATTGGCCCCCGTGCGGGTCTACAAACATAAAGGAATGAGAAATTGATGACGACGCAGAATCCTGTTTACGCATCCCAGGCCAAACCCTGGCTCAAATACTACGCTCAGAAGTACATCGACCAGACCCTGCCCACCCTTTCGGCATTCGATTATGTCTGCCACCGGAACCGGAACCATCTGAACGATACGGCACTGGACTACTATGGCCGGAAGTTCACCTACGCCGACCTCATCGTCAATGTCAAAAAGACTGCTGCCGCCCTGCGGGGCGTCGGGGTCAAAAAGGGCGACATCGTGACGGTGGTCAGCGTCATGACCCCTGAGGTCATCGCTCTGTTCTACGCCGCTGACATGGTCGGCGCCACTCTGAACCTTGTGGACCCCCGCTACAGCGTCGAGGGCATCCATGAGTATATCGAGGAGGTGGATTCCCACCTTCTCGTCTGCCTGAACGTCGTGTACGAGCGCTGCCGTCAGGCCGCAAAGCGCACCAACGTGGAAAAGGTCATCGTCCTCTCTCCGGCCGACTCTCTGCCCCCGGTGATGGCCGTAGGCTACAAGCTGACCACCCCCGACAAGAACAAATATGCCTCCAACGTCATCCGCTGGAAGCAGTTCATCAAGGGCGGCGAGGGCCAGAGCACCGCTGCGGAGCCCTATGACCCCGACCACGCCTGCGTCGTCGTCCACACCGGCGGCACCACCGGCTCCCCTAAGGGTGTCATGCTCACCGACAACTGCTTCAACGCTCTGGCGCAGCAGTTCCGCGCCTACGACAAGCTGTTCCACCGGGGCCAGAAGCTCATGAACATCATGCCCCCCTTCATCGCCTACGGCTACGCCTGCGGCGTCCATCTGCCGCTGGTGCTGGGCTTCACGGTCATCATCATCCCCAACCTCGACCCGGCCAAGCTGGGCAGTCTGGTGCTGAAGTACAAGCCCGAGCATATGTTCGGCGTGCCGGCCCACTATCAGCAGCTGGCCGCAGATCCCAAGCTGCGGGATAAGGACCTCTCCTTCATTCTGAACTACGCCGCCGGCGGCGATGCCATCGCCCGGGGCGCAGAGCAGACCGTCAACGACTTCCTCGCCGCCCATGGCGTCCGCTACCCGATAGCAAAGGGCTACGGCATGACCGAGGTATCCTCTGCCGCTACCGTGGCTGCCGGCGCAGACAACAAGCCCGGCAGCGTCGGCATCCCGATGGTCAACACCGTCATCGCCGCCTTTGAGCCGGGTACTGACAGGGAACTGCCCATCGGTGAGCGCGGTGAGCTGTGCATTTCCGGTCCCACCACCATGAAGGGCTACTACAATAAGGCTGACGAGACGGCCATGATCCTTCGCCGCCACCCGGATGGCCGCATCTGGGTCCACACCGGCGACATCGGCTATCTGGACGAGGACGGCTTCGTCTACCTCGACTCCCGCATCAAGCGACTCATCATCCGCCACGACGGCTTCAAAGTCTTCCCCTCCATGATAGAGAATGTCGTCAGCCGCCACCCCGCTGTGCATCAGTGCTCTGTGGTGGGCTGCACCGACAAGGATCATGTGCAGGGCCGTCTGCCCTTCGTCTACATCGTGCTCAAGGCCGACACCACCGCCAAGAAAAAGCAGGTGATACGGGAGCTGGAGCGGATGTGCACCGAGGAGCTGCCCGAATACGTCCAGCCCGTGGCCTACAAGTTTATTCCCAGTATGCCCATGACCCCTGTGGGCAAGGTCGATTACCGTCAGCTCGAAGCTGACATCTCCCCCCGCGACTATTGATTTCCATGAAAGGACTCTTCTGCCATGAACAAGCGTTTTGCAAGTCTGGCGGTCTCTGCCCTGCTGCTTGTCTCCCTGCTCAGCGTCCCCGCGCTGGCCGAGGGGACCGAGGCCGTTGCGGACACCGCCGGCGATGATCATGTCATCGTCACCCTGAACCCGGAGGCTGCCCTGCAGCCCGAGACTCCGGCGGAAGCCGCGGCTTCTGCCACCGAGACGGCTCAGGCTGACCCGGTCCCTTCTGCGGACGACGCAGAGGAGGCCTTGACCGCTGCAGAGGCCGAGGTCAAGGCCGATGACACCAAAGAGGAAGACAAGGACGAGCAGCTCACCTATGTCGCACTGGGCGACAGCATCGTGGCCGGCGTCGGTCTGGCCGATGTCCAGTACAGTGCGCGCTCCGGCTACAGCGTCGATATGGCTCCCAACTTCCATGGCTATTCTCCCGACTGCTATGTCGGCAAGGTGGCTGCAGCTCTCGGCCTCGACCGTGACCACGCCATCAACCTCGGCCTGCCGGCCCTGACGGCTCCCGACCTCGCGGACATGATCCGGTACGGCAAGATGCCCCAGATGAACATGGCGTCCGGCTGCGAGTACAACTACCCTGAGTTCCAGGACTACATCCGCAAGGCCGACGTCGTCTCCGTCCAGATCGGCTCCAACGACGCCTTCGTCCCCTGCATCGTGGCTCTGGGCAACGCCACCAACTGGAAGAGCGAGAAACTGGCCGCTACCATTCTGGCCGGCGACCTGCGCAATGAAGGTTCCGGCTCCACCATGTCCGCCATCTACCGCAGCATCAAGGCGATGGACCTGACCAAGGCCGAGAGGGACGCCACCTGGAATCTGCTCTTCTCCGGCATGAGCAAGATCTGCGACGAGACTTACCCCAAGACCACCGCAGCCCTCATCTCCATCGTGCAGGAGATCCGCAATCTCAACCCGGATGCTCAGATCATCCTCGTGGGCTACACCAACCCTGTGCCGCTCATCCCCTGCTGGCGCAGCTACTTCAACAAGCTGAACAAGTTTGAGAAGCAGATCGCCAAGACTTATAACTTGACTTATGTGGCCATCCCCAACACGGAGACCACCCTCGACGTGCATCCCACCATCAAGGGCCACCAGTACATCGCCAACAAGCTCGTGAACGCCATCGAGAATCCGTAATCAACAAATACAGCAAAGCCCCCGTTTCCAGCTGGAAGCGGGGGCTTTTTCCTACAATATGTTATGCGGCCAGAGCCTTTTTGATGTTTTCAAAGACGGTGTCGCTGTCCTCACAGCAGACCATGACCACTTCGCCGGTGGGGACAGTCGCCACGCGGGCGGCAGAAGCGATCTGGTACTGGTCTTCGAGGTAATGCTCCATGGACTTCTGCTGGCTCTGGACATAGGCATCCATCGCATCCACCACGTCCTGCGTCTTGCCCTCGGCGGGCTTGACGATGGCCACGCCGTAGACGCTGACCATCATGCCGGACACTGAGGCGGCGAAGTCGTCGTACATATCGTCCTCGAGGCCCAGCAGAGGCATCATCATGTTGGCCACCTCATCGGAGAGCTGGTCGGCCTCATACTCGGCGCTGTAGCCGTATTGGGCCGTGAACTTGCCATCCTCGCCTTTGGTGAATATCATCTCATACTTGTTGTCCTCGTCGCTGCGGGCGTCGTGGAGGATCTGGGTGTAATCTTTCTTCGCGGCAGAAGACGCGCTGCCGGAGCTGCCCGACGCGCCGCAGCCCACCAGAGCCAGCAGCATGACGCCGGCCATCAGACAAGCAATGATACGTTTCATATTCAATTTATCCTTTCGTTCGCAGGGTGAGGTTTTCGGTGTGCAGTGATAGTATTTGATGTTTTATCCCTGCTATTCGGTAAACGACCCACGGCGGGCGAAAATTGCACCCACAAGTGTAACAGTTCTATGAACGCTTACAGCATCATGGCCTCAAGGTCACCGTGATTGACGGGCGTCGAGAGGATGATCTGGGTGCTGGTGGTACCCAGCTTCTGGAACTGTAAGATAAGATGCTCCAGCTGGGGCATACTGCCGCAGCTCACCTTGATGAGGAAGGTGTAAGCGCCCGTGACGTGGTAGCACTGCAGCACCTCTTTGCTGTTCTTCATCAGCTCCACCAGCTCGTCCCGCTGGGACGGGGCCACCGAGAGGCTGATGAGAGCATCCACATAGACCCGGTCAGACGGGCGGTTGAGCATCACGGTATAGCCGCTGATGATGCCGTCCGTTTCCAGCTTGTGGATGCGGCTGGAGACAGCGGGACTGGTCAGCGCCACCTTTTCGGCGATCTCCTTCACCGGCATACGGGCGTTCTTTGCGAGGAGGGCGAGAATCTTGCGGTCCAAATCGTCCATAGGAAAAGTACTCCTTTTGAAATATGTTACATTACATAAATTTTTTTGAAAGTAAAGTTTTATTGTTGTAGCAATAGCACAAACTGTGCAAAAATCAGTTTTCGTTTTGCCGTCTTTAATTATATAAAGTTTTTGTCAAAAAGTAAAGTGCTAAATTAAAGCGAAACCAAATTTTTGCATTTGACAAGAAAACAAATTCGGGTATAATACATACTGCAAGGCAGCGTCACTGAAGTTCTGATGTACCGCCGGGGATCCCGGTGTTCGGGTACGATATGTTGCCGACTGATCACGCGATTCACCACTTTATATACTTTCCCACCCCTCTATACACAAAAACCCGCTGCCAGGCGGGTTTTTGTGTTTTATACAGGTTTTTATGGTTCTGCCAAGGCTCTCCCCTTGGGAGAGCCTTTTTAACTGTATCTTACACGCCAAAGGCCCCCATCCGGTATCTGCCGGATGGGGGCCTTTGGCTGTTTATACTTGAAAAGGGAGCGAATAGCCTGATCATTCTTCGGTGCGGGTCTTCTTGAGCAGGCTCAGGATGACCGCACCCACGACGCTGCCGACCGCCAGAGCCACACAGTACATCACAGCGTGGTCAACGACCGGGAATACGAAGATGCCGCCGTGAGGGGCGCGGAGAGCGCAGCCAAAGGTCATGGACAGCGCACCAGAGAGGGCTGCGCCGATGACGCAGCTGGGCAGGACGCGCAGCGGGTCAGCGGCAGCGTAAGGGATAGCGCCCTCGGTGACGAAGCAGAGGCCCATGATGTAGTTGACGATGCCGTTGCGGCGCTCGTCGGGAGTCCACTTCTTGGGGCAGAAGGTGGTGGAGAGGGCGATGGCGATGGGAGGCACCATGCCGCCCACCATGACAGCGGCCATGACCTCATAGTTGCCGGAGGCGAGGGCTGCGGTGCCGAAGACGTAAGCCGCCTTGTTGAAGGGGCCGCCCATGTCGATGCTCATCATACCGGCCACGATAGCACCCAGCAGAACCTTGGAGGTACCGCCCATGGCGTTCAGCCAGTTGGTCATGGCGGTGTTGATCATACCCATGATGGGGTTGATACCGCACATGACCACGCCCACGATGAGGATGCCGCCCAGCGGGTAGATGAGCATGGGACGGATGCCGTTCAGGCTGGCGGGGAGCTTCTCCGTGATTTTCTTGAGGAACTCCACCACATAACCGGCCACGAAACCGGCCAGCAGAGCGGCCAGGAAGCCGCCGGAGATGCCGGTGGTCTCACCAGCGGCGATACCGGCGAAGTTGGTGCCGTTCATGGCCAGCACGCCGCCTGCGAAGCCGACAGCCAGACCCGGACGGTCTGCGATGGACATGGCGATGAAGCCCGCCAGGATGGGGAGCATATAGCTGAAGGCCGCAGAACCCACCGTCTTGAAGAAGGCGGCCAGCGGAGTGTTCATGCCGAAGTTGGAGGGGTCAATGCTGTAATCGTCCAGCAGGAAGGCCAGCGCTATCATGATGCCGCCGCCCACCACGAAGGGCAGCATATGGGAGACGCCGTTCATCAGATTCTTGTAGAGGCTGCGGCCAAAGCTGTCGGAGGCAGAAGCGTCCTCCGAGGCCTGTGCGCCGCCCTTAGCGTGGAACTCCGGCACCTCGCCGGAGGTTATCTTATGGATGAGCTCTTCAGGCTTGTGGATGCCGTCGTCCACGCGGGTGAAGAGGACCGGCTTGCCGTCGAAGCGGGCCGTCTCGATCTTCTTCTCCGCTGCCACGATGATGCCGTCGCAGTTTGCAATTTCATCTTTCGTCAGGAGATTCTTTGCGCCGTCGGAGCCGTTGGTCTCGACTTTGATGGTCACGCCCATCTTGGCACCGGCCTTGTTCAGGGCTTCAGCGGCCATGTAGGTGTGGGCGATGCCGTTGACACAGGCGGTGACGGCCAGCACACGGTAGCCCGCCTGCTCGATCTCCTGGTCGGTGAAGCTCTCGTCGCCGAACTGGGCTTCTTCCTGCGCGTCGATGGCGGCGAGGAAGTCTTCCGGGGTCTTGGCGGTGCGTAGCTTCTCCACGAAGTCCTCGTTCATGAGCATCTGCATCATGCGGGCCAGCATATCCACGTGGAGGCTGCCGTTCTTGGGGGCTGCGATGGCAAACAGCAGGTCGGTCTTGCCGTCGTCCTCGGCATTGTACTGCACCGGGGTCTTGAGGCGGAGGGCCGCCAGACTGGGCCGGGTCACGCAGTCGCACTTGGCATGGGGGACGGTGATGCCGTTATCAACATAGGTCGAGCCCTCGTCCTCGCGCTCATACAGACCCTTTTTGTAGGCTTCCTTGTCTCTGATGTTGCCGTGGGTCGCCTGCAGCTCCACCAGACGGTCGATGATCTGGCTGCGGTCCTGCTGGGCTTCGTCCAGCGCAATGGACTGTGCCGTGAACAATTCCGTGATTCGCATAGTGTGTCTCCTCTCCCTGTTTCCTTCTATCGCTCAAATCGTCGCCAGCAGGGCGTCGATTTTTTCCTTCTTTGCCAGCCCGAGGCTGAACGCAGTGGCACTGCCGCAGGCAGTCCCCAGACGCAGGGCTTCCAGATAGCTGCCGCTGCGCAGGTAGCCTGCCACGAAACCGGCCACCATGCTGTCGCCTGCGCCCACACTGTTGACCACCTTGCCCTTGGGCGTGCCGATTCGGTGGACCTCGCCCTTCTCGTCCAGCAGGAGCGCACCGTCACCGGCCATGCTCACCAGTACGTTCCGGGCGCCCTTTTCCTGCAGGGTGCGGGCGGCAGCGGTGATGTCGGTGTCGGTGGTGAGGGTGCGGCCCACGATCTCACCCAGCTCATGATTATTGGGCTTGATGAGGAAGGGGTGATACTGCAGCACATTCACCAGCAGGTCGCGGGTCGCGTCCACCACCGTATGCACACCGTGGCCTTCCAGACGGGCCAGCAGACGCTCGTAGGTGGTCTGGGGCAGGCTGGACGGGATGCTCCCCGCCAGAATGAGGATGTCGCCCTCGGCCAGCTTATCGAGCTGTGCTTCCAGCTGCTCCATGGCGCTCTCGGGGATGTCCGGGCCTGCGCCGTTCAGCTCAGTCTCCTGCCCCGCCTTTATCTTGACGTTGATGCGGGTCATGCCCTGCTCGAGGTGGATAAAGTCGGTGGTGATGCCCTGCGCGGCCAGACCCCGCTCGAGCCACGCACCCGTCTCACCAGCCACAAAGCCCAGCGCCGTGTTCCGGCAGCCCAGCTCGGCCAGCACACCGGACACGTTGATGCCCTTGCCGCCCAGCACGCAGTCCTCGCCTTTGGCGCGGTTCACCTCGCCCACTTCCAGCGGCGTGTCCAGCCGCACGACGTAGTCGATGGCCGGGTTGAATGTCACGGTATAGATCATTCTGTTGCCTCCTTTACCAGAGTGAATTGTCTGTATTTCGGATTCGGACAATGATTCGTCAGGATAGCGCCGCCGGACAGCTCGGCGATGACCGCCGGGTAGATGCGGGCGAACTTCGAGTCATCCACGAGGAACCAGGCTTCTCTCGCCCGGCGCACGACCGCGGCCTTGACAGCCGCTTCCTCAGGGTCGGGGGTCGTGAATCCTGCGTCCAGCGCCACGCCGTTGGCTCCCAGGAACGCTTTCGTGAAGTTGTACTGCTGCAGGCTGTGGAGGGCCGCAGCGCCGATGATGGCCTCCGTCTCGGGCCGCAGCAGACCGCCCACCAGAAAGACCTTGCAGCTCTTCTGGGCCAGCAGACGGGCGTGAGCGACGCCGTTGGTGACGTACCGGGCGTCCAGCGCCGGGCCGCTCAGCTCCCGGACCAGCGCCAGCGTGGTGCTGCCGGCGTCCAGAAAGACGAAATCCTCTGCGGTGATGAGGGCCGCCGCCGCCTTTGCGATGCACTTTTTCTGGACGACAGCCAGCGCTTCCTTTGCGGCCATCGTCGGCTCGTCGGCGAGGAACTGGCTGTCCGGCAGGGTCGCACCGCCGTGTACCTTGTTCACCTTGCCCATCCTGTCCAGCTCGTTCAAATCGCGGCGGATGGTGGACTCGCTGGCGTCCAGCGCCTCGCAGAGCTCCTGCACCGTCGCGGTGCGCTGCTGGCTCAGCAGCTTCATGATGCGGGAAAGCCGCTCCTCTGCCAACATCTTCATCCCTCCTGTTGCACGTTTCTGCTTGTGTTTGAATTGTTTTGACTGTTTCTGTCTGTATTATAGCAAATATTCCGTCAAAATCAATCACTTTCCGTCAGTTTATCTGCCAAAATATTTCCGCCAAAATCATGCATTCTGCACAAGAAGTGGGATACAACCCGCAAAAGAGCACAAAAAATCCGCTCCGGAGCGGTCAGCTTCGGGGCGGATGACGGTTTTGTGGTTTGATTTGACCGTTTTTGACGGTTTTGGTTTTGCCGGAAATGTTTTTTCCTTCCGGGTCTGATGCGATTTAGGCGTCCGAACGGGCGTAGGCGTTCTTCATGCCGCTGCTCAGCTCGAAGAGGACCTTATCCAGCGTATCGGAAGCCCGCTTCTTCAGCTCGGCAGCGATGGCGGTGTTGGCCTCCTCCCGCAGGGCGGCGCGCTGGCTTTCCTCGGCCGAAGCGATGTTCTTATCGTACTGGTTCAGCAGTGCGCGGCTGGCGGAGAGGGCGCCCTCCTCGTACCGCTCCACATGGATGAGGCTCTTGGCGTAGGAGGCATCGGCCATGGCGGCGATCATCCGGCTCACCCAGTAGAAGCTGTCGGTGGAGACTTCACCGGTGGTGCAGGCCAGATAGGCCGGGGTGCGCTCGACGTTGGCGTAGAACGGCACCATGGTGTTGAAGGCATTGGAGGCGTAGGCGATCCACTCCACAGCGCGGATGTCTTCCGGCACGTCAGGCCGCATCTGGATGAGGGCCATGAAGTCGTTGCGGTTGATGCCGATGGAGCGGTAAGCTCCCTTCATGCTCTTGTCGCCGTAGCTGGCGTAGGGGTCGAAGGGAGTCCCCTGATAGTGGGAGGACAGCACATACTTCACATCCTCCGGGGTCAGCTTCCGCTCCGGCACCATGCACCAGGGCAGGTCGTCCGAGCGGGGGCCGTAGTCAGCGGCAGGGCCGTCCCAGACCCAGGTGTTGGGGTTGAGGTGGCGGAGCATGAACCATGCGCGGGGGGTGTTGTAAACGTGGTCGGCGTCGTCGTGGCTGCCGAATGCGTCACGCGGGTTCAGACGGCCATCCAGCGAGAGGTCGAGGTAATTGTCCCGGATGAACTCCCTCAGGTCGGCAGAGCAGAGATGATTCTCCTGTGCGCCGAAAGCGTCGTCGAGGTCGAAGGCGTCGATGCCCAGCTGGTTCGGCATGACCACATAGGAGTCGTCCGGCACACGGCGGGCCATCCAGTGATGGCCGCCAATGGTCTCCAGCCACCAGATCTCGTCCACATCCTGGAAAGCGATGCCGTTCATCTCATAGGTGCCGTACTCTTCCAGCAGCTTGCCCAGACGGAGTACGCCCTCGCGGGCAGAGTGGATGTAGGGCAGGACGAGGTAAACAATATCTTCCTCGCCGATGCCGCCGGGAACTTCCGGCTGGCCGTCTCTGGCGGGTTGGTAGACCACCAGCGGGTCTGCGCCCAGAACGCGGGGGTTGGAGGTGATCGTCTCGGTGGCGGTCATGCCGACGTTGGCGGCGTTGACGCCCGAAGCAGCCCAGATGCCCTTGCCCTCCACGGCGTTGGGCATGGCGGTCATCCGCAGGGCATCGCCCGGCAGGGGAACTTCTACATGAGAGATGACCGACTTGTAAACAGCCGGGTGCTCCTCCGGCTGAACGACAACGAACTTTTTCGCGGTGAAGTGGCCGGAACCGGAATCGTCGTTCCGGGCGATCATGGTAGAGCCGTCATACGAGGCTTTTTTGCCGACAAGGATGGTAGTACAAGCCATAGCTGTTATCCTCCAAAATTTTACATCTTGTATGTATAGTGCTCATTTATACAGTTTCGCAGGCGCGTTTGTTCTGCAAAACCCATTGTATCGCGTTTGGCCTCCAGGCGCAAGCCCCTACATTTCGCCAATGTAGGCAAAGCGCGGCTGACGCTTGCCGTCCCGCTCCACCTCTTCGGCCCACATAGCCGCCGGGCGCACCCAGAGCCCGCCCTCGCCGTACAGAGGGCGGTAGACCACCATCTCCTCTTCGGTCTCGCTGTGGCGGGCCATCCCGATGACCTGATATTCGTTGCCCTTGAAGTGCCGGTAACGGCCCGGCTTGATGTCGTATTGGAACTGGTACATAAAAACTCCTTACAAAAAGCCCGGCCGCAGACTGGTCTGCGCCGGACTTTTCCACTTGCTTCACCCCTGCGGGTGGAAATATTCGTAAATGGTCTGGGCCATCTGCCGTCCGACGCCGGGGGTGTTCTCCAGCTGGTCAGGGGTGGCCTCTTTGACGGCACCCACGCTCTTGAACTGTGCCATCAGGGCCTTGGCCGTCTTGGGGCCGACGCCCGGCACCTCGGTGAGGGTGGACGAATAGCTCTTCTGCTTCATCTGCTGCTTGCGGTAGGCGTTGGCGAAGCGGTGCGTCTCGTCCTGAATGGCCGTGACGAAGGTGAACGTCCCGCGGTTCATGTTGATGGCGATCTCTCGGCCCTCGCTGTCCACGATGGCGCGGGTGCGGTGGTGGTCGTCCTTCACCATGCCGTAGAGGGGTACATCGGCCAGTGCCGTCCCGGCCAGTGCGGCCTTCGCGGCGCTCACCTGTCCCCTGCCGCCGTCCATCAGGAGCAGGTCAGGCTTCTGGCCGAAGTAGTTGCTGCTCGGCTCGCCGTTTGCGGCCATTTCGGAATACTTTTCGTATTCAGCCGCACGGCGGGAGACGGTCTCCGCCAGCGAGGCGTAGTCATCGGTGCCGGCGACGGTCTTCATCTTGAACTTCCGGTAGCCCGCCTTGTAGGGCTTGCCGTCCCGGAACGTCACCATGCCGCAGACGCTGGTGCCGTCGCCCCAGTTGGAAATATCATAGCTCTCGATGGTGCGGGGGGGGTTGGGCAGGCCCAGCACCTGCGCCATCTCATCCAGAAGCTTTTCCTCCCGGGCATAGCGGCCGCTCTCGCGGGCCAGCCGCTCAACGGCGTTGGTGTGGGCCATCTCGACGAGGTGTGCCTTATCGCCCCGCTGAGGGACATAGAGCTGCACCTCGCTGCCCCGCTTCTCGTTGAGAGCCTGCTGCAAGGCGTCTACATCCGGCGGCAGCTCGTCCACGGCAATGACCTTCGGTATCTGCTCATCGTCGAGGTAGTACCGGGGCAGAAATTCCTCCCGCACCGCCGCGATGTCGGCGGTATCGTGGAACAGAAACTCCCGCTTGTCGGTCAGCCGCCCCTCCCGGAAGCGGAGGACAGCCGCGCAGACGCTGCCGGGCGTACCCGCCAGCGCTACCACGTCCATCTCCACATCGGGGTCAACCACGACCTTCTGCCCTGCCGTCACCTTGGTAATGGCGGCGATCTGGTCGCGGATGAGGGCCGCTGTCTCAAATTCCAGCCGGTCAGAGGCTTCCAGCATCCGCTCGTTGAGGGTTTTCAGAATATCCTTTTTGCCGTAGCGGATGAGGTGGACAGCGCTTTTGACGGCCTGCTCGTAGTTTTCACGGCTTATCTTGCCGCTGCACACCGCCATGCACTTGCCGATGTGGGCGTTCAGGCAGGGACGGCCCCGGCCAATTTCCTGCGGGAACCGCCGGCTGCACCGGGGCAGCAGAAAAGCATCCATCGCCGTCTCGGCCATCTGACGGGCCGCAAAGCTCGAGGTATAAGGGCCGATATACTCCGCGCCGTCGTCCTCTTTTTGCAGCGTGAACGACAGCCGCGGCCACTCGTCCCTTGTCACCTTGATATAGCTGTAGCCCTTGTCGTCCTTGAGCAGGATGTTGTACTTCGGGGTGTGGGCTTTGATCTGGCTTGCTTCCAGCACCAGCGCCTCGAACTCGCCCTGGCAGACGATGACGTCGAACGCGTAGGCGTGGGCGATCATCTGGCTGACCTTGTTGTCGTGAGGCACGCCCTCCCGGAAATACTGGCTCACCCGGATGCGCAGACGCTTGGCCTTGCCGATATAGATGATGGTGCCGCTTTTGTCCCGGATGATATAGACGCCCGGCAGAAGCGGCAGCATACAGGCCTTTTTGTAAAGCTCTGCCTTGGTCATCCGATGTTATGCCGGCCTTTCTGCATCCTCTCGGTCCTGGCAATATTCGACGCCGCCAGCGCCAGACCGCACACGTCGAGGGCCACGCTCCACCACCTGGGCTTCTGCTCCGAGGTGAGCAGAAGGGTGATATTGACGATGAGCGTCACCAGATAGACGCCAAAAAAGCAGTACCACGGCTTGCCGGAATCACAGAACTCGCCAAACTTGAACAGTGCTTCTTTCGTCGAATCTTTCATGAGGCTGCCTCCTTTGTTCTGATGCATCATACCAAAAAAAGCGGCAAGGATGACCCCCGCCGCTCATACACGAAATGGAACTGAATTACTCTGCGAAGCCGGACTCCACCAGCTTGATGAGGCCATCGACAGCAGCCTGCTCGTCTGCGCCATCCGCGATGATGCGGATGGTGGTGCCGCCCACGATGCCCAGAGACAGGACGCCCAGCAGGCTCTTAGCGTTCACGCGGCGCTCTTCCTTCTCGACCCAGATGGAAGACTTGAACTCGTTAGCCTTCTGGATAAAGAAGGTAGCCGGACGAGCGTGCAGACCAACCTGATTTTCAACGGTAACTTCTTTGACGTACATAGTAAAACGCTCCTATCTATTATCGTTCTGGGGAATGCAATTATGTTTTGCGCCTGTTGCGTTGTGATTATTTTAACGCAAAGCGAAACCGTTGTACAGACCCCAGACGCATTTTTGGCGGTTTTCCCAAGGATGAGGGGGGCATTTTCCACCTTTTATACAAAGACAACAAAATTATTCCCCCAGTGTTGGCGGGGTAATACAAAAGTTTTCAACATTTTTTCGACAGAGGGGCAGCACTCCGACTGCTTTTGTGCTTATCCGGCAGAGTATGACGTTTGCCGCAGACTCCGCTCAACCCTCGTACTGCATCCACAGCAGCGCGCATTTCTTTACAACAGAAGGGTATTCCGCAGGGTCAAATTCCATGTCTTTTTCGCCTGTGAATTTCCATCCCATCCGACGATAGAGAGCAATGGCGCGGGCGTTGGTGTCCAGCACGCTCAGGCGGGGATGCTCATACTCTTCCAGCTTTTTCCGGGCGAAGTCCAGCATTTTCCGGCCGATGCCCTTTCCCCGGGCATTCCCAGACACAAAGAGATGCTCAATGCGGCCGGTCCTGTGGTCTACGCTCACCATGCCGTCCGGCACATCCTTCGTCGTGTGCAGGTAGCAGGTCCAGCCGCCTTTTTTCTCCGCCTTGAGCTGAGCGAGAAGCTCCTCTTCTGTCAGGCTTGCACAATACTCTTCCGTCCAGTTTCCGGCGCAGACGGCGCGGCGTCCCTCCGCAAACAGCTTTGCCGCAGCGGCAAACTGTTCTTCCGTCTTGACAAGGCGGACATTCTCGCCCCGCTTCCACTTGGGCAGCTCGGTGATGGGGTGGCTGGCGCACCACTGCTCATACAGCTCCGGGCGGCGCAGACGGGTGCGCTCCCGGCTCTTTTCGCCCCGCCATGCGTCGATCTTCTGGTGGTCGCCGCCCAGCAGAACGTCGGGTACGGCACGGCCCTCCCAGACCTCGGGGCGGGTGTACTGGGGGTATTCCAGCAGGCCGTCCCAGTAGCTCTCCTCCTCGTAGCCCTTCTGCTCCGCCAGAACGCCGGGCTTGAGGCGGAGGACGCTGTCGGCCACCACGAGGCTGGCCAGCTCGCCGCCGGTGAGGATATAGTCGCCGATCGAGATCTCTTCGTCCGCAAACGCTTCAATGACGCGCTCGTCGATGCCCTCATAGTGGCCGCAGACCAGCGTCAGGTTATCGTACTGGGCCAGCCGCCGGGCGTGCTCCTCGGTGTAGCGCTGACCACCCGCCGTCAAGAACACGATATGCGGGGCCGGGCGTCCCTGTTCCGCTACCTCTTTCTGGACGGCGCGCAGGCAGTCGGCGATGGGCTGGGCATAGAGCACCATGCCGCAGCCGCCGCCATAGGGGTAGTCGTCGGTCTGCTTCTGCTTATTGAGGGTGTAATCCCGGATCTGATGGCAGTGGGTCTCGATGCAGCCGCGCCTGGCTGCGCGGCCGATGATGCTGGCGTCCAGCACCTGCTGGCACATCTCAGGGAAAAGGGTTACGATGTCCACACGCATTCCCATCGCTCACTCCTCCTCCCGCTCACTGTCGAAATCGTCGTCCAGCAGGCCCGGGATGGGGGTGACGAGGATATAGCCTTCCGGCGGGTTGCGCTCTTTGAGAAAGGCGTCCACACCGGGGAACATATATTCCCTGCCGCTGGGGGACTTGACCGTATAGATGTCCTGTGCGCCGGGGTGGTCCACGCTGGTGACGACGCCGTACACCTTGCCGGTGTCGGCGTCCCGCACCTCGCAGCCGATGAGGTCGGCCACATACCACCGGCCCTCGGGCAGGGTGGCGTCGCTGCGGTCGAAGTAGAACACCTGACCCCGCAGAGCGCGGGCGGCGTCCATATCGTTCACGCCCTCCAGCTGGAGCAGCGCCATCTGCCCCTGCGGGCGGATGGAGGTGATGTTATAGCACTTGCCGCCCTTTGCCGAGGCGTAGAGACGGCCCGTCTTTTTGAGGAAATCCACGCCGTCGCACCACAGCTCCAGCTTCATTTCGCCGCGCACACCGTGGGTGGTGACGACCTTGCCTGCTTCCAGATATTGCTGCATTGTAAACTCCTGTCTAACCTCTCCGTCACGGCTTACGCCGTGCCACCTCCCCTAACGAGGGGAGGCTTTGGCATTTCGTAAAGCTTTATCTCTTCGCCAGAGGCTCCCCTCGGTAGGGGAGCTGGCTGCCGAAGGCAGACTGAGAGGTTATTCCTAATAACAAAAAGGCCCTTTGCCATTACAGCAAAGGGCCTGTAGGGTGCTTAGTCGATCTCAACAAGGACCTTTTCATCGACCCGCACAGCAGCCGCGCGCATCACCACACGAATGGCTTTTGCGATCCGGCCCTGCTTGCCGATGACACGGCCCATATCTCCCTCTGCCACGCTCAGGTGGTAGACGATGGTGCCGTCCTCGCGGGGCTCGTCCACCGTGACCTTGACGGCGTCCTTGTCCTCCACGAGACCGCGGGCAACTGCCAGCAACAGCTCCTGCATGAGTCAGCCCTCCCTACTTACAGAACGTTGGACTTCTTCAGCAGGACGCGAACGGTGTCAGTGGGCTGTGCGCCGTTGGCGATCCACTGCTTTGCCTTCTCAGCGTCGATCTTGATCTCAGAGGGCTCCTTGTTGGGATCGTAGGTGCCGATCTCCTCGATGAAACGGCCGTCGCGGGGGAAGCGGCTGTCAGCAACAACAACACGATAGAAGGGAGCCTTCTTGGCGCCGACGCGGCGCAGACGAATCTTAACTGCCATGGTAATATCCTCCAAAAATTTCTTGTTCCCCGGTTTGCGGGGATTAAATCTATCTGTACAACCCCACAGCGGGGTGTATACCGGAATTATTTCATGCCTCTAAAGGCGCCCGGGTTGCCCATCAGGCCGCCCAGCTTGCGGGCAAAGCCCTTGGGGCTCTTCTTGAACTGCTTCATCATCTTCTGCATCATCTCAAACTGCTTGAGCAGCTTGTTGACATCAGACACCTGAGTGCCGCTGCCCGCAGCGATGCGGCGCTTGCGCTTGGGGTTGATGATGGAGGGGTCTTCGCGCTCGGCCTTGGTCATCGAGTAGATCATGGCCTCGATGCGGTCGAAGGCTTTCTCGTCGATCTGGCTGGCGTCGATGCCGGACATGCCGGGCATCATGCTCAGCATGGCACCCGCGCCGCCCATCTTGCGGATCTGGGCGAACTGGGCCAGCATATCGTTCATATCGAACTTGTTTTCCATCATCCGCTTGGCGGTCTCTTCGGCCAGCTTCTCGTCGGCGGCATCCTGTGCGCGCTCGATGAGGCTCAACACATCGCCCATGCCGAGGATCCGGCTTGCCATGCGGGAGGGATGGAAGACTTCGAGGTCATCCAGCTTTTCGCCGGTACCCTGGAACTTGATGGGCTTGCCGGTGACAGACAGCACCGAGAGGGCTGCGCCGCCGCGGGTATCGCCGTCGGTCTTGGTGAGGATGATGCCGTCGATGCCGACCGTTTCGTTGAAGGTCTTGGCGACATTCACGGCGTCCTGACCGGCCATGGCGTCCACGACCAGCAGAGTCTCGTCCACGGGGACAGCCTCTTTGATCTGGACCAGCTCCTGCATCAGCACTTCGTCGATCTGCAGGCGGCCTGCGGTATCGAGGATGATGATGTCGTTGCCGTAGTCCTTGGCGTGGGCCAGTGCCTTTTTTGCGATGGCAGGCGGCTTTTCGCCGGGCAGGGTGAAGACCGGCGCACCGGCCTGTTTGCCCACCACCTGCAGCTGGTCGATAGCAGCCGGACGGTAGATGTCGCAGGCCACCAGCATCGGGCGGCGGCCCTGCTTGATGTAGTATTTTGCAAGCTTTGCTGCGTGGGTCGTCTTACCGTTGCCCTGCAGGCCGCAGAGCATGATGATGGTCTGACCCTTGTTCTTGATGACCAGACGAGGCGCTTCCTCGCCGCCCATCAGGGCGACCAGCTCCTCGTTGACAATCTTGACGACCTGCTGGGCAGGGGTCAGGCTCTCCATGACCTCCTGGCCCATGGCGCGCTCGGAGACCTTTGCGCAGAAGTCCTTCGCCACCTTGTAGTTGACGTCGGCTTCCAGCAGGGCCATCCGGACCTCGCGCATGGCGGCTTTGATGTCCGCCTCGCTCAGTTTGCCGTGGCCGCGCAGCTTTTTGAACACACCGGCAAGGCGGTCGGTCAAAGATTCAAATGCCATTGTTCGGTGCTCCTCTCAAATCAGTTTTCAGCTCTCATTCACTTCGTCGATGGAGCGGATGAGCCCCAGCATCTTATTCAGAGTGGCGGCATACTCGGTGGTGGTCAGCCGGGCGTTCGGGCCGGTGCATTCAAACCGGGCGTCGATGACCAGCTGCTCCAGCTCTTCCAGTGTCTGCTGCACCCGGCGGTACCGGGCCGCGAAGCCGACCTTTTCTTCCAGCTCCTTGAGGGCCGTTTCGCCATGCTTGATGGCGTCCCGCGCCCCCTGCCGGGTGATGCCGAAGTTTTCTCCGATCTCGCTGAGGGAGAGGTCATCGTTGTAATACTGGCGCAGCATCTCGCGCTGTTTGGGCGTGAGCACTTCGCCGTAAAAATCGAGCAGATAGCCCATTTCAAAGTCTTTTGCCATGTTCTGTCCTGCTCTGACCTCCGCTGTTTGTAAAGGTTTTTTGCTTTACATACGGAGTATAGCAGACGGGGGTGTCCCTTGTCAAGGACTTTTTGCGTCATTTTGCCAAATTTTCTTCCGATTTTTCTCTTTTCTGCCCAAGCCCCGCTTGACGCTTCCTCTCCTTTGCGCTAAAGTTATAAGCGTAAGCTTTCCCCCGGACGCGAAAGGAGACCGCCCGTGCCTATCTACCCCAATATCTACCAGACCCTGCTGCCCGGCCCCATCGTCGAGCTGCGGGGCTATCTTGCGGCCTGCGGGCTGCGGGGGCGGCTGTACGCCTATCTGAACTACAACGGCCCCACCGGCACGGCGCGGGACGAGCTGGCTGAGGGGATGCTGGCGCTGGCCCTTGAGCGCGGGGCGCTGACCCCCGGCCAGACCATCGTGGAGGCCGTGTCAGGGCCTTTTGCCACAGCGCTGACGCTGGCGGGGCTGACGGCGGGCCACCCGGTGACGCTGGTCATGCCGGAGGACGCCCCCGCCATGCGGCAGGAGAGCCTGCTCCGCCTCGGAGCGCAGATCATCCATACCCCGGCCCAGGCGGGCCTTGCAGGCGCACGGGCGCTGGCAAAAGCCACCGCCGCCGAAAAGGGCTGGTACTATATGGACTGGCTCAACAACGACGACAACCCCACCTATCACCGCCGGGTGACAGGGCCTGCACTGGTGCGCTCCATCGCGCGGGAGGGTTCCAGCATCGTGGACTGCATCGTCATCGGCGTGGGCAGCGGCGGCACCATCACCGGCGTGGGCGAAACGGTCAAGGCGTGGACGAATGACGTCCGCATCGTTGCAGTGGAGCCTTACGAGAGTCAGGCCCTGAGCAGCGGCCTCACTGGCTCCCATGGCATCCCGGACATCGGCTTCGGCCTCGTTCCCGGCAACTACAACTCCTATGTAGTGGACAACATCGCTGCCGTCACCACCGCCGATTCCGTCCGGGCGGCGCAGCGGGTCCTGCGCACCGATGCCATCCCGGCCTCCCCCAGCGCAGGTGCCGCCCTTCACGCAGCGGCCCAGCTTATCGCAAACGGCAAAAGCCGTTCGGCACTGGCCGTGTTCAGCGCACGCCAGAACATACTATAAAAAGGAAACGAGAAGGAATCCATGACAAAAGACATGACGACCGGAGCCATCACTCCCCTTCTGGTCAAATTCACCATCCCGCTGGTGCTGGGCAACCTGTTCCAGCTCACTTATAACGCCGCCGACAGCATCATCGTGGGCAAATTTGTCGGCGAAGACGCCCTTGCCGCCGTCGGCACCTCCAACCCGCTGATGACGCTGGCCATCCTCTTCATCAACGGTCTCTGCCTCGGTGCCGGCATCCTTGTCAGCACGGCCTATGGTGCCGGAGACACCCAGCGCGTGGAGCGTCAGGTCTCCACCACTGCCATCGCAGGCACGGTGTTCTCGCTGGTCTTTTCGGCCCTCTGCGTCCTGCTGGCGACGCCGCTGCTCCGGCTGATGCAGGTTCCGGAAGAGATCCTGCCCATCGCGGTGCAGTACCTCCGCATCGTCTTTGCGGGCCTCATCTTCACCTTCTTTTACAACTTTCTCGCCGCCACCATGCGGGCGCTGGGCGACAGCAAGAGCGCCCTATACTTTCTGATGATAAGCTCGGTGCTGAACATCGGCGGCGACCTCTTCTTTGTCGAGGTGCTGGGCTGGGGCAGCGAAGGCTGCGCCCTCTCCACCGTCCTCAGCGAGGCGCTCTGCTGTGTGCTCTGCGTCGTCTACATCCAGTTCAAAGTCCCCGTCCTTCAGCTGGGGCGGCGCTGGCTCGTCTTTGACGGCTCTCTGCTGCGCAGCACCGTCCAGTACGGCTGGACCAGCGCCATGCAGCAGGCCACCGTCCAGCTGGGCAAGATCGCCGTGCAGGCCATCGTCAACACTCTGGGCATCAACGCAATGGCCGCTTTCACCGCCGCCAGCCGGGTGGACGACTTCACCTATATGCCCCAGCAGAACATCGCCCACGCTATGACCACCCTGATGGCTCAGAACCACGGTGCCGGCAAAAAGGAGCGGGTGCGTCAGGGCTTTTTCTGCGGCCTGCGCATCGAGCTCATCTACGGTTTCTGCCTGATGGCCGTCTGCCTGCTCTTCGCCCGCCCCATCATCTCCCTCTTCGTGGATGACCCCGCCGTCATCGACCTGGGCGTCAAGTTCCTGCGGTGCGCCTCCCTCTTCTACCTGATGCCCGGCGTGACCAACGGCATCCAGGGCGGCTTCCGCGGCCTCGGCGATTTGAAGATCACCCTGAACAGCAGTATGCTCAACATGGGCTTTCGCGTGGCCGCCGCCGCTGTGCTGGTGCTGGTGCTCAAGGTAGACCTTCAAATCATGCCCGTGAGTTACGGCATCGGCTGGCTGTCCATGCTGGTCTATGAGCTGCCCCTGCTCATCCGCTACATGAAAGAGGACAAACTTTAACTCCGACAAAAAAGAGCAGAGCGTGCAGCCATATGGCCGCACGCTCTGCTCTTTTTCGCTTTCAGGCTATTTACAAGAAGTTACTTATTCTTGTACATTTCCTCGTAGTATTTCTGATAGTTGCCGCTGGTGATGTGCTCCATCCACTCCTCGTGGTCGAGGTACCAGTCGATGGTCAGGACGATGCCCTTCTCGAAGGGAGTCTCGGGATACCAGCCAAGGTCGTTCTTGATTTTGGTGGGATCGATGCCATAGCGGCGGTCATGGCCCAGACGGTCAGCGACGTGCTTGATGAGGTCTTCGCTGATGCCGTCGTCCTTCAGGCGGTCGTGCAGCTGCTCGATGATGGTCTTGACGATGAAGATGTTGGGGCGCTCGTTGTGGCCGCCGACATTGTAGACCTCGCCCACCTTGCCGCCGTTGCAGACCATATCAATGGCCTTGCAGTGGTCCTCAACGTACAGCCAGTCGCGGATCTGCATACCGTCACCGTAGACGGGCAGCTGCTTATGGTGCTTGACGTTGTTGATCATCAGCGGGATGAGCTTCTCGGGGAACTGGTAGGGGCCGTAGTTGTTGGAGCAGCGGGTGATGTTGATGGGCATACCGTAGGTGTCGTGGAATGCCATGACGAACATATCAGCGCTGGCCTTGGAGGAAGAGTAGGGGCTGTGGGGGCAGAGCGGGGTGGTCTCCATGAAGAAGCCCTCAGCGCCCAGAGCGCCGTAGACCTCATCGGTGGACACCTGCAGGTACTTCTTGCCCTCTTTCCAGGTCTTGGCGTCGGCGTCGTACCAGGCTTCCTTGGCGCGCTGCAGCAGGTTGACGGTACCCATCACGTTGCTCTGGACGAAAATTTCAGGGTTCTTGATGGAGCGGTCAACATGGCTCTCAGCGGCAAAGTTGATGACGTAATCGAAATCGTACTTTGCAAACAGGCTCTCGACCAGCTCCTTGTCGCAGATGTCGCCCTGCACAAAGACGTGGCGGGGGTCGCCCTCAACGTCCTTCAGGTTCTCGAGGTTGCCGGCGTAGGTCAGCTTGTCGAGGTTGACCAGCAGGATCTCGGGGTACTTCTTGAGCATATAATGCACAAAGTTGGAACCAATAAAACCGGCGCAGCCGGTGATAAGATATTTTTTCATAATATGATTTTCCTCAGTGTTCTCTTCATTTTCAGCAGCCTTGCCCTCTCCGTAACTTTCGGTGACTGAGAGGGTCATTTCATCCCATTGTCGCCGTCCCAGTGCTCAAAGAAGCAGGCCAGCGCGTCCTTCCAGTCGCGGACGTCGTTGCCGACGGTGCAGCGGAGCATCCGGTTGTCCAGAGCGCTCCACTTGGGGCGGTCGGCGCTGTCCGGGTGCTTTGCCTTGTACTCTTCGCTGGTGCAGGGAGACACGGTGGCGTCCACGCCGGACAGGCGGATGATCTCCGATGCGAAATCATACCAGGAGCAGATGCCCTCGCCGGTGCAGTGATACAGGCCGTACTCGTGGGTCACGCAGAGCTGCAGGATCTCGTGGGCCAGATCGACGGCGTTGGTCGGGTTGCCGCACTGGTCGTTGACGACTTCCAGCTTGCCGAACTTTTTGCCGGCGTTCACGATGGTCTTGACAAAGTTTTTGCCGTAGTAGCTGTAGAGCCATGCCGTGCGGACGATGAAGTGGCGGTGGCAGAACTGCTCCACATACTTCTCACCCATGAGCTTGGTGGAGCCATAGGCGCTGATGGGGCCGGGCAGGGTGGCTTCGTCCTGCGGGATGCCGCCGTTCTCCCTGCCGGAGAACACATAGTCAGTGGAGACGTGCACCAGACGGGCACCGATCTTCTCGGCCGCCTGGGCCAGATTGCGCGGGCCGATGGCGTTCGCCTTGAAGGCGGCGTCATGGTTCACTTCGCACCCGTCCACATTGGTGTAGGCTGCGCAGTTGATGATGACATCTGGGCGGTTGCGGCGGATGAACTCATCCACCATCTTATAGTTGGAGATGTCCAGGTCCGGCAGGTCCACGGCGATGACCGTGGCGCTCTGCGGCTTTTCGGGGATGGGGCCGATCTCGCTGCGGCCTTCGCGCAGCTGCTTGAGGATCTCGGTGCCCAGCTGGCCCTTGCAGCCGGTAACAATGATTTTCATATCCAAATGCCTCTCTTATCAGTAACGCAGTTTGCCGTCGGCCACGTTCTTCAGGTGCTGGCCGTAGGGGCTCTTGCCGTAGCGCTCGGCGCTTTCCAGCAGGGTGTCGCGGTCGATCCAGCCATATTTGAAGGCGATCTCCTCCGGTGCGCTGATCTTGATGCCCTGACGCTTCTCGATCATGCGCACGAAGTCGGCGGCTTCCACCAGACTGTCCATGGTGCCGGTGTCCAGCCAGGCAAAGCCGCGGCCCAGCAGCTGAACATCCAGCTCGTCCTTTTTCAGGTACATGTCGTTCAGGGTGGTGATCTCCAGCTCGCCGCGGGCAGAGGGCTTGACCTGCTTTGCCATCTGCACCACTTCCTTGTTGTAGAAGTACAGGCCGGTGATGGCGTAGTTGCTCTTGGGATGCTGGGGCTTTTCCTCGACGCTCAGCACCTTGCCGTTTGCGTCGAACTCCACGATGCCGAAGCGCTCGGGGTCCGGCACATAGTAGCCGAAGACGGTGCAGCGGCCCTTGTTCTCGGCATTGGAGACAGCACTCTTCAAAATCTTGGAGAAGCCGTTGCCGTAGAAGATGTTGTCGCCCAGGATCATTGCGCAGCAGTCGTCGCCGATGAACTCTTCACCGAGGATGAAAGCCTGAGCCAGGCCGTCCGGGGACGGCTGGACCTTATATTGCAGATGGATGCCGTACTGGCTGCCATCGCCCAGCAGCGCCTCGAAGCGGGGCGTGTCGGTGGGGGTCGAGATGATGAGGATGTCCTGGATGCCCGCCAGCATGAGGGTGGACAGCGGATAATAGATCATCGGCTTGTCATAGACGGGCAGCAGCTGTTTGCTGGTGACCATCGTCAGCGGATAGAGCCGGGTGCCGGCACCGCCGGCCAGAATGATACCTTTCATTTTGTGCACTCCTTATATTATGAAATAAAAAAGTTGTGCAGCTTGTACAAGGCCCGGCAGCGTATCCGCTGGGTCCTGTATGGATTCAAAGCGGAGCTGCGTCCGCTGTAAACATTGTTGGTGGTAATACGCCGCCAGCCGCCGGGCTTCCCGCGCCACGCGCGCTGGCAGGATTTCGCTATGCACTACTGGCAAGCTTGCGATAGTATTACACCTTATTCTACTATCAAATCGAAAAAAAAGCAAGGAAAGAGCGCTCTCCACAAAAATTTTTGTGGAGAGCGCTCTTTTGTTTCATCAGCAAGCCCTCAGAACTTGAACCCCCACTTGTGGAAGTACCGCAGCAGGCTCCCGGTCTGCCACAAAAAGGGCTTGAGGCTGCGGTGGGCTGCACGATGCCATGCATGGATGGCGGTGTACTGCGGCACGAGGTAGGCTTTGCCGGTGGTGCGCATCTTCTGGGTCAGGTCGGCATCCTCCACATACATGAAGTAGTGCTCATCGAAGCCGCCTACGGCCTTGAACTCCGCCGTCCGCACGGCGGAAAAGCTGCCGGTGCAGAACTCGATCTCAACAGGAGCGGACAGATCCTCCCCCTCCATCAAATACGCACGGTTATATTTCTCCCAGAATTTCAAAAACGGCAGCTGGCGGTAGACCATGGGCCGCAGCGCACAGCGCCGCAGCGGCAGGCTCTGGGAACGGCCATCCGGAAAGCGCAGCCCCGGCCGGGCCATCACAGCATCCGGGTGGGCAGCCATCCAGTCGGCCAGGTCGCTGAGGGTATCAGCAGTGAGCTGGATGTCCGGGTTCAGGATGAAGTGATAGTCGCTCGTCAGCTCCGGCAGGACGGTGTTGTGTCCGGTGCCGAAACCGCCGTTCTCCTTGCGGCAGCGCACCTCGACCTTCTGGCCGGGCTGAGTGCTCAAAGCGCCGCCCTTCACGGCGGCTTCCAGACGTGCGCCGCTGCCGTCGGGGCTGGCGTTGTCCACCAGATAGAGGGTCAGCGGGTGGCGGCGGGTGTATTGCAGCACCGTCTGCGCCGCCTTGAGGGCTTCGTCGCAGCCGTTATAGACAACGATACAGGCAGAGAGTTCCAAGTTCGTTCTCCTTATCATTCCAGCGGTAATATCTTCAGGCTGAAATCTTCGCGCTGGATGTCGAAGTTGGGATTGGTGCAGGGGTCGCCTGCAGCCAGCAGGTCGCCCCAGCGGGCCTGAAAACGCAGCACCTCGCCCTGAAAACGCTTCTGCTTTTCGGGGTTATCCTCCATGCCGCGGCTCTTGCTCTCGTAGTGGTAGAGCTGGGCAAACGGAGTGAAGATGTTGGTGTAGCCTGCCTGACGGACGCGGACGCAGAAGTCCACATCGTTGAAGGCCACGGCATAGCTCTCGTCCAGACCGCCCACTTCGTCGTAGATCTCCTTGCGGATGAGCAGGCAGGCGGCGGTGTCAGCGTAGACGTCCTGCACATAGTTCAGGCGGCCCATATAGCCGTCGGAGCTGGCGGGATAGTACTTGTGCAGATGGCCCGCCACGCCGCCGATGCCGAAGCCGACACCGGCGTGCTGGATGGTATCGTCCGGGTAGAGCAGCTTTGCGCCCACGCAGCCCACCCGCTTCTGCTGGGCATACATGACCATCTCTTCCAGCCAGGCGGCGGTGATGACCTCGGTGTCGTTGTTGAGCAGAAGCAGATACTCACCGGTGGCGAACTTCTCGCCGAAGTTGTTCAGGGCGCTGTAGTTGAAGCCCTTGCCCTCCCAGGTGACGACCTTGAGGTTATCGGGGTGCTCTTTCTGCATCCGCTTATAGGTGCGGAAGGTTTCAGGGGCCTTGCTGTTGTTCTCGATGAGGATGATCTCAAAATCCGGGTAGGTGGTGCGGGCGTAGATGGACTCCACGCAGGTCTCCAAGTCGCGGATGTGGTCGCAGGTGGGGATGAGGATGCTCACCCGGCCCGGATGGTCGATCGTATAATCGGTCTTGTAGTAGCCCGGCGTACCCGGGATGAGGGACACATCGTCCACGGCCACGCCGCAGCGGGCGTAATGAGCCTTGAGGGCGGCAATGCCCGCGTCGATGCAGTAGGTCTTGGCGGAGATGTCGCTGGCCGTGCTGCCGGGGCTGGAACGCCAGTAATAGAGGGCGTGGGGGATGTGGACGATCTTCCGGGCCGTCTCGGTCAGGCGGAGGAAGAGCTCATAATCCTGACTGCCGTTGTACTCCATCCGCTCCGGGCCGCCTGCGGCATCCATCAGCCGGCGGCTGAACAGGGTCAGGTGGCAGATATAGTTGTTGGAGCGGAGGTTGTCCAGCATGAAATCCGGCTTGAAGTGGTAGAGCACCACATTCTCCACCTTGCCCTCAAAGGTCGCCTCATCGGTATAGACAAAGTCGGCTCCCTGCTCGGCGATGGCCTTGGCCGCGTACCAGAGGGCGCAGGGATGGAGGATGTCGTCGTGGTCCAGCAGGGCGATGAAGTCGCCGGTGGCCATCTCGATGCCCTTGTTGGTGTTGCCAGGGATGAGCTCATTCTTCTCCAGCTTCCTGTAGCGGATACGAGGGTCCACAGCGGCGCGCTGCTGCACCATCTCGCCCACATCCGGGGCAGTGCCGGCATCCACACAGCAGAGCTCCCAGTTACGGTAGGTCTGGTTCACAACGGAATCCAGCAGCTCTTCGAGGAAGTCCAGCGGGGTGTTGTAGAGCGGCACCACGATGCTGATCTTGGGGCCTGCAGGCTGGTCGCCTGCCTGCCGCACCAGCAGTTCCACCGGTGCGAACCGGTCGGCGCGCATGACTTTGCCCGGGAAGAGGGCGGCGTACTCGCGGCGGGCGCGAGCCAGTTCCCGCACGCCCTCGATGCCGCCGCTGCGCAGTTCCCGCAGGAACACGAAGAAGGGCAGAGTGTGCCAGAGCTGGCGGCTCTTGCTGACGACATAGCGCATGGGCCAGGTCATCTTCCAGAACTTCGAGCCGGTCACCTCGCCGAGCGTCTTTTCCAGCTGCTGCTCATGGCTGCGGCTGAGCGAAAGGTCGCTGCGCAGCCGGGCGATGAGCTCGGCTTCCTCGCCGCAGGTGCGCTCGGCGCGCACCATCCGGTCACGCAGGATGTCCATTTCCATCTCGTAGCCCCGCACCATCTTCAGCTGGGTGGGCTGGCTGGTGCAGAACAGCGCCGACGGCTGAGCGCGGCCCTTGCTGCGCCAGCCAAAATCGCGGAAGTATCCCCGCTGAGCCAGCTGCTCGGCCCAGCCCGCCATAACGGTGCTCTCATCGCTCACCAGCAGCACCCGGGCGGGCAGCGTCTCGGGCAGCGTTTCCCACGCGGGGTCTGCCACCACCAGAAGCTCTGCCTCAGAGCTCTCTGTCCACTCTTCTGCCTCCACACCTGCACGGTGCAGGGCTTTCGTCAGCAGGGGCATCTGCTCTCCCAGCAGGGCCGCCGAGGCGGGGTTTGCCTCCTCCGCGATGCGCTGCGCCAGTGCGCGGCAGCGCTCCCGCTCCCGCTTTTCTTTCTTTTCCTTCTCCAACTGCATTCCGTTCTCTCCACCTGTTGTTCTTTATCGTATCGCTCCCGCTCTGGAGCGTGAAACGCGAAATAGTCTGTCTCTTGTGTACAAGCGTGTACAGTATACCAAATCACGTCTCATTTGAGAAGTATTTTGCGCAATTCCTTTTGATTTTTTACATGCCCAGCAGGCGGCGCAGCCAGCCGAACAGACCGCCGCCGGAGCTCGTGCCGCTGCCCACCGTCCGGATGGAAACGCCGGAGTAGTAGTGCTTCAGGATGTCGCGGTAGCCCATCCCCTCCTCGGCGGCGTAGCCCACGGCGCCGCACTGGCTCATGCCCACGCCGTGGCCAAAACCGTAGTAGTACATACAGGGTACACCCGTTGCATCCGTGCTGAAATCGAAGCAGTAGCGGGAGGACACGAACTGGCCGATATAGCGGTAGCTGCGGCCATTGGACACCAGCGTGTTGTACTGGACGAAGCCGCCGAGGTCTTTGTGGGTGGTGTCGGCGCTCTGGTAGGGCTCACCGGTGCGGCTGTCGTTGTACTCGACATAGTCATAATCCTTGCCGATGATGCGGCGCATCTTCTCGTGGTACTGGCGCTCATAGGGGCTTTCCACGCTCTTGAGATACGGCACGTCCGAGCCCCAGGCGTCGAGGCTGGAACAGGTGCCGTAGACGCCGGTCTGGGTGTTGTAGCCTGCGCTGGCCGACCAGACGGCGTCGATGACGCTGCCGTTGTAGGTCAGCACCTCATCCTTCACCGACTCCACCGCCTTGCGGATAGCCGACCGGGCCGAGGACGGGATGTCCTCCACGGGGGTGTAGATGAGAGCGTTGGCCGAGGAGCCGTACTGCTTATGGTACTCGAGGTAGGAGTGGATAGCCACGGCCTGGGCCTTCCACGCCTCCTGCGCGGCGCTGGCGCTGACATAGCTGCCGATGGAGCCAAGCTCGGTGTAGGTGATGCCCACCAGGCAGTCCACGAGGTCCAGCGACACGTTCCGGCGCAGGCCCTTGCCCTTGATGTTCAGATAGGGCAGTGTAATTTTATCTTTGGAGCCGAAGAGCCAGCTCAGACAATTTTCCTCTTCCTCAGGGATAAGGGTGGTGTTTGCACCGCCAATGGTGGTGGCACCGGGTGCGGCATCCTCGGCGAACGCCGCCGGGACAGCCACACACAGCATCACAGCTGCCAGCACCAGCGCCGCCAGACGGCGCGCGAAACTCAGACTCTGCTTCACGGTCATTTCCTCCTGTGGTTTCTGGATCTTTTCATAGTTGTTATCAGTGTAACACACTGCGCCCCCGACGGCAAGGACGGAAGTTGTGCAAAAATGTGAAAAGACGCCTTTGCAAGCTGCCGGAATTATGATACAGTATAGCATGAGATGATATGCCCCCTTTGGCGGGCATGACAAGGAGGGCCGGAATGGACAGCAGAGAGTTATATCCCAGCGACGAGCAGCGGCGCCGCATCATGGACTTTATCATGGCGGCGGGCGAGACGCTGCTGGAAAACGGAGCAGAGGTCTTCCGGGTGGAGCAGACGATGGAGATCATGGCCCGCAGCTTCCATCTGCGGGAGTTCCATGTCTACGTGCTGACCAACGGCATCTTCGCCAGCGCCGGCACGGCAGAGATCGCCGAAGTGCGGAACGTGCCGGTGCGGACGACTCACTTAGGCCGGGTGGTCGCGGTGAACGCCCTTTCCCGCGAGATAGCAGCCGGGGGCGTCACACTGGACGAGGCTGAACACCGCCTGGCCGAGGCCCGGCGCATCCCCTTCCCCAAGGGGAAGACCCAGCTCCTCGCCGGGATGAGCGGCACAGCCTGTTTTGCGCTCATCTTCGGCGGCACGATACGCTCGGCGCTGGCGGCAGCGGCGGCGGGTTTCATCGTCAGCGGCTATCTGCTGCTGTGCGAAAAGAAGAATCTTTCCAACGGCTTCCGCAAGATCTCGGCGGCAGCGCTCATTACATTAGTCTGCATTCTGGGGTGCCATCTGCTGGACACTGAGGCCAGCCACGCCATCATTGGCACCCTGATGATATTGACCCCCGGCATCGCCTTCACCATGGGCATCCGGGATTTCGTGCAGGGCGACTACCTCTCCGGCACCATCCGGATGATAGACGCCCTGCTCATCGCGGCCAGCATCGCCATCGGCACCGGCCTTGTTCTGAGCCTTACTTCTCTGCTGACGGGGGTGACGGTGGTATGATGACCTTGACAAGCACACAGATCGGCCAGCTGGTGGCACAGTTCTTTCTGGCCGGGGCGGGAACACTGAGTTTCGCCGTCCTCTTCGCCTGCCCTAAGCGCACGCTCCCCTGCTGTGCGCTGGTGGGCGCGGTGGGCTGGTTCGTCTACGAGCTAGCTGTCTTATACGGGGCCGACGCGGCGGCAGCCTCCCTCATCGCGGTCATCCCACTGTCGCTGGCGGCGCGTATCTGCGCCGTGCTGCTCAAGACGCCGGTGACGGTCTTTTTGCTGACCGGCATCTTCCCGCTGGTCCCCGGCGCGGGCATCTACTACACCGCCTACTATTTCATCCAGGGCGAGAATGCCCTTTCGCTGGCCAACGGCATCTCCACCTTCAAGGTGGCCGTGACGCTGGCTGTGGGCATCGCGCTGGTGCTGGGTCTGCCCATGCCCAGCGGCCACGCCTGGAAGCGGAAATAGATTCCTGCCTTCCTTGTGCGGCTCTTTTGCCGGTGCTATAATCAAATCATACTTAATATAAAGGAGTGTCTGCCGATGTCTATTATGGAAACGCTCAACACCCGCCGCACCTACCGCCGCTTCGCCCAGAAGCCGGTGTCACAGGATGTGGTGGACGATATGGTGGAGGCCCTGCGCCTGTCGTCCTGCGGCGCGAACCGTCAGGCCGTGAAGCTGGTGGTTGTGCAGAGCCCTGAGATGGTGAAAAAGGTCCATCCGCTGGTCAAGTGGGCCGCCTATCTGCCGCCGGAGCAGGGTACTCCCAAAGCCGACGAGCAGCCTGTGATGTATCTGGCCGTCGTGCAGGACAGCTCCATCCCCGGCGACCTGAACACCGACACCGGCATCGCGCTGGCGAACATCACCCTCGCCGCATGGGCCAAGGGCGTGGGCAGCTGCATCATGGGCGCCATCAACAAGCCTGCCCTGAGCGAGCTGCTGGGCATCGCCGCGCCGGACAAGCTGGCGTTCATGGTAGCTCTTGGCTACCCCACTCACGCCGCCAGGATCGTACCGATGACGGAGAAGACCGGCATCAAGTATTACCTCGATGAGAACGGTGACTACTGCGTGCCGAAGCGGAGCGTGGAAGAGCTGGCGCGGACGGTTTAACCTCTCCGTCAGCTCTGGCGAGCTGCCACCTCCCCTATCGAGGGGAGGCTCTGGCGAACCGGGCCTCGCTGCAGCTTCTGGATGAGCTCATTTTGTCAAGCTGCCGTGAATCCAGGCAGCAGGGTACTACGGCTCCCGATAAATCAAGCCTTGCTCGTCCAGCGTAAGCCTGACCGACATGCCAAGGGCTCCCCTGATAGGGGAGCTGTCTGCGAAGCAGACTGAGAGGTTCTGCATATATACATCGCTCTCAAGCTTTATTCTGCATAATTGTTTGCAATTCGGTTTCAATTTGATGGAATTTTTGCACAACACTTGACTTTTCAAATTGTACAACCTATACTAAACACGCTCTCTGATTTTTCGATGAATCGCATCGCAGCAGAGAGATGCAAACGATATGCACATAAAGAGGAGTGTTTGAATATGAAAAAGATCTCTCGCCGCAGCTTCCTGGCTGCCGCCGCTGTTTCCGCTGCTGCTCTGGCTCTGACCGCCTGCGGCGGCTCTGCCTCCACTGCTTCTTCCGCTGCTGCAAGCTCTGTTGCTGCTTCTTCTGAGGCTGCTTCCACCAGCACTGCTGCTGAGCTGACCACCGTTGAGGCTGGCAAGCTGACTATGGCTACCAACGCCACCTTCCCTCCCTACGAGATGACCACCGACGCCGGCACCATTGAGGGCATCGATGTGGACACCGCACAGGCCATTGCCGAGAAGCTGGGCCTGGAGCTGCAGATCGACGACATGGATTTTGACGCCGCTCTGCTCAGCGTGCAGCAGGGCAAGGCCGACATCGCCATGGCAGGCATCACTGTCACCGACGAGCGGATGGCCGTGATGTCCTTCTCCGACAGCTACGCCACCGGCATCCAGTCCGTCATCGTGCCCGAGGGCTCCGACATTGCCTCTGTGGACGATCTGGCCGGCAAGAAGATCGGCACTCAGCGCGGCACCACCGGCTACCTGTACTGCTCCGACGACTTTGGCGAGGACGCCGTGGTGGCCTACGACAACGGCCTGACCGCTGTACAGGCCCTGAACAACGGCCAGGTGGACGCTGTGGTCATCGACAACGAGCCCGCCAAGGCCTATGTGGAGTCCAACCCCGGCCTGAAGATCCTGGACACCAGCTACGCCGAGGAGGACTACGCCATTGGCATGAACAAGAGCAACACCGCTCTGCTGGAGGCTGTGAACGCCGCTCTGGAGGAGCTGAAGGCCGACGGCACCCTGCAGGCCATCGTGGACAAGTACATCAAGGCTGAGTAAACAGACCCCTCAAGGGGAGGCGGCCCACCGGGCACCTCCCCTTTTTTAAGGGATATAGGTTACAAAATTCTGACAAGATCACAACAGACGAAAAGAAAGTGAGGATGCGAATGGCCGCACAATACGAACTGTTGAGCCAGCTGCTGAAAAGCGGCGGCCGGCTGGACATGGGGCAGGAGCTGTTCTACAAATTTTATCAGGCCTTTGTCCTGAAGGACCGCTGGCTCCAGTACATCGGGGGCGTAGGCACCACCCTGCTGGTCACTGCCATTGCTCTGGCCATGGGCGTCCTGCTGGGCAGCGTGGTGGCGCTGGTGCGTGTGGCCCACGACCAGCAGCGCCCCGGCCGCCGCAACCCGGTGCTGGGGGTCTTTAACGCCGTGTGCCAGGTGTACACCACCGTGATCCGGGGCACCCCCATGATGGTGCAGCTGCTGATCATGAGCATGGTCATCTTCAACAACAGCCGCAACTTCACGATGGTCGGTGCGCTGGCGCTGGGCATCAACTCCGGCGCTTACGTCTCCGAGATCATCCGGGGCGGCCTGATGGCTGTGGACCCGGGCCAGATGGAGGCCGGCCGCAGCCTGGGCCTGAACTACATCACCACCATGGTGGTCATCATCATCCCCCAGGCTATCCGGGCGGTGCTGCCTGCCCTGGGCAACGAGTTCATCATGCTGCTGAAGGATACCTCCCTTATCACCGTCATCGGCGGCAAGGAGCTGCTGTATGCGGCCCAGGGCATCATGAACCGCACCTACGAGGCCATGTTCCCCCTGTTTGGCGTGGCACTGATCTATCTGGTGCTGGTGATGATCTTTACCTGGCTGCTTGCAAAATTTGAGAGGAGGCTGGCACAAAGTGACCGATAAGATCCTGGAAGTCCGGGGCCTGACCAAGACCTACGGCGGCGAAAAGCGGAAGGGCGCAAAGCAGGCTGCCCCCACTCTGGACGTGCTGCGGGGCATCGACATCGACATCTACCGCGGCGACGTGGTCTGCCTCATCGGCCCCTCGGGCTGCGGCAAATCCACCTTCCTGCGCTGCCTGAACCGGCTGGAGATCCCCACCGGCGGCAGCATCAAATTTGAGGGCGTGGAAGTGGACGAAGCCCACATTGACTCCGTGCGCCAGAAGATGGGCATGGTGTTCCAGCACTTCAACCTCTTCCCCCACCTGACCGTCAAGAAAAACCTTGAGCTGGCCCCCAGCCTGCTCAAGCTCAAGGACAAAGAGGCCATCTCCAAGCGCGCCGACGAGCTTCTGGCCCGCGTAGGTCTGGCCGACAAGGCCAACGTCTACCCCAAGAGCCTTTCGGGCGGCCAGCAGCAGCGCATCGCCATCGCACGCGCACTGGCAATGGACCCGGACGTCATCCTCTTCGATGAGCCTACCAGCGCCCTCGACCCCGAGATGGTCGGTGAAGTGCTTGAGCTGATGAAAGAGTTGGCTCACACCGGCATCACCATGCTGGTGGTCACCCATGAGATGGGCTTTGCCCGCGAAGTCTCCAACCGCGTCATCTTCATTGACGAGGGAAGGATCCAGGAGGATGAGCCGCCGCAGGAGCTGTTCACCAACCCCAAGCACCCGCGTCTGAAGGCATTCCTCTCCAAGATGCTGTAAGATACAAAGAAACAACACAAAACCCGGAACTCTTTTCAAGCCGTCCTGGCTCTGAAGGAGTTCCGGGTTTTGTTCATTGTTTTTTTCAGAGAGCTGTTTTGCAGCAGTCTTTCTTCTTATGCTCAGTTGTTGGCTTCCACCTTGCTCAGGAGGATGCGGTCATTGTCGAGAGCCTTGCCGGCGTTCTCGCGGAACTTCTCGAGCAGGTCGTCCACGGTCATCTTGCTGCGGGCCTCGCCCTTGACATCGAAGACGATGCGGCCCGCGTCCATCATGAGGGTGCGGTTGCCCAGCTCCAATGCCTGATGCATATTGTGGGTGACCATCAGGCAGGTGATCTTCTTTTCGGCCACGATGCTCTTGGTGAGGTCCAGCACCTTTTCGGCGGTGGCAGGGTCGAGAGCGGCGGTGTGCTCGTCCAGAAGCAGGAGCTTCGGGGTGACGAGGGTGGCCATCAGCAGGGTCAGCGCCTGACGCTGACCGCCCGACAGCAGGCCCACCGGCTGCTTCATCCTGTCTTCGAGGCCCATATCCAGCAGGGCCAGCTTCTCACGGAAGATCTCCTTATCCTTGCGGGAGATGCGGGAGAAGATGGCGTTGGGGGCGGTCCCGGCGCGAAGGTAGGCCAGCGCCAGATTCTCCTCGATGGTCATGTTGGGGGCCGTACCCTTGAGCGGGTCCTGGAACAGGTGGCCGATGACCCGGCTGCGCTGATATTCCGGCGCGAAGGTGATGTCCTCGCCGCCCAGCGTGATGCTGCCCTCGTCGGCGATGAAGCCGCCGGTGATGGCGTTGAAGAGGGTGGATTTGCCCGCGCCGTTGGAGCCGACGATGGTGGCGAAGTCTCCCGCTTCCATGGTCAGGCTGACGCCGTTCAGGGCCACTTTCTCGTTGACGGTGCCGGGGTTGAAGGTCTTGTGCAGGTCACGAAGTTCGAGCATCTCCATTTTACACACGCTCCTTCCGTGCCTGACGGGCCGCATTGCGGCGCTTCTCAAAGGCGATCTTCTCCTGGATGGCGGGCATCGAGATGGCCACAGCCACGATGATGGCGCTGACCAGTTTCATGGCAGCAGCCGGGACGTTGAAACGGAGGGCCACCGCCACGATAAAACGGTAGAGGCAGCTGCCGAACACGACGCCCAGCACACGGCGCACCATCGTCCGCTTTCCCACCAGCGTTTCGCCGATGATGAGGGAAGCCAGCGCGATGGTCACCATGCCGGTGCCTACGTTGATGTCGCAGCTCTTCTGGTACTGAGCCAGCAGGCCGCCGGAAAGGGCGGTCAATGCGCCCGAGATGCAGAGGCCCACCGTGATGGTGAAGGCGGGGTTGATGCTGGAAGCACGCACCATGGCAGCGTTATCGCCGGTGGCACGAATCGAGAGGCCGAGGCGGGTTCCGAGGAAGCCCACCATGGCGGCACCGGCCAGCGCGATGACTACCGCCGCCAGCACCAGCTTATACCCGCCGCCCGTAAAGCTCAGGGCGCTCTTGGCGATGGAGAAGACGGTATCGGTCTTGACCAGCGACATAGTGGACGAGAAGCCCATCACGGCCAGGTTGATGGTGTAGAGGCCGGTGTTGACGATGATGCCGGCCATGATGCTCTCGACGCCGAGGCGGGTCTGCAAAAAGGCTGTTACAAAACCGGAGCACACACCGGCCGCCATCGCCGCCAACAGGGCGAGGAAGGGGTGGCCGGTCAGCGCCACCTGACAGGCGACAGCGCAGCCAAGGGTGAAGCAGCCGTCGGTGGACAGGTCCGCGATATTCAGGATGGAATAGCTCAGAAACAGAGCCAGCGCAACGAGGGCGTAGATGCAGCCCAGCTCGAGCGCGGTCTGGATGACGTTGAGCGAAAAGATACTCGCCAGCATGGTGTGCTCCTTTTATTTTAATGTGTAACCTCTCAGTCTCGCTACCGCTCGACAAGGCCGGGTTGCGGCACCCAGCATCCGCTTCGTGTTTTACACTTGCGTCTTGCTGGCCGCGGCCCCAACAACGACTCCCTGTTTCCACCACTGGCGGCAGTCGTCGTTGTTGCCCCTACCGAGGGGAGCCTCTGGCGAAGAGAGAAAGCTTTCCGAAATGCCAAAGCCTCCCCTCGATAGGGGAGGTGGCATTGCGAAGCAATGACGGAGAGGTTTAACCAAAGTTCTCGGCCGTGGTCACTTCCACGACCTCGGTGCAGTAGGGTGCAAAGGCCTTCTTCACGGTGTCGAGGTCGAGGCCCAGAGCCTCGCAGGTCTCGGTGTTGATGGTGGCAATGCCGTTGTCGAAGGTCTGGAAAGGCAGGTCTGCAGGGGTCTTGCCGTCGCAGAGCAGTTCCGCCACCATATCGGCGGTAGCCTCGCCCAGCTGGACGTAATCGACGCCGTAGCCCACGAAGGCACCGTTCAGGGCGAAGCTGTCAGCGCCGGTGTAGTGCTGGACGCCTGCCTCGGTGAAGGTCTCGTAGATGGAAAGCTCGGCGGTCATGATGGTGTTATCGGTGGGGGTGAAGACAGCCTTGACACCGGCGGCGATGAGGGCCTCAGCGGCCATCTGGACTTCGGCGGTGGTGGTGCCGTTCTTCTCGATGTACTTGATGCCCTTGCTGTCGCAGAAAGCCTTGGCGTCTGCAATGGCCTGTGTAGAAGCATCCTGGCTCAGATCATACAGCAGGCCGATGGTGTCGATGTCGGGGTTGACGGCCAGGATGAGGTTCATGATGGCGTCGGTGTTCAGGGCGTCGGAAGTGCCGGTGATGTTCGGCTCGGTGTCAAAGCCTGCGGCGGCGGGGTCAGTGACGGCGGAGTAGACGACGGGGATGTCGGTGTCCTCCACAGCGGCCAGCATGGTAGCGGCGGTGGGGGTAGCCACAGCCACGATGACGTCTACGCCGTCGGCCACGAGGTCGGCGCCGATCTGGTTCAGGTTGGTCTGGTCGGCCTGCGCATTGGCGTAGTAGTCGGCGTAGTCGAAGGTGACGCCCTTCTCCTTGCCCACCTCGTCCAGACGCTCTTCCACCGACGCAACGATCTGGTTCAGAGAAGCGTGGTCAACATAGTTGACAATGCCCACCTTGAAGGTCTGGCCTGCCTCGCTGGCGGCGGCAGAAGATGCTGCTGCACTGGAAGCGGTGCTGGATGCAGTGCTCGAAGCGGACGAACCGCAGCCGGTCAGACCCAGAGCAGAAACGGCAGCGGCGGCCATAGCGGCTTTCAGAAAGCTGCGGCGGGAGATCATGTTCATGGTTTTCATAGCGGTTGCTCCTTCCTTGGAGCGGGCGGCATGTAAAATAAAAACCCGCTCCACTTGCGGGACGGGCTTTTGTTCTCATATAACAAAACGACCCTGTCCCTGTGTGTTCATCCACAAGGACAGAGTCGAAAAATTCGAATCTGCGGTGCCACCTTGCTTGCCTTGCTCGCTTTCCTCTTGAAAGCCGCAAAGCCCCTCACGGAGAGCCAACACTCCCCTGCCCTGTAACGGAGGCTTCCGTCCCAAGCTACTGGAGGCTCTGCCTCGTTTGCCCGGCCCTCGGCGGCCCACGAATCTCTGCCCCGCTCTCGCCCGTTTTCACTGTCCGGGCTCACTGAAGATGCGCTTTGCAGGTTCTCTTCCGCCTCATTGGTTTGATTGCATTATACACTTTATCCGTGTAAAGTCAAGAGGGAATTTCAAAATTTTCCGTCAGATTTTTTCACGTTTCATCACTCGAGGTTGAGTTTGTTTCGCATCAGCCAGACCGTCAGCCCGAACCAGAAGACGCCGAATGCCGCCGCGATGCCCAGCGTGACCATCGCGCTTCCCATGTAGCCCAGAGCCGATACGGCAGCCTCGACGCTGCCCATATCGCCTACGGCGCTATAGATGGCCGTCTCGTAGACGCCGGTGCCGATCTGGAGCAGCTTTTCGAGCCAGCCCTGCACATACTGCATGACAAAGAAGCTCAGGATGCCCGCCAGCGCAGGGTGGTTCTTGAACTGATGTCCCACCATGCAGGCAGCATAGATGCAGGCGATGACGCTGACCATCCGCACGAAGCCGACGACGCCGCTGAAAGCCAGCGCTCCCCAGAACTCCATGTTATAGCGGGCAAATGCCTCCCGGATGATCGACCACATCCGCGGCAGCTGCTCAAGCAGGTCCATATCCGCCATCATCAGGACAGCCAGAATGCCGAAGGAAAGGCAGGCTGCGAGGATGCTGCACAGGCTCCACACGGCGCTGGAGATGAGCTTCGAGGTCACAAGCTGTGTTTCCGTCACCGGCAGAGTATGCATCAGATAGCCCTCCCGGCCCAGCAGGTTGCGGTAGAACCGCTGCACGATGGTCATGATGGTGACGACCACGGTGCCGATGATGACGGCGGTGTAGACAAGGCTCAGCAGGCCCACGAGAGTCGAATAGGCGTCACTATTGGTGCCGTTCCATCTCCTGACTGAGCCGCCAAAGAGCACCGACGCCGCCAGCAGGGCCAGATACATTCCGCCGTAGGTGCGGGCGGTAGCCTTGAACTCATATTTCAGTAACTTTTTCAGCATTTGAATACCTCCCGGAAATATGCATCCACACTCATGCCCTCGGTCTCGCGGAGCTCATCCACCGAGCGGTGGGCGAAAATTCTGCCGTTCTTCAGGAACACAGCCTCATCCAGCACCGGCTCCACATCCTCGATGAGGTGGGTGGAGATGATGACCGAGGCGTCCCGGCTGTAGTTGGTGAGGATGGTGTTCAGGATGTAGTCCCGCGCCGCCGGGTCCACGCCGCCGATGGGTTCATCCAGCAGGTAGAGCCGGGCATTCCGGCTCATAGCAAGGATGAGCTGGACTTTCTCCTTGTTGCCCTTGGAAAGGCTCTTGAGGGGTGCTTTGGGCGAAAGCTCCAGCTTTTCCAGCATCTCATTCGCCTTGGCGGGGTCGAAGTCGGCGTAGAAATCCCGGAACATCTCCACCAACTGCTCCACCCGCATCCAGTCGGGCAGCCATGCGGCGTCCGGCAGATAGGAGACGATGGCCTTCGTGTCCGGGCCGGGGTCCATGCCCGCGATTCGGATGCTGCCCGCCGTGGGCTGCAAGAGGCCGTTCGCCAGCTTGATGAGGGTGGTCTTGCCGCTGCCGTTGGGGCCAAGCAGGCCCACGATGCGGCCAAAGCCGATGTGCAGCTCGATGTTATCGAGGGCGTTTGTCCCCTTCTGGTAGGATTTCGTCAGGCCCTCACAAGTTAAAAGTTCATTCATTTGAATCACTCTCCTTTTTTTCCCAGCCCGTCACAAGCTTTGCGGCCTCTGCCGGGCCGTAGCCGATGCCGCGCATTTTCTCGAGATATTCGGCGGTCATGGCGCGGGCCGTCTCGTCCCGCAGCTGTTCCAAAAGGGCTGTATCTTCGGTGACGAAGCGGCCCGTGGTCCGCTCGGTGTAGACGAGCCCTTCCGCTTCCAGCTGGGCCAGCGCCCGCTGCATGGTGTTTGGGTTGACGCCTGCCGCTGCGGCCATGTCGCGCACCGAGTCCAGATGTCCGCCGGGCGGGTAGATGCCCGCCAGAATTTTTGCCTTGAGCCGTTCCACGATTTGTGCGTAGATGGGGCGGCTCATATCGAATCGTTCGCCCATCGTCTCATCTCCTTGTGTCGCCGTACTAAGTACTTAATACAATAATACTCAAATCATCTTTTTTGTCAAGAGGGAATTTTCAATCTCTTCAAAATATGTTATACTGTCTTTTGTATGCTAGAAGAAAATGCGCAGGAGCACAGAATCTATGAAAGCGACCATCATCATCCCCAACATCAACGGCAAAGGCTGGCTCAAGGACTCCATCGAATCGGTCTACGCCCAGACGGAGCAGGACTTCGAGCTTATCGTGGTGGATAACGGCTCCACCGACGAGAGCCTTGAGCAGGCCCGCAGCTATTGCAGCCGCCCGAACTTCCAGCTCATCGAGAACGGCTCCAACACCGGCTTCTCCCACGCCGTCAATCAGGGCATCGCCCGGGCGAAAAGCGAGTTCGTGGTGCTGTTCAACAACGACGCCTTTGCAGAGCCCCAGTGGCTGGCCGAGCTCATCCGCGTGGCCGAGAGCGACGAGAAAATTTTTGCCGTCCAGAGCCTTATGATACGCCACTTCGACCGGGAGCTTGCCGACGACGCTGGCGATTACGTCACATGGATGGGCTTTGCCTGCAAGACCGGCGACGGCCGCCGGGCCAGCCGCTACACCAAACAGAAGCGCATCTTCTCGGCCTGCGGCGGCGCGGCCCTCTACCGCAAAAGCATCCTCGACGAGATCGGCGTCTTCGATGAAAACTTTTTTGCCTACTTCGAGGACGTGGACCTCAGCTGGCGCGCCAACAACGCCGGTTACAAAAACGTCCTCTGCCCCACGGCAAAGTGCTACCACATCTGCGGTGCCAGCACCGGCGCGGTGCGGTACAACGCCTTCAAAAGCCAGCAGAGCGGCCGCAACAGCATCCTTCTCCCCCTCAAGAACGAGCCTCTGCTGATGCTCATTCTCAACTTCATTCCGCTGGCGCTGGGCTATCTGCTCAAGTGCTACAAGTTCCACAAACAGGGCTTCGGCGAGGCGTGGGACAAGGGAATGCGTGAGGCGTTCGATTTGCTCAAAAACGGCCAGCTGGGCAAGCGCCCCTTCCGTCTCCGCGACCTGCCGAATTATGTTCTCATGGAGCTGTGGATGATATGGAACATGGTGCCGTATCTCTGGTATCGGCTGGTGGTCGTACGGTTTGATTTGAAGTAATTCTGGATATGCAAAAACCGGGAAGCTCTGGGAGCTTCCCGGTTTTTGTTTGTGATTCGTTTTACGCCGCCGCGCTGGCCGCACTTTCGGCCTGCGGCTCTGCGTCCGAGGCAGCTTCGCTTTCGGCGGTGCTGTCAGCTTCCTCGCTGGCGGCTGCGGCCTCGGAGGATGCAGCGTCAGACTCGGCAGGCGTTTCGCCGCCGGTGGCGAGGATGGCGTCCTGCACCTCGCTGTCTGCCATCATGGCAGGCTCGGAGGCAGTGGACGCCGCCGTTGACTCGGGCTTCGTCTCGCTCTCGGTCAGGCCGGTGAGATACCAGCTGCCGCTCTGGCGGCTGAACAGATAGTCCATGTACTTGACCGGCGTATCCGAGGTGGTGGCGAGGATGCTGTCCGTTGCGTTTTGGTTGGGGATGTAGCCCACAGTGACATGGAGGAGGCCGTCCTTCTTAAACAGCTTGGTGACGGTGGCGCGATAGCTGCCCACGCTGCCGGTGACGGGGATCTTATAGCACTGGGTGGTGTCGTCAAACTCGATGGTCATATCCTCCATCTCGAAGGTCTTGTGGGTCATGCGGAAGCTGGGGCCGACAAGCTTTGCGAGGTAGGCGTCCACGTCCACCGAGGGGATGAGCAGCTGCTCGGTATCGGGGTCGGTGTTGTAGCCGTCGAAACCGCCCTGCGTCTCCTGGATGCTGTACACACAGCCCCAGACCGCAGCCTCGCGGAGGGTCAGGTCGTCGATGTTCTCGATGCCCTCAAAAGGCACAGGGTCGAACAGCACCAGACCTTCCAACTTGTCCTCGTATTCCTGCTTCTGGGCCGTATCGTCAAACAGTTTTGCCACGGCGTTCACGCCTGCGTGCAGCACGGTCAGCACGCCGATGAGCACCAGCACCGCGATGACCAGCCCGAGGGCCTGCCGACCACGGCGGCGGTGGAGCCGGGCGTGTTCTTCCGGGGTCATTTCTATCTTCATATGGTTATCGTCTCCTGCGTTGTTTCACTTTTCAGATAAAAACAGTATACCACAATCATGGGCAGGGTGCAAAACCCTGCCCGTGTTATTTTGGTGAAAGCCGTTCATTCCCAGTTCTTCCAGACGTCGGGCTGGTAGCCGACGGTGGCCTGACGGCCATTGCGGACGATGGGGGTGCGGAACAGCTGCTGGTTCTCGAAGAGCTTGTCTTCCTTCTGCCAGTCTACCAGTGCGTCCAGCAGAGCGAGGGTCTGCTTGTCCTTGGCGTTGGGGTCCACCAGCGCCTGCCAGCCGCCCAGAGCGCGGGACACATTTTCAAACTCGCCCCGGCTCATCTCTTTTTCTTTCAAATCGATCATCTGGAACTTGATGCCGCGCTCCTTGAAATAGCGCTGGGCCTTTTTGGTATCAAAGCACTTGGTAGTGCCAAATATCTGGATGTTCATGGTTTTGCCCTCCTGTTCATTCTGCTCTATTGTAACATATCTGCGCCCGAAAGCCTATAGCATATTTTCTGCTCCGCCGGACCACACTGCTCTCAGCGCCTTTTCTTATTCTGAATGGAGGTAGTACCAACATGAAAGCATTCGTAGACCCTGAACTCTGCATCGGCTGCACCCAGTGTGCCGGGCTCTGCCCCGAGGTATACCAGATGGAAGGGACTCTGGCTGTCGCCATCCCCGGCGACATCCCGCCCGACCAGGTGCCGCTGGCTGTGGACGCCGCCAACGCCTGCCCGGTGAGCGCGATAAGGGTAGAGTAAAACTTCCCGAAAGAGGCTGAGAGGTTTATCCCTCAGTCTCTTTTTTCTTTGGGCCATTCGTGGTATACTATAGGATGTGAAATTATGGAATGGAGGACCACAAGCTATGCGTTTACTGGTCATTGACGGCAACAGCATCGCCAACCGTGCCTTTTACGGCATCAAGCTGCTGACCACCAAAGACGGCCGCTATACCAACGCCATTTTCGGCTTTCTGAATATCCTGCTCTCCCTGCTCAAGGAATGCGAACCCGACGAGGTGGCCGTGGCCTTCGACCTCAAGGCCCCCACCTTCCGCCACAAGATGTATGACGGCTACAAGGCCACCCGCCACAAGATGCCCGACGAGCTGGCCGCGCAGATGCCGGTGCTCAAAGAGCTTCTGGCCGCGCTGGGCTACCGTGAGGTGACAGCTGAGGGCTGGGAGGCCGACGACATCCTCGGCACCCTTTCTGCCGCCTGCGCCGCCCGCAGCGACGACTGCTTCCTCGCCACCGGAGACCGGGACAGCTTACAGCTCGTCAGCGACACCACCACCGTCCTGCTGGCCACTACCGCCATGGGCCGCAGCAAGACGGCGGTAATGGACATGGACGCCGTGAAGGAAAAGTACGGTGTCTCTCCCCGCCAGCTCATCGACGTCAAGAGCCTCATGGGCGACACCTCCGACAACATCCCGGGCGTGAAGGGCATCGGCGAGAAGAGCGCCATCACCCTCATCCAGAAATACGGCAGTCTGGCGGGCGTTTACGCCCATCTCGACGACACTGCTGACAAGACCATCAAGCCAAAACAGCGGGAGCATCTGGCCGAAGACCGCGCCATGGCCGAGCTGAGCTACACGCTCGGCACCATCCGCACCGACGCTCCCATCGACACCGCCGAGGGTGCCTATGTCGTGGGCGAGGGCAACAAGGCCGAAGCCGTCCGGCTGATGCAGGAGCTGGAACTTCACTCCCTCATCGCCCGCTTCGGTCTGAGCGACATCGTCCCCGCCGCCGACCCGGAAAGAGCGTCGACAGAGTCTCTGCAGGAGGCTGAGGTGACTGTTCTGCCCGCCGAGCCGAAGGGGCATTACCTCGTGGCCGCGCAGCCTGCCGTCATGGGCAAGCAGGGTACCCGCAATGTGGAACTGCAGCCCGCCGCATGGTACGCCGTACAGGACAAGACGGTCTTCCCGCTGGAAGACGGCGACCTGCTCCGTCTGCTGGACAACAAAGACGTCACCCTTGACGTCTTCGACAGCGCCCCGCTCTACGCCCGCGCCATGGCTGCGGGAAACTGGGGCAGCAGCATCGTCTGGGACGGCAAGCTGGCGGCCTATCTGCTGGACGCCTCGGCTTCCAAGTACAACCTCTCGGAGCTCATCATCAGCTACCGCGCCGACGCCGCTTTTACCTGTGAAAAGTGGCCGGACGCCGGTGCGCTGGCCGACCTGTTCGCCAAGATGAAGGCGGAGATCACCGCGCTGGGCGAAGACTCCCTCTACAGCGACATCGAGTTCCCGCTGGCGCAGGTGCTGGCCGACATGACCCGCATCGGCATCCTCGTGGACAAAGAGGGCATCGAGAAGTTCGGCGTGAAAATGCGCTCGGAGCTGGAAGACGTCCTCACCCGCATCCACATGGAGACGGGCAGCGCCAGCTTCAACCCCAACAGCCCCAAGCAGCTGGGCGAGATGCTTTTCGACACCATGGGCCTGCCCCACGGCAAAAAGACCCAGCGCGGCTGGTCTACCGACGCCGAGACGCTGGAAGCCCTGCGGGACTACCCGCTGGTAGAGGATATTCTGCAGTACCGCGCCTACCAGAAGCTGAACTCCACCTACGTCGAAGGCCTGCTGAAGGTCATCGCGGAGGATGGCCGCATCCATACTCGCTTCAACCAGACCGAAGCCCGCACCGGACGGCTTTCTTCCGATAACCCCAACCTGCAGAACATCCCCATCCGCACCGAGCTGGGCAGCCAGCTCCGCGCTTACTTTGTGGCGCGGCCCGGCTGCGTACTGGTGGACGCCGACTACAGCCAGATCGAGCTGCGCATCCTCGCCCATGTCACCGGCGACGAGCATATGCAGCAGGCGTTCCTCACCGGCGAGGACATCCACCGCAGCACTGCCGCTAAAATCTACGACCTGCCCCTCGAGCAGGTCACGCCCCGCCTGCGCTCTTCGGCAAAAGCCATCAACTTCGGCATCATGTACGGCAAGGGCGCTTACAGCCTCTCGAAGGACATCGGCGTAAGCGTCAAGGAGGCCGACGCCTTCCTGAAAAACTATCTGGCCACCTTCCCGAAAGTCAGCGGCTACATGGACAAGACCATCTCCGACGCCCGGAACTGCGGCTATGTGTCCACCCTCTTCGGACGCCGTCGCTCCCTGCCGGAGCTGGCCAGCAACAATCACAACATCCGGGCCAGCGGCGAGCGGATGGCCCGCAACACGCCGATCCAGGGCACCGCCGCCGACGTCATCAAGCTGGCGATGGTGCGGGTCTGGCGGCGTCTGCGGGACGAGAAGATGGAGAGCCGCCTCATCCTGACCGTCCACGACGAACTCATCGTCGAGGCCCCGGAGGCAGAAGCCGCGAAAGCCGCCGCCATCCTGCAGGAAGAGATGGAAGGCTGTGTCAATTACGCTGTCCCCCTGAGCACCGAAGTGCATCAGGGCAAAAACTGGCTGGAGGCCCACTAAAACCATGATCATCTTAGGAATCGAATCTACCTGCGACGAGACCGCCGCATCTCTGGTGGAAGATGGCCGGCACCTGCTGAGCAACGTCATCTCCACCAGCGTCAAGGAGCAGGCACTTTACGGCGGCGTCGTGCCGGAGATCGCCAGCCGCCGCCACTGTGAGTTCATCAGCGCCACCGTCAAAAAGGCTCTGCTGGACGCAGGCAAGACCATCGACGATGTGGACGCCGTGGCTGTCACCTTCGCGCCCGGCCTCATCGGCGCAGTTCTGGTGGGCGTCAACTTTGCCAAGGGCCTCGCCTACTCGGCGGGCAAGCCGCTGGTGCCGGTCCACCATCTGCGGGGCCACATTGCAGCCCTCTACCTGACCCACCCGGAGCTGAAGCCGCCCTTCCTCTGCCTTGTGGCGTCCGGCGGACACAGCCACATCGTGGAGGTGCAGGACTACACCCATTACCACATCCTCGGCCACACGGTGGACGACGCCGCCGGCGAGGCCTTTGACAAGGTGGCCCGGACGCTGGGCCTGCCCTATCCCGGCGGTCCCAGCGTCGCCAACGCCGCCAAGACCGGCGACCCGAAAGCCTACCGTCTGCCGGTGCCTCATGTGGAGGGCAAGTACAACGTCAGCTTCTCCGGCCTCAAGACCGCCGTGCTGAACGAGGTGAATCAGGCCCAGATGAAGGGTACTGACATCAACGTCCCCGACCTCGCGGCCAGCTTCCAGGAACGCATCGCGGGCATCCTCGCAGAAAAGCTCCTTCTCGCCGCCGCCGACACCGGCGCAAAGCAGGTCTGTCTGGCGGGCGGCGTCGCGGCCAATGGCCGTCTGCGCCAGCTGGTCAATGACGGTGCCCAGAAGCTGGGGGCCAAGGTCTACCTGCCAGAGCTGAAATTCTGCGGCGACAACGGCGCGATGATCGCGGCTCAGGGCTACTATCAGTACATCGCGGGCCATACTGCCGGGCTGGAGCTGAACGGTCTGCCGACTCTGCCCATCGATTACGAATAACTGACATAGAAAACGGAATGGCCGCGCACAGCTGTGCGCGGCCATTCCGTTTATTTCATATCACGTCCGAAGTAAAGCTCCACTTCACTGAGTTTCTTTTTCCGCAGCAGGAACGCCGTGGGGATGAGATAGACCGCGATAGACGTCAGCATGGTGATGTCATAGGTGCTGATGCTGTCAGCCACCGTCTGGGTGCCGTACAGGCCGCCAATGAGCATGGACGTGATGTCCATCGCGGCGTGGATGAACACCGTCACCCAGATGTTTCCGGTGCGGAAATATACCGCCGCCAGCAGCGTACCCAGCGAGGCCGCAAAGACGCACTGCATCAGAACGCCCAACGGCGCACTGCCGGTGAGGTTGGTCAGGTGGGCCGCACCGAAGTAGAGGCCCGACAGCAGGCAGGCTTTCCAGACGCCGGCCCGGCTGGTGCCGAAATGCTCCAGAAGCGTCTGGGCGATGACACCCCGGAACAGAAACTCTTCTGCCACACCGACGCTGGTCATGCCGATAAGGAACCACACGACATGCCACGCAGGCAGCATATCGCCCTCCGGCCTGCCAAACAGCAGAGTATTGTAGGCGTTGTAGCCGATGAGCGCGATGGGGTACAGGCCCACCAGCAGACCGTTGAAAAAGCCGCTGCCCCGGCGGCGGAGCAGGCCGCTCTTCCCGGTGCGCGCCAGAAAGAGCCACGCCACCAGCACGCCTACTGCCTCCTGCATGAAGGTCAGCATATAATCATCGACGGCATCAATGTCCCGCACGACGAACAAGATGAGCAGAAGCGACAGCAGCGATGCCACGAACAGCATCCCCAGAAACAGCACCTCGGCCACAAGGCAGTAGAGCATCGGGTGGGCGCTGCGCAGACGTTTGAGCATAGAAAGACCTCCTGTGTCGTAGTGGTACTATTTTAGCATATTTCAGAAGAAAGAGATAGGGATTTGTGTTAATAATAAAGCGGGACTCGGGTTGCGGCTCCCAGCGTCTGTTTCGGCCCTTGGGCGGGCCTCACATCCTGCTGGCCGCGGCCCCAGCCTCAGCTCCCTGTTTCTGCCGCTGGCAGCGGTCGCTTCGGCTGCAGAGATAGAAAAAGACCGGCACACGAATGTGAAGCGGCACATCCCGCGCCCGAATCGAAACGGCAGTCACCAACTGTTGACATTCCTGAAGATTGGAACCCGCGGGCTAAGCAACAGCCCACTGGGCTGATTGCTTGCTCTGCTGCGCAGAGCCGCCCTGTTCAAATCCCGCGCCCGACTAAATAAAAAAGCAAGTACACGAATGTGTACTTGCTTTTTTAAGTCGGAGCAGCGGGATTTGAACCCACGGCCTCCTCGTCCCGAACGAGGCGCGCTACCAACTGCGCTATGCCCCGAAAATACCGCAGCCGGAAGGCGACTGCGGTTTTCTGGTTGGGGATGAGAGAATCGAACTCCCACAAGTAGAGTCAGAGTCTACCGCACTACCACTATGCAAATCCCCACTATTCGGTTTCGTCCTCAGCACCGAAGCGCTGCTGACGAGGAATATTATACAGCCTCCGCCTCCATTTGTCAACCACTTTTTTGATTTTTCCGTCCATGTTTTTTCTGCTTTCTCCACCACCGCGTTTTCACGCCTTTTTTCGTCCCCGGCTCTTGACACCCGCCCCCTTTGGGAATACTCTTATAGTATCATTCACCTGCCCCCTCTGAGGGAGAACGGAAGAAACGAGGGTTGTTCGATATGAAAAAACGTGTTGGTATCCTGACCTCCGGCGGCGACTGTCCCGGCCTGAACGCCACCATCCGCGGCGTGGCCAAAGCCCTGTATGCACGGTTCGGCGAGAACGTCGAGATCGTGGGCATCCTGAACGGCTACCACGGCCTCATCACCGGCGAATACAAGGAGATGTGCGAGGACGATTTCCGCGGCATCCTGACGCTGGGCGGCACCATCCTCGGCACCAAGCGCACCCCCTTCAAGCTGATGCGCGTGGTGGAAGAGGACAAGATCGACAAGGTCGCGGCCATGAAAAAGACCTACAAGGACGCCAAGCTCGACTGCCTGCTCTGCCTCGGCGGCAACGGCACCCACAAGACGGCCAACCTCCTCTCCCAGGAGGGCCTGAACGTCATCGGCCTGCCCAAGACCATCGACAACGACATCTACGGCACCGACGTCACCTTCGGCTTCCACACCGCTGTGGACATTGCCACCGAGGTCATCGACCGCATCCACACCACCGCCGGCAGCCACAGCCGCGTGATGTGCATCGAGATCATGGGCAACAAGGCCGGCTGGCTGACCCTCTACTCCGGCATTGCAGGCGGCGCGGATATCATCCTGCTGCCCGAGCAGCCCTACGACATCGACCGCGTCTGCGAGGCCGTGGAGCGCCGGGCAAAGCGCGGCTCCAACTTCTCCATCATCGCTGTGGCCGAGGGTGCCATGAATGTAGACGAAGCCAAGCTGAAGCGCAAGGAGTGGGCCGCCAAGCGCGCCGAGGCCGGTTACACCACCGCCACCAACCGCATTGCCGCCGCCGTCCAGAAAAAGACCGGCATGGAGACCCGCGTCTGCATCCCGGGCCACATGCAGCGCGGCGGCAGCCCCAGCGCTTACGACCGTGTACTGGCCACTGAGTTCGGCAGCTACGCCGCCAAACTGGTGGAAGTGGAGCGCTACGGCGTCACCGTCGCCATGGTCAACAACCGCGTCGTCGCCAACCGCCTCGAGGACATCGCCGGTAAGACCCGCAACGTCCCCGAGGGCTGTGAGCTGCTCACCGTCGCCCGCCGGATGGGCGTGAGCCTCGGCTGAGACTGTAAAAGCAAAAGCACCCCGCTGTGTCATGCAGCGAGGTGTTTTTGTTTTTATGTTTCAGAACGAGCCGCCCGACGAGCCTCCGAAGCCGTCGGAATCGACGGACGAACCGCCGGAGGAGTGAGACTCCTTCTGGGGCGGGTCATAGGTGCGCTCCCGGGTGGTGTGGGTGTAGCGGTCACGCTTGACCCGCAGGGTGAAGCCGGGCATGTACTCGTCGGCCTCCGTTTTCTGCCGGGCCGTCTTCATCTGGTGGTAGAGGATGAGGCAGATGAATGCCGAAATGCCGAGAGGGAAGATCATGGCAATGAGCAGGTCTTCCAGGCCGATGTCGTTATCCACATCGATGGGCTCGCCATAGTCGGCATAGTAGTCCAGTGCATAGTCGCACATATCGATGTAGGTATAGGCGGCATCTGCCCATTCCTCATCGGAGAGCTGCGGGACGATCTCGTCCTCCTGCTGCTCGATGCGGTAGTCGGTGAAAGCCGTGACGCCCTCGCCGTAGGTGATGGTGACGTACTTGCGGGAGCCGACTGCCAGCAGGAAGAGGATGCCGCTCTGTTCGTCGCCATAGCCGAGGCCGTTGGAGATATAATAATTTTTCGCGTAGTCGCGCTGGTCGGCATCGCCGATGTCGTCCACCACGAGGAAGTAGACATCCACGTCGTGGCCGTCGGAGGCGCTTTCGGCCTGCTCCTCAAGGTCGGCCAGCGTGTCGGCGTCAAAGACGCCGCACTCGTCCCGCACCAGCGGGGCCGCTGCCCCGGCCGGCAGAGTCAGGGCCATGCAGAGCAGGGCCGCAGCCAGAAGGGCAAACAGTTTTTTGCAGTATTTCATATTCCCGTCTCCCCCTCTCACAGCAGCATGATGAGAGCCGTCAGTATCATCAGCGGGATGCTGATGCCGGCAAACCATGCAGCTACCCTGCCCTTATCCACGGGCAGGTCACCGATGAGCTTGCCGGTCTGGCCGTTCATCGCAAAGAGGAAGTCCTGCTCCTTCCAGCGGGTGTGGAGCATCCAGACCGGCAGCAGGGCGTAGTGGGGTTCCAGCGTCCGCGAGTCGAGCTGCTCCGAGAGAGTCTGGACGCCGGTGTAGCCGCCCAGCGTATCGTGGAGGGCTGCAGCGGTGCTGTTCTTCATCCGGGTCAGGACGCGGGCAGCACACTTCTTGTCGTCCTCGTCGTATCGGTCAGCCAGAAAGCCGGGCAGGTAAGCCGTGGAGAAGGGCTTGAGGTCGCTGTAGTCGAAGGGCTCGATGGCGTCCATATGGGCGTCCGGCATCTTGCTGGAGCCGTCCACCGGCACCCGGACAAAGTCGGCGTCGCCCACGCGGGCCACATCGAAGTGTCTGGTGGTGGTGACAATGTAGTCGCCCTCACGGTGGCTCTCGCTGATCTCGGCCTTGTAAGCGCCCCGGGCCTCCATCCGGCCATCGTAGAGCCAGAACGGCACATACACGCCCTGGATCTCCTCGATGTGGTTGGACTCTTTGAAGGCTTTGGGGAGGAAGGCTTTGCCCTTATAATACTTCTTCAGGTTCTCGATGGCGGTCTTTTTGTCCATCCGGAAGGGGATGATGTACTCCGGCTTGAGCTTGCCGGAAAGCTGTCCACCCAGCACGGTGGGGTTGCCGCAGTAGGGGCAGGTGGTGGCAGCTGTTTCGGGGCCGCAGACCAGCTCTGCACCGCAGGAAGTGCAGGTGCGGCTGCTGAGATTTCCCGTCTCCATCTCCCCCCAGACAGGGCCGCTGGACGCTGCCTTTTCGGCGGCTTCGGCAGCCTTATCGGCCTGAGCCTGCTTTTCGCCGTAAAGAGCCTCGACCTGTGCTACATCATAAGTAGAGCCGCAGTAATCACAGCAGAGCTTTCCGCTGGCGCTGTCGAACCGCAGCGGGCCGGTACAGGCCGGGCATTGGTAATTCGTGGTGTTTTCTGCCATATCTCAGCTCCCCTTTCAGGCTCCGAAAGGCTTGCCGCATTCGGGGCAGAACTTGGGCGGGTTGGCCGGGTCGTCAGGGGTCCAGCCGCAGTTCGGACACTTGGCCGCCGGGCGGGGCTTACCGCATTCCGAGCAGAATTTGCCGGTATTGTGTGCGCCGCAGCTGCACACCCAGCCTGCTTCGGGGCGGGGCTTGCCGCAGGCGGTGCAGAACTTGCCGGTGTTGCCGGTCTGGCCGCAGGAGCAGCTCCAGCTGCCAGCCGCCGGGGCGGCTGCGGGGGCAGGAGCAGCGGCAGGCTGCTGTGCGCCCATCTGGTAGAGGGCCTGGGCGTTGATGCCGCCGGCAGCAGCGGCCTGATTCATGCCCATAAAGGCCATGGCCGGACCGGCGGAGGTATTGGAAGCCGCTGCCTGCATAGCCGAAGCCTGTGCGCCCACCATGTGGGCGGCGGCGCGGGTCGGGTCCATAAAGGCGGCGCTGCGCTGCAGCTCCTTGATCATCTGCTCGTCTTCTTCGCTGGCTTTGACGCCGGACACGCCGAGGGAGACGATCTCAATGCCGCGCAGCTTGCTCCACTTGCCGGACAGCTCCTGATTCAGAGCCTCGGCCAGCTCGGTGGTATGGCCGGGCAGAGCCGAGTAGCGGATGCCCATCTCGCTGATGCGGGCGAAGGCGGGCTGCAATGCGGTCATCATCTCGGTGCGCATCTGGCCTTCCAGCGCGTCACGGGTGTACTCGTTTTCCACATTTCCGCAGACGTTTGTGTAAAACAGGATGGGGTTGACGATGCGGTAGCTGTACTCGCCGAAGCAGCGGATGCTGACGTCGATGTCGATGCCGGCACGCTGGTCCACGACGCGGAACGGCACGGGGCTGGGGGTGCCGTACTTGTTGCCCATCAGCTCCTTGGTGTTGATGTAATAAATGCGCTGGTCGGTGGCAGCCTGACCGCCGAAGCTGAACCGCTTGCCGATCTCAGCAAAGACTTCGTCGATGTTCTTGGCCAGACCCTCGCTCAGCAGAGAGGGCTGGGTACCGGTGTTATAAGTGTACTCGCCGGCCTCGGCGCAGAGGTCCACCACCTTGCCCTGCTCCACGATGAGGGCGCACTGGCCCTCGGCCACCGCCACGATGGAGCCGTCGGTGATGATGTTTTCGGCGCCGTGGCGGTTGGAAGAGCGCCCGGAGACTTTCTTCTGTCCCTTGACAGCCAGCACCTCCGCCGGGAGAGCACTGCAGTAAAAGTATTCTTTCCACTGGTCGCCCATCACGCCGGATGCTGCGCCCAATGCCGCTTTGACAAGACCCATAAGCCATATCTCCTTTATCTGCCCGTTTTTTTGCAAATGCAGGCCTTTTTCAGTATACCACAAAACGCGCCGCAAAAAAAGAAAACCCTTGCATTTTATCCCCGATGGGTGTAGAATACTCCCGACAAACAAATACAGGGGAGCTTGTGAATGCAGGCTGAGAGGGAGTTCTCGAACTTCGACCCTTAGAAATTGTTTTCGGACAGTTTCTGCACCTGATGCGGATAATGCCGCCGTAGGAAGTCATAACACTGTTTATGGATTTTTACAGGAGACGCCGCAGAAGGCGTCTCCTTTTTTGTTTAGAAGCTGTTTTCGTAAGCGGGGTGCGCCGAATGGCGAGGATTTTTGCCCGCAGACAAGGCGGTTTCCCGCAGCAATCCTTGGTGGATTGCAAGGGGAAGCAACGCCGTATGCGAGCAAAAAGACCGCTCAGGCGGTGTGCAACGCTTAGAAAACGGCTTCTCGCGTCACAGGCTGAGGGGGAGCGCCCTGAGTCTGGGGTTTTGTATGCGATGGGAAGCCGTGTTCCGGCGTGAGAGGAGGCCAGTGAGCCTCGACCGCTTCTTCCGTTTCCGGCATCTCTGCGCGGGTGCCGGGTCTGTTCGTGTGCGGGAGCGGCGGTCTGCCCCTGCACTTATTTTTTATTGAAAAGGAGCACTCACTATGAAACACTATTCTGCCAAAAAGCTGGCCCTCGCCGGTATGTTCTGCGCTGTCGCTGTCGTGGGCAGCGTCTTCTCCTTCCCGGTCTTCGGCAGCAAATGCGCCCCTGTGCAGCACATGGTCAACATCCTCTGCGCTGTCCTGCTGGGGCCTTACTACGGCGTGGGCGTGGCTTTCGTTGCCTCCCTGCTGCGCAACCTGCTGGGTCTGGGCAGTCTGATGGCTTTCCCCGGCAGCATGTTCGGCGCACTGCTCTGCGGCATCGTCTTCCACAAGACCAATAAGCTGCTGCCCACCCTCGTGGGCGAGGTGTTCGGCACCTCCATCCTCGGCGGTCTGTGCGCCTACCCCGTCGCCATCCTGCTGATGGGCAAGAGCGCCGGCGATATCGCGTTCTACGCCTACATCGTTCCCTTCCTCGTCTCCACCGCCGGCGGTGCCATCATTGCAGGCGCACTGCTGGCCGCACTTTCCCGCGCAGGCGCACTCCGCGCCATGCAGGCCAGCCTGAGCTGATTCGAAGGAGAAGCCATGTTTCGGAGCATCTTTGCCAACGTCCGGGCCAAAAGCCCGCTTGTTCATAACATCACCAACTACGTCACTGTCAACGACTGTGCCAACATCGTCCTCGCCTGCGGGGCGTCCCCCATCATGGCGGATGATGCCGCCGAGGTCGAGGACATCACCTCGCTGTGTGCCGGGCTGAACCTCAACATCGGCACGTTGAACAGCCGCACCATCCCCTCCATGCTGTTGGCGGGACACACTGCCAACCGGCTGGGCCGTCCTGTCGTGCTGGACCCCGTGGGCGCAGGCGCTTCCCATCTGCGCACCGAAACGGCACTGCGCCTCCTGCGGGAAGTGAAGTTCACAGTCATCCGGGGCAACATCTCCGAGATTCGGACGCTGGCGGCAGGCAGCGGCACCACAAAAGGCGTGGACGCCGACACCGCCGACAAAGTGACTGACGAGACGCTGGACAAGACCGTGGCATTCGCCAAAGCGTTTGCGGCCCGCACAGGGGCGGTCGTCGCCGTCACCGGTGCCATCGACATCGTGGCCGACGGAGAGCGGGCTTTCTGCATCCGCAACGGCCACCCCATGATGAGCGCCGTCACCGGCACTGGCTGTCAGCTTTCGGCCCTGACGGCGGCATTCTGTGCGGCCAACCCGGACAAGCCTCTGGAAGCCGCTGCTGCAGCTGTCTGCGCCATGGGCCTTGCGGGCGAAGCAGCTCACAGCCGCCTGTCCAGGCTGGATGGCAACGCCACCTACCGCAATTACATCATCGACGCGATCTTCAACATGACCCCCGAACAGCTCGAGGAAGGAGCACGCTATGAAATGCGATAAACACACCATGCTTCTCTACGCCGTCACCGACCGGGCGTGGACGGGCCGCGAGACCCTCCGCCAGCAGGTGGAAGACGCGCTGAAAGGCGGCGTCACCTGCGTCCAGCTGCGGGAAAAGGAGCTGGACGACGCGGCATTTTTGCAGGAAGCCATGGAGCTTTCCGCCCTCTGCCGCAGCTATGGCGTACCCTTCATCATCAACGATAACGTCGAGATCGCTATAAAATGCCATGCCGACGGCATCCATGTCGGGCAGGAAGATATGGCTGCCGCAGACGTCCGCGCCAAGGTCGGCCCTGACATGATCATCGGTGTGTCGGCCCATTCCGTCGAGGAAGCACAGCTGGCCGTGGCCCACGGCGCGGATTATCTGGGCGTCGGCGCGGCATTTTCCACCCACACCAAAACCGATGTGGATGTCCTGCCGGAGGGCAGACTGAAAGAGATCTGCGACTCCGTGGATGTGCCGGTCGTAGCCATCGGCGGCATCCATAAAGACAATATCCTCAAGCTCAAAGGCTCCGGCGCGGACGGCGTGGCCCTCGTGAGCGCTATTTTCAGCGCCGAGGACATTGAGGCTGAGTGCAAAGAGCTGAAGGCACTGACAGAACAAATCATCTAAAGGAGCAAACCCATGAAAACTGCACTTACCATCGCGGGCAGCGATTCCAGCGGCGGCGCCGGCATTCAGGCCGACCTCAAAGCCATGACCATGAACGGCGTCTTCGCCATGAGCGCCATCACTGCCCTGACGGCCCAGAACACCACCGGCGTATCCGGCATCTTCGAGGTCAGCCCCGAATTTCTGGCCCAGCAGATAGACGCCGTCTTCACCGACATCCGCCCCTGCGCCGTCAAGATCGGCATGGTGTCCTCTGCCCCCCTCATTGAGACGATCGCCGCGCGTCTCCGCTTTTACAAGGCGGAACACATCGTCGTGGACCCCGTGATGGTAGCCACCTCCGGCTCTGATTTGATTGCATCGGATGCCGTGCGCACCCTGCGCCGGGAGCTGTTCCCTCTGGCCGAGGTCATCACGCCCAACCGGCACGAGGCCGAAGTGCTGTCCGGCCTGCACATCTCGGGCCGTGCCGACATGAGCGCCGCCGCCCGGGCCATCGCCGCCGACTGCGGCTGTGCCGTCCTGCTCAAGGGCGGCCACAGTGACACCGACGCCGACGATCTGCTCACCTTCCCGGATGGCACGGAGATCTGGTTTCCGGGTAAGCGTATCGCCAACCCCAACACCCACGGCACGGGCTGCACTCTGTCCAGTGCCATTGCGGCCAACCTTGCCAAAGGATTTGCACTGGAAGAAGCGATTGCCCGGGCCAAGGCTTACCTGACCGACGCGCTGAACGCGCAGCTCGATTTGGGCCGCGGCTCCGGCCCGCTGGACCACACTCTGGGCGGCGTCGGGGTCGAAAACTGGATGCACGGCGTCCCGGACGCTGTTCATAAATAAAGAGAGCGTATTTTCGGAGGATTTTCAAATGCAGACTTACACCACACAGATGGATGCCGCCCGCAAGGGCATCGTCACGCCCCAGATGGAAACGGTGGCCAAGAAGGAGTACCGCACCGTCGAAGAGATCCGTCAGCTGGTCGCTGAGGGCAAGGTCGCCATCCCGGCCAACAAGCACCACGAGTGCCTGAACCCCGAGGGCATCGGCTCCATGCTCCGCACCAAGATCAACGTCAACCTCGGCGTCTCCCGCGACTGCAAGGACTACAACATCGAGATGCAGAAGGTCATGAGCGCCGTCAACATGGGCGCAGAGGCCATCATGGACCTCTCGAGCCACGGCAATACCCAGCCCTTCCGTCAGAAGCTGACTCACGAATGCCCCGTCATGATCGGCACTGTGCCGGTGTACGACTCGGTCATCCACTACCAGCGCGACCTCGCCACCCTGACGGCACAGGACTTCATCGATGTGGTGCGTCTGCACGCAGAGGACGGCGTGGACTTCGTCACCCTCCACTGCGGCATCACCCGTAAGACCATCGAGCAGATCCGCAAGCATAAGCGGAAGATGAACATCGTCAGCCGCGGCGGCTCGCTGGTGTTTGCATGGATGTGCATGACCGGCAACGAGAACCCCTTCTACGAGCACTTCGACGAGATTCTGGACATCTGCGAAGAGCACGACGTCACCATCTCTCTGGGCGATGCCTGCCGCCCCGGCTGCCTCGCCGACGCCACCGACGTCTGCCAGATCGAAGAGCTGGTGCGTCTGGGCGAGCTGACCAAGCGGGCCTGGGCGCACAACGTCCAGGTCATGGTGGAAGGCCCGGGCCATGTGCCTCTGAACCAGGTCGCCGCCAACATGGAGATCCAGAAGACCATCTGCATGGGCGCACCTTTCTACGTCCTCGGCCCCATCGTCACCGACATCGCCCCCGGCTATGACCACATCACTGCTGCCATCGGCGGCGCTGTCGCGGCCATGAGTGGCGCAGCCTTCCTGTGCTATGTCACCCCTGCCGAGCATCTGGCTCTGCCCAATGTGGACGACGTCAAGCAGGGCATCGTGGCTTCTAAGATCGCCGCCCACGCTGCCGACATCGCCAAGGGCATCCCCCACGCCCGGGACATCGACGACAAGATGGGCGACGCCCGCCGCGTCCTCGACTGGGATGCGCAGTTCGCCTGCGCCCTCGACCCCGAGACGGCAAAGGCCATCCGTGACGCCCGCCTGCCCGAGGACGACCACAGCGACACCTGCTCCATGTGCGGCAAGTTCTGCGCCGTCCGCAGCATGAACAAGGCTCTGGCCGGTGAGTACATCGACATCCTGTAAGCTGCTGTAAAACCGATATTTTCATCGCTTTTGCGATTTTTCTTCTCCATTGCCGCCCGGTACAAAAGCCGGGCGGCTTTTTTGCTGTTCTATACTACTTTTATACTGCTTTTGGAACTTCAAAACGCCCAAAATCAGCAAACCTTTCTTCTTCACAGAAAACAAAAAACCGCATGAACACTGGATTTTCCAGCATTCATGCGGTTTTTTCTCAAGTTGCGCCAGCAGGAGTCGAACCTACGATGGGGGAGTCAAAGTCCCCTGCCTTACCGCTTGGCGATGGCGCATCAGTAGAGAATAGTATAGCATATTTTTCAAAATTCCACAAGCCCGCCGGGCGGTTCCACCCAAATTTTCTGAGCCGGGCAGGCAAATCCCGTCCTTGTCGGGGTCTCACCGATATGATATACTTGCACTGTAAAAGTTTTTCTGTTCAGCGCACAGCGCAGAAAGGAGCGTGGCTTATGTTACACCATCTTGTCATCGGCGTTATCTTCCTCGTCTGGGGCATTGCAGACGTCCTCCGCGTCCAGCTGCCCGGCGTGCTGGCGCGGCGGCTGGAATCGTCCAGCGAAGAGGCCCGCCGCCTTTGGCAGAGGCTTCTGGGTGTGCTGGAGCTCATCGTGGGCGGCGGGCAGCTGCTGTTCTACTTTTTCTCCGACAATCAGACCGTCACCAGCATCATCCTCGCGGTGATGATACTCGCCGCCGTCTGCATCCTCGGGCCGTACTACCACTGGCGGAAGCAGGAAAAAGAGAACACACAGGAATGAATCACGGGAGGAAACAGTATGGGGCCTTGGTATTACGAAGTCGTGAGCTTTGACGGCGATTACGTCAACCTGCGCCGCACCGACATCGAGAGCGACGAGCTGAACCCGGTGGCACTGGCGCTCCTGCCGCCGGAAATCGACGTGGGCAGCAAGCTCAAGTGCGAATATTTCCAGTACGAGATCATCGGCTGACAAAACGAAACGCCGCCCGTTTGGGCGGCGTTTCTGCATCTTCTGATAAAGTTATACGCGCTCGGCTACCAGCTGGAAGCCTGCCTTGGTGAGCTCCTGACGGATCTGCTCGATCTGGGCGTTGTCGCGGGTCTCGAGGGTCAGCTTGAGGAAGCAGCTGGAGATGGGCATATTGGGGTCGGAGCCGTCGTGGAGGACGGACACCACATTGCTGCCGCAGCGGGAGACGATGTCGGCCACCTGCTGCAGCTGGCCGGGCTTGTCTTCCAGCGCGATGGTCAGGTTGGCTTTGCGACCGCTCATGACGAGGCCGCGGGTGATGACGCGGTTGAGGATGTTCACGTCGATGTTGCCGCCGGAGACGAGGCAGACGACCTTCTTGCCCTCAATGGGCAGCTTGTGGAAGAGCGCCGCCGCCACAGGCACTGCACCTGCACCCTCGGCCACCAGCTTCTGGTTCTCCATCAGGGAGAGGATGGCGGCTGCGGTCTCGTCCTCAGTGACGGTGACAATGTCGTCCACATACTCTTCACAAAGCTTATAGGTCAGCTCGCCGGGGGTCTTGACCTGAATGCCGTCTGCGAAGGTGGAGACGGCAGAGAGGGTCTGGTATTTGTGCTCATGGAGGGAGCGGTACATGCTGGGTGCGCCCTCGGCCTGCACGCCGTAGACCTTGACGTCGGGCTTCAGGCTCTTGATGGCGAAGGCCACGCCGGAGATGAGTCCGCCGCCGCCCACAGGCACGATGACGGCGTCCACATCAGGCAGCTGGTCGAGAATTTCGAGGCCGATAGTACCCTGACCGGCGATGACCTGCTCGTCGTCGTAGGGGTGGATGAAGGTCATGCCCGTCTCTTCCTGCAGCTCCACGGCCTTGTCGTGGGCGTCGTCGTAGGTACCGGGTACGAGGCAGACCTCCGCACCGAGGTTCTTGGTGTTCTCCACCTTCATGATGGGCGCGCCGTCCGGCATACAGACGATGCTCTTGATGCCGCGGCGGGTAGCGGCCAGCGCCACGCCCTGTGCGTGGTTGCCCGCCGAGCAGGCGATGACGCCCTTGTCGCTCTCCTCCTTGGAGAGCTGGCTGATCTTATAATAAGCGCCGCGCACCTTGAAGCTGCCGGTCACCTGCAGGTTCTCGGTCTTGAGGTAGAGCTGGCAGTCCTTGGAGAGCCGGGGTGCCTCGATGAGGTCGGTCTTGCGGGCTACGTCCTTGAGGACAAAGGCGGCGTGGTAGATCTTATCCAGTGTCAGCATATCGTTTTTCCCATCCTATCTCTGTTTATCCATCCCGGCACACGGGCTATTTTTATTGTTAAAGACAGGATTTAGTATAGTTTACATAAATTGATTTGTCAAATGAATCTATTTCACAGTTTAAGGCGGAAAGCGGAATTTGCTGACATTGTATTATAGAAAAAACGCCGCCATTCACCAAACAGTGAACAACGGCGGGGTATTACCACTTTATCCTATTACTTTCCGGTAAACTCAAATCTCCGCGAGGATAGCGTCACCCATGGCGGTGCAGCCGAGGCAGGTGCAGCCCTCGCTCATGTTGTCGGCGGTGCGCAGGCCCTTGTCCAGAACCTTATTCACCGCGTTCTCAATGGCGTCAGCCTCCTCAGTCATACCGAAGGAGTAGCGCAGCATCATAGCGGCGGAGAGGATGCAGGCAGTAGGGTTGACGATGTCCTTGCCCGCGATGTCGGGGGCAGAGCCATGGATGGGCTCGTACAGGCCCCGGGTGCCGTCGCCCAGACTGGACGAGGGGATCATGCCGATGGAGCCGGTGATCATGGAGGCCTCATCGGAGATGATGTCGCCGAACATGTTCTCGGTGACGATGACGTCGAACTGGCTGGGGTCCTTGACGACCTGCATGGCACAGTTGTCCACGAACATCTCGCTGTACTCCACCTCGGGGTACTCAGCCTGCAGGCGGTGCATGACCGCACGCCAGAGGCGGCTGGTATCCAGCACGTTGGCCTTATCCACGCAGCAGAGCTTCTTGCGGCGCTTCATGGCCGTCTCGAAGCCGATGCGGCCAATGCGCTCGATTTCATGCTCCGAGTAGGGCATGGAATCCACAGCCTGCTTCTCGCCGTTCTCCAGCGTGTAAGTCTCGTGCTTACCGAAGTAGACGCCGCCGATGAGCTCACGCACGATGATGAAGTCGATGCCCTTTGCCACGATCTCGGGCTTGAGGGGGCTGGCCGGGGCCAGCTGGGGCCAGATCTTGGCCGGGCGGTTGTTGGAGTACAGGCCCATGCCGGCGCGCAGACGCAGCAGGCCCTTTTCCGGGCGCTGTTCCCCGGGCAGGCCCTCCCATTTGGGGCCGCCCACGGCACCCAGCAGCACGCTGTCGGCGGCCAGGCACTTGTCCAGCTCCTGCTGGGGCAGGGGGTCGCCGTATTTGTCGATGGCTTCACCGCCCATGGCGGCGTCGGTGTAGTGGAAGGTGTGGCCGTACTTTTCGGCCACCTTGTCAAGCACGCGGATGGTCTGCTTGACGATCTCCGGGCTGGAGCAGTCGCCCCAGATGACAGCAATGTTCTTTTCCATTGGTTTCTCCTTACTTCTTTGCCTTGATCGACTTCATCAGGCCGCCGGCAGAGATGATTTCCTGGATGAACGGCGGGAACGGCTCGGCGTGGAACACCTTGCCGTTGGTCTCGTCGGTGATGACGCCGGTGTCAAAGTCCACGCTCACGGTGTCGCCTGCGCTGATGGCGTCCACAGCCTCCGGGCACTCCATGATGGGCAGGCCGATGTTGATGCTGTTGCGGTAGAAGATGCGGGCAAAGCTCTTGGCAATGACCACCGAGATACCGGCGGTCTTGATGCACAGGGGAGCGTGCTCACGGGAGGAGCCGCAGCCGAAGTTCCAGCCGCCCACCATGATATCGCCGTCCTTCACGTTCTTGACGAAATCCTTGTCGATGTCCTCCATGCAGTGGCTGGCCAGCTCCTTGGCGTCCTGGGTGTTCAGGTGGCGGGCCGGGATGATGACGTCGGTATCCACGTTATCCGGGTATTTGAAAACAGAACCTTTTGCGTTCATTGTTGTGCTCCTTTCCGATCAGACCGTGCGGGGGTCGGTGATGTAGCCGGTCAGTGCGCTTGCGGCGGCGGTGGCGGGGGAAGCCAGATACACTTCGCTCTTGACATGGCCCATGCGGCCCACAAAGTTGCGGTTGGTGGTGGAAACGCAGCGCTCGCCCTCGGCCAGAATGCCCATGTAGCCGCCCAGGCAGGGGCCGCAGGTGGGAGTGGACACGATGCAGCCTGCATCAATGAAGGCGGTGGTCCAGCCGCGCAGGATGCACTCCTTGTACACGGCCATGGTGGCGGGGATGATGATGCCGCGCACGCCCTTTGCGATGTGTTTGCCCTTCAGGATGTTGTAAGCGGCCTCCATATCCTCGAGGCGGCCATTGGTGCAGCTGCCGATGACCACCTGGTCGATTTTGATGTCCTTGCCCTCGCTGGCGGGGTGGGTGTTCTCGGGCAGGTGGGGGTAGCTGACAGTGGGCTCGAGGGCAGAGAGGTCGATTTCAATGGTCTTCTCATACTCGGCGTCCGGGTCGGCCTCATAGAACACCGGCTCGCGCTGGCTGCGGCCCTTGAGATAAGCCTTGGTCACGTCGTCCACGGGGAAGATGCCGTTCTTGGCACCGGCCTCGATGGCCATGTTGCAGATGCTCAGGCGGTCGTCCATGGAGAGGGAAGCGACGCCCGGGCCGGTGAACTCCATCGACTTATACAGCGCACCATCCACGCCGATCATACCGATGATGTGGAGGATGAGGTCTTTGCCGGAAACTTTCGGCGGCAGCTTGCCGTTCAGCACGAACTTGATGGCGGCAGGCACCTTGAACCATGCCATGCCGGTAGCCATGCCGGCGGCCATATCGGTGGAGCCAACGCCGGTGGAGAATGCGCCCAGTGCGCCGTAAGTACAGGTGTGGCTGTCGGCGCCGATGACGCAGTCACCGGCTGTCACGATGCCTTTTTCGGGCAGCAGAGCGTGCTCGATGCCCATCTGGCCCACATCGTAGAAGTTGAGGATGTCGTACTTGTTGGCGAACTCGCGGCACTGCTTGGACTGGGTCGCGCTCTTGATGTCCTTGTTGGGAACGAAGTGGTCGAGGACGATGGCGATGTGCTCTTTGTCGAACACGCCGTTGAAGCCCGCCTTTTCGAACTCGTTGATAGCGACGGGGGTAGTGATGTCATTGCCCAGCACGATGTCGAGCTTGGCGTTGATGAGCTGGCCTGCCTTGACCTCGGCGAGGCCTGCGTGTGCGGCCAGAATTTTCTGCGTCTGGGTCATTCCCATGGTTCATTCTCCTTTTGATACTCTCTCAAAAATCTCTCTTTATTTATTGTTGATCGCGCTGACCAGTGCATGGATACCGGCCACGATAATATCGGTATCGGTGCCTGCACCCCAGGTGACGATGCCGTCGCCCCACTCGAGGCCGACGTAGGAAGCGGCGCGGGAGGTGGAGCCTTCGTCCAGGCTGTGCTCGGAGTAAGTTTCCAGGTGGAAGTCCATGCCGGTGGCGCTCTGGATAGCGTTTGCCACAGCATCCAGACGGCCATTACCCACCGAGGTGACCACCTTGCGCTGACCGTTCAGATCCAGCGTGACGGTGGCGGTGATGCCGTTGACCTGTGCAAAGTGGGCCTCGATGACAGACAGGGGCTTGGACTTGTTGAGGAAGGTATCCTCGAAGATGTGGAGCACTTCGCCTGCGCTCAGCTCCTTGTGGCTGTGGTCGGACACGCTCTTGACCTTGTAGCCCAGCGCCTCGCGCATCTTGGGCGGCAGGTTGTAGCCGAAGTTCTGTTCCAGCACAAAGCCGATGCCGCCCTTGCCGCTCTGGCTGTTGATGCGGATGACGTCGGCGTCGTAGGTGCGGCCGATGTCGTGGGGGTCCACCGGGATATAGGGGCAGGTCCAGCGGTGGTCGCCCTTCTCCTTGCGGTAGGCCATGCCCTTTGCAATGGCGTCCTGATGGCTGCCCGAGAAGGCGGCGAACACCAGCTGGCCGGCGTAGGGGGTGCGCTCGTAGATGTGCATCCGGGTGACCCGCTCATAGGTGGCGCAGATGGCGGGCATATCGGAGAAGTCCAGCTTCGGGTCTACGCCGTGGCTGTACATATTCATGGCGAGGGTCACAGCGTCCACGTTGCCGGTGCGCTCGCCGTTGCCGAAGAGGCAGCACTCCACCCGCTGAGCGCCTGCCAGAACGGCCAGCTCTGCACAGGCGACGCCGGTGCCGCGGTCATTATGCGGGTGGGTGGAGATGATGACGCTGTCGCGGTACTTGAGGTGCTTATCGCAATACTCAATTTGATTTGCATAGACATGGGGCATACTCATCTCGACCGTGACCGGCAGGTTGATGATCATGGGGCGGTCGGGGGTGGGCTGCATGATGTCCAGGACCGCGTTGCAGACCTCAACGGCGTAGTCCACCTCGGTGCCGGTGAAGCTCTCGGGGCTGTACTCGAAGAGGAAGTTGCCATCATACTCCTCGCTCAACTGCTTGACCAGCTTTGCGCCGTCCATGGCAATCTGCTTAATCTCCTCCTTAGACTTGTGGAACACCTGCTCGCGCTGGGCGACGGAGGTGGAATTATAGAAGTGGATGACCGCACGGGGTGCGCCCTTGACAGCCTCGAAGGTGCGGCGGATGATATGGTCGCGGCACTGGGTCAGCACCTGCACGGTGACATCGTCGGGGATCATGTTCTTCTCGATGAGGGTACGGAGGAACTCGTACTCCGTCTCGCTGGCGGCCGGGAAGCCGACTTCGATCTCCTTGAAGCCAATTTTGACCAGCATCTGGAAGAATTCCAGCTTTTCCTCGAGGCTCATGGGGACGATAAGGGCCTGATTACCGTCGCGCAGGTCCACGCTGCACCAGGTGGGAGCTTTCTCGATGTGGTCTTTCTTGACCCAGCTGTCATAGCCGGCGGGGACCGGGTAATATCCCGGTGCGTACTTGGTAGCGTCCATCATAATTCTTGTCCTCCATTTTTGCTGTGTCAACCTCTCGGTCTCGCATTCGCTCGACAGGGCCGGGTTACGGCAGCGCGTCAGCGCTGACTGAGAGGTTGACTCCTTTTATCAAACGAAAAGGCTCCCGTCTCTCAAAGGACGAAATCCCCTGAGAGACGAGAGCCTGTAATTTCTGTTACAGGGCACCCGTGGTACCACTCTCTTTGCTGTGCCAAAAGCACAGCCGCTCTGCACGATCGACTTTTTGAAGCGAATCGCTGCCCTTATAACGGTGGGCTTCCGTCAGGACCTACTGTCTGCTTCAGTCCTGCCGCTCAGGGGCCAGTAACCGAGACCCTCTGCACCGCCTTGCACCATCCGGCGGCTCTCTGCACGCAGAAGAAAATCGTTTTTTCCCCGTCAACGCATTTGCGCTTTGTTCAAAGTGGTTTCATTTTAGCAAAAGCCGCCGCCCCTGTCAAGAAGTTTGGCTCACATTGAAAATGAAACGATTTCACATAAATAGCAGCATAAATTTTCAAAATTTGCGGATGGATTCTTTGCTTTGTTAAGAATCTGCGAAGTTTTTGCAAAGTTCGCCTCGAAACGCTGGTTTCTGAAATGGCGTCGTGGTATGCTGTTTGCAACGTAAGGAGGAACCCCCATGAAAGAAGTCAAGACCCCCAAAAAGCCATTGGCTATTTACTACGCCATTGTATTACTGGTGCTGATGCTGCTCAACTTCGTGCTCGTGCCGTGGATGAGCGAACGGCAGGTAAAAGAAGTGGACTACGGCACCTTCATGTCCATGACCGAGGACAAAGACATCGGCCGGGTGGATGTGGAATCGAACCAGATCATCTTTACTGATAAAGACGAAAAGCAAATTTACAAGACCGGCCTGATGAACGACCCTGACCTGACCCAGCGCCTCTACGACGCAGGCGCACAGTTTTCCAGCGAGATCGTCGAGCAGGCTTCGCCGCTGATGAGCTTTCTGCTGAGCTTTGTGCTGCCCATCGTCCTCTTCGTCTGGCTGGGCAATTTCATGAACAAAAAGCTCATGGAAAAGGCCGGCGGCGCGAACTCGATGATGTTCGGCGGCGTGGGCAAGTCCAACGCCAAGGTCTACGTCCAGTCCACCCACGGCATCCGCTTTGCGGATGTGGCCGGCGAAGATGAGGCCAAAGAGAACTTACAGGAGATCGTAGATTATCTGCACGACCCCAAGAAATACGAAGAGATCGGTGCCTCGATGCCCAAGGGCATCCTGCTCGTCGGCCCTCCGGGTACCGGCAAGACCATGCTGGCAAAGGCCGTGGCGGGCGAATCCAACGTGCCGTTCTTCTCCATCTCCGGCTCGGAGTTTGTGGAGATGTTCGTGGGCATGGGCGCGTCCAAAGTCCGTGATTTGTTCAAGCAGGCCAAGGAAAAAGCCCCCTGCATCGTGTTCATCGACGAGATAGACGCCATTGGCCAGAAGCGCAACAGCGGCCAGCTGGGCGGCAACGACGAGCGTGAGCAGACCCTGAACCAGCTGCTCACCGAGATGGACGGCTTCGAGGGCAACAGCGGCGTCATCATCCTCGCGGCCACCAACCGTCCGGATTCCCTTGACCCGGCTCTGACCCGTCCCGGCCGCTTTGACCGCCGTGTTCCTGTGGAACTGCCCGACCTCAAGGGCCGCGAAGAGATCCTGAAGGTCCACGCCAAGAAAGTCGCTCTTGCCCCCGGCATCGACTTCAACACCGTGGCCCGGATGGCCTCCGGTGCCTCCGGCGCAGAGCTGGCCAACATCGTCAACGAAGCCGCCCTGCGGGCCGTGCGCGCTGGCCGCAAGAGCGTGACCGAGGCCGACCTCGAGGAGAGCATCGAGGTGGTCATTGCCGGCTACCAGAAGAAGAACTCCATCCTCACCGACAAGGAAAAGTGCATCGTAGCCTACCATGAGATCGGCCACGCACTGGTGGCGGCGCTTCAGAATCACTCCGCACCCGTGCAGAAGATTACCATCATCCCCCGCACCTCGGGCGCACTGGGCTACACCATGCAGGTCGAAGAAGGCAACCACTACCTGATGACCAAGGAAGAGCTGGAAAATAAGATCGCCACCCTCACCGGCGGACGTGCTGCCGAGGAAGTGGTGTTCGGCTCTATCACCACCGGCGCGTCCAACGACATCGAGCAGGCCACCAAGCTTGCCCGCGCCATGCTCACCCGTTACGGCATGAGCAAAGAGTTCGACATGGTGGCCCTGGAGACGGTGAACAACCAGTATCTGGGCGGCGACACCTCGCTGGCCTGCTCGGCGCAGACCCAGCGCGAGATCGACCAGCGGGTCGTGGAGCTGGTAAAGGCCCAGCACGAAAAGGCCATCAAGATCCTCACCGACAACCGTGCAAAGCTCGACGAGCTGGCGAAGTACCTTTATGAAAAGGAGACCATCACCGGCGACGAGTTTATGGCTATCCTTGAGGAAAAAGATTCCAGCGAAAATTAAAATAGGATCTCTGCAATAATCCAGCCGCCGTATCCGTATTCATTACAGATACGGCGGTTTTCTGATACGCCGTACCGCTGATAAAAGCATTTGGGATAAACCTCTCCGTCAGCGCACCAGCGCTGACGGAGAGGTTGACTCCCTACAACTACAGGAGGATACTACTATGAGACTGCTGAACAAGAACACTGCCCGCCGCGCCGCTGCTGCTGCCGCTCTGCTGACCATGACCGCCGCCATGAGCGTGGGTGCCTTTGCTGCCGACGCCGAGGACGTGACCGTTGCCGGTTATCTGCCCCCTCAGTCGTCCGAGGTCATGGTTCAGGGTGACATCGCTCTCCACTCTGACGTTCCGGTGGGGGAGGTAGACCCCAACTACGGCGGCTACGCTTCCCCGGTGGAGAACCCCATTCAGGGCAACGTGATGATGATCTCCGACGAGACCCCCCTGCCCTCTGACACGCCGGTGGAAAAGAGCGAAGCCCGCTACACCGTCAAGGGTCTGCTGGGCAAGCAGGTGCTCTACACCGCCCGTCAGGAAGGCCGCGTGCTGACGCTGGACGCCCCTGATGACAACGCCACCTTCCGCACCACCATCCTCGACATGCAGACCCTGATGAATCAGGGCGTAAGCACTCTGGTGCTCAAGACCGGCAAGACTTCCACCACCCTGAACCTGACTCTGCTGTGCCAGGATCAGAAGCCCGGCACCCGGGTCACTCTGCGCCACCTCGGCAGCAGCGCTCACCTCACCGTGGGCTTCCGCGGCCGCCGCGACCTCATCGTTGGCCGATAAGCTTTTCCCTCTCTCTTCTTTGTTTTCCATAGATACTTTTTTCCTCAGACGCAAAAGACCCCCGCTGCAAACGCAGCGGGGGTCTTACTGTTTATCAAATGGTTCCGTCCGAGCCGTTCTCGCTCTGCTCCGATGCATAGAGCACCATCAGGTGGTTTGCGGATGCTTCGAGCTGGCTCTTGGCCTGACGGAGGTTCGCTTCTTCCGTCTCGTTCATCTTCTCGGGCTTATCCTTCCGCAGGCAGCGGCGGAGGTTCGCCACATCGGCTTTGATGCGGTTCTTCTCCTCCTTGTCCAGCTCCTTCTTGCACTTGGAGAGGGCCTCGTCCACCTTATAAGCCAGCACCTCGGCCTGATTGTGGAGGTCAAGCCGCTCTTTGCGGCGGCTGTCCTCGGCCTCGTAGGCGGCCGCGTCGGCCATGGCACGCTGGATCTCATTCTCCGAGAGGTTCGTGCTGCCGGTGATGGTGATGTTCTGCTCCCGGCCGGTGCCGAGGTCTTTGGCCGAGACTTTCACGACGCCGTTGACGTCAATATCAAAGGTGACTTCGATTTGGGGCTTGGACGAAAAGCTGGCCCGGATGCCGTTCAGCTTGAACTTGCCGAGGCTCTTATTGTCGCGGGCGAAATGCCGCTCACCCTGCAGGACGTTGATCTCCACACTGGTCTGCATGGGGCGGGCCGTGGTGAATATCTGGCTCTTGCGGGTGGGTATCATGCTGTTGCGGGTGATGAGGGGGGTCGCCACGCCGCCCAGTGTCTCGATCGAGAGGGTCAGCGGGGTGACGTCCATCAGCACAAGGCCCTGCGCCGCTGCACCAGAAGCGCCAGCCAGCTTGCCGCCGCCCTGTAACAGACCGCCCTGCACAGCGGCACCCATCGCCACGCATTCGTCGGGGTTGAGGCTGTGGCTCGGTTCACAGCCCAGCAGTTCCTTCACCTGACGCTCGACGGCAGGCATCCGGGTGCTGCCGCCGACGAGAAGGACTTTGCCCAGCTGCGAAGCCGAGATGCCGGCATCCCGCAGTGCGTTCTGCACCGGGGCCACCGTCCGTGCCAGCAGGTCGCCGGTCATCATCTCGAACTGGGGGCGGGAGATGGTCAGATCGAGGTGGTGGGGGCCGTCCTTGCCCACAGCGATGAAGGGCAGATTGAGCTGGGCCGAGAGGGCGCTGGACAGCTCTTTCTTGGCCTTTTCGGCCTCTTCCTTCAGGCGTCCCATGGCGGCGGGGTCGCGGGAGAGGTCGATGCGGTCCGATTTCTTGAACTCTGCCACGGCGTATTCCACGATGCGCTGGTCGAAGTCGTCGCCGCCGAGGCGGGTATCGCCGCCGGTGGCCAGCACCGTGAAGGTGCCGTCTTCGATCTCGATGATGGAGACGTCGAAGGTGCCGCCGCCGAGGTCGTAGACCAGGATCTTCTGGGGCGCTTCGTTGTCAAGGCCGTAGGCCACAGCGGCGGCGGTAGGCTCATTGATGATGCGCAGGACGTTCAGGCCTGCGATGCGGCCCGCATCCTGGGTGGCCTTGCGCTGGCTGTCGTCAAAGTAAGCGGGGACGGTGATGACGGCCTCCGTCACCGGCTCACCCAAGTAGCTCTCGGCGTCGCGGCGTATCTTGGTCAGTATCATGGCGCTGATCTCCTGCGGAGTCAGGTCTTTGCCGTCGATGTGGACGCGGTAGTCACTGCCCATATGCCGCTTGATGCTGGACACCGTCCGGCCGGAGTTGGTGGCAAGCTGGCGCTTTGCCGCGCCGCCCACCAGACGCTCGCCGTCTTTGGTGAACGCCACCACGCTGGGGGTGGTGCGCTCTCCCTCTGCGTTGGTGATGACGACGGGCTTGCCGCCCTCCACCACTGCCACGCAGCTGTTCGTGGTGCCAAGGTCAATACCGATCACTTTGCTCATTCTGGTCGTCCTCTCTGTTTTTGCGACGCGCATATTTTTCCTTCAATATCATATCGGTTCCGTATGACGATTTCTTAGAGCATTTGTAAAGATTTTGTGTTTCCGCTCATTCTCTCTCGAGCAGCTGGCGGATGACGGCCTCCGTCTCGTCCAGCCAGCTCTGGGCCGTCTCGTCCCCCTCTTCTTTGCGGACGAGGAAGCCCTGCTTCGCCTCAGCCAGCTGAGCCAGCGCCTTTTTGCGGGAGATATACTGGGTCTCATACTGGGCCACCCGCAGGCAGACCTGCGGCATATAGGCGATGTCGGGGGTGGAGGCGCAGAGCTTCTGGGCCTTGCGGTAGGCCCGCAGGGCCGCACCGGCCCCTTTTCCCTGCACCATGGCATCGTCGCCCAGCGCCACCCATGCGGCCACATCGCCGGCGTCGGCAGCTTTTTTCCAGAACTTGCGGGCCTGTGCAGGGCTCTTGCGGCAGCCCCGGCCCTCGTAGAGCATCTCGCCCATCATGGCAAGGCCCTCGGCGCAGCCCTCTTCGGCAGAGAGCTGATAATAGTGCATCGCGTCGTCCCAGCGTTCCTCGGCCATGGCACGGTTGCCGGCCCGCAGCTCCGCTTCGCCCGGCTCATCGGTGTCGTGGCTGGCATGGAGCAGACCGTTCAAAAGTGAGCAGTCCAGCGTGGCAGAGCTGGTCCATGGGTCGATGACCACGCCGTCGATGCTGTCCGAGTCCAGCGCCATCTGCATGGCGGAAGCCAGAAGCCGTTCCGCCATGGGGCGGCTGGCCGTGCCTTTATCGGCCTCCGCCATCTTCACTGAGGTGAACACCGGCAGGTAACACCGGCCCTTCTGGGTACGCAGGGTCCAGGGCTGCAGGTCTTTCGCTTTCTCCGCCGGGACAGGATGCTCCGCCCACGGGGCGGCCCCGTCCGGCTGGTCGGACGCAGCTTCCAGCGGCACCAGGACCCTGGTGTCCAGCTCGAGGGCATAGTTGATGGCGTTCATCAGCGCCCAGAAGCTCTCCTCGTTCTGGCCCTTATAGAGCGCTGCCACAGCCCGCTCTATCGCCGGACAGCCCGTACCCAGCGGCCCGTATTCCGGCAGCTTTTTGCGGTCTGCCGCGCCCACCGGGCGCAGCCGCAGCCGTGCCGCACCATCTTTTGCCATTGCATCCACCATTCTTTCCGTTGAGATTCCTTTCCAGTATAGCAGGATTTTCCGGTTTTCTCAATCTCCGCAGCTGAAATCTGCATCCAGAGCCGGTTTTCTTTGGCAAAAAACATAGCATTCCTGTTGGGAGTGCGTTATAATAAGGAGCGTCTCGACTAAATGTATGAAAGAAAGGGAGTATCGAGCCTTGAACAAAATGCTTCGCTATCTTAGCGATTACAAGCGCGAGAGCGTGCTTGCACCGCTTTTCAAGATGCTGGAAGCTACGTTTGACCTGTTCGTGCCGCTTGTGATGGCCGACATCGTCAACGTGGGTATCGCGGCCCACGATTTCCACTACATCCTCGTGCGGTGCGGCATCCTGCTGCTTCTGGCCATCGTCGGCCTCACGTGCAGCCTGACGGCCCAATACTTCTCGGCCAAAGCCGCCGTGGGTTATTCCACTGGCCTGCGTCATGCGCTGTTTGAGCACATCCAGACGCTGAGCTTTTCCGAGATGGACACCATGGGTACCAGCACCCTCATCACCCGGATGACCAGCGACGTCAATCAGGTACAGAGCGGATTGAACCTCTTCCTCCGTCTGTTCCTGCGCAGTCCCTTCGTGGTGATTGGCGCCATGATCATGGCCTTTACGGTCAACTTCCGCGCCGCCCTCATCTTCGTGGTGGCTATCCCGCTGCTGAGCGTCGTGGTCTTCGGCGTCATGGTCATCACCCGTCCGCTCTATAAGTCGGTGCAGACCCGCCTCGACCGGGTTCTGGGCCTCACCCGCGAAAACCTGACCGGCGTGCGCGTCGTCCGCGCCTTCGACAAGGAAAAGAGCGAGGTGGACCGCTTCGAGGACGCCAATGAGCTGCTGACCAAAATGCAGCTCCACGTAGGCCACATCTCCGCCCTGATGAACCCGCTGACCTACGTTATCATCAACCTTGCCATCGTGGCGCTGCTGTATGTAGGCAGCATCGAGATAAGCATCGGCGGCATGGCCTCCGGCGACGTCATCGCGCTGGTCAACTATATGAACCAGATCCTGGTCGAGCTGGTCAAGCTGGCCAACCTCATCGTTCAGGTGAGCAAGGCTCTGGCCTGTGCAGGCCGTGTGCAGGCGGTTCTGGACACCAAGCCCGGCATGGAGTTCCCGGCTGAGCTCACCGGCAATGTTCCGGCGGAAAAGGCCGGCGACGCCGTCCGTTTCGACCATGTGAGCCTGACCTATAAGGGCGCAGGCGCACCCAGCCTCTCTGACATCAATTTCACCGCCAAGCGCGGCCAGACCATCGGCGTCATCGGCGGCACCGGCAGCGGCAAATCCAGCCTCATCAGCCTCATCCCCCGCTTCTACGACGCCACCGAGGGCAGTGTGGAGATCATGGGCCGACCGGTCCGGCAGTACCCTCGCGCCGACCTGCGCGGCAAGGTGGCTGTGGTCATGCAGAAGGCCCAGCTCTTCGGCGGCACCATCCGCTCCAACCTGCTCTGGGGCAGTCAGAATGCCTCCGACGCCGACCTCTGGGCTGCGCTGGAAACGGCACAGGCTGCGGAGTTCGTGAAAGCCAAGCCCCTCGGCCTCGACGAGCCGGTGGAGCAGGGCGGACGCAACCTCTCCGGCGGTCAGAAACAGCGTCTGACCATCGCCCGCGCCCTCGTAGGCAAGCCGGACATCCTCATCCTCGACGACAGTGCCAGCGCACTGGACTACGCCACCGACGCGGCCCTGCGCAAGGCTCTGGCTGCTCTGCCGGGCGATCTGACCGTCTTCATCGTCAGCCAGCGCGCCGCCAGCCTGCAGCACGCCGACCAGATCATCGTGCTGGACGATGGCCGCATGGTGGGCCTTGGCCGTCACGCCGAGCTGCTGGAAAGCTGCCCGGTCTACAAGGAAATTTACGAGAGCCAGTTCAAGAAAGGGGATGCGCAGAAATGAGTGCAAAA